>JADMIO011346869.1_pt1 | contig 123754 bp, 98 predicted proteins | sample 8958161 | NCBI WGS metagenome assembly JADMIO01 (sample SAMN16585339, study PRJNA669376) | soil metagenome | isolation source: Crop rotation soil | place: USA: Cullars Rotation, Alabama | collected 2011 | reverse complement strand
CGCGACAACTTGTCCACGTGGAATTCTAAGCTTAGGATCCCAATGTGCTGGAAAGCTCAAGAGGCTAGGACATCTCATTCACACCTGGCTTCAGCCAGGTGAACCTGAGGCAACAATTTTTGGAACGGTTTCATTTTGAAATTGAGTTCGTGACATCTGGCTGAAGCCAGGTGTGAATCAGAACAACCCGTTTCAAATCTCTTCCGACCCTTCGCTCTCTGCCCGGATCAACCAGACCCGTTCGTCAGACTAACCAGCAACTCCAGAAGCCCTTCGTAATCGACCGGTTTCACCAGGTGACCGTTGAAGCCGGCTTCGGCGGACTTGCGCCGATCTTCTTCCTGCCCCCAACCGGTCAACGCGATCAGGATCATCTCCTTGCCCCACGGTTCCCGACGCACGCGCCGGCAAACCTCGTATCCGTCCAGCTTCGGCAAGCCGATGTCGAGCAAAACAACTTCGGGACGGTGCCTTTCGATCTCCGCGAGCGCTTCCATCCCGTCATGCGCCATGTAGGTCTTGTTGCCGGCCATCTCCAGCAGGATCGACAACGAATCCGCATTGTCCCGATTGTCGTCAACAATCACGATCCGCCGCTCGCTCGGCGGTTGCGGCGAAACTGCTAGATCGGCGGGCGTCGCGGCGGGCACGCTCACCACTGGCAGTCGCACAACGAATTCGCAGCCCTCGCCTTCGCCGGCGCTGGTCACCGCGACGGTGCCGCCGTGCATTTCAGTCAGGCGCTTGACCAGCGTCAGGCCGATCCCCAAACCGCCCTGCGACCGTTCCGAAGTCCGATCGACTTGCATGAACATGTCGAAGATTCGGGCCAACTTGTCGTGCGGAATGCCGGCGCCGTTGTCTTTCACCGTGACCACGATCTCGTCATCCATCAGCACGGCCGTCAGCGAAATGGTTCCGCCCGGCCTGGTGTACTTGCAACTGTTATTTAGGAGGTTGCCGAATATTTGAGCCAGACGCGCGCGGTCAGCATGCAGATAGACAGGCTCGGGCGGCAAATCAATCACGAGCTGGTGGCTCGCCGCATCGATCATCGGTCGCGCAGCTTCGACCGCCTGTTGGACCACGGACGAGAGCTCAACGTCGCCGCGCCGCAATTCCAACCGGTCATGAGTGATCCGATTCAAGTCGAGCAGGTCATCGACCAGGCGGACCATCTGCGCGAGCTGGCGTTCGATCGTTTCATAAGCGCGGTTGAGCAGCGCGGAATCTCCCGGCGCACGCTTCACGACTTCGAGCATGTTGCTCATCGGCGCCAGAGGATTTCTTAATTCATGCGCGAGCGTCGCCAGAAATTCATTCTTGCGCCGGTCCGCTTCCGAGAGATCCGTCGCCAAACGCCGTAAGTCGTCGGCCAGGCGCTTGCGCTCGGTCACGTCCTGGCTGACCGTGGCGAAGCCAACCGGTTGCCCGTTCGCGCCGGCGAGCGTCAGAACCTTGTAAGCCATCCAGAGCGCTTCACCGGATTTGAAATGTCGAAAGCGAACTTCGATCTCGCCATGTCCTTCAGCCATCACGCGCGGAAAGAATTCATTGACGATCATTTCCTGATCTTCCGGAAAGAAGAAGTCGCGCACCGGCGTGCGCTGCGCCTGCTCGATGCTGTCCAGGCCGACCAGTTGCAGACCCGCGTGATTGACGAAGAAGGGCACGCCATTGAGATCACACATGCCGATAAAATCCCGGCTGCTTTCGACCAGGGTCACAAACTTTTGGCGATCGCTTTGGATTTGTTTCTGCTCGGTGATGTCGCGGACGATTTTCGAAGCGCCGACAACCGTTCCTTCATTATCCCGAATCGGCGAGATGGTCAGCGACACTTCGACCTCCCGGCCGTCGCTGCCGACGCGCGTGGTTTCGAAGTGTTCGATTCTTTTTCCGGCGCGCAGGCTGTTGATGATCTGATCTTCCTCGGCGATGCGTTCCGGCGGAATTACCAGCGAGATATGTTTGCCCACAGCCTGTTCGGGCGTGTATCCGAACAGACGTTCCGCTGCGGCGTTCCAGGTTTGAATGATGCCGGATAGTGACTTGCTGATGATGGCATCGGTGGAATTTTCGACAATTGAAGCCAGCAGCCGCGCCTCATGCAGCTGGCTGGCGCGCTCACGCTCGGCCAATCTCTGCGCGGTAACATCCCGGAAAATCAAAACGCATCCCGAGACATTGCCCTCTTCGTCACGAATCGGAGCAGCACTGTCGTCAACCGGGACCTCCCGGCCATCTTTGGTAATCAGCAGCGTGTGATTTGCGAGTCCGACCACCAGGCCTTCACGCAAACTGCGCGTCGCTGGACTCTCGGAAGGCTGGCGGGTGGCCTCACTGATGATGTGGAAGACGCGCTCGAGTGGCTGCCCCAGGGCTTCCTTGTGCGACCAACCGGTTACCGACTCGGCGACTTCATTGATGTAAGTGATGCGGCCTTCCGTGTCGGTCGTGATCACAGCATCGCCGATACTTTTGAGCGTCACCCGGAAGACCTCGCGGCGTTGACGGGCATGCCGTTCGGCGACGCGTGCTACTTCACCAAAGACAATGATGAGAGCACACGTGAAGAGATACGCAAGCAACCCAATGATGTTTGGAACATGGGTTAAGTCAAAATGGTTGCGGGGCGGGATGAATAAATAATGACAAGCCAGGTAGCCGGCGACGGCAACTGGAATCGCGAGCCGAAATCCACCGAGCCAGGCGGCCGCGGCGATTGCGCCGAACAGAGTCACCAGCGGGAAAGCATCACGCAGCAGCGGGTCGAGCAGCCAACGCAGTAACACCGCCGCCACCAGGACGAGCAGCCCGACCGCATAGGGTCCTAGCGCACTTCGCAATTCGGGTCGTTTATTCACCGGCATTACGGACGACTGTTGGCTTGAAAGAGTTTTGATTCTACAACTAAAGAACAGGCGCATCCATGATCGGCCAGTGGATGGGAGAGAGCCTGTGCAGCAGGCGATAGTATACGGCGTACGATCAAACGCCGCGAGCCGGGAGGTTCACACTGGCTCCAGCTAGATGTCACGGACCCAATTTCAAAGGAAACCGCAGATCCAATCGAGACTCTATAGCCGACGTCCATCTTAGACGTGAACATTCCACGAGCTCCGGAGCAGCGGTTAGAACTAAGCCCAGGGCGAGGCTTTGCGAGCCTTGGGTCAACCCGTTTAAGAAGATCGAGCCCCGGAGGGACGACAGAGATCACACATAGTGAACCGGCCGGGTTCACAATCCTCTATCGCCGCTCCGCGGCTCCCAAAATCTAATGAACGACGACCCAAGGCTCGCAAAGCCTCGCCTTGGGCTTAGCTCTGACCGCTGCTCCGCAGCTGGTTGAAGATCCAGTTCTCACAGGCCGCGACTTCGGTACCGGCGCTCGCGGCTATTCGCCGTCGCCGCTGCGCCGCTTCTGTTGTATCATCCGCCCAAAATTTTCTTACTTGCTGAGGGACCCCTGCAATGAAACGCCGCATAATCGCCGTCATCCTGCTCTGCTTTTTCTTACAAACTCTGTCGGCGCAAACCAAAACCGCTGCCGATGATTACAACCAAATCTTCAAGCCGCTCAAATGGCGATCGATTGGGCCCTTTCGCGGGGGGCGTTCAAATTGTGCGACCGGAGTCATCGGCGATCCGAAGACTTACTACATGTGCACGACCGGCGGCGGTCTCTGGAAAACCGATGACATGGGCCTCAGCTGGCGCAATGTTTCGGACGGCTTCTTCAAGACCGGAACAATTGGCGCCGTCGCCGTCGCGGAAAGCGATCCCAACATCATCTATGTGGGAACGGGCGAACACGCGGTGCGCGGTGTAATGACCTCTTCCGGCGACGGCGTTTACAAATCAACCGATGCCGCGAAGACCTGGAAGAAGATCGGCCTGGATGAAACGCGGCACATCTCGCGGATTGTCGTCGATCCTAAAAATCCGAACCTCGTCATCGTGGCGGCTCAGGGCGCCCTCTACGGCCCGAACAAAGAACGCGGCATCTACAAATCAAGCGACGGCGGCGCGACCTGGAAGAACGTGCTGTTCGTGAACGACAAAACCGGCGCCGCCGAATTGTCGATGGATATGACCAACCCGCGCATCCTCTACGCGGCCATGTGGGAACACGGACGCCTGCCCTGGCGCGTCATCAGCGGCGGACCCGGCAGCGGGTTGTATAAGTCGACCGACGAAGGCGACACCTGGGAAAAGATGAAGGAGGGCCTGCCCGAGGAAATGGGCAAGATGGCCATCGCCGTCAGCCGTTCCAACCCGGAAAAAGTCTACGCCCTGATCGAGAGCGACTCTGACAAAGAAGCCGGCGGCTTGTTCGTTTCGAACGATGCCGGCAAGAAATGGAGTCGCATCACCAACGATCATCGTTTGGTGCAGCGGGCCTGGTACTACATCGAGCTCTTCATCGATCCAAAAAACGACGACACGATTTATGTCATGAGCGCGCCGGCGCTGCGCTCAACCGACGGCGGCAAGACTTGGGAGACGATGTCCGGCACGCACGGAGACTTTCACGATCTCTGGATCAATCCTGACAATCCGCAGAACCTGATCATCTCGAACGATGGCGGCTCGGCCATCTCATTCAACGGCGGCCGCACCTGGACGCCGCAAACCATGCCGACGGGCCAGTTCTACCGCATCAATGTCGACCGGCAGTTTCCCTATCACATCTATGGCGGGCAACAGGACAACACCTCGGTCTCGATCGCCAGTCGCGAATTGGGCAGCGGCGGCATCACGACCGCCAGCTGGTCGCCGTCGGCCGGCGGCGAAAGCGCTTTCCTCGCTTTCGATCCGAACGATCCAAAACTGGTGCTCGGCGGCAGTTATCAGGGCACGATCGAAGTGCTCGACGTGCAGGCGAAAGCTTCGACGCAGATCATGGAAGCGCCGATTCAATATCTCGGTTTGGACGCCAAGGATCTCAAGTATCGTTTCAACTGGAACTCGCCCATCATCTGGAGCAAACACGAACCGAACACCTTTTATCACGGTGCCCAATTCCTTTTGAAAACAAGCGATTGGGGAAAGACCTGGAAGGAAGTTTCCCCCGATCTGACACGCAACGAAAAAGTGAAACAGGGCCGGCCCGGCGGGCCTTTCACCAATGAAGCAGTGGGCGCAGAGAACTACGGCACGCTCACCTATATCGCCGAATCGCCACACGAACGAGGGGTGATTTGGACCGGCAGCGATGACGGCATCGTGCAGTTGACGCGGGACGGCGGGGCAACCTGGAAGAACGTCACGCCGAGCGGTTTGGCCGAATGCCTGATCAATGCGATTGAAGTTTCGCCGCACGATAAAGGGACGGCGTATATCGCGACGACTCGCTACAAGTTCAACGATCACACCCCGGGTCTCTACAAGACAATTGATTACGGTGCGACCTGGACCAGGATTGACAAGGGCATTCCGGCGAATGCCTTCACGCGGGTGGTGCGCGAAGATGAAGTGCGCAAGGAGCTCTTGTTTGCCGGCACCGAACTCGGTCTGTTCATTAGTTGGGACGGCGGCAAGAGCTGGTCGCCGTTTCAATTGAACCTGCCCGTCACGCCCATCACCGACTTGCGGGTGCATCAGGGCAATTTGATCGCCGCCACGTCGGGGCGGGCATTCTGGCTGCTCGATGATCTCAGCGTGCTGCGCCAGTACCAGAAAGACTCTTTCGCGTTTGGAGTCTTGCGGCCGGAGAATTCATATCTGGTGAACGGATCGAGCGAGTTGGATGAAACGAGCGAAGACTTCACCGGCGCGAATCGGTTCCGCGGCGTAAATCCGGCGACCGGAGTCGTGATCTATTACCAACTGCCTGAGCTGAAGAAAGACGATCAGATTTCGCTGGAGATAAAAGATGCGGACGGAAACATCGTGCGCACTTTTTCTTCAAAGGCTGACCCGAAGTACAAACGGTTTGAGGGCGCGCCGAAGCCTGAGCCGCTGCTGCCAAAGAATAAAGGTCTCAATCGATTCGTGTGGGACATGCGCTACGCAACCATGCCCGCCGTCCCCGACGTTGACATGGAAGTCAGTTGGGCCGGCCACAAGGCGGCGCCGGGAAAATATTCTGTGACGCTGAACTTTGGCACTCAGAGCGCGGCGACCGAAGTCGAGATCCTGCCGAACCCGCTGTATCCAACCGATGCCGCGACCTACAGCGAATATCACAAGACGATGCTGGGCATGGAAACCGAACTCACCTCCATGCATCGGTTGCTGAACGAGCTTTTTGAGAAGCAAAAACAATTAGAGTCGCTGCTCGGCTCGCTTCCGGTCGAATCGAAGTACGCGGCCATCAAGAAAGACGGCGACGCGCTTTTGCAGAAGATGAAGGCGTGGGACGAAGATATGGTGCAGCGCAAGTCAAAAGCCTACGACGACGTCGAGAATTTCCCGAACAAGTTCACCGCGAATTATCTGTTCCTGATCAATATGACTGAGAGCGACATCCCGCGGGTGAACCAACCCTCGATGGATCGCCTGAAGGAACTGAATGCCCAATGGTCGACGCTGAAGGCGCGCGGCATGGAGATCCACGATAAAGACATTCCGGCATTCAACAAGAAGCTTTGGGACGCCGGCTTGGGCGCCATCTGGAAATTTTAAGTACCGGCTGCGTCTCATTCACACACGGCTTTAGCCGGGTGACCAGTGACATCGGTAACCGTTCAAACGGCGTTGATATGTTTAACTGACCTTAGTAATGCGGCTAGTGCCAAAAGCGCCGACGGCGCGGCATTCAATAGCCACGGCCGTAAGGCCGTGGGTCAAAGTCATAAATTGAAGTCGAGGGCCGTAAGGGCCGTCTTGACGGGGTAAGTGACGGCTTTAATGCCGCACCTTCGGCGCTCGGCCATTCTTGTTTCACTATCCACGGCCTTACGGCCGTGGCTACTAAATGCCGGTCCTTCGGACCTAACCGCAGGGGAGAGCCCGTGTACTGGCGCGCCGCCCGCAATCCAATTAATATTCTAACTACGTATATTCCGGCAGAGGGTGAGAAACGAACATGAACAAACACGTTCTGCTCATATTTTCGATTCTGGTAATTATCATGACTATTAATGCCTGCAGCACAATCAATGCGTCAGCACCGACTTTCTCCGGCGCGTTTCCGAATCCCGCGGTCGACACTCCGCTGGCAACCAGCAAAGGCGAACAAACCGCCGTCCTGGCCGGCGGCTGTTTCTGGGGCGTCGAAGCAGTCTTCGAACGCGTTAAAGGGGTCTTGCACGCCGAGTCAGGTTATGCCGGCGGCTCAGCCGAAGACGCGCAGTACGAAACCGTGAGCTCCGGCCGCACCGGCCACGCCGAATCCGTCTCGATCACTTACGATCCGTCGCAGATCACCTATGGCCAACTGCTCAAGGTCTTCTTCGCCGTCGTTCACGACCCGACCCAACTGAACCGACAGGGCCCGGACCGCGGCACTCAATACCGCTCTGCGATTTTCTACGCGAACGAAGAGCAAAAGCGCGTCGCCGAAAGCTACATCAAGCAACTCGACCAGGCCAAAGTCTATCCCGACAAGATCGTTACCCAGGTCGTGCCTTTGAAATCATTTTCCGAAGCCGAAGGCTATCACCAGAACTATCTGGTCAATCACCCGAACGAGCCCTACATCGTCTATCACGATCTACCGAAGCTTGAGGCGCTGCGGAAAACCCTGCCGGAACTGTGGCGGGATAAGTAAGCGGCTCGCGCACTGGAGTCAGGATCATCCGTTTCAGCGGATTCAAAATTCCAGATTTCAAATTCCAGATCCCTTCTGCCAATTCAATCCTCAGATTTGCGCGCGGCCTCTAGTTCAGCATCTGAAGGCGCTTTCAGGCTTTGGCTTCTGATACGAGGACTGGCCACGCCCGCTGGAAATTCCTAACAGCGAACCCTGGCGCGCGATTCCGGCGTGCGGGAATTCCCACAACAGCGCGAGGTTTTACTCAAGGACCGCCGTCTCAGGCCGGTAACTCGAACGAATTTCCAATGCGAATGCGGGTACGGTAGTTGCTCTTCTTGGCCGTAGGGTTCTTCAAAGTGTTTCTTGATCCGGTCGCGATGTTTCGGGTTCTGACACGAGGGTCCGGGTTCTGAAACATGACAGGGGATTATTTTATGGGGGCACACGCAGTCGAACAGGATTTCGACGAACAAAAACTACAGGCATTCATGAGCGCGGTGTTCGACGACCTGCGCGCACTCGATTTCATGATCGATAACGATCGCTTCGAGAGCGGCGTGCGGCGCATGGGCGCCGAGCAGGAGATGTTCCTCGTCGATCAAAGCCTGCGTCCGGCGCCGCTGGCCGTCGAGTTGCTCGAAGGGTTTGATGAGCCAAGGCTGACGACAGAGATTGCCCGCTTCAACCTCGAAGCCAATCTCACGCCCCAACTGATCGCCGGCAACTGCTTCACGAGTATGGAGCAGGAGCTGAATGAATTGCTGACGAAGACGCGCGCGCGCGCGGCCTTGTTCGGCGCCGACGTGCTGCTGGCCGGCATCCTCCCGACACTGCGCCAGTCGGATCTGACGCTGGATAATCTCACGCCGAATCCACGCTATCTGGAATTGAATCGGGCGGTGACCAAACTGCGCGGAGGGCCCTTCTCGATTCACATTAAAGGCCTGGACGAACTGCAGATTGAACACGACAACATGATGATGGAGTCGTGCAACACCAGCTTTCAAATTCATTTTCAGGTGGGACCTGAAGAGTTCGCCAAGGCCTACAACACGGCCCAGGCGATCACCGCGCCGGTGCTGGCCGCCGCCGTCAATTCACCGATTCTGTTCGGCAAACGCTTGTGGCATGAAACGCGTCTGGCATTGTTTCAGCATTCCACCGACGAGCGGGCGCGGCACCTGCAGGCGCGCAGCCAGCCCACGCGCGTCGGCTTTGGCGAGCGCTGGCTGAAAAACTCTGTGCTCGAAGTGCTGCACGATCAACTCACGCGGTTTCGGCCCATCATGATCAGCGTGCCGGATCAGAACTCCTTGTCGGCGCTGGCCGAAGGCCGGACGCCGTCGCTCTCCGCCTTGTTCCTGCACAACGGCACGGTGTGGCCCTGGAATCGCGCCTGCTACGGAGTCACCAACGGCGTGGCGCAGTTGCGGATCGAGAACCGCGCGCTCCCGGCCGGGCCGACTATTGTCGATGAAGTCGCCAACACGGCGTTCTTCATCGGCCTGATGTTGGCCCTGCCGCAGGAATATGGCGAAGTGTCTGAGCGCATGAAGTTCGACGACGCGAAGGCCAATTTTTTCGCTGCCGCCCGCTACGATCTGCACGCGCAGCTGACCTGGCTCGATAACAAAACAATTTCGGCCGCGACTTTGATTCGCGAACAGCTTTTGCCGCTGGCCCGGCAGGGATTGAAATCAGCCAACGTCGAAAGCGGGGACGTGGAAAAGTATTTGGGCATCATCGGCGAGCGCGTCACGAGCCGGCAAACCGGATCACGTTGGATCCTGAAATCGCTGACGGCGCTGGAAGGGTTGGAATCAAAAGATCTTTGTCACCGGGAATTGTCGGCGTGCATGCTGCGTAACCAGAAGGAGGGCCATCCCGTGCACAAATGGGAAATCATCAAGCCGGCCGACGATCTCGATTGGTCGCAAAGTTACCAGACGGTCGAACAGTTCATGTCAACGGATCTGTTCACCGTGCGGCCCGACGATTTGGTCGACCTGGCGGCCAGCGTGATGGATTGGCGGCACGTGCGGCATGTGCCGGTCGAGGATGACGCAGGCCGGTTGGCCGGGTTGATCACTCACCGGGCGCTGCTGCACTTGCTGAGCAAGGGTGTGTCGGCGGACAAACCATTGACCGTCAGAGACGTGATGATTGCCGACCCGCTCACCGTTTCACCGGCGACGCCCACCCTGGCAGCAATGGAGTTGATGCAGACGAACAAGATCGGGTGCCTGCCGGTGGTCGATGATGGGCGCCTGGTGGGAATCCTCACGTCTTATGATTTTTTGGCCGGCGCAGCCAGGATCTTTCGGGAACATCTGGGCGAGTCAACCTCAGCGTCGGAGTCGTTGAAGGCAAAAGCCAATCACCCCTGAGACCTAATCATCCAGCCTTGAGGCATCTCTCACGTCAGTACCGTGGGGTTAATGACTCGCGATCAGCAGGAGAGTCTTCCTTAACCCATTCGCTTACGCGAATGGTACTGACTCCGGTGCCCTGACTCGCGTTCTATTTACTTCTTTGGATGGCACTCGGCGCATTGGAACATCGAGATGTCGCCGAGGTTGATCGGGTGGACAAAGCGCTTGTTGGGTTGGTGACATGACTCGCACTTCCGTTCGGCCAGCGCGCCCAGATCCACCGGGTGGACAAATGGTCCGGTCTTTGAATTCTTTTCCGGCGGCGCGGCTGAGTCATAGACTACGGTGTGACAGACGTTGCAGTTGTTGGTGATTACCTTGCCGTCTTTGCTGACGTGTTCCCCGTCGTGACAGCGGAAGCATCCGGCAAAATTCAGGTGACCGATATTGTTCGGATGCGCCTGCCAGTCCGTTTTCATCTCAGGGAAGAAATAAGTCTGAAACAGGCGCTGGACCTCAGCCACTGCGCCGTCGACCGAAGACTTCTTCTGCGTATAAAGCTCCGCGTAATTTTGCCGGTAGAACTGATCAAGGGTGGTCGCAATCGAATTGACCGCGTCGGGCGTAGTGTTGTATTGCCGGCTCAGCGCCTCAACCGCCTGCTTCTTCAAATACGGAAGCGACGGATCCAACTTGCCCGCCGCGAAGGACCGGTCGACGGCAAAGTCGGGCGGCAAATAAATATGGGCGGGCCGGTTGTGACAATCGATGCAATCCATCCGGCGTGCCTCACCTTTGGCAATTTGATCGGCCGTCGCCGGTCGCGCCCGATCGTAGTACTCGGTTACGTTGCCGTTCTTATCTTTCAGCCGCACCCAGGGAATGACCTGACGACGCTCATCGGTCGACACAAAGGTTATTTCATTGGCAATGTTCATGTGCCAGTGAATGCCGGCCACCGGACCCGCGTTCGGACTGCCGCCGCCGACATGAATCAGCATGCGTCGTTTCCGCAGCGTGTTTTCCGCGTCGTAACCGTAGCGATCAAAGACTCTCATTTCGTCGCCGTAAAACTTTTCCGACCAGTGGCAATGTTCGCAGGTGTCGCGCGCGGGCCGCAGGTTATGCACCGGCGAAGGAATGGGACGCGAGTACCGGTTGAAAGCGAGCGAATACAACTGCCTGGCGCCGTTGATTTTCATCTTCACATACCAGCCCGGTCCCGAGCCGACGTGACAGGCCACACATTCAACCTTCGCATGCGCGCCGGCCTTGTACGCGGTGAACTCGGGACTCATCACGCTGTGACAGGTTTCGCCGCAAAAGTTTACCGACTCGGTATATTCGTAACCGCGGTAACTGCCAAAAGCACTGGCGGAAACAAACACAAACGTGATGAAGAGAAAAATAAAAAAAGCCTTGCGGGAATGCGGATCGTTCAGGTCGAGGCTGGGATAAGCCGCAGTCTCGCCGGGCGACCTTCGATGCCGCCGGCGGCGCTCGATCAACCGGCCGGCCATGACCACGGCGAGTCCGAAAATCAAAATCGACGGCAGGATGATGTAAGTAAGCAGCCCGAGGTAGGGGTTTTCGTTTGGGGAAGTGATTTCAATCAGGAAGAGCAGAGCAATGCTGACCAGGCTGGCAATGACGATTGCGCCGCCCACCATGCTGATGTAATTGCGAAAGAGGCTTGGCTGTTTGTGATCCGAAGAGTCAACGTCAGTCATGGCATTCTGATTGAGGGCGCGGCGACTTCAAGGCACGGTGACCCGATGTCGAAGTGCGAATCTTAGACCAGCTTCGCAGACTAGTTTTTGCCCCGACGCTGTGGATTTGTCACATGCAAGGCCCTCGCAAAGGCACTTACAGATTTAACTGATCGAGCCTTAATACGGCTAGTGCCAAAGCGCCGAAGGCGCGGCATTCAGTAGCCACGGCCGTGAGGCCGTGGCTCAAAGTCACAAATTGAAGTCGAGGCCCGAAGGGCCGGTTTTCTTGACGGATTGAATGGCGGTTTAATGCCGCACCTGCGGCGCTCGACCATTCTTGGGTCACGATCCACCGCCTCACGGCTGTGGCTACTAAATGCCGGTCCTTCGGACCGAACCTCTACACCGTCCGAACGCTTAATCACCTTGAGTCAGTCAACTACTGCTTCAGCGATTTCATGAAAGTCACCAGAGCCTTGGCTTGATCGGCAGTCATCCCCTTCTCTTCATATGCCGGCATGTTCGGCGGCTTCTCGGCCTTCTTGCCCTTCAGCACGATTTGCACCAGGTCATCATCAGCCATCGTCGCGTCGAATTTCTTATCGGCTTTGGGTCCATGACACATTTGGCATTTGCCCTTGTATGTCGTGGCCGCGTCGTCTTCATTCGTCGCGCGGGCCGGCGCCGCGCCCAACAGCAAACCCGTCGCCATGACCGCGGCCCCAGCGCTCAAAGCAGCGCGCTGCAACCATTTATTCGCAAGTTTCATCATTCCCCTCCCAGTTCGGCTAAGAAACTAATCATGATTACCGCTCGATTAGGTTGGCAATGACTATGCCCGTCTGATTCTTACGCAAAAACTTCGGGGTCTGTCGCCTTGGTGCGATCTTTTCCCCATCCCCAAATGAATTATCCCCAATCGCCCCCGGTTCAAACAGATCGCTTATGACACGTGGTGCACTTCTTTGAAGTCGGCCCGGTCGAATCAGGTTTAATCTTGGCCACCGCGTCATGGCACTCGCCGCAGGTATGATGAAAAGCCTGCTGGTTGTTCATGACCGTCGGTTCGGCGTTGTCTTCCAACTTGACCTTCGGAATTTCCGGCAGCAACTTGGGCGTCTCGCCCGTGCGCGCGTGGCAGTCGGTGCATTTAGTGACCACCGTGCTCGGATCCTTTTCCAAAAGATCCAACGTCAAAGTAGTCGAACGGTCGGCCGGCCAGGCGGTCTTGTGCGGTGGACGCTTGGCCGCCTCGCTGGCTGGTTGCGCCGTGTGATGACAATCCACACAGGCAGCCGGCCTGGAGAGATCGGCACTGCGATTCTCGGTAAAGTGCTTCAGATGATTGAACGCGACCTGGCCCAGTTTTGCTTCCTTTGCCAGCACAATCGTTTCAGGCGGTTGTTTCCCCTGCGCTGATGCGTCGCGAGTGACGCGTGATGAGCTCGACAAAAGCAGCACTGCCAAGAGAGAAGTCGCGATGACTGTGAATGTCTTCAAGAGCTCTTCTTCCTATTCCGCAGATTGCCGCGAACGGGCCAACATATTAGGACAAAGTCCCACAATTAAAAGAATATTTTTGAACGTCCAAACAAACCACTGTCACTTTTGACAGGATTTTGCTGGACGCACCAGCGACGGCAGCAGAACTCCTGAAACCATTCCGCGCACCGCAGCCGCGTTCTATTTTCCAAAGCGCCAAGCTCCGCCGGTATGACAACGCTTACAAACCGAAAAATCGTCGCCGCCAAAAGCGCGCCGGCCATTATGACAAGTCGCACAACTTTGCCCGCGACCGGTCGCATGATGATTAAGCGGTTGCGGCTGAGTCACCTGAGCGCGCTGTGGCAGGCCGGCTCTGATTTGGTGGCAAGCATTACACGAAGTGTCTTTATGATCAGCATGACTGAAGCCGACGCGAAACGCCTGCGCAAACTGCGGCGTCCGGGCATAGGCGCCCAGTTCGTGGCACGTACCGCAGGAGGAAATATCACGCCCGCCGGATTGCGCGTTGTTTGTGTGACAGCGGAAACAGTTTGCATGCGCATTGAACCCCGTCGGAATTTGCAGGGCCACCCCGCCGCGAGCCGGACGATGACAACTGGCGCAGCCGACGCCGCCCATGTTCAAGTGACGCCCGTGATCGAACTTCATGTTGAAGCTTCGCAAACGGGGAAACGGCTTGAGCGCTCCGGCCTTCACGTCCGTGTGACAGATTGTGCAGATCGGCCCGTCGGAACTCGCAAACTGCTGCGCGTGACAGCCGGCGCAGGGCAGGTGATTTGATCCGGCCGGGCGTTTCGGCACCGCCGCGTTGGTATCGCGCTTATGGCACAAGAGGCACGGCAGCCGCGCATGGTATTGCGTGCTGTGCTGAAAGGTTCCGTAATCCAGGTTGGCGGGAAATTGCATTTGGCCTTGCTGAGATTGAAGCGGTTCGGTCGATGATCCCTGCACGCCCGAATTAAACACCGCGATGGTTGTGACGATCGCCACAATGATGAGCGGAACGAAGCCGGTGCGGACGAATCCAGTCATGTGCGCGCGCACGCTCAGCCGGCGCGGCAGGTTCGCGATCAGAACCATTGCGCTCGTCCCTGGCGCAGATGCTTTCTTTCTTTTTTCCTTCGCTATGAACATTCAGCTTCTGCTGATTCTTCAATTTAGTTCGCCTTCGGCTTCGGCGTCGGAATCGCCTGCGCGTGACTCGCCGGGATTGGTTCATTACCGAAAGTCAGATGACACTTGGTACAGACAAACTTCGCATCTTTCTTTCGGGAATCAATCTCGAAGTTTAGCGCCCCACCATCATCGGTGGTCGGGGTGATATGACATCCCTCGGCGCCGCCACATGATTTCACCGCCACCTTTATGCTTTTCGGCTCGACCGTGATGAAGGTCGGACTCGCTGCATTGTGGCAATTCATGCAACTGACATCGGGATGGAGGCCACCCTCATGACGAAAGGCTCCGGCCGAGACTCTCCGGCTCCAGCGGTCCAGCATGATCTGGTCGGCGCCCATCTGCGACGCCAGCTTCGCATCGAAGTCGGTCTTTAGCTGCCCGGGCGCGATCAGCTTGTGGCAGGTGTCGCAATTCTTCGGCTCCGGCGCAATTCCCGCGTCGGCGTTATGACACGTGAAGCAGACGGTGTGGCTGTTGGGGATTGTCTGGAACGTCCCCTTCTTCAGCCAGAACGCGTCGCCAATCGTCTTGGGCGGCTTCGTTACATACTCTTCGTCCGACTTGCCCTGCGGCTGATAGACCTGATGACAGACGGGACAACTCTTCGGCGGCGCTGCCTGCTGGTTAGGAAAACCGGTCGCGATGAAAGTTGGCCGCGAAGAATTCATTCCCACCAGGTCGATGTGTTTGTCGTGCGGAAACGCCACGCCGAATTCCGAAACAAAATCCCGCCGCTTGAGTTTTGCATCGGCCACATCGCCCAGACTGGGAAACAGCCACCGTGCGGTGTCGCGTGGCGTAACCGCAATATGACAATTCGCACAAATCGCCGGCGCCGGGCGCTCGCGCGCAAAAAATTGTGTGCGATGACAGCTCAAACAGCTCGAATGCTCAGGAAAGTCGGCGACATCCGCGAAGGCAGCGTCTCCCGAGCGAACCAGTTTCCAATTCTTTGTCGGGACGGAGTGACAGGAATTACACGCGAGCTTTTGGGTGACGGCATGGGTCTGATGCGAGAACTTTGTGTAATCGATTTTGAGTTTCGCGCCGCTTTGCGGCTTCGATTGACGGCTTCGTGATTTGCGCTTTTGGGCCAGGCCCACCGCGCTCAGGCTGTTGAGAGAAAAAATCAAAAGCACCGCGGCGGCCGCGCTGACAAACAGAGTCGACAACAGCTTGCGTAAAGCCGTTTGGTTCATCGGAATTCTGCGGCGACCGGCCTGCGAACTTGCCGCGTACTGTAGTGCGAACGCGCGCTTCTGAGCAAGCCCGTGCTGAAACAAACTCCAGCCGGGCCGAAACCAGGCTGGAGTTTTCGTCGGCACTTACATTCCGCTGCGCCTGCTTATTCCTTTCGCCCGAAATACAAACGCAACGACATGTAAGGCAGATGTGCGTGATAGTTTTGCGGCCGCACACTGGCCGGAAACGTGTTCACCAAATTCGATTCGTTGTACGAGTAATACTGGTAACCGAGATTCCAGTCGAGGTGCCGGTTGAGCTTGATCGCCAGTCTTGCTTCGGGCGAATTGAAGCTCATCGGATATGAAGTGATCAGCGTCCCCGGGGTGCCCGCCGGATCCGCCAGTCGACTGGCCTGGCCGTTGTCGTGATTCAGCCGGTACGACGTGAACAGCGTCACGCGGCGGTGCAACCGAGCCGTTACGTCCAGGAAAAAGTAGTTCAAGCGCTGATAGTAAAGCGCCAACCCATTCGGATGTCGCACACTCGCGGCCGGCGGCACCTGATAGTAGTAATCGATGACCGCGTCGCTGTTCACCCAATTGAAATTGTAGCCGCCGTTGACGGTGATATTTGGATTGGGCATCCAGTCAATCGATGAAGTAAACACCCGGGTCTTCAGATTGACGCCAAAGTCGTTGAGAGAAACACCGGCAATCTCTGACGGATTTGAATTGTCCCGCAAAATGAAAGCGAGGTTGAAGACGAATTTGCGATTCGGCGACCAGCGGCTCTTCGCGCGCAGGTTCGTGTAATTATAATTTCCAATGCGTGTGAAGACGTTGTCGGCGGTGCCGTGCTCAGCGTCAAAATACAGCGTGAAGTTCTTGGCCGGGCGCGCCCTGAAGCCGCCAAAGAAAGCGTTGGTTGAGTTCTCTTCAATCTCAGCTTCGGAAGTCCCCAGGGCCGGCGCGTTCGCATTGAGCAGGTAACCAAGGTCCTGCACGACATCGTGCCGGTGTCCGTAGCGATAGCCAAAGTGCATCGAGTAGCGCGGATTAAACTCATAGTCGCCCTCGAAGGTGTTCGAGTACCGGCTGTACTTCGTCAAAGTATTGGCCGGCACATTGCTGACGCTGAACGTATCGGTTCGCGAACCGCCGGTAATCGGCCGCGTGATCGAAAAGAAATCGCTGAAGCCGGCGAACCCGTCAATGGTAAAGCCTTCCTGCCGAAACGTATTCGACAGGCGGAACCGGTCGGTAACCAGGTACGTCAAACCAAAATCAATTACGTGACTGGGTCGCTTGGTTTCGCCGGCGATATTGTAAAAACTCGAGTTGGTGGTGTTGGGTTGCGCGGCCGGCGGTGTCGGCGGCCAGCCGGTGATGCGAAAGTTAAAATTGCGGCCGGCGAAATTCTCGCTATAGGTCGAGTTGGTGGTCGAGTTGCTGTAAATACCGCGGCCCGTGATATCGAGTTTCCCACCGACCATCGTATGAAGACTGAATCTCGTGTAATCGACACTGCCACGAGTCGGTTCCTGCCGCAGGAAGCTGGTTAATTGCGCCACGGAAGTTGCCGTGTTGATATTCAAACCAATGCCGGCCGGAATCACGTTGTCTTCTTTGTAGCGACGGAAGCCCTGCATGAAAGTCCAATCGACCTGGCCGACTTTGCCGTCTGCGCCGAGGCGGTAATCGTCGGCTCTTGACCTGGCATTGCTCAGCAACCAGAACTCATTGCCGCCATTGTGGTAGTTCGTGTAGAACGGCCCGGTGTAGCTCTCCGGTGAGTAGCCGAGGACAAACCGAATCGTTTCGTTCTTGGGCAAAATCGTCAGATCGAAATCACCCATCGTGGTGCGCGTGTTGTAGCCGTGCTCGCCGGTCACCGGGTTCGGCGGGGTCGCGATGGGCGTGAACAACCAGTTCGGGTTCGCGATGTTATTCAAAAACCGATAGTACTTGAACCGCCGGTAGGTACCTTCAAACTTGTACCATTCCGGCTTTTCCACGCTGAGACGAAGATTGCCGTAAGGATCGGCGCCCCACCCGGTCGAGGTAATCAACATGGTGTCGAAGAGATCGCCTTTGCCGTCCTTCGATTTCATCAGAAAGCTGGTGTCAAAGAGACGCGGGCCGGCTTTGTAGTTCAGATCGCTTTTGAATTTGTTGACGTCGCCGTCGACTCGCTGCCCGCGATAACCGAATTCGATCGAGGATGTGACGGTGTAGTCGCCGGCGTCTTCACCGGCAGTGGCGGAGGTCGGCACTGTCTCGGTCTTTTTCGCCGGCTTCTTTTCTTCGGGCTTTTCGGTTTTCTTAGGCTCGGTAGATTTATTCGCCGCAGTCGATGTTTGCGCCTGCGCGACTGCGGTGACCAGGACGATGCCGAGCGACACTCCCCAGGCAATTCGCAGCAGATTTTTAGTTTTGGCTTTCATACCGTCCATCCTCGGCGGTTTGGAGTTTCGGCCGTGACCGCCAACCGGCAAACTAAACCTGCTTCTCCTAACGGAAGAACACCGGACTGGTGCGCGAGCCGTGAATCTTCACGTGGCAGGCGGTGCAATCCCGGTATTGTGCGTTTTGGTTATGCTGCGGACCGGCGGGCTCGACCGCGCCGACATCGTGCGCCACGCTGTGACAGGTCAGGCACAGTTGATTGACGGCGCTGTAGCGCAGCAGCCGCGCGTTCGCCGAGCCGTGCGGCGTATGACAGGCCGTGCAGCCTTCGGTCTTGACCGGAGCATGTTCATAGGTAAAGGGTCCTTGCTTATCAGCATGGCATTTTATGCAGGCCGCATCGACGCCGGTCGCCAGACGCGATTGCTTCTGTTCAAATCCGCCGTGCGGATTGTGGCAATCGCTGCAGCGCATCGCGCCTTCCAAAACCTTGTGATGGAAAGGCGATGAGAATTGCGGCTTGACCTCGGCGTGACAGGCGGTACAAAGCTGCGGGTCATTGGCCTTGAGCATGCGGATCGTGGAAAAGCCCGGCTTCTCGGCGTTGGCCGTAGTCACCAGAGTGTTTGAACTGGCAACGTTGGCGCCCACCTTGTTCGAGTGCGGCGAGTGACAATCCGTACAGCCGATGTCGTTGCGCCAGTGTTCGCCGCGCCGAAAATTGTTTCGCTCTTCTTTGCCGGCGTGGCAGACCAGACACGTTTCCGAAATCTCTTTCGAGGACTTGTCCGCAAAGGTCATGATCTTTGATTTATCGCCGCCGCCTTCGACGTGCGCTTTGCCCGGACCATGACATGATTCGCACCCGGTAACCTTGTTCTTCCAGCTGCTCAACCTCGTCAAAGACGCGTGCGCGGTGTGCGTATAGGCCTTGAATTGATCCTCGTGACAGGCCTGGCAGGTTTCGCTGCCTACATAGTCGGAAGCGGCCGGCTTGCCATCGACGAGCGGCGTACGACCCACCGCCTGTGACACGCGCGGCGTCGCCAGCCAACCGATCCAAGCCAGCACGGCTCCGACGATGAACAGCGCTTTGATTGCTTTGGTGACTCTCACTTAGAGCCTCCTTTTCAGGTAAACAGGCCTTCTAATATTTCGGCCAACTGCGTTTGATAAATAACTGAGGCGAGCCGTAACAACTTAACCGGAGTGCGGGAAGGGTTTCAGTGATGCACATCACCTGCGCCTGAACCTTCAGGATGCCTGGGCCAGCGAGGCCAGTGCTGCGGAATCGCGAATCAACAAAGCATCGCGCTTCACGCGAATGATCTGGTCTCGTTTAAGCGCGCTGAAAAGACGCGTCACCGTCTCGCGAGAGGCGCCGATAATTTGCGCGATCTCTTCCTGGGTCAAAACCAATCGCACCCGGACTCCTTCACTGGTGCGCTCGCCAAAATCCCGGCCCCATCGCTGGATGAGCCGGGCCAATTTCTCCAACGCCGATTCAGACAGCGCGAGCATGCGCGTGTGATCGATAAAATCGCTGAACTGCCGGCTGAACATCTCCAACAGATCCAAACCAAGGGCCTGTTCGTGTCCCAAGAGATTCAAAAGGTCCTGGCGCGATACAAAATCCACGCGGCCGCCTTCGACCATTTCGGCCGTGGCTTCGAACGGCCGGCCGGTCAGGCCGGCATATAACCCCAGCACATCGCCGCCGGTGGCGACCCGAATGATCAGCTTCCGGCCATCGGCCGACGAAAGCGACACTTTCGCCCTTCCTGACGACAGCACGTAAATGCCGCGCGACTGGTGTCCTTCGTGAAAGACCACCTGGCCCCGCGCGTAGATGCGGCTGCGGCTGACGCGGTCAATTCCGGGAATCGCGCGCAGCGGCGAGTTGAAGGGCAACACACGCATACCTGAATTGGCGCTGGGGATGTCGGCCACTACTGCTCTGCTCGCGATGTTCATCAGGACTTGTCTCCGGATTCTTAATGCAAAGCGTCTTGTGCATTTAGGCACTGCTACAAAATCGCGTAGCGAGCAAGACATGTGCCGACTTGGCCTGCGGCACTTGTGCCCAACTTTCACTACCCGCGCGAAGACGCCATGCGTGTTTTCGCTCATTGCATGCGCAAGTTTCCCCAGGAATGATTTTGATCGGCGTCGAACGTTCTGATATTTCGTCGGCATATCGGTTGCTGTAAACGGAGTACGGGGAAACCCCAACGCTCGAGCACAGAGCAGCGGCTTGCTGCTCGCCAAACTCAGGGAGGACTGGAGGAACGAATCATGGCTAAAGACGATCGAGACCTTCTGGAGCTGCTCAAAGGTGAGCTGTCATTTATTGAGGAAGGCGGATATGGCCGTTCGGTCCGCACGCCGTGGTTACCAAAGTCCGTTTTCCAGGACTCCCTGAGTTGTTTGAATTATGGGTATCCGGATCGCGCCCGCCCGTGCAGCGAGTGTCATCTGATTGACTTCGTTAGACCCGAGGATCGCTCGCAAAGCGTTCCCTGTCATTTCATCCCCCTGAATGAAACCGGGAGCACGATTGAAGAGCTCGAAATGGAAGGCAACGAGTTAAGGATGGAGCACGCAGTCAGGACCTGGCTGAAAGGGAAGATCAGCCGGCTCGAGTCCAAAAGCGCGAAGAGCTTTTGGGAGCACGTCGACTGAAGCTGCACGAGTGGACGCGTTTGGGATCGCAATTTTTCGGATCGCGCGGCCCGAGGTGATCAACAAAGGCTGGTGCCAACGTTCCCCTGTACGTTTCGTACTACCTGTGATCACCAAAGGCCGCCGAAAAACGAGGAAGTGAGACCAGACAGATCAATGTGAAGGTCAACTGACAATTCATCAGGTGTCAGACAAGCTTCCTTGTATGCGCCGCAGGCGGTTCAGTGGGAGGGACTGCCTGCCGAGCGAAACCGGAGTCAGTACCATCCGCGTGAGCGGATGGGATAGGGCGCACTTCCGAAAACGAGAGCACACTACGAGTCAAACGCGTCCGGGCTAACGCGAGTGCGTGTAGACAGTGCCATTCCAGCGATAGATCACGCGACGAAACTTTTGCCCGTTCACTTCGACGCGGCCGTGCTCGTCCGTTTCGTAGGCACTGAAGCTCGGCGCCAGGCGTCCATTCACGATCAAATTCAATTCCGATGCGCTCGCCGGCAAACCGGCGTCTTTCGGCTCAGCCATCAACATGTCTGAATAAACCTTGTTCGTGACGGTTCGACCTTCGCGAAATATATTTTTCGGGATTGCTTTGTTCGTGACCGGGTCGATCAGAAAGTAGTAGTTCACGATTGAGGGCGGCATGCTGTTCGCAGTCGCGACCTCAATGATTTGTTGGGCATTCAATTTTGCGAAGTCGAGTCCCACGGAGTTGTCTACCCGCGTGTAATATCCATTCAAAACCTGCGAGACGAAAACCTTGCCGTCTTTGCGATACATAAAGAAACCATTCGAACCGGACCAGTTGGTTTGGTAACAAGGATCGGCCAACAGAACCAGCCGCATCTCCTGGTTGCCAATCAGGTTGAGATTGTAATCGCCCTGCTTCCAGCGTTCCTTTTCATCGTCCGTCAATTCCCCAGCGCTACCATGAATGCCGCAGGCGATTATTTCCTCAGTAGACGCCTGCCACCACGCCGAATTGGTAAACGTGGCCAAACGCTTTTCCAACTCACGAATGTTCGCGAGTCGCTCCGGCAGCTTGAGAATCTTGTCATCAAACTCGTTAACTCCTTCGGGGCACTCATACTCCAGCTTTGGCAATTCCTTCAGCGCGGCCCAGGTGCGTTGGGTGCAAACTGGAACCGGTTTCGGCTGCGCCCAGATCGGCGTAGCCAGGATTGCGACCAACCCACAGACAGCCATCATTCGGTTCATCGGTTTTCTCGTTCCGGAGTTACTCAAACTGGCGTTTGAAGTCGGCAAATTGTTTGGTGAGGCTGTCGATCTGTTCGGTTAAGGCTTGAACCTGTTCTTCGAGTTTCGTGACCCGCTCGGATTCACTCCCGCGACGTGGCGTCCGTTCGGAAGCGGCAGATTCCGTCATCTCTTCAAGCGGCGGCTCGCCGGTTAAAAGCTGCACGAACCGGGCGTCCTTCTGGCCCGGCTGGCGTGGTAACTTCACCACCAGCGGTTCGTCGCGCGCCGCCAACCCGCGCAGTATTTCATCAACTTCTTCGAGGCCTGAGAATTCATACAGCCGCGTCCCGCGCGTGCGAATTTCGCCGACCGTCTGCGGGCCGCTCAGCATCAAGACGCACATGGCGGCGAGTTCGGGCGGTGATAGTTGCAGGATCTCGGGCGCGACGTGTTTGTATTTCGGCACGCGGCTGGTGCTGCCGTGAAAAACGTAGGCCAGGTTCTTGTCGCGCAAACTGAAGAGCGCGTCGTCGATCTCGCTTTCCGTCAGCGAAGTCACCGGATTGCGATTGTTTTTTTGATTGCACGCAGCCGTCAGCGCGTTCAGCGTCAGCGGATAATACTCCGGCGTGGTGATCTGTTTCTCAATCAGCGAGCCGAGCACGCGAACTTCGGTTGGGGTCAGCAAAGCCATGCCGGAGGATAATACCTGAGCCCTGCAGTCAGTACCATCCGCGTCGGCCGATGGATCAGCGAAACCTTTTTAATGGCTTTGCCTCAAAGATGCTGACCAGGATTCAGACCAGAGTGACGCGTAGCGTCGCCATGAATTCAGCCCGGCCTTCAAGGGCATTAACGTATGTTGACTCAGCGCGCGGTTCCCATCGAGGTTCGAAGCGAGCCGCAGCAATGGCTCTGCCACTCCGATGCGCGGCAAGTCCGATCCGCAGTCCAACTAATCTAGCGGTCTTTGACCGCGGCGGGTCGGAGACCCGATGAAATAGGAGGCGTTCGCAGCGGCAAGTCGGAGACTTGCCGCGCATCTGAGTGGCAGAGCCATTTGCTGAGTGACTTTTTCTAGGCAAGCCGTCTTCAAATCCATCCGCATCGTACTGACCTCAGCGCCCACGCTCACTTGATCCACTTCTGTGTGCCCGCGACGTCGTCAATCTTCTTTTCCAACGCAATCAGTTTCGCCAGGGCGCCTTCCTCGCCGCAACCCAGGTAGTGCCGCACGCCCTTCAGTTTTCCTTTGAGCCTAATCGAGGTATTGGCCGAAGGCATGTCGGTGATTGTTCGCGGGCAAACGGGCGTTCCCGGGGAATACGCATCCGGCAGCGAGAAGTAATTTATCTTTTCAAACTCAGCGACTAGTTGGCGATAGTCGTTCGCGCTGATCTTTCCTTTCGCCGCGCCGGTGATTTTGGTAAAGCGAACGCCGTTGAAAGTCACCGTACCATCCGAAGCGATCGTGACCTTGTACATCGGACACGTGCCGAAGCAGGCAGTTCGTTCCAGAGTAATCGCATCGTCACTCGTTTTTTGACCGCCGCTGAAGATCGCTTTCGGAATCATCGCATGCACGCCTTTGTTCCCGTCGACCAGTTGCGTGATGTTCAAATCAGCCGCGACGCTGGAAAGCATGTAAGCATCGTCGCGCGTCAATCCCTTTTCGCTGACGAGAAAATCGATCATCTCGCGCAGCGTCATCTTCGTCGCCTCATTGAGATCGTCGTGAATCCCCATCGAGATGTAATGCGTCGGCGTTTCGGCGCGCGGCCATTTCAACTTCATATCTTTCCGCACGATTAGCTGAAAGATACCGATCAGCGAAGTCTCCATGGCCGTGATATCGACTTCGCCGTTGCCCTGACCAGCGTGACCGTCGCCGGCGAGAAACAGCGCGCCCTTCGCATGCACCGGAATAAACAGAGTGGTGCCGGCGACCAGCTCCTTGTTGTCGAGATTGCCGGCGTGCACCCACGGCGGCGCGCTCGAGATGCGGCCGGAAACTTCCGGCGGCGCCACCCCAAGGCTCCCAAAGAACGGACGCAGCGGAATCTCGATGCCGTCGGCGAAATGCGCGGTCATCGTCTTTTCGTCGAGCGGAATGATGCGCATGCGCGCGTAGGGAAAATCTTCCGGAAGGTAGCCGCGGCCCGGACTGAAGGCGTTATAGGCATAAGGAATCGCCAGCTTGATTTCCTTGATCCGCACTTCGAGCACGTCGCCCGGCTCAGCGCCTTCGATAAAGATTGGCCCCGTGAGAATGTGCCCGCCCGGCCCCTTGTTCGTGACTTCTTTCCAGATATCGCGGAGCGGCTGCTCGACGTCTTCCGGCTTCACGCCCGCGCCTTCGAGCCGCGCCGGACTGGACGTGATCAGCGTCTGCACTTCAACCGTATCGCCCGACTTGATTCGCATCACCGGCGCGGTGCTGGCGTCGTAATAACCCCAGGCGATCGTTTTGGGGGTGGGTTTAAGTTGGAGCGGTTGTTGCGCGATGGAAGTAATCGCGCATAGCGCGATGAGGCCAATAATCTTCATTCCTTATCCTCCTTGGCCGGGCGTTGGACGTTGATGGCCGCCAAGTCGATTTTTGGGAACGCGAATAATTTTCCGGCGAGCTAAGCAGCGCGCGATTTGTTGGTGGAAGTGCGGGACTTTGACGCACGTTTCCTGGGGCGAGTGGATTTGCGCGCGGCGATCAGATCGCGCACAACTGGTACGAGCGACTTAGGGATTTCCATCGTCGTGGTTGCCAGCGCAGTTTCGATTTCCGCAGCCTCGCCATCTTCGGTTTGCGCGTCGTAGTATTCGATAACTCTGCGAATCCGCGCCTCGTTCCACCCGCGAGGGTATCTAGTCTTATTCATTACTTCTTCCTTGCTCTGCGTCTGACAGCCTGCTTTGCTTTTGGACGCAACTCGTACGCTGTTATTACGAACACCGAGTCAGGCCAGGGATCGATAACATAGATTACTTTAAGATAACGTCCAGCCGCTGTTTGGCCAACTGCGACTCGCGATTGACTCCGTCCCCTCAAATCTTGCGTCGGATTATCGAGCACCTTTTCGACCTCGCTTTCGCTGATTCCGTGTTCGTTAATATGCGGCAGTCCCGTTGCCGGATCGTTGTAATAGCGAATCCGCACGAGCGCATTCTAGTACGCTGACAGTCAGATGTATACGTTCACTCCAAAGGTACACATCGTCTCTTTTGAAAACTCTCCAATCGGCAATTCGACAGTAAAACTCAAAAATGGTTTTGCCGAATTCTGCTAGTATTTCGCCCAAATGAAACACATCGGCATCATTGGCGGCGGCGGTATCAGCGAGACGCATGCGCGCGCGGTGCGCGAAATTGAGGGTGTCGCGCTCGCGGCGTTCTTCGGTGACAACTACGAAAAGACCGCAAAGCTCGCGCAGCAATACGGCGGAGAGATCTATCGCGACTTCGAATCGTTTCTCGCGCACCAGCCGATGGATCTCGTAGTCATCGGCAGTCCTTCGGCGCTGCATGCTGAACAAGGCATCGCCGCAGCGCGTCGTGGCCTTCATGTGCTGACCGAAAAACCCATTGACGTGACGGCTCGCCAGGTGGATGCGCTGATCGAAGAATGCGTCCAGGCGCAGGTAAAACTGGGCGTATGTTTTCAGGATCGAGTCGCGCCGGACATCGTCCGGCTTAAGCAATTGATCGACGAAGGCCGGGTGGGCAAGCCGATCGTCTGCAGCGGTTATGTGAAGTGGTACCGGCCGCCTGAGTACTATGCGAACTCGCGCTGGCGCGGAAGGCGCGCGCTGGATGGCGGCGGCGCGCTGATGAACCAGGGCGTGCACACAGTCGATCTGCTGCTCTGGTTGATGGGGGATGTCGAGCGGGTTTACGCGCGCACCCTGACCGCGCTGCACAAGATTGAAGTTGAAGACACGGTCGTAGCCACGCTCGAGTTTGCTAATGGCGCCGTGGGCGTGCTGGAAGCCGGCACCTCGATCTATCCGGGTTATCAACGACGGGTGGAAGTAAGCGGCAGCGAAGGCGCTCTCGTGCTGGAACACGATCGGATCGTCAGAGCTGATCTGCGCACGCCGGATCCGACTCTGGTAGTTCCTGGTGCGAGCGATCAGAATGCCGGCGCTTCGTCGCCTATCGTGTCCGACGTCAGCGGTCACCGGCGGCTGATAGAAGATTTTCTGCGCGCGATTGAGACCGGCAGCCGGCCCGTCTGCGATGGAGCTGAAGGCCGTCGCAGCGTGGCTTTGATCGAAGCGATTTATGAATCGTCACGCACCAGTCTACCGGTGAATGTGCAGCACTGAAGTCAGCACCATCCGCGTCAGCGGATGGGATAAGGAAGCATGTTTGGACTAACGCCGCCCCCGTGATCCATTCGCTTACGCTAACGATATTGACCCGGCGCACGGTGCTGACACCGCCGCCACGACCCAAGCAACAGATCGCGTAGCTCATCGGCTGAAACTTTCGCCAGCCTCACCAGAATCCACGGATAGTTTTTGTAATGATCGGTGATGTAGAACTTCTCGGGATCGGCCGCCATCATCTCTTCCCGTTCATCGAAATCAACGCTGACCACCAGCGATTCACCATCCTGATGGAAACGCGCAAAGAGTTTGCCCTGGAACTTGAAAGCCGGAGTGCCGTAAGAGGTTGATTCTTCGGCACCCGGGAGGGACCGGGCGATGTCGCAGGCGGTTTTGAATTGAGGAGGTTTTCGGAAGGGCTTAACGGATGATTTGGGACGTGCTTTTGCGGGCATGGTGATACGTGGTGATTACATTAGGGGCTTCCTGACCCCATCCGCTTACGCGGATGGTACTGACCCGGTTTGACGCAGGCACCGGATGGTGTTGACCTGTGACTGGGACGCGCGGAGCTGCCCCGGTCGTTATCGCTCCAACCAGGAAGGCCGTTGCTAATCGCCCTTCTTATTGACGCTGCCGATCCCGCTTACACTCTTGTTCACTGTTTTGGGATTGCCGAGATAATCGACGCTGCCGGCGCCGGAAACACTCACGTCCAAATGGTCTGTCGCATAGACGGTCACCGAGGCGGCGCCCGAAACCGTGACCCGCGCTTTTTCAGCCTGCAACCGGCTCGCATCAATGTCGCCGGCGCCGGTCGATGAGATCGTCGCCGTTTTTGCTTTGCCGGTCGCCTTGATAGTCGCCGCGCCGGTCGAATCGATCTTCAAGTCGTCCGCGTTCGCGTCCTGCACGTTGATGTCCCCGACGCCGCGCGAAGCAATCGAAACCAGTTCCGGCAGGCTGATACGCAATTGAATTCCGCTGGAAGGATTGATGCGTTCTTCATTGGTGACCCGCAGCACGCCATCGCGCACCTCGGTCTTGATCAGCGGCAGAATGTTGTCGTCGGTTTCAATCTCAAAGCTGGCGGCCTTCTGGCAAACTACTTCCATTTGGTAAGCCCCGGTGGTTTCGATCGCCTTGAAAGCCGGCAAACTGCGTTGCTCAGCTTTGCGATTACCGCTTCCCTTAACGCCCCTATTGATGTGGCAGCCGGAAACCGCAACCATGAATGCCAGGCACAGAACTGCAAGAGCAGCTTTTCGCATGCGCTGATTTCCTCCTCGCTTACAGAACGTTCTAACGGCAACCGGGGTTTCACCCGATTAGATTTCGATCGGAATGCCGGCGGGCGCCGCGGACTCTGCACGTGAATGGATCGTCTCGGCCGCACTGGTGATGCGGGTTGGATATTGTGCGCTCCAACAAGCGACACAGGATGCGCCGGCGCTGATGCCGGTCGCCTGCTGCATCCCGTCGAGCGAAAGATAGCCGAGCGAATCGGCCTCGATGAATTTGCAGATCTCGTTGATCGACATATTGGCGGCGATCAATTCGGATTTGTCGGGTGTGTCGACGCCGTAATAACACGGACTGATCGTCGGCGGACAAGAGATGCGCACGTGAATTTCCTTGGCTCCGGCTTCCCGGACCATGCGCACGATCTTTTTGGAAGTCGTGCCGCGCACAATCGAATCGTCAATCAGGATGATCCGTTTATTTTCGATTAGATGGCGCACGGGATTGAGCTTGATGCGCACGCCGAAACTGCGAATCGATTGCTTTGGTTCGATAAAGGTTCGGCCGACGTAGTGGTTGCGCACCAGACCGAAGCGAAACGGCAAACCGCTTTCGGCGGAATAACCAATCGCCGCCGGCACGCCTGAGTCAGGCACCGGCACCACGATATCCGCATCCGCCGGCTGTTCGATCGCCAGCCGTTGACCCATCTTGTGACGGGAACGATTTACCGACTGGCCAAAGATAATTGAGTCAGGCCGCGAAAAATAAACGTGCTCAAAAATGCACATCGAATGTTTTTGCGCCGGCAGTGGGTGCGTGGAACGCAGACCTGCTTCATTGATCACGACCATCTCGCCGGGTTCGATGTCGCGCACATAGGTGGCGTCGATTAAATCGAAAGCACAAGTTTCCGACGCCACAACCCACGCGTCTTTGAGACGTCCCAGGGCCAACGGGCGAAATCCGCGCGGGTCGCGCACGGCGATCAACTCGCGCGGCGTCAGAAACAGCATCGAGAAAGCGCCTTCGGTCGCGCGCAGGACTTCGGGAATTGCTTCCGTAACTGTCGCGGCGCGTGAGCGGGCCACGCCATGCAGGATGACTTCGGTGTCGGAGGTGGAAGAAAAAATCGCGCCTTCCGCTTCCAGACGTTGTCGCTCTTCGCGCGCGAAAGGCAAATTGCCGTTATGACAGACGGCAATCTGACCGTGCTGGCAACGGACCAGGAACGGCTGGCACTCACGAATCGAAACGTCTCCGGCGGTTGAATAGCGCACGTGTCCAATCGCACTGGCGCCCGCGAGCCGATCCAGACGCGTCTGGTCGAATACTTCCGAGACGTATCCCATCTCGCGTTCCGAAATCAGTTGCTCGCCGTTCGCCGCGACAATCCCGCAAGACTCCTGGCCGCGATGTTGCAGTGCATACAAACCCAAATAAGTCATACGGGCCGCTTCGGCATGTCCGTAGATACCGAAGACGCCGCATTCTTCACGCAGCTTATCGTCGCAGGGGCTGATGATCATTCGCGTTGATTATAATGACTTCGACAAATTTTTCACTATGAATGTATGTTGCAGTTGGATGTTCTTTGTCACCTTGCGCGTCTTATGGATCAAAAGCAATGTCTTGCGAGCGATATTTGATGTGAAACTCGGCCGGTCCTAACTCCGGTGCAGGGCGCTCGCGCGCTGCCGGGTCGGCGCCACCTCCTTCGGGTGGTGGGATCAGTAGGCGGAGTTCGACGGGTCTGACTTCCTGATCCCATCCGCTCACGCGGATGGTACTGACTCCGCGGCCACGGCGATCCCAACCCTGGTGGATGACGCCGTCGGCCCGGATCGCTTGCGAGACAAACACGCGCATTTCCTATATAAGGATGAGGAGGCAAGATGGTTAGACAAAGCGGAGGATTGAGCTTGAAAAGAGGCGTCATACCAGCAGTAACTTTGTTTGTTTTTGTCGCCGCCGGATCGGCGGTAATCGCAGCTCGCTTTACTCGCGACGGTGGCCCGAGCAGCTTCGCGCCGGCGCCGAATGCAGCCTTATTCAACAGCCAGTGCGCGAAATGTCATGGACGTGACGGCCAGGCCCAAACCAAAGAAGGCCGAAAGACGCATACGCGAGATATCACCCGCGGCGAATGGCAGGATGATGTGTCCGATGAGCGAATTTTCAATTCGATTCGCCGGGGCAAAGGCAAGATGCCGGCGTTTGCCAAACTCTCGGACGCGCAGATCGATTCGCTGGTCACCTACGTGCGGCGATTACGAAAGTAAGTCTCAGCAGCTTTGCAGGAAACGAAACCGATCATTCGAGTTATCGAGGTCATTCTGGCGCTGGCCCTGCTCGGCGGTCTGGTCTTTGCGGGGTGGCGCGTTTACCGGTCTCTGCCGGTCGCGCATTCAGTCCAGGTTCAGGTCAATGATGCAACCGCCAATTCGGAACTGACGATTGTGTGGCGTGAGGGGTTGGGCGACAGCGATGCCCGCGTCGAGCTCTATCCACTCGACTTCGCGGCTCTTGAGAAAGATTTTCGCCAGAACTTTCGGCCGGGCAAGAGCATTGAGGAGTATCTGGGGCAGCGGCTGAAAAATCTGACGCCGGTGAAGGTCCGAATCAATCAAAGCGGCCGCGCCGTGACCAAATTGAGTCAGGGCAACTGGTGGCTGCGCGCGACTTCATATTCAAGCAATGGGGAGTTGATGGAATGGCGAGTGCCCGTGCTGATTTCCCAACGCAGTCACACGATCGAGTTATCGAAGGACAATGCGTACGAGCGGGCCAAGCGGTTTTGAAATGATAGAGGTCGGAGAGGTCAGAGGTCAGAGGTCAGAGGTCAGAGGTCAGAGGATGGATTCAAGTAGTCTCAAAACTGCGTGCGAATCATTAGCAGCCTCTGTTTCATTCACACGTGGCTTCAGCCAGGTGCATGAAACGCGGAAACTGGCCGGAACCCATTTAAACGGTTTCCCGCTCTTTAACTGATTTCCTAGTCACCCGGCTAAAGCCGTGTGTGAATGAGAGACAGCCGGTACAAAGCTGATTCAAGAAGAATCCAATTCAAGGCGAGCTGCCTGACCTCTGACCTCTGACCTCTGACTTCTGACCTCTGACCTCTTCCTATGAAGGCTCTTCGTTACGAAAACCAGCAACTGCGACTTGCCGAAATTCCGCGGCCTGAACCGGAGGGCGAGGCCCTGGTTCGCGTAATCATGTCCGGTATCTGCAATACCGACCTGGAAATCGCTCGCGGTTATGCAGGTTTTCAGGGAACGCTAGGACATGAGTTCGTCGGCGTGGTCGAGAGCGTGTCTTCAGGGCTGGCTGACTCAAACCCAAACCCGTCCGTCACTCAATTAGCACCCGGGCAAAGAGTAGTCGGGGAAATTAATGCCGGTTGCGGAGGCTGCGAGCGCTGCCAATCACTTGACTCCCGTCATTGTCCGAATCGAACCGTGCTGGGCATAGTCGGTCGCGACGGAGCCCATGCTGAATTTCTTAAGTTGCCGCTGGTCAATTTGCTCCCGGTCCCGGACGAAATCCCCGACACGCAAGCTGTCTTCACCGAACCGCTGGCGGCCGCATGCGGAATTCTCGAGCGCGCGGGCATCACCAAAGAGACACGCGTGGCGGTGATTGGCGACGGGAAGCTGGGCCTTTTATGTGCGCAGGTTTTGGGAACCACCGGGGCGCCTGTGACGTTGATCGGTAAGCACGAAAGCAAGCTGCGCATTGCCGGCGACCGAGGCGTCGAGACGATCTTAAGCGCTCGGGCAAAGGAGCGAACCGGCGAATTTGATCTGGTGGTGGAAGCATCCGGCTCAGCAAACGGTTTTGATCTTGCGCTCGATCTTTTGCGGCCCCAGGGCGTGCTGGTCTTGAAATCGACGTTTCATGGCGCCACCGAGGTCGACGCGGCGCGCATCGTGGTCAATGAAATCAGCGTCGTCGGGTCACGTTGTGGGCGCTTCGCTCCGGCGCTTGACCTGCTGAAGCGAAAGGCCGTCGATGTAGAAAGTCTGATTTCTGAGGATTTCCGATTGGTTGATGGCGTTCAAGCAATGGCCCGGGCCGCCGCCCCGGGCGTCATGAAAATCCTTTTGCGGAATTGAAGAGTGGCTTGGGCTGCTGTCGGTCGCCCAAAATTTTGGGCTCGCGCAGTTTCGCCCGTCCAAGTGCAGAAGCCGGGTCACCGGTAAAAACTTAACAATTCTTTTCACGGCCACGACTTCTCGTGGCCGCTATGTTTCGTTTATACTTCGGCGCATCGTCCCCCTTTTAAGACGCATCACGAGGCCGACTCGCGAGACCCAACCCGTTTCAAACGTTCAAAGGCGGTGAGCTAATGTTCGAGGCATTCAACCAGACAACCGACGCTGAGAAACTTATTTTGCGGAAGCTACGCGCCTGGATCGTCGCGCTGGCAGCCGTCTGCGTGCTTGCCGGCATTGGGATCGGCGCAATTCTCGCCGGTCGTCCCGCGGTGGCCGAAGAAGGCAGTCAACTGGGCGCGCGCGCGCCCGAAGTGCTCTCGGCGACTTTCGCCGAAATCGCGCGCCGGGTAGAGCCGGCGGTCGTTAACATCGATACCACGCAGGTTGCCGAGGTCTCTGAGAACGATAACGAAGACCGCACGAGCCGCGCGCAGAATCCGCTTTATGACATGTTACGCCGGCCGCAGGCCCGGCCAACTCATGGCGTCGGCAGCGGCTTTATCATCGATCCGAAGGGCTATATCCTGACCAACCATCACGTCATCGAAGGCGCCAACCGAATTACCATCGGCATGCTTTCAGGTGAACGCTATCGGGCGAAGGTGATCGGGGTTGATAAGGAAACTGATCTCGCGGTGCTGAAAATTGATGCACCTCATGACCTGCCCACCATGAAGTTCGGCGATTCAAATGCCGCGCAGGTTGGCGACTGGGTGCTGGCAATCGGTTCCCCGTTCGGCCTCGAACAAACAGTGACGGCCGGAATCATCTCGAAGAAGGATCGTGACTCGGCGCAGTTTCAAACGTTTCAAAGGTTCCTGCAAACCGATGCCGCGATTAATCGCGGCAACAGCGGCGGACCATTGGTGAACATGCACGGCGAGGCGATTGGCGTGAATTCCCAAATCGCAACTTTGACTGGCGACTACAACGGGATTGGTTTCGCGCTGCCGTCAAATGAAGCCAGGTTCGTCACTGAACAGATTTTGACCCAGGGTCGGGTGCGCCGCGGATTTCTGGGCGTGATGCTGGAATCAGTCCGCGCCGAGTTTGCGCGCGTCTATCACCTCCCCGATGCGCGGGGTGCGGTGATCGCCGACATGCAGCCGACGCAACCCAACGAGATGACGCCGGCACTCAAGGCCGGCCTGCAGGTCAACGACGTGATCGTCGAATTCAACGGCCAGCCGGTGCAGGATTCCAACGATCTGATTGCCAAGGTGGCCGGGACCAGCGTCGGCCAGACCGTCACGCTGACAATTCTGCGCGACATCGAAGGCAAGCTGGACCGGCGGACCGTCAGCGCGACGCTGATCGAACGTCCGAACTTCAACGATCGCGGCTCTGACGCTCCGGCGAAAGAGAAGCCGGACGAAACCAAGACCAACACCGCGCGATTGGGCCTGACATTGTCGGAGTTGACCGCGCCCATGATCGAGGATAAGCACCTGAATGGAGTCAAAGGCCTTTACGTGAAAGAGGTCGATCCGAACGGCCTGGCCGCGGACCTGCCGGAATCAACTCGCGTTACGCCGGGCGAGGTGATTACGCGAATCAACCGCGTGCCGGTAACTACGCTGGCTGAATTTCAGCGAGTGCTCGATTCCCTGAAGCCGGGAGATCCGGTGGTGCTGAATCTTTCGCGTTACGAGCGCCAGCGCGCCGGCATCGTCTCGCGGATTGTGCAATTCACTTATCAGTAAAGACCGGTGGGCAAGCGTCGGCGCTTGCTTGATGATTCAATTTATTCGAACGGAGGCCGGACCTTTCCGGCCTCTTATCTTTTTGACGGCGATAGGAATTGTTCGCGCCTAAACGTTTGCAATTTCATCTGGTAATCTTCAATACATGGCACAAGCAAAGAAAGCGTTAGCGAAGAAGGCGGGCGCCTCGCGCACCGCCAGGACCAAGTCCTTTTCCAACTACATTGGCGGTGAATGGGTCGCGAGTGCAGCCGGTGACTGGCTCGAGAATCGGAATCCCGCCGACACGCGCGATGTCATCGGCCGGTTCCCGCAATCGACCGCCGCCGATGTCGATCGGGCAGTCGCGGCCGCGGCCGAAGCCTTCGACGGCTGGCGGCATACACCCGCGCCGCGTCGCGCAGAGATCCTTTACCGCGTCGGCGAAATTCTGATGCGTGATAAAGAGAAGTACACGCGCGACATGACCCGCGAGATGGGCAAGGTTCTGAAGGAGGCGGGCGGCGATGTGCAGGAGGCGATCGATTGCACGTACTACGCCGCCGGCGAGGGGCGGCGGCTCCATGGCTTTACGACTCCGGCGGAGATGCCGAACAAGTTTGCCATGTGTGTGCGCCAACCGATTGGCTTGTGCGGTCTGATAACTCCCTGGAACTTTCCCATGGCGATTCCGTCCTGGAAAATGATCCCGGCGCTCATTTGCGGCAACACTGTCGTCATCAAACCAGCCGAGGACACGCCGCTTTCCACCTATAACCTGGTCAAGGCCTGCGAAGAAGCGGGCGTACCGCCCGGCGTCGTCAATCTGGTGACCGGCGACGGCGCGGTGGCCGGCAGACGCATGACTGATCATCCCGCGCTGCGGCTGATCTCGTTTACCGGATCGACTGAGACCGGGCGTCTCGTTGCGCTGGCTTGCGCCGACCGCAATGCCGTCTGCTCGCTCGAAATGGGCGGCAAGAACGCGATCATCGTGATGGACGACGCCGACGTCGACAACGCAGTCGAAGGCGCAGTCTGGGGCGCGTTTGGAACTTCGGGACAACGTTGCACCGCCTCGTCGCGCCTGATCGTGCACAAGAAGGTTTATAAAGAATTCTCTCGCAAGCTCGTGGCGCGCGCGCAAGCGTTGCGTGTCGGCAACGGAGCCGATCCCAAAGTTGACGTGGGCCCGGTTATCAACCAGGACGCTGTGCAAAAGATCATGCGCTACATCGAAATCGGGCAGAAGGAGGACCAGGCGACGCTGGCCTGCGGCGGACACCGGCTGACGAAAGGCGATTATGGTCACGGCTATTTCATCGAGCCGACGGTCTTTACCGATGTCGCGCCGGACATGCGCATCGCCCAGGAAGAAATCTTTGGTCCGGTGACGTCCGTTATTCCCACGAAGTCGCTCGACGAAGCAGTCGAGATTGCCAATGGCGTGCAATATGGTTTGTCGGCGGCAATCTATACGCAGGACGTGAATCGCGCTTTCCAGGCGATGAACGAAACTTACACGGGCATCTTTTATGTGAATGCCTCGACCATCGGCGCGGAAGTGCACCTGCCGTTCGGCGGCACGAAAGGCACCGGCAACGGCCACCGCGAAGCCGGCACCCAGGTGCTGGACATCTTCTCGGAATGGAAATCGATTTACGTCGACTACAGCGGCAAGCTGCAGCGCGCGCAGATCGATAACAAGAAAGCCATCGGTTAATAAAATTCAAGCCGACAGAGATGGGCAGCGGGTTTCAGTGAGGACGACGCTGCAATACAACTTCATCTCAGGTAGCGTTTCAAAGTGTAACGGCCGCGGGTGCGAGATCGCACCCGCTTTGCTTTCGTATCAGCCGTCGGTTGCAAAATCCCGCCCCTTCCCATTAACTAACCACTGACTACGAACAATGACCACGGACAAGATTCGTAACTTCTCGATCATCGCGCATATCGATCACGGCAAATCTACTTTGGCTGATCGTTTGCTCGAACTAACCGGCGCCGTGACTGGCCGCGAGATGGAGGCGCAGGTGCTCGACGATATGGATCTCGAGCGCGAGCGCGGGATTACGATCAAAGCGCACGCCGTGCGGTTGGATTACAAAGCCCGGGACGGACAAACCTACCTGCTCAATTTGATCGACACGCCCGGCCACGTCGATTTTTCTTACGAAGTATCGCGTTCGTTGTCGGCCTGCGAAGGCGCGCTGCTGGTCGTCGACGCTTCCCAGGGCGTCGAGGCGCAAACGCTGGCGAACACTTATCTCGCCATCGAAAACAATCTCGAGCTGATTCCGGTTATCAATAAAATCGACTTGCCGGGCGCCGAGCCTGAGCGGGCAATGGAAGAGATCAGGCACTTTATCGGCCTGGAAACTCACAACGCGATTCTTACCAGCGCTAAAACCGGTCAGGGTGTCGCCGAAGTTTTGGAGGCGATCGTGCGCGATGTGCCGCCCCCGAAGGGCGACTCCAACGCGCCGCTGAAGGCGCTGATTTTCGATTCATGGTACGACTCGTATCGCGGCGTGATCGTTTTGTTTCGCGTGATTGACGGAGTCATTAGGCCCGGCATGAAGATTCGTTTCATGAGCGCCGGCCGCGATTATCAGGTTGATACCCTCGGTGTGAATCGCCCGCGACCGGCGCCCATCGATCAGCTGGGCGTTGGCGAAGTCGGCTTCCTGACGGCTTCGATCAAGACAGTAGCCGACGTGCAAATCGGCGATACGATTACCGAAACTGCCCGGGCCACGACTGAACCTTTTCCCGGTTATCAGGAAATCAAGCCGATGGTGTTTGCCGGTCTCTACCCGGTGGATTCAAACCAATACGAAGAGCTGCGCGATGCGATGGACAAACTGCGCTTGAACGACGCCTCATTCTTTTATGAACCCGAGTCGTCCACCGCGCTGGGTTTCGGATTTCGCTGCGGCTTTCTCGGTTTGCTGCACATGGAGATTGTGCAGGAGCGTCTGGAACGCGAATTCGACCTCGATCTGATCACTACGGCGCCGGGCGTGCGGTACAAGGTGACTACCACGGACGGCCACGTCACGGAAATCGACTCGCCGTCGAAGATGCCCGATCCTGGCCGGCTGGCGAAGATTGAAGAGCCGGCAATCCGCGCGACGATTCTGACTCCGGAAGAACATCTGGGCGGGATCCTGGCATTATTGGAAGAAAAGCGGGGAGCGCAAAAAGGCTTTGAGTACATCACCTCGAACCGGGTGATGCTGACCTACGAACTGCCGCTCAACGAGATCGTGCTGGATTTTTATGATCGCTTGAAGTCAACTTCGCGCGGGTACGCCTCGCTCGACTATCATCTCGCCGGTTATTGGGAAAGCGACCTGGTGAAGCTCGACATTTTGGTTTCCGGCGAACCCGTCGATGCGCTCTCGCTGGTTCTTCATCGCGACACCGCGGCCGCAAAGGGCAGGGCCCTGGCAGCCAAAATGAAGGAACTGATTCCGCGTCAGCTTTTCGAAGTCCCAATCCAGGCGGCCATCGGCGCGAAAATAATCGCGCGCGAAACCGTAAAAGCGATGGGCAAAAATGTCATCGCGAAGTGTTACGGCGGCGACATCAGTCGCAAGCGCAAATTGCTCGAGAAACAGAAAGAGGGCAAGAAGCGCATGAAGAAAGTCGGCCGCGTCGACATCCCCCAGGAAGCTTTTTTGGCGGTGCTGAAGGTGAATGAATAAGCCGCCCGCGCCTCCGAAAGAACCGAACCCGCAAAGCGCCTGAAAGTGAATAATCCGGCGTGATCAATCCTGCACATGAACGCGAGCATAGTTTGTTGAAGCTGAGTCTCGGACTGCGCCCGAGCAAATCGCGTCTTGATTTGATCCGCCGAACGCTTGCCGGCGAACTCGACTGGGAATACATCTTTCAGTTTGCCGAGCGTCAGGGACTGGTGCCGCTGCTTTATCATCAATTCAAGAAACTTCATTTCGATTCAATCCCGGCGGAGTATCAAAGGCGCTTCAAGAACGGATATCAGGCCAATGTGGCGCGCACCCTGATTCTTACCGATGAACTCGTCTCGTTGACGCAAGAGTTTCAGTCCCAGGGGATTGAGAGCCTGCCTTACAAGGGTCCGGTGCTGGGCGCGATTGCTTTTGGAGATCCAGCCCTTAGATGTTTTATCGATCTCGACACCATCGTCCGGCCGCGGGACGTCCCAAAGGCAATTCAGCTGATGCTGGCCAGAGGTTATCGCACGGCCCGCAACATCGATCCCCGACAGACGCAACTGTTATTAAGCTCGCAGCACAATATTGAATTCGCGCGCGACGGCGGACATTTAATTGTCGAACTGCACTGGCGCGTGGCGGCGGACTTTTTCGCCAGCGCACTGAATCCCGAATATCTTTGGAGCCGGCTGGAACCAGTTACGCTGAATGGTGTGCAACTGAACTCGCTGCCCCTTGAGGATTTGCTGCTGGCGCTTTGCATTCATGGCTCGCGGCACGTTTGGGACCGGCTTTCTCAAGTTTGCGATATTGCCGCCTTGATTTGCACTGCGCGCGAAATCGATTGGTTAAGTTTGATGGCTGCCGCCAGAACGGCAGATGCGGAAAGAATGTTTCTGCTGGGATTGTCTTTGGCCGGTGAACTTACCGAAAACGTACTCCCGCCAAATATCCGAGAGTTAATTATCGGCGACCGTCAGATAAAGCGCCTCACTAACGAAATCATGGCCCGGCTGTTTTCGGACAATCCCCGCACGCGGTTTACTCCCCGCGAGGTTCTTCAATACAACCTGCGAGTGCGGAAAAGTTTTTCAGCCCGGGTCCGTTACTGCCTGTTTGCACTTTCGCCGGTCGATGGCGATCTGGAAACTGTGGCGCTGCCGCGATATCTCAATTTTGCTTACTACGGTTTGCGACCCTTCCGCATGATCGTTTCGACCTATCGAAAGCAAAAGCGATCCCAGCCGGTCCTCAAATAGCCGACCTCAAAAACCCGTCGAATTCAGCACCGACCGCCAGATCCGCAGCCTCACGACCCAGCACGGTTGTTGACTGCGATGCTTTTATCATAGTAGTTTGCGTTAATCATGAATTGGGGTGTTGATCGAAAGCGTTTGGAATGGTCGCGAGTGCTATTACTCGCGGTGATTGTCGGGTTTGCTTGCTCAGTCAGGATCCACGCCCAGGCTCAAACAACGCCACCGGCGGAGGCTGCCAAACCCGATACATCTAAGCAGGAGGCAGCGCCCGCGGCGAAGAAGGACGAAGGCAAACCGACATTCAAGCTCACTGTCAGCGACGAAAACATTCTGGCAATCTCGCTCCACTCCGAAAACACAAGGCTCGCCGATATCGCCGCCGAGCTTTCGCGTAAACTGAAGATTCCGGTGGTATTGAGCGCGGTGATGTCCAGGCAAAAAACCGGCGCGAAGTTTTCCGACCTGCTGTTGGAGCCGGCCATGCAGTTGCTCGCTCCCTGCGTTTTTATTGACTATGAAGTCGACTCGGCTCCGGGCGCCAGGCCCCGGCCGTTGGGTATTTTCCTTAACGCCTATAACGAACTTCCGCCCGCGAGCAATGCCGTGGTGAAGTTCAAGTCACAAGCCTTCGTCATCAGTGGAAACACGGAAACAAAGCCGGGTGAGGAAGACGAGGATGACCCCATTAAGATCTCTTACAAGAATGGGAGCATCTCGGTTAACGCCAAGGACCAGAACTTATTGGATGTCATCTCGGATATCTCCGAAGAGACCGGCATTCCCTTTGAGGGTCCGGACGATTTGGATGAAACCGTGTCAGTGAACATAAAAGATCGCCCCCTGGAGGATGCGCTTTTGCAGCTTTCTCCTAATCTAAAAGTGTATGTCCGGTATGATTCTCAGCGCGGAACTCGGACAGTCTTGCGGATAGTAGTTGTCGAGCGGACAAAAAATCCGTAGAATGTCCGCACCCCACCCAAGATAGGCGCAGAGGGCGCTGGATCGAATGGCCTAAGAAGACTGCGGTTTGAATTTGAGCCGTTGTTCATGGAGAGGCCGCAATATACAAACCTCAGGAGGAGAGGCAGTTTGGAGAAAAAGGAACAAGCCACAGAGTTTAAGCAGTTTGACTCTGAACAAAAGGTATCGAACAGCATTACCGGGAAAAAACCGTTTGTGGAACCTGAGGTTTCTGTACCAGTGGATGTCCTCGAGGCGACGACATTCCAACAGCCGGTGGGAAGTGGCCAGACCAACTAGATAGCCGCTCCAGGCAAGACATGGCGAGTACTCGGCGACCCGCGGCGGTTCTTCATTATCGGATTGCTGGTCGCTTTTTGTCCGTCGAATTCCCTGATCAAGACACCGTTGATCCTGTTGACGGGTATTTGTCCGTCCTGCGCGCCTTGCGAGTCGAGGCCGCCGAAGCCGCTTTGGGCTCGTCGCTGATTCTTCAGCGCGAACAACTGCGGCCTTCCGGATTGAGCAGCTGTTTTGTCTCAGACGACTCGGGCGCCGAAGCTTCTTTCTACTCGAAACAGAATCTGTTTGAAGTACGCGTCGGAGATTCGACCGTCCGGGCCGGACGTGATCGAACCGTCGTAGTGTCTTTGGCCGAGAATCTGGAACGCCGATCGCTGCTGTTCGAGAGGGTGATTTCGCACGGACTGGCCCCCGCGTTGCGAAGGGCCGGAGCGTTTGAGCTTCATTGCGCTGCGGTCATTGATCCGAAAACGTCGATCTCAGCTTTGATTGTCGGTGCTTCGGGAAGCGGCAAATCCACGCTCACTCTCCAGCTGGCGGCAAACGGATGGAACTTTTCATCGGATGACGTGGTCTTGCTGACCGCCACTGGTGAAAAGATCGAAGCCTTTGGATTGAGAAAGCACTTCGCCTTAACGTCTGAGACAGTAGCCAAGAGCGGAGTGCCGGGACTCGCGTCGGCTCTAACCGGCAAAACCGTGGGTATCGACCACAAATTGCCGTTGTTTCCGGAGCATGTTTTCCCTTCCCAACACCTGCCTGCCTGCGTTCCGGAATTGTTGATCTTCGCGCGGCGCGCAGATGCTTCCGAAAGCAAGCTCGCGCCAATTACACAGGCTGAAGCCATGAAACAATTGTTGAAAATCAGCCAGGCAGCGTGCCTTGATCAGCCAACGGCAGTTGAGCTAATGAGCGTCCTGGGACGATTGGCTCGCCAGTGCCGCGCCTTTGATCTTCATTCGGGAACCGACTTGCTGGGCAATCGAGATTACACCGCCCGTTTTCTTGGGACGATCTTCGAGCGGAAAGCTGCATGAGCCTTGATCACCACAGCACCGATGCTCGCTACGGACCTCGACGCCTGACGGTTGAGCTGACCAACTCCTGTAATCTGCATTGCGATTATTGCCTGCGCGACGAAGACGCCCTGTACCACACTCGCGCTCAATTCCTGCCGCTCGATTTTCTGCGCCGCGTCTTTCGCGAAAGCAAAGTCGCCGCGGCTGTTACCGAAATTAATTTCACCGGCGGTGAGCCTTCTCTGCATCCGCAATTCGCGGAGATCCTTCAGATTTGTGGTGAAGAAGGTTTGAAAGCCAGCTTTGTTACCAATGGCTGGAACTTTGAAAAACTGCTTCCGGGATTGCTGGCTCATCGCGAGAGTCTTACCCACATCGCCTTCAGCATTGACGGAACGACGGCTGAGACTCACGACCGTTGGCGCGGGCAGGGATCATTTGTGAGATTGATCCGCGCCTTCGCTCAATGCCAGCGGCACGAACTTCCGTTCATTATCAAGATTGGTTTACGCCGGGATACTTTTGAAAACCTGGAAGAAACTGCGATGTTTGCGGCGCGTCTGGGGGCCGCAGCCCTGTCTCTGGCTCACCTGATGCCAACTTCAGAAGCGTCTCAAAGCGACCTTGCGTTGACTCCTGATCAGCGCCGTTGGGCCGAAGAAGAAATTGGCCTGCTGGCGAAAATCTTCAAGATGAAGATCAGTCTTGACGTTGGTTATTACAACATCGCCTTGGCCCCGCCATGTTCGCCGCTCGCAGGCGCCAATTACAACGTCGACTACCGGGGCCGGCTGACTCTCTGCTGTAACTTGTCCGGCTTTCGCGGCGGAGAGGACGGTGCTGACATGGTTGCCGATCTTAATTCGGAAAGCTTTGCCTCCGCCCTCGAGCAATTTGATCAAGTAAAGAATATGCAACTGGAGCGACGACGCACCGCTTTGATCCTAAGCCGTGACCAGAACGTCACGCCCGATCTTTTCCTGGGTTCCCCCTGTCTGTTCTGCCTGCACAGCTTTCATAAGTTGCCCTGGCACTCTCAAAGTGAGGCTGATGGGAAAAGCAGGCACACGTTGCCGGTTTTGAGCAATCTCTCGGCGTAATGTCGGCTACCTTCCTGCGAATCAAGTATCTGATCTTGACGCTCGGTTTCGTGCTGCCGCTTGGTTGGGCCTGTCTGAACATTCGCAATCTTTATCCGATTGCCAGTTGGAACGTGATGACGCGTGGCGGCCAGCTGGAATACGGCCGCACCTATTTCGTGCTGAGAGGTGAAACCGTCAACGGCGAACAGATTGATATCCCGGCAATTCAACTCACCGGCGCGATGCGTTCGCGTATCTGGGGAATGGTGGAGGCGGTCGCAGACAATCAAAGCCTGAAGATAAATCATCCGCATCCGCAGAATGTCGCGCGGTTAAATCAAACAGACGGGCAGCGCACTCCGGATGGTTTATTGATGAGAGACCTGCTCAAATCATGGGGCGCAACTTATAACGACCGGCTTCCGCCTTCATCTCCCGGTAGATTGAAGGCCCTCAGAATTGATTCTTACCGCTGGCCGGGACAGGCCTATTCAAATTTCTACGAGTTTGTTCAGACGTGGCGCGCGGAACTCTAGCAAGGCTCACCCGATCAACCCCAGCTGCGCTGGCGTGCCTGCGGATAATTATCAGCGGGACGTTTTTGGTTCCGATCCTCTTCACATCTTTTTCTGATTTCGCCAGACTGCCGGTCACCTTGCTGGCGCCGACGGGTCTCATGAAGCTACTGCCCTGGGGCTTTTACGACCGCCTGTTTACAGCGACGGGCATGAATGCGTTGAAGTGGGTCATGGTCATGTCACTGCTTATGAGCACGGTGGGATTTCTGACGCCGGTGACCACGAAGACGTCAGCCGTGCTGGTTCTCTTTTACCAGGGGCTGGTCCGCAGTTTCGGTCATTTTAACCATGACGAAATCATCGCCGTTTATTTCTTGCTGGTGCTGGCCTTTGCACCCTGTGCCGACCGGCTGTCAGTTGATCATTTGGTAAGGCAACGGCCGGCAAAACCCCGGTGGGCTTACGGCTATCCAATTCTGCTCATGCAATCTTTGCTGGCGTGGTCGTACTTCAGTTCAGCAATCATCAAACTCAGAATCTCCGGTCTGAGCTATTTTTCCCCGGACAATTTGCCGGCGCTCTCTATCGCTCAGTCACTTGATAATCTTCACGACACCCACTTTCGCATTGGCTTTTTGCTCCCGGCGATCAGGCAGTACACGCCAATCATCGTGGCGCTGGTGATTCTGTGGGAACTGTCTTTCCCGCTGGCGATTTTTTGGAAGCGTTCGCGCTGGGCAATTCTCGGCTTCGGGGTGGTCTTTCACCTGGGCACACTGCTGTTGCTGAACTTTCTCTTTGCCTACACGCTGGCAACGTACGCGGTTTTTATTGACTTCCGGCGCTTGCGAATTTGGTTTCACCGGCGTCGCGGGCTCGTAAGAACGCCGGAACAGAAACCCCTTTAATGTTATCCTTGGGCGCGCAATAGCTGCGACCATACGAAATCATGACTCAAACATCTTCAGTACCCCGAGAACAAATAGTCTGCACAGAGTTCGATGAAGGCGAGGGCATTCTGGTCGACCTCAAAACCAGGCGATATTACCAATTAAACGAAACCGCCCTGCTGATTTGGAAAGGTCTCGAAAAGGGCTGTGAAATTGACGAGATCGTCGCTCAGGTGGTCGCTGACTACGAGGTACAACCTGCGAACGCGAAAAACAGTGTCGAGAATCTGATCTCCCGCCTCAAGTCATACAAGCTGATCTCACCTTAAATCGAACGAATGTGTTGACGCGCTAACCTCACTCACGTAGTATTTCTGGTCTGTTGCTCCCGTAACATTATTTAGCTGCATCAATCCCTGTCGGGGGGCAGGAATTTGACGCAGTGCTCATGAAAAAGGAGAAGTCTATGTTCAGTAGAACCTGGCGGGTCAGGGAGATGATAGGGTTGCTTGGGGTCGCCATTTTGATATTTACACTTGGTATTTCCGTCACGGCTAAACCGCGCAAGAAATCCAAAAAGCAGAAAGAAACGGCGGCACAAAAGGAGGCTCGCATCAGGCGCGCCAATATGCAGAGTGCAACACTGCTCGCAATGTCGATACAACGCAGCGACGGTTTGGACGGGAGTTTCAGCGCCAACACGGGACGTTCGACGGCTCAATCAAACGCCGCGAGTTCAGGCAACGCGGTTCAATTCGTTGGCGATCCGGAAATGGCGGCACGCGGTATTGCACCGGCGACGGCCTCAGCCGGCCAATTAATCATCAGCGAGTTTCGGCTGCGCGGCCCTAGTGGCGCGAACGATGAGTTCATCGAGATTTATAACGCCAGCGGCGCCGATCACACGGTCGCCGATTCCGGAGCGGGCACCGGTTATGCTGTCGCCGCCTCGGACGGCACCGCACGCTGTGTAATTCCGAACGGAACCGTCATCCCGAACCGAGGTCACTATTTGTGCACGAATTCGGTAGCGTACTCGCTTTCGGGGAATGCAACCGGCGACGCCACCTACACGACCGACATTCCGGATAATGCCGGCATCGCGCTCTTTAATACTTCGATAGCAGCTAACTTCACCTCGCCAAACCGGCTTGACGCGGTCGGTTCGACTGCTGAAGCCAACACCCTTTACAAAGAAGGCACCGGCTATCCGGCACTGACGCCATTCTCGATCGACTACTCGTTCTATCGGGACATGTGTGGCAAGGGCGGCAGTATCACCATCCTCGGGGTCTGCACGAGAGACACCCCGCAGGATACCGACAACAATGCCGGCGATTTTGTTTTCGTTGACACCAACGGCACCTCGGCGGGCGCGGGCCAAAGACTCGGCGCGCCGGGACCGGAAAATTTGGCGAGCGCCATTCAACGCAATGCGAGCTTCGCCGCCACCAATTTGGACGCTACGGTAGCGGCTTCATCGCCGCCCAATCGGGTGCGCGATTTTACGAGCGATCCGGCTAACAATTCGACCTTCGGCACGCTCGATATTCGTCTCCGCGTCCAAAATAATACCGGCGGCAGTGTCACGCGCCTGCGTTTCCGGGTCACAGACATAACCACTTTTCCGGCGCCATCCGGATATGCAGACTTGCGGCCCCGAACATCGAGCCTGGTCGTGGTATCCGGCATCAATGATGCGGCCACTTGTCTGGCGTCCAACGGCGTGGCGACGACACCTTGTACCGTGAATGTACAGGGCACCACGCTGGAGCAACCTCCGTCTCAACCAAACGGCGGAGGATTTAACAGCACTCTCAGCGCCGGCACAATTACGCTGGGAACTCCGCTCGCCAATGGCGCGTCGATCAACACGCGATTCCTGTTGGGCATTCAACAGACTGGGACCTTTAAGTTTTATGTGAATGTCGAAACTTTGCCGTAAGCTGAGCCGGCAACTGCGGTACAGAAAAGGGAGGCCTGCGTTAGGTCTCCCTTTCTTGTTGGCCCCGAACTTCCCGTGGGTATGTTGACGGTCGGCTAGCGGCTCAAGTAGTATCTTCACTCTGTTTAACTCCCTCAACATACGGCGACAAGATATCTACGATCTCGACTGCGACGAGTTGACGCAGCGGACTTACCGGGAGGGTAACTAATGTTCGGCAAGGAACTACGGGTCAGGAACCAGCTATTTGTAATTTGCATCGGTCTTTTAATATTGAGTCTTGCAATTTCCGCATCTGCGAAACCGCGCAAGAAATCCAAAAAACAAAAAGAGACGGCAGCACAAAAGGAAGCCCGCATCAGACGCGCCAATGCGGAAAGAGCCAGCCTGCTCAGACTGTCGATTCAGCGAAGTGACGGGCTGGATGGATCTTTCACCGCCAACACGGGTCGTTCAGCCGTAAGGGCAAGCTCCGCACCGTCGAGCGGCATGGTGCAATTTGTCGGCGACCCAGAACTGGCGGCACGCGGCATAGCGCCGGCGACGGCCTCAGCCGGCCAAATAATAATCAGTGAGTTTCGCGTGCGTGGTCCTAACGGCGCGAACGACGAGTTCATCGAGCTTTATAACGCCAGCGGCGCCGATCACACCGTGGCCGATTCCGGAGCCGGCACCGGCTATGCTGTCGCCGCCTCGAACGGTGTCGCGCGCTGTGTGATTCCAAACGGAACCGTCATCCCGAACAAAGGCCACTACTTGTGTGTGAACTCTGTGGGATATTCGCTGGCCTCATATCCTGCCGGAAACGGCACTACGGCTACCGGAGACGCGACTTACACGACTGATATTCCAGACAACGCCGGCATCGCTATCTTTAATACTTCGATTGCCGCTAACTTCACCCTGCCAAACCGGCTTGACGCCGTCGGTTCAACTTCCGAAGCTAACACGCTCTACAAGGAAGGCACCGGCTATCCGGCTTTAGTCCCGTTTTCGATCGACTACGCGTTCTATCGAGATACATGTGGCAAGGCCGGCAGCATCACTACCTTCGGTGCGTGCTCACGAGACACGCCTAAGGATACCGACAACAACGCGGCTGATTTTGTCTTTGTTGACACCAACGGCACTTCCGCGGGAGCCGGCCAAAGACTTGGCGCTCCGGGCCCGCAGAATCTTTCCAGCCCGATTCAGCGTAACGCTTCGGTTGCCGCCGATTTGCTTGATATCTGCGCGGCCGCTTCTTCGCCGCCGAATCGCGTGCGCGACTTTACAAGTGATCCGGCGAACAACTCGACTTTCGGGACGCTGGATGTCCGTCTCACGTTTACCAACAATACCGGCGGTAATGTGACGCGCATGCGTTTCAATGTTGTGGACGTAACGACTTTTCCGGCGCCGTCTGGAATTGCAGATCTGCGGCCGCGAACTTCAACGGCGGTAGTGGTGACCGTGGACCGGCCGCCGTGCGGATCAGGCACCAGCAACGTCACGGTACAAGGCACTACGCTCGAACAACCACCCAGTCAGCCTAATGGCGGCGGTTTCAATTCAACCCTGTCGGCGGGCACTGTCACGCTGGCGACGCCGTTGGCAAATGGCGCCAGTCTGGATTCCCGTTTTCTCCTTGGAATTCAACAAACCGGGACCTTCAAGTTTTATCTCAACGTTGAATTGCTTCCGTAGTTTTTATCGCAGGTCACCACGAAAAAGGAGAGGCTCCCGGGCCTCTTCTTTTTCTTTTGCATCTTTTTATCGTGCGAGATTAACCGGCAGTTTGCCGGAGAGGCATCTGTTTGAGATCGACGTGGCAAACTTCATCGGAGGGGAACTTATACGTCACGCGATAATTGGGTGGCTCCGCCTCGAGCAAAACACTTCCGTTTGCTTCGAGCCAGGCATGCCCGCGAATTTCGCCGCCTGGATTGAGGCGCACGCCAAATACGACTGTGGTAGCCAAGCCTTCTCTTCCCAAAAAGTGATGCAGCAAAATTGCTCGTCTCCAACAGATCTGCCGGAACATCGCCAGGTTCATATTCAGCACTGCGTCCACGGCTGTGACGATTTCCGTGTGATCATGCCTGCCCTGAACATCCACGGACTGGTGCGGAACTGACATCATATGCAGCGCCGCCGGCAACGATCTAAACCTGAGCGCACCGGAAAGGATCATTGCCCGTCCTGCAATCCGGGCCATCAACCACGCGCGTCGCGGACGAACGAAGATTAGGCGGGTGGCGCTCAGAGCTTTGCTCAACACAGCCTTCCGATTCTAAGGCAGAGGCTTTAATCAAACCAGCCTCAATTCTGCAGAGTTCGCTGAATCGCGCCCATGTTTCGTGAACGTGATCCGCTGGACCTTCATACCGTTGACGGAATCAGTCCGCTGGGGTATAAGCCGAACGTGACGAATTCTCGGGCACCTCATCCTCCCGCTGGGAAGAGACGCTCCTTTTCGGAAGTCCATTCTTAGGATCAGCGGTCGTGATCGACGCAAATTACTTCGGCACAAAGCCACATGAGCCAACTAGTTCCTCCATACCGTCTCATCCGGGAAAGACTTGAAAGCGGCCGCGTGATTCCTTTCCTCGGCGCCGGGGCTTCGCTGGGCGGACGTCCGCCGGGCGAAGTCTGGAAGAAGGGCGTGCGCAACTTTCTGCCGACTGCCGGTGAGTTGGCCGGATACCTGGCTGAGACGACCGAGTTTCCAGCCGGCGAAACCAGGGACCTGACCAAGGTCGCTCAGTATTACAGCGTCGTCGGCGGACGCGACGCACTCAATGACGAGCTCCATGCGATTTTCAACTCTGACTATCAGCCCACCTCACTGCATAAATTCCTCGCCGGCGTGCCGGTCCCTCTCCTAATCGTCACCACGAATTACGACGATTTAATCGAGCGTGCGCTGGACGATGTCAACCGCGAGTTGGGAGCTGACGCGCGGCCTTACGACGTGGTGATTCATACCACTGAAGTCGACAGCGGGGATCAGCTCTTGTGGTGGTCCTTCGGAGAAACTGAGCCGCGGGAACAGAATCCGAACAAGCTGGATATTGAGTTGGAAAATCGCACCGTCATTTACAAGATGCACGGAGCCGTCGATCGCGGGCAGGCCGCTCGGGATCAATACGTGATCACGGAAGACGATTACATAGACTTTCTGGCCCGCATGACTAAGAACAAAGCGATCCCGGCGATTTTTGCCGAGGCCTTTCAGACACGTCACTTCCTCTTTCTCGGCTATGGCCTCAACGATTGGAATCTGCGGGTAGTCCTGAACCGCATTGAAAAAGATCTGCGCCGCCGTAAGGGCGTCACCTCATGGGCCATTCAATACCAGCCACGCGAGCTGGAAAGACTCTTCTGGGATCGCCGCGGAGTCAACGTCTACGACCAGTTGCTTGATGACTTCGTCCGCCATCTCAGCGAACGATAGTGCTCAAGCGCAGCCCCGCCAACAACGGAGGTACCCACAATGTCATCCCGGGAAACCCAACGGCGTTCCCCATACAAAGGCTTGATTCCCTACGCCGAGCAGGACGCGCCGTTCTTCTTCGGACGTGAAAAAGAGACCAGGCTGATCACGGCGAACCTGTTTGCCTCGTCTTTGACATTGCTTTACGGCGCCAGCGGCGTCGGCAAGTCCTCAGTGCTGCGCGCGGGAGTCGCAAATCAACTTCGTCAACGCAACGATCTGCTGATCGTGGTCTTCAATTCATGGCAAAGCGACCCGGCGAATGATTTGATTCAGGCGATCAGCGACCAGGTAAAGCGCACCGATCCGGTCGCCTGGGACCGCATCATGAGTCAGATGCCCCGCGACGGCGAGATTTCCCTGAATGAATATCTGGTCGTGTGCGCGGACGAGCTTAAGCGCCGGCTGATGATCATTCTGGACCAGTTCGAAGAGTACTTTCTTTATCACCCGCTCGAAGACAGTTTCGCCACGGCCTTCGCCAAAGCGATTACGTCACGCGATCTGCCGGTCAGTTTCCTGATCTCCATCCGGGAAGATTTCTACGCCCGGCTGGATCGATTTGAGGGCCGCATCCCTTCACTGTATGACAACTATTTACGGATCGAGCACTTGAATCGCCGAGCCGCGCGCACCGCGATCGAGAAACCGATCGACGAATACAATCGACTTTATTCTGAGGCGCAGCCGTTCATCGTCGAACCGGATCTGGTGAACGCCGTGCTGACTCAGGTTGAAACGGGGCAGGTGATCATTGGCGAGGCCGGTCGTGGTGCGATTGAGGCGACGGCGCAGGGCGGCGGCGAAAGACGGATCGAGACGCCCTTCCTGCAACTGGTGATGACGCGTTTGTGGGAGGCCGAACTGGCCGCAAATTCCCGCACGCTGCACCTGCGGACTCTGGACGACCTTGGCGGCGCTGCGAATATCGTGCGCACGCACCTGGATGCCGTCATCAGCAAGCTGACCGCGCGCGAACAGGAAATCGCCGCCAGCATCTTTCATTATCTGGTCACACCTTCGGGCACGAAGATCGCTTACACGGCGCCGGATCTGGCCGGCTCAGCCGGCTTGAGTCAGGGAGAAGTAGTCGAGGTTCTGGAAAGACTAACGCACGGCGATGTGCGAATTCTGCGACCCGTAGATCCCACGGCCGAGCGGCCCGGCGTACCGCGCTACGAAATTTTTCATGACGTGCTGGCCCCGGCGATCCTGGCGTGGCGCACCAATTATACGCAAGCGCAGGAGCGGGCTCAGGCTAATGCGCAATTGGAACGCGAAGCCCAGGAGCGCGAAAAGGCCGTGCGGCAATTAGAACGCGAACAAGCGCTCGCGCGGCGCTTGCGATTTGCGCTGGTCGCCATGGCACTAATCATGGTGCTGATGTTTGCGGTTACCGGCTACGCCTTCTACCAGCGCCGGCAGGCGAAAAGCGCCGAACTGCGCGCAGAGGCCGCCAGGACCGAGGCCTTCCAACAACGCGACGCCGCCAAGAAAGCTTCGGACGATGCGGTGACGCAGCGCGACGTAGCAAAGAAGGCTACTGCCGATGCACTCACGCAACGCGACGCGGCCAAGACGGCTTCTGATGAAGCCATCAAGCAACGCGCCGCCGCCGACAAGTCAGCCGTCGCCGCCAAAGCCGCGCAGCAGAAAGAGGCTTCACAACGACAGCAGACACAACAAGCACTCAACAAGGTTACGGAAACATTAAACGAGCGAGACGCCGCCGAACGTGCACGCAGCCAGCAGGAAGCAATTAACAACCTGCGCGCAAATGTCGAACTCGCCAAAGCACCGTTGGAGACTCGGCCGCTGGAAAGTTTGTCGAAAGCAAAGAATGTTCTCGACCGCTTGCGTGAACTCGGGATCAAAGATCCTGAATCGGCTGACCGGGCCGAAGACGTACTGCGGCGCGCGCTCCTGGCGCTGGATGAATCACCGAGCAGAAATGTCTTGCGCGGGCACACAGACTCAGTGGACTTCGCGTCCTTCAGTCCCGAAGGTAACTTGCTGGTCACAGCCGGCGGCGAAGGCGTGGCGCGCGTTTGGGACACCCGGGATTGGCATGAAATCAACTCGGTGACCCTGGGCGAGCGGATTCAAAGGATCGTCTTTAACGGCGACGGAAGTCGCTTCCTCACGGTTAGTGGTGAAAGCAATCTCTCGGTCTGGGATAAAGACTCGCTCTATTCTCCCGTGGCTCAGTTAAAGGGCCGCGATGCCACCTTCGGCGCGGACGGCCAAACAATTTTCCTTACCGACAAAAACGGAAAGGTGTTCAAGTGGAGTGCCGGAGGAGGCGAGCCGGTGGAAATTCCGCACACCGCACCGCTCAACATTATCCACGCACCTCAGCAGGAGAAAACGTGGCTCAACTTTGACGGCACGGTGGCTTTATCGTTTGGCAATCGGGGCCTCGCGCAAGTCTGGGAAGTGGGCACCAGGCGTCCGCAGCTTGACCCGGGAGCAAGCATCGTCGCGAACCCGAAGGAGGCGGTGTTCAGCCGCGATGGTTCATATATCGCCGTCTTTGGCAGGCCTGGTACCGACGACAATAACGACTACGTGGCGATCCTGAACATTCGTGATTGGCGAAAGGCGCCGCTCGTCCAACCTACGCCAACCGCGTCTCCATCGCCGCCGCCGGCTGAAGACACCTTACAGGCGCAGCCTGAAGCGGGGTGGGTCACGTTACCTATGACCAACAAGAGCGACATAGTCCGCGTCGAATTCAGCCCTACCAACAGCAACAGTTTGCTCACGTTGAGCGCCGATGGGACCACTCTTCTGTGGGACGTCAAAACGCTACAGACCGTGCAGATAATGCAGGGGCAAACGGCGGATGTCGTCAACGCGGTGTTCAATCCGGACGGCAAGTACGTCGTGATGCTGGGGTCAAAAGGCACGACGCGCCTGTGGAGTGTCGATCGTCAGAGCCTCGTCGCCACCCTCCGCGGTCATGAGGGTCCGGTGCTGAGCGCCGCTTTCAACCCTCGCGACGGATCGCTGGTCACGGCCAGCTACGACAAAACCGCACGCGTGTGGGAGTGGCAACCAAAAACCTGGCGGGCGAACCCGAACTCCATCGGCAAGTTTACCTTTCAAGCGATGGCCGCTCTGTCCGAAGACGGTCGATACGTCCTCACCAGCGACAATTACAACCTGAGTCAGGTCTGGCCGGTGGAAGGAGGCGAGAAGCCTCTATCCGAGTTCACCGGCGATAAAATCAGCTTCAGCGCCGATGGCCGGCGGCTCGCCATCGCCGCCAAGGTGCCGGTGGTGAAGCTGCTTGACTCCGGGACCGGTAAGATCAAGGCGGTCTTGAGCGGACACACCGGCAAAGTTCAGACCGCCGTTTTCAGTAATGACGGAAGGTATGTCCTGACGGCAAGCACGGATCGGACGGCGCGCATCTGGGACGTGCAGACGGACAAGGCCGTCGTGCTGAACGGGCTAAAGTCCGATATCGTCGCGGGCGCTTTTAGTGCTGACGCAACACGGCTGGTGACGGTTGAGCGCAGCGGCACGTCGCGGCTTTGGCAGTGGCAGAGTGAAGACGGTCGAAATCATCCGACCATTATCGAGAGAAAGATTGCCAGTAATCTGGCGGCCGTCAGCCCCGACGGCAATCTGATCGCCACGACCCCGGGCGGGGGCTCGGTCTTCGTGTGGGAGACGCAGTCGGGTAAGCAACTCGCTGAGATGAAGGGCCACAGGTCACGAGTCTTAGCCATTGCCTTCAGCCCTGACAACAAGCGTTTGCTGTCGGTTGAGGATTACGGTGTGCGTGTGTTGTACCTCGACGGCGCCGGCCAGAGCGTGGAGTTAACAGATAAGCGGGACCGGAACTGGACGGCCGCTCTTCCTGCCCGGGGTGCAGCCTTTAGTCCCGACAGCCGCTTCGTCTTGACCGGCGGCGGCAAAGTTCTGCAAGTCTGGGACGTGAGCAGCGCGGGTGCGCCACGCCGCATCGCTTTCGCGAACCTCGAAAACAAAGATTTCAAAGGCGTCGCTTACAGTCCGACCGGAAACTATATCGCCGGAGCTGACAATCAAGGGACACTGCATGTTTGGAAAGCGCCTCCCGCGAACGCCTCCGATTTGAAACTCGGCCAAGCGATTTCGCAACTGCCCGGCATGCCGGCCTTAACCGAGTCAGCGCGATCGGCCGCCGTGTCCTTCAGCGCTGACGAAAAGATGATCTTTGCATCGGACAAAACTGCGCGCGCCACTGGCTGGGCCTGGAACGCCAGCACTGGTTCGCGCCGGCCGGTTTTCTTTAATGGCCAGCTTACCGCTTTGAGCCCCGATGGACGGCTCGTGTTCTCTGCGGGACAGTCTCCAGTCATACGCATTCAGGAAGCGATGGCGACGCCGCAAAGCACGCCATTCTCAATCGATGGAATCGATCGCGAAATCGAGAGTCTCGTTCTCAGCCCTGATGGCAGCATGGTCGCCGCCGAACTCGCGCGCTCCGATGAAGAGGTTAGCCACAAAGAAATCTTACTGTGGGACAGCCAGTCAGGGACTCGGCGGGCCACCATTCCGTTGGCGGAGGAAGAGCCTGTCAACCGCCTCACGTTCAGTCCGGATGGCCAGCTGCTGGCGGTGGCGTACAAGAATAAATTAATGGTTTTTGCGACGAGGGATGGCCAGGCAATTCCGCTCGGGTCGCAGGCGATTGATGAACTGGGCACCCACAGCAGCGATATTCGCGATGTCGAGTTCAGTCCGGACGGCAAATACATTGTCACGGCGAGCGCGGACCGGACCGCGCGCGTGTGGAGCATCGCCGCCGGTAAAGCGGTCCTGCTGTTGCGCGGCCATTTCGGTGAAGTAATGAGCGCGTCCTTTAGCCGCGACGGCGCGTTCATCGTCACAACCAGCACCGATAAGACTGCGCGCGTTTGGCAGTGGCAGCCACCGCCACAAGTTGGCGCGCTGGCGCAACTGGTGGGCGAGCCAGTGGTCCTCGAAGGGCACAGAGGATCGGTCCTGAGTGCCGCTTTTGATCGCGATCGTAGATTTGTTGTGACCGGAAGTTCAGATAGCACCGCGCGCCTGTGGAATGCACGCACGGGTCAGGTGCTGTCCGAGTTAGTCGGGCAGGCAGGCGACGTGAGCCATGTCCAGTTTAGCCCCGACGGAAAATCAATATTGACTGTCGGAAATAACGGCCCCGTCTTAATTTACATCTGTCAGGAATGCGGGCGCGTCGAGGAGTTAATGGCAGAGGCTGATAAACGCGTCTCAAACAAATAGCCGGCACGGAGCGCCGCTCCAATCGCTTTGTTGGCAATGGCCGAGCGACAGGGAAACGGTCTGCATTCGAATTTGGCTTTGTAACCTGTGACGATCCAATGGACAATGCGTTGAGGTCAAGACCTGAGGTTATCAACTGGAGCAAATGGTCACTCGCGAAGAAGCATCACAATTCAGACGTCCTACTAAGCTCGTCACGATCTTCTGTGACGGCTCGAGCCTGAGCAACGGGCGTGACGAAGCGCGCGCGGCGGCGGTGGCCCTGCTCGGTTACCAGGGGCTTTGGCGCGCGTTCGGAATCTTTCTCGGCAAAGCCACGAATCAACAGGCCGAGATTGTCGCCGCGGCGCTGGGACTGGAGGCTTTGAAAGAACCTTGCCGCGTGAAAGTACACACCGACTCGCGCTACGTCATTGAGACGATGAAAGGCAATTTTCGTCGCAAGATGAATCACGAGTGGTGGAAACGTCTGGACGATGCGGCCAGCCGGCATCAAATTGAATGGCATTGGTCGCAGGGGCATGTGGGTCATGTGATTCAGGAAGCAGCGGACCGGGCGGCGCGTAAAATTGCCGCGCTCGGCCACGTTGAGCCGGCGGTTTTGCAGGACGCCGTGGACCGGGTTGGCGTGAATGATCCGGAAGAAAATCAGGCCAATCCCGACGATCTGTTTTGAGGTCCTCCGCGAAGCTCGCCCTCGCTTTAAAACCGCTCCCCACCTATAATCGTGCAACCGACAATCCAAGCATCACATCAGTGATTTAGGTCGTGCCGTGTTAAGTCGCTCGCTCACATCGATCAGGCAGTTCTGTCTCATGGCGCTGCTCGCGGCGTTGGCGACGCCCATGGTTTTTGGCCAGGTTGCCGAACGTGGTTGGGAATGGCAGAACCCAAAGCCGCAGGGAAATTCGATTAGCGCCATCCGGTTTGCGCAGGACAAATTGCACGGTTGGGCCGTGGGCGCCGACGGTCTGATTCTCTTCACGGCTGACGGAGGATTTCGCTGGGAGCATCAGCCGACACGTCTGGTCAACGCGCTCAACGGTCTGTATGTCTTCGATCACAAGCGGGCCTTTGCCGTGGGCGCGCGCGGTCTCGTGATCAGCACGCGAAACGGCGGCGACAAATGGACCGAAGCGAAGACGCCCACCAAAGATCATCTGAACGCGATTACCTTTGCGCCTGACAATCCGGATCGCGGCTGGGCCGTGGGGACTTACGGCTGCATCCTCGCGACGATCGACGGCGGCGCTAACTGGGTCACGCAGAAAAGCCCGACGCGCTCGCATCTCTACGCGGTTTCTTTCATCAACAAATCCCTGGGCCTGGCGGTAGGCGACCACGGCACGGTCGTACGCACCAACGACGGCGGCCGTCATTGGAAAGAAGTCGTCCGTCTGGGCACTTTGCCTTTCACCGGCGTCTCTTTTGTCAACGAGAAGCACGCCGTCGCCGTGGGTTACGGTGGCCACTTGATCTCGAGTGACGATGCCGGATTGACCTGGGAACCGAACGATCTCCTGATCAAGGCTGATCTGCTGGCCATTTATTTCGCTGACAACGATCACGGCTGGATTACCACCAACAACGGCACGGTGCTCAGCACGACAAACGGCGGACGAATTTGGTTCCCGTCGAACGTGCGCACCAGTCCCAAATTGGTGACCGTCTATTTCGCCGACGCGAATACCGGATGGACCGCGGGCAACGACGGCCTGGTGCTGCGCAGCGACGACAGCGGTCTCGGCTGGTCGCGCCTGACCGAAGGTGGCCGCGATGATCTCGCAGACATTTTCTTTATCGACGATAAGCATGGTTGGGCGGTCGGTGCGCGCGGGAAAATTCTTTCCACTCGAACGGGCGGAAAGGAATGGACGCTGCAGCCTTCGGGAACGGCTGTGCATCTCGACGCCGTCATCTTCATTGATGAAAAAACCGGATGGACCGTGGGCGACGAGGGAACGATTCTGCACACCACCGACGGCGGCAGCTCCTGGAAGAAGCAGGAGTCGGGTACGCCCCAACAGTTGTTGGGGATCACTTTTCTTTCGCCGAAGCTGGGCTGGGCGGTTGGCGCGCGCGGTCACATGTTGAAGACCGAAGACGGCGGTGAGACGTGGTCCCTCCGCCCGTCGGTGACCAAAGCCTGGCTGGAAGACATCCACTTCGTGGACGAGAAGCAAGGCATCGCCGTCGGCTCAGGCGGGACCATTTTGCGAACCGCAGATGGCGGCGAAACCTGGAAAGATGTTTCGACGAATTTGAAAGAGTGGTTGCACGCGGTTGCTTTTGCCAACGGCGCCCGCGGCTTCATCGTGGGCGAAAAAGGAATCATCCTGCGCACCGATGACGGCGGTAAAACCTGGAAGGATCAGGAAACCAACATCAAGACCAACCTGTTTGCAATTTCGGTGGCGACCCCCGAAGAAGTTTTGATCGCCGGTGATCAGGGACGCATCCTGGCGACCAAGGACGGCGGCCTTAATTGGGATGTCCAACCCACGGCGACCAGCTCGCCCTTGTACGGCGTGGCTTATCGAGGCGGGTCGGAGGCGTGGGTCGCGGGCCGCGGCGGATCGATCCTGCGGCGCATCGACTCGCTGGCGACCGTGAAAATTCCTTTGCCGAAACTCTCATCTTCGTCGGACGTGAGCAGCGCGCCAAAATTAAAAGGATCGGAAAATACTCAGCAATTGAATCTGGATAGCGACGACATCCCGCGCGCGATTCCTCCCGTGCGCAAACCTCAGAAGCCTTAATCACTCAGCATCACGCCGCAGGTCACGGTCAGTTCTCTCCGCGTGAGTAGTCTTACCATCGGTGTTAGCACCATCGGTTCTGAGCACACGGTCGGTACCATCCGCGTAAGCGGATGGATCAGGACGCATCGATAGGCTCAAGCGACCTCTTTGATGCCTCCACCGACGCGGATGCTACTGACCACCGACAAGGGCAATAACATAATCGACGCAGCCCGTGAGCTCCCGTAGAGGTTCGAGGCGACCACGGCAATGGCTCTGCCACTCCGATGCGCGGCAAGTCTCCGCCTTGCCGGCTGTCCCAGCCTCCTATTTCGTCGACCGCGGTCAAAGACCGCTTAGATTAATTGGGCCGCTTTCGGCAAGTCGCAGACTTGCCGCCTATCGGAGTGGCAGAGCCATTGCCGTGGTGCGTCAAACTTATTAACGCTCTCGCGAATTCAGAAACCCGACTGTCCGGGAGAGTGAGGGATGCTTCGGAATCGACTGCGGAACTAACGCTACCTCTACGCCAGCTGCGTGCGGCGCGACAATTTCTCTTGCGCCAGCTTGCGCCATTTGCGCAAGCCACCTTGCCGGTAATGCGGCATGGTCTTCACGGCTTCGACGCAGCGCTGGAACATCTCGGCGGCTTCCGTTGAGTCACCCAGTTTCTCGCGCGCTTGTCCGTAATAGAAAAGGCCTTCCGGATCGTATGGGCGATGCTCGACGAAGCGACGCAAAGCATCGTCCGCCTCGGCGTGCATGCCGGCCGTCAGATAGGTCAAGCCAATCTCGCGCCAGACTTCGTGATGGCTGTGCTGTTCATCCTGCTCGATCACCACCGAAAAATAATCGAGGGCTTCCTGCAGACGGTTTTGCATGCGAGCGATGCAGCCCAGCCGATAATGCGCGTCGGTCTCATTCGCATCGATCTCTGCAGCGCGTTTGAATCGCTGGAGAGCTTCGTTGTATTGATGTCGCCGTTGAAAGATTAGTCCGAGTTGATAGTGAGCCTCGGCGTTGCGCGGATTGATCGTGGCTTCCTCCATCGAGCGCCGGAAGCTCTGCCGCTGGCGCAGCGAGAAACCGATGTCGCCAATGTCGCCGCGGAACATCATCCACGCGTAATAGAGGAGAAACGGCGAGAACATGAACGGCGAAACCACCGCAAACAATTTCGCCTGCACCGCAAACGCCAGCGACGCAACGCACACAATCCCGAGCGCTTTGAAGAACCGGGTGCCGAATAAGGTCCGGACCACCAGACCCATCAGCAAACCAAAACAGAGGGCGCTCAGCACCCAGAGCAGCAAAGCCGTTCGGGCTCCGCCGCCGGCCTTCATCGCGATGATGCCGCCAACCGCAAACGGCAAATGTGCGGCGGCCCAGGCCATCAACGAGCAGGTCAGGAGCGATCCATAGTCTCGTCGCAGCACGACTCCAAAACTGCCAAGCGATTCCGAGAACGTGACGATCAAGAGCACGCACGGAACATAAAGTACGGCCATGCCCAGAATCGCCGTCAGAAAAGTCGTGGGCGCAAACGAGACAAACCACCACCCATACTGCCTAACCAGCGGCAGCGGCTTTTGTTCAAATGTTACTTTCGGAACGTGGTCCAGGAACTCTTCTTCATCATTAATGCTGGACGGCAAATCCGCGGTTGAGCGAAGGCTCGCGTACTCTTCCCGCAGCATGGCCTCGTTCCGCGCAATTTCTTTTTCACTTAACGGCCGCGCCACAGATTCATATCCGGAATAAATCTGAGAGAAGACCGCGGCATTCATGACAAACGAGATCGCCAGGACCAGCACTGCGGCATAAATCCAACTGGCTTCATCAATGATGTCGCTGGTAGCTCGGACGGGCCGGTAGTAAAGCCGCGCAAGGAGTTTTGTATTTTGCCAAATCATAGGAGTCTTACTTTGTGGAAACGCTGCAGGAGCGTTCGAGGAATTGCTTGAGAGGTAAACGCGGCCATGCTCGGCCGCAGCATTTTGAAGATTAGGCGTCCGCGCGAAGCGCTGTCAAGGATTTTGATTCCCGCAATAACTTTGTCGCTTCATGTCCCGATACCCGGCAGGTGTGCGATAATTACTCGTAAAAACGAGAGGAAACCTATGGCCCCAGAAGCCAGTGAGGCCGCAAAAGCGGCGAACAACATCCGCGTCGAAACCGATTCGATGGGCGAGATTGAAGTGCCCGCAGACAAGTATTGGGGCGCTCAAACCCAGCGTTCCCTGCATCATTTCAACATCGGCAACGACGTGATGCCGCGCGAGATGATTCGCGCGTTCGGCATTCTCAAAAAGGCCTGCGCGTTTGTTAATAACGACCTGGGCAAGCTGCCGGAAGACAAGCTGAAGCTGATCGTTCAAGCCTGTGATGAGGTGATCGACGGCCAGCTGGACGATCAATTTCCTTTGCGGGTCTGGCAGACCGGCAGCGGCACGCAGACGAATATGAACGCGAACGAGGTGATCTCGAATCGCGCCATCGAAATTGCCGGCGGCGTGATGGGCAGCAAGAAACCGATTCATCCGAATGATGACGTGAACATGTCCCAGTCGTCGAACGACACGTTTCCGACGGCCATGCACATCGCCGCCGCCGAGCAGATCAATAAGTTGATTCCGCGCGTGAAAGAGGTTTTCGACGCGCTTGCTGCGAAGGCCGACGAATTCAAAGACGTGGTCAAGATTGGCCGCACGCACCTGCAGGACGCGACGCCCTTGACTGTCGGCCAGGAGATGTCCGGTTGGGCCAGTTTGCTGGATCGCGATATCGATCGCCTGAAAGCGACGTTGCCGGGGCTTTATGATTTGGCGGTCGGCGGCACCGCGGTCGGCACCGGCTTGAATGCCCATCCGGAATTTGGCGAACGCGCGGCCCGGCGCATCGCTGAACTTACCGGGCTGCCGTTCAAATCTCATCCGAACAAGTTTGCGGGTTTGTCGGCGCATGACGAGATCGTGTTCGCCAGCGGTGGGCTGAAGACGCTGGCGGCTTCTTTGATGAAGATTGCCAACGACATTCGCTGGCTGGCCTCGGGTCCGCGTTGCGGCCTCGGCGAGCTGGTGATTCCCGAGAACGAACCGGGTTCATCAATCATGCCCGGCAAGGTTAATCCGACGCAGAGCGAGGCGATGACGATGGTCGCCGTCCAGGTTTTGGGCAATGATGCCGCCGTCGGCTTTGCCGGATCGCAGGGCAATTTCGAATTGAATGTGTTCAAGCCGGTGATGATTCACAACCTGCTGCATTCAATTCGGCTGATTCACGATGCTTGTTATGGCTTTGTCGAATACTGCGTCGCCGGCATGACCATCGATCGTGAGAAGATCGATGAGCACCTGCGCGATTCGCTGATGCTGGTCACCGCGCTCAACCCACATATCGGTTATGACAATGCGGCAAAGCTCGCCAAGAACGCGCACAAGAAAGGAATTTCTCTGCGCGAGTCAGCCATCGAGCTGGGACTCTTGACCGGTGAGCAGTTCGACGAATGGGTCAAACCCGAAGAGATGACGCATCCTTAGGAGTTTGTCATACCGTCAGCGTCGGAGTCAGTACCATCCGCGCAAGCGGATGGGGTTCAGGAAGCACCTTCCGGCTTAGATGACTTCTTTATCCCATCCGCTTACGCGGATGGCACTGACTCCGGTTAAACCATTGAGTCGCGGCGTGGTTGATGCTGAGATAAACCGCGGAGTCTGTCTCGTCTATTAATCACCCAGCTAAAGCCGTGTGTGCATGAGACGCCTCTGCCTTTTGGGCCTTTCTGTCGCGACAGTCTATAATTCACTCATACGAATCCCCTTCAGAAACCCTCGAATGTTTGTTGTGGAAACGGAGCTAAGTGTCTATGTCCGGCGAATCGCTTGAACGCTACTTCCGCATGATTCGGGATGATCGCCAGCGGCGGCCGTCGGGCCGTTTATGGTGTCCCGCCGCCGATGTCTATCGCACCGAGGATGGCTGGATCGTGAAAGTCGATTTGGCCGGCATCAGACCAGCCGACATCGAAGTCACTATTGATGGACCCATGTTGCGCATCAGCGGGCTGCGGCGTGATGCGACCTGTGGCGAAGGCGTCTCGCATTACCAACTGGAGATTACTTACAGCCGTTTCGAAAAGATGATTCAATTCCCTCGATCCATAGAACATGCTTCGATTGACCGTGATTATCGCGACGGACTCCTGATCCTGCGGCTGCAGGAAGAGCGGCAGGCGCGAGCAGCGAACCGGTAAACGACACTTCCGTATCCATAAACAATTCAATGGCTGAAACAGAAAAAGATCCTAAGGAGTCCACGGCCCATCCACGCAAACCCGAAGACGAGCCCTTCGTGGTGCCCGTCCTGCCTTTGCAGAACACGACGTTGTTTCCCGAAACGATGGTGCCCTTGTCCGTCGGCCGGCCCGGCTCAATGGCGGCGGTAGAAGCGGCGCTGGCCCATGAAGAAAAACAGCTGGCCTGCATCAGCGTGCGGCCCGATCGCGTTTCCGACGGCGATGCCAAGCCCGAAGATTTATTCGAGGTGGGCACGCTGGTGATGATCAAACGCATGGAGCGCGTCGAGGACACACTTCATCTGATCGTGCAGGGCGTTGATCGCATCGAGCTGGTAGCCTGGGAACAACAGGAACAATCCATGCGAGCGCGCGTGCGCGTCTTGCCGCCGCTGACAGTTAAAGACAAAGAAACCGTCGAAGCGACCAAGCGCAATGTGCAGTCGCTGATTCAGCAAGCCCTGGCGTACCTGCCGCAGGTGCCGCCGGAGGTGCGGATGATTGTGCTCAGCGCCGATGATCCGGTGCGGCTGGCATATTTCCTGGGCTCGATCCTCAGTCTCGGCGTGGATAAAGAGCAACAGATGCTCGAAGCCAACACTGTCGACGACTTGCTGCACCTGGCGCATGACTTTCTGGCCCGCGAAGTCGAAATCATCCGGCTGCGTTCGAAGATCGCCAACGAAGCGCAAACTGAAATGGACAAGGCGCAGCGCGACTATGTTCTGCGCCAGCAGATGAAAGCGATCCAGAAAGAGCTGGGCGAGGACGAAAGCGGCGAACAGGCTGAAGCCGGGCAGCTGCGCGAACGGCTGGCCAAAGCCGACTTGCCTGATGAGGTGCGCAAGGAAGCGGAACGCGAGTTGAGCCGCATGGAGAAGCTGCCGGCGATGGCGCCGGACTATCACGTCATCCGCACCTACCTCGATTTCATTCTCGAGCTGCCGTGGAAAACCTCTTCCGCGGATATGCTCGATCTGAACGAAGCGCAGAAGATCCTGGATGAAGATCATTACGACATTCAGGATGTGAAGGAACGGATTCTCGAGTTCCTCGCGGTGATCAAGCTGCGGCCTGATGCGAAAAGCCCGATTCTCTGTTTTGTCGGCGCCCCGGGTGTCGGCAAGACTTCGCTGGGCCGTTCGATTGGCCGAGCCATGGGCCGCAAGTTCGAGCGACTGAGTCTCGGTGGCGTGCGTGACGAAGCGGAATTGCGCGGGCACCGGCGCACCTACGTCGGCGCAATGCCTGGACGCATCATCCAGTCTATTCGGCGCGCGGGGGTGAACAATCCGGTGATGATGCTGGATGAGATCGACAAGCTGGGCGCCGATTATCGCGGCGATCCGGCGGCGGCGCTGCTCGAGATTCTGGATCCGGAGCAGAACAATTCGTTCACGGATCATTATCTGGATCTGCCGTTCGATCTTTCGAAGGTTTTCTTTATTGCTACGGCCAACCAGTTGGGACCGATCCCGCCGCCGCTGCGCGATCGCATGGACATCATCCAACTGTCGGGCTACAGCGATCGCGAGAAGCTGCAAATCGCCAAACGTTATCTGGTGCCGCGGCAGGTTCGCGAAAACGGTTTGACCGCGGAACAATTGGAGATTGCCGACAGCGCAATTTTAGAAGTAGCCACGGTCTACACGCGTGAAGCCGGAGTGCGCCAGCTCGAACGCAATATCGGCCGCATGGCGCGTAAGGTGGCGCTGAAAATTGCTCAGGGGCAGACGGAGAAGGTCAGTGTCGATGCGGCCGCAGTCAAGGATTACCTCGGCGCTCCGCGATTCTTTCCAGAGGCGGCGCGCAAGGAATTGCCGGCGGGCGTTTCGACCGGTATGGCCTGGACCGAAATGGGCGGCGAGATTCTTTTCATCGAAGCGAACCTTCTGCCCGGCGGTCGTGGTTTTACGATCACCGGACAGCTCGGCGAAGTGATGCAGGAATCGGCCCGCGCCGCGCAGTCCTACCTTTGGGCGCACGCGCAGGAATTCGGGATCAGCTCGCACATGTTCAAAGAATACGGCGTCCACCTGCATGTACCTGCCGGCGCGATCCCGAAAGACGGGCCGAGCGCCGGGGTGACGATCACGGCGGCGCTGGCGTCGCTTTATACCGGACGTCGCGTGCGGCCGGACACGTCGATGACCGGAGAGATTACTCTCTCGGGCCTGGTGTTTCCGGTGGGCGGCATCAAGGAAAAAGTTCTGGCCGCGCATCGCGCCGGGATTCATCGCATCATCCTGCCGGCGCGCAACGAGGCCGACCTGAAAGACATTCCTGACGACGTGCGCAAGGAACTGGAAATCGTTCCGGTAACGCGCATCCATGAAGTCGTAGAGGCGGCGCTCGAAAAGTTCATCAGTAACCCGCCCCCACCGGTTGAAGACGACGCCAGACCAGCCCGGCGGCCACCTGAGCCTGAGCCCGAGGGCCAACCGCTGATCGCCAGAGAGCGTTAAGTGGTGAATTGGGCTTTGGTCTTTGGGCTTTGGGCTTAGGGCTTAGGGCTTAGGGCTTAGGGCTTAGGGCTTAGATCTTTGGTCTTAGGTCTTTGGTCTTATTTGACGGTGGCCTTGCTGCAAAAGGCACTCGCATCAATATGCGGCTTTGCCGCAGCACACGGCGGTAAGCCTATGGCTTACCGGCCGGCCATTGGCCTCTTTTTTGAGGCTACGCCTCAGCGCAGCTACGTGCTGCTGCATACCGCTTTCTTGATCAGCTATCCCAAAAGGTCAACCGCCAATTTCATCGCGCCATTTTAATTTCGAAACGATAATTTATTACCGCCTCGGCATGGCGTACTCCCGGTTTGGACGCGATGTTTTTGGAACTGCGGCTCTGTTCCTGAGTTAGAATCCGCAGTGCTGCTCTCCCGGACTTCCTGGAATTCGATCCTGTTCAATCGAAAGGGCCAAGCCATGAGTTCGTCTCGCTCATTACTGCTCGCCGCCGTTGTGATCGCCGCGGGCTGCCACACCGTATCCGCACAAAGACGATGGGAACGTCTGCCGCCGCCGCGCGACCCGCAATTCTATGAGCCGCGCAACAAACTGGAAGACGTCGAGGGGCGGATGGAAACCCTGCTCATCAAAGGCCGCCACTGGGTGGGAACCTTGCGGGCGCAGAACGGATCGGCGCGCGTTGAGGCTTACGAGGTGAAGGACACGCGCACCTCCGACCGCGCAACCGGCGTGCTGATCACCTTTGTTCCCGCCGACGCCAACAGCCGCCTGGATGAAATCCGCTCCCTGATCGATTACGAAGAGATCGAGCCGCTGATCAAAGTGATCGACACAATGATCAAGGCCGATGACAACGTCACCAAGCTCAGCCATTTCGAAGAGCGTTTTCGCACGCGCGCAGATTTCGAAGTGATGGTCTTCAAACAACAGACCGGCACGAGTGTGACGGCGGCCATCGAAGGCGGTTTCTTTGATCGTTTGCGCCTGTTCCTAATCACCGACGAGCTGGTGCGTCTGCGATTCATGATCGTGCAGGCGAAAGAAAGATTGGATGAGATTAAGTGAACGCTGGACGACTGACTCAGGTGATACGCGCTCGGACCGTGCAGGAGTTAGGTCCGAAGGACCGGCATTTAGTAGCCACGGCCGTAAGGCCGTGGCTAGTGAAACGAGAATGGTTGAGCGCCGAAGGTGCGGCATCAAATCGCCATTGTCAAAGACGGCCGGCCCTGCGGGCCTCGACTTTAATTTGTGACTTTGATCCACGGCCTCACGGCCGTGGCTACTGAATGCCGCGCCTTCGGCGCTTTGGCACGAGCCACATCAATTCCCTCGGCAGTGAAGCAAGCCGTCGTCACGCACTCGCCCCGAGTCCATGATGCTGTTTTGCTGACAGCCTGATGATCAACTCGGCTATTTCGTCCAGAGGCATCACGCTGGTGTCGATGGTCAGGTTGTAATTCTTCGCGCAGGTCCAGTCGTGGTTCGTCATCTCGTTGAAATAGAGTTCGCGCGTCCGATCCGATTCGGTAATCAATTCGCGCGCGCGTTCTTCCGTGAGTCCTTCATAAATATTCTGTAGCCGTCTGCAGCGGAAGCTCCGCGGCGCGTGACAGAAAACGCTGAAGGTGCCGCGATGGCGCGGCAGCATGAACACGCCCGCCCAGCCGACGACAACACAATCACCCTGACCGGCCAGCCGTTTGAGAATCTGAGTCTGCTTCTCGAACAACTCGCGATCGGTGAAGTTCCCGATCGGTGGTGGATTGTAATGGGCGTCAGGCGCGCCGAAAGCCAGCCCGCCCAGCACCCGCTCCCAAAATGAGGTGACGCGTTCGGATCGGGCCGCAATCGTTTCTTCATCGCACCCAAATTCCTGCGCCGCCAGATGCAGCACCTCGCGGTCGAGATATTTGAAGCCGAGTCGCTTCGCAATCACCTGGCCGATATAAGAACCGCCCGTCCCCATCTGCCGCGAAATCGTAATCGTGCTCTTGATCATATGAGTTTCAATATCTGTGCGACGGCAGGCCGATGTGAATGTGCGGCCCTGTGGCCACCCCGGGAATCGCGCCGCGAAACGCCGAGAACGGAATCCCGTTACTCTGCAAATATCTGATCAATGCCTGGCCTTCGGCGCCGTCCGGGTTCAGCGAGATGTCCATCGCATTACGATGATCCAGCCGCCACTGGTTATGAATCGATCCCTGGCCAAACACTGCGATGGGCAAAGGCCGCTTGAAGGTCTGCTGAAAAAAAGACTCGATCGAACTGGCTTGCGACAGCACCCAACGGCCCGCGCCCGTAAATCGAATGAATGAAGAGGTGCTCACCAGCGAGCCGCGCCGCGCCGCGCCCAGCTTGGCCATTTGCTTTTCAGTTTCGATTTCGACCAGCACGTTGGCGATCTGCGTGTCCGCGCCGGCGATTTGCTGTTCGGCGCTGGTGACCTTCAACTTTGCTTCGGTCACCTGGCTCGCGACATCCTCGACCTCGCGTTTCGAGACCAGACCCTGCGCCAGCAACGTCTGCATCTGCTCGTGACGAGCCTCCACTTTCTTGAGGTTGGCCTGAAAAAGCGAGAGCAAACGTTGCAGACTTGCTTTGTAATCTTTCGTGGCCTGGATGTATTCGTCGCGCAGCTTTGCCAGATCGTTGGCGGTCGACGCCGGGTCGGCTTTTGGCTTGGGAGGAGTTTTCTTTTTTTGTGCAGGAGCCAGGACTGATACCGCGGCAACCAAAACGAAGATGAGCGCGGATCTAATCAGAAAACGAGTGAGCATTTGAAAGTTCGTTCGGGGCGATTCCGAAACCTGGATTCCTTCGCTCTTATTCACGCACCGCTTTAGTGACTCGGTTGCCGCTGACAGCGGGAAGTTTATCAATGCGCCCAGCCCGGGCGAAGCCGTGGGGCGCGAGAATTGTACGTCGGTCGTCAATGCATCGCCACCGTTCCCGGCTTCTTCTTCACTCGCTCGAACAGCAAAGTCGCCGGGATGCAGAGCAGGCAAAGAAACGACAGTAAACGAAAGATATCGATGTAAGACAAGAGCGTCGCCTGCCGCACGACGACGCCGTAGATGCCGGCGTACGCCTGCTGAGTTGCGAGCGGGTTACCAGCGACCGCGCCGCCTACCTGCCGCAAGCGATCCTGCAAAGCAGGATCGTAAGGCGTGATATGTGAAACCATCATGGCCTGATGAATCTGCGCGCCGCGCGCCAGCAGCGTGGTCACCGCCGCAATTCCCACGCTGCCTCCGGTGTTGCGCATCAAATTGAAGACGCCGGACGCGTTGCCCATCTGCTCGTTTTTCAAAGTGCCCAGCGCCATCGTCGTTAACGGCACAAAGATAAATCCCATGGCAAAACCGCTGATGATGTTGGGCCAGACGATGCTGCTAATCGAGATTTGCAGATTTATCAGGCTGAACAGATAAATCGAATAAGCCAGCACCGAAAACCCGAACATCACCAGGTAGCGTCCCCGAATCCGATTGATCAGTCGTCCCACGATCAGCATTGAAGCGATCGCCCCGAAGCCGCGGGGACTAACCGCCATGCCGCTCTCAACCGCCGGATATCCCATCAGCGTCTGGAGAAACAGCGGCAACATGGCAATGGTGCCGTACAAGACAATGCCCATGACAATCATCAGCGAAGTACCGACCGCGAAGTTTCGATTTGCCAGCACCCGCAAATCAACGATGGGCTCGCGGGAACGCAACTCCCACACGACAAAGACCACCGCGGCAACTATCGCCAGCACCGTCATCCACACGATAAACGACGAAGCAAACCACTCTTCTTCCTGGCCCTTATCGAGCACGAGCTGCATGGTGCCGAGCGCCAGCGCCATCAAACCAAAACCCAGGTAATCAATCCCTCCCGGTTTTTGATTGCGAATGTAAGGCGGATCCTGGACGAAGGTTTTGACCATGAAGACCGCGAGGATGCCGATCGGAATATTGATGTAGAAGATCCACCGCCACGAATAATTGTCGGTAATCCAACCACCGAGCGTCGGGCCGATAATCGGCGCGACCACCACGCCGAGACCAAACACCGCCATCGCCGAGCCGCGCTTCTCCGGCGGAAAGCTCTCCATCAAAACGGCCTGCGCAATTGGTTGCAGCGCGCCGCCGCCCGCGCCCTGCGCGATGCGCGCGACAATCAGCATGCCCAGGCTCGCCGCTGCGCCGCAGATCGCTGACGCCAACGTGAAGATGCCGATGCAAACCATCAGGAAACGCTTGCGGCCAAAAAAGCGGCCGAGCCAATTCGCCGCGGGCAGAATGATCGCGTTCGAAACCAGGTAACTTGTCAGCACCCAGGTGGCTTCCTCGGGAGTCGCGGAAAGATTACCCGCGATATGCGGCAAGGCCACGTTGGCCACGGAGGTGTCGAGCACTTCCATGAAGGTCGCCAGCATCACCGCCGCGGCGATCAACCATGGGTTGAAGGCCGGAGTCCATTCCTGTTCGGTAGAGTTGCGCATTTGCGATTTGGGTCAGCAGACCTATTCCGGCCACCATTGCCTCGTACCGGCTCATTCACACAGGGCTTTAGCCGGGTGACTAAGGAAATCGTGACCGTCCAAACGGCATCGACATACTTGACTCAGCGCGCGGCTCCCGTCGAGGCCGAGTTGACCGCCAGCAATGGCTCTGCCACTCCGATGCGCGGCAAGTCTCCGACTTGCCGATACGCGGCCCAATTAATCCAAGCGGTCTCCGGGGTCGTGAGACCCGATGAAATAGGAGGCGTTCGCAGCCGGCAAGTCACAGACTTGCCGCGCATCAGAGTGGCAGAGCCATTGCTGCGATCGCCTCGGCCTCGACAGGCGCACGCGCGCTGAGTCGTGACACCTGGCTGAAGCCAGGTGAGAATGAAACCGAGTCTGCTAATGCGACATCACTTCACTTTCACTTCCGGCACCGCCGACATGCCGGGCGCCAGCAGGTGCTGCGGATCGATTTGATTCGGCTCGAAGACAATCTTCACCGGCACTCGCTGAACGACCTTCACATAGCTGCCCGTGGCGTTTTCCGGTGGAATCAGGCTGAAGCGTGAACCGGTGCCGGCTTGAATGCTGTCGACATGCGCCTTGAAAACTTTGTCCGGATAAGCGTCGACCGTCACCTCCACGGGTTGACCGGGTTTTATCTCGCCAATCTGGTTTTCTTTGAAGTTCGCCGTGACCCAAACGTCACCGGGAACGATGGCCATTAACGGCTGACCGACTTGCACCAGCGCGCCGGCCTCGACGGCTTTGCGCGTGACGCGGCCGTTGTCCGGCGCGTAGATTTTGGTGTAAGACAATTCCAGTTCAGCCTGATTGACCGCCGCCTCCAGCTGTTCAAGATTCGCACCCGCCGAGGCGGCCTGCGCTTCGCTCACGGCGACCTGTTGCGGCGCCGCGTTCGCCTGATCCAAACGCCCGAGCGCTTCGTTCACCTGCGCCTGGGCGGTCCCCACCTGCGCCTGCGCCTTCCGCGCATTTGCGGCCTGTGCGGAAGTTGCGGCCTGGGCTTCGCTGATTTGTGATTCGGCCGCCGAGATTCGTTCATTCGCAGCTTCGACTTGCGCGTTGGCGGTCCGCGCCGTGGCGATCGCCTGATCGAGACGCTGTTTTGACACTTCATCTTTTTCGTACAGCGCCTGGTAACGGGCGACGTCGGCGTTAGCTCGAACTGCTTCCGCCTGGGCGGCGGCCAGTTGGGCCCGCATCTGTTGCATGTTGGCGGCTGCTGAATTAACGGTGGCTGAGGCCTGGTTTATGCGATTGCGTTCGGCAGCAGCGCCCGCGCGCGCGCCGGCGACGTTCGACTGCGCCTGCTGTACGCCAGCTCTCGCCTGCCGCACACCTGCGCGCGTGGTTACCCGCGTGAGACTTACCTGCGTTTGGGCCTGCTTCTGTTGCGCGAGTCCGGCGTTCAAAGCAGCTTTCGCTTGATCGACTTTTGCTTGCAGGTCACGCGTGTCGAGTTCGGCAATCAAGTCGCCGGCCTTTACCGTTTGATTGTCGGTAACGTAGACCTTGGCCACATATCCCGAAACCTTGGGACTGACCTGGATGATGTGTCCGTCGATAAATGCATCATCGGTTGATTCGTGCGAGCGCGCGTAAGTCCAATAGCGAATCCCGAAAACCACTGCGAGCAGCAGCACCACGGCGGCGCCAATCAGAAAGACAGGGCGCCGGTACCATGGACGCTTGCGGACATGCTCGTGCTCCTGAGCCAAAGGCTCGCCGTATTCGTCGACCAAATCCGCGGGCGGCGTCTCCCCGCCGGCGGCCGCCGGCTCACGTTCCGCATCCTCGTTTGAGTTTTTGATTTCCGCTTCAGCCATGCCGGTATTTCACCAACGGAAGACCTGGGCCCGTCCCAACGCCGCCGCCAGGTTCAAACGAGCGCCGTTGTAAACAGCGAGTGCGGCCACCTGCTCCAGGCGCGCATTCGCGAGCGTGGTCTGGGCCGTGACCAATTCAATATTGTCACCGACTCCCGCGCTAAAACGGTCGCGGGCCATCTGCAATTCCCGCTCAGCCAGGGTGACGGTCAGGTCAGCGGCCTTCACCGCATCCGCAGTTGTGCGTAATCCTGAATAGGCCAAACGCACCTCTTCTTCGACTTCACCGCGAATGCTCGCGAGTTGCAGTTGCGCTTGTCGTTCGCGACTGCTGGCCACCTGAATTCGGCCGCGGGTCAAGCCGCCGTTGAAAATCGGCACGTTGACTTGCACCGCATACCGCCGCGTCGGCAGCGCCGAATCAAAGGGCGTGATGCCGCTGATGCCGTAATCACCGACAAATTCGAGCGACGGCAATTGCTCCGCTTTTGCCGCCCGGCGCTGGTAATCGTTGACGGTGATCTGTGCGTTCGCGACGCGAATCTCGGCGCGAGTATCTTCGGCCGTGGCCACCGCAGTTTCGATTGCGGGTAGATTCTCGAGCGCGAACTGCAAAGGATCCGACAGGATAAAGTCGCTTCCCAGCGGCAGTCCGGTGATGCGCTGCAGTTGCAGCCGCGCTTGTTGTGAATCTGTCTGCGCGCGCGAAAGTCGCACCTGCTCCTGCGCCAGCCGCGTCTCGGCCCGGGTCACATCCACCCCGGTAGCCACGCCGGCGTTGCGTTGATCGCGCGCGAGCTTTAGCAGTGTTTGGGCCAGGTCGATATTTGCCTGCGCCGCCGAAACAGATCGATCGGCGCGCATCGATTCCAGGTAAGCCAACGCCGCGGCAGTCGCGACCTGCTCGCGGGCAAGGTCTTCTTCAGATTCCGCGACGTGGACGGCCGCCCGACCAGCCTGATAACTGCGCAGCGCATTCAAATTGAAAATCGTCTGCTGAAAATGAAGACGTGCGTCGAAGTTGTTGAAGGGGCCGATGAAGGTCGAGGTGAAGCCGGGAAATCTCGATCCATTGAATCCCAGGGCTGCGAGGTTCTCAGTTAGATTTGCCTGGTAAGCATTGCCGGAAACATTCGGCAGAAGGTTCGCCAAAGTTTCTTTTTTGAAGCCTCGTGCTTCCGCTTCACGCTCGTCTGCGAGCAAGGTAGCCAGGTTATTTGTCAGCGCCAAAGTAATCGCTTGAGTCAGGCCCAGGCTGGAAACCGCAGCGCTGGTGCGCGCGGCTCCGGGTACGCGTTGCGCATCTGTGAGCGGCGATGACGGCGTGGTGATGGTCTGCGTTTGCGGCGCCGGCTGCGGCGCCGGCTGCTGCGTTGAGCGGCTGCCCAATTGAGCAAACGCAGGCGACGCGCCCAGGGTTAAGGCGCCCACCGCGAGAATCGTTATCGAATATCTTCCTTGTGCGACTCTGCTTAAAAACCGAACACTACTTAATGAGATAAAAGATCTACTTCCGATGAACGACATTTGCTCCCTCTGAGGCAATTGCTGCGGACGTCCGCGCCTAAATGCACGTGACCCGCTCTCAAGCAGCCTCAGGGGAGGTGCAACATAACAGGTCAGTCACGCAGTGTTTTGGTAATTAGAGCAACGCTTGGGCCAGAGATGTCTCGGGCCGCAGACCTGTGGGGTGATGGGAGTCGAAGAGCTTTGCCTCAAAAGTAATCGATCGAGCGAATCGGGATGGAAACGTGCCGTAGGCACGTAAGGTTTATAGAGCGTGCTCGGTTGCGCAGCTATAAACATCTTGCCGCTCTGCGGCACTAATCTCATCGTGCATCTGGCGCAATGGCGTTCGCATTTCCATTCAGAAATCGATCGAACCAGTAGAGCTGCCAGTTCAGGCTCTCGACCAGATGTTTGGGCTCGCCCGTGCGGGTGAGGTTGTGATTCTCGCGTGGGAAGAAAACGATTTCCGAGGTCACGCCAAAGTGCTTCAGCGCGCGGTACCATTGCTCGCCCTGTTCGATCGGCACCCGAAAATCATTGTCTGAATGAAGCACCAGCGTCGGCGTCTTCACGTTCTTCGCATATTTCAAGGGCGACCGATCCCAGTAAAACTCAAAGCGCTGGAACATATCGCCGCTGAAGTCCGGCGTGTGGCCGTAAGCCCCGTCACGCGTACCCTCGTCGGAAATGAAGTTGGAAACGCTGCGCAACGTCACCGCGGCCTTGAAGCGATCGGTATGACCGACGATCCAGTTCGTCATAAAGCCGCCATAGCTCCCGCCCGTCACGCCCATTCGCTGCTGATCGATCCAGGGATAGCGCCTGAGCGCTGCGTCCAAACCATTCATGACATCGAGATAGTCTTTGCCGCCCCACTCGTTGACTATCCCGCGCTCAAATTTCTGTCCGTAGCCGGTCGAGCCGCGCGGGTTGGTAAACAGCACGGCATAACCTTTCGCCGCATAGACCTGAAACTCGTGATACCAATCGACGCCGTATTGGCCCGCCGGTCCGCCGTGGATGCTGAGGACGAGCGGATATTTCCGGCCTTCCTGCCAGCCCAGCGGTTTGACGAAGAATCCGTCGACGTCCCAATCATCGGCGCTCTTGTAACTGAACCGTTCGACGTCCGCCAAGTGAAGTTGCTTCCACAGCGCTTCGTTCAGGTTTGTCAGTTTGCGTTCGTTCAGGCCGGCGAGATCGGCCACGTAAAGATCGTCGAGATGTTTGAAATCGTTCGCCAGATAAACCATTTTGCCGCCGGCGAAATTGAAATCAACGCTGCGCACGGCGCGTGGACCTGAGGTTACCTGCGTCACTGTTTTCGTCGGCAGGTCGACGCGGAAGAGGTGGAGCTCGCCTTTGACCCCGGTTTCGAAGTAAAGCGACTTACCGTCGTCGGACCATTCCAGCTGGCCGGGAATCAGATCGAGGCCATTGGCCGCCTGCGTGGAAGCGGCGCCGCCGGTCGATGGCGCGAGAAAAATCTTTGGATGGTCGCGCTCGTGAATTTCGCCGGTGAAGGCGATCCATTTGCCGTCGGGCGACCAACGCGGTTGATTGTCGCTTTCGTCGTGGTCGGAAATCTTTGTCAATGAACCGCTGCCGTCGGCGTTGAGAACCCAAACATCTGTGTTGCGATCTTCGTCGTACTCTTTGCCGGTGCGGTTGGAAACAAAAGCGATGCGCTTGCCGTCCGGCGACCATTGCGGGTCGCTGTCGTTCCAATCGTCACCTTTGGTTATTTGCCTGGCTTCCCCGCTTTTAACATCGACAATCCAAAAGTGAGTTCGTCGATCATCGAACCAGCCGCTGTCATTAAACTTGTACGAACTATTTTTGTAATGGCGGACGTCACTGCGATCGCGGCTGTCACTCGTGCGACTGTCACTGGGGCCAATCCGGCTCACCACCACCAGCCGCGTGCCGTCCGGCGACCAGCGGAACTGGCTGACACCATTCTTGAGATTGGTAATGCGCCTGGCTTCACCGCCGTTCATCGACAGCAGGTAAATCTGACTGCGCGGCTGCTCGGCTGCCGGACCCTGGGCTGCCGCCGCGGTTTCGGATCGCGCGGAAATGAATGCGAGCGATTTGCCGTCCGGGCTCCAGCGCGGCGAGTTCGCAGATTGGGGCGCCGTGGTGAACTGCCAGGGCGCGCGACTGCCATCGGTGGCGGCCAGCCAGATCGCGGAGTTGCGCCGGTTCTGTGCGCGATCGATCTTGGCGACCACGTAAGCGACTGTCTTTCCGTCAGGCGAGATGTTCGGATCGCTGATGGACTCGAACGCAAAATAATCTTCCGGCGTGACGCCGCGCGACCCGCCGTTTTGGGCCAAAGTCGCAACGCACAGAGCAGAGATAACCAAGAAAGCGCCGGCCGGAACTCGCAACTTTTTCATGATTCGATTTTTCCTTTTGCTGATCGCAGATCGACTTTGCGCGAGAGATTAGCACTAGCCGGCAATTGATATCTACCGCGATTCGGCCCGCCTTCTCAGTCACCCGCCTGTGGTCCGGACCCACTCGCTGCCGCTCCCGGTTCTGACCTCATTGCTGGTAAGCTTGCCGACTACAAAAACTCAAGGAGCCAATTTCCATGAAACCTGTCCTGCTGTTGCTTGTGCTGGTCGCGTTTGGTCAGGCAGCCGCGCAAACACCTACGCCGTCACCGACGCCGCAAAGAAACTATCCTGCCCCGGTCGAGGGCGACTACCTCATCAAGGATTTCAAGTTTCGCAGCGGCGAGACCTTGCCGGAACTGCGGATGCATTACCGCACCATCGGCACGCTGAAAAAGAACGCCGCCGGAGTGGCTGAGAACGCCGTGCTGGCCGGCCACGGCACTGGTGGCGCAGGCAGCAGCCTGCTGAATCCCGCCTTCGCGAATGTCCTGTTCGGGCCGGGACAACTGCTGGATGCGACGAAATATTTCATCATCCTGCCGGACGGCATCGGGCACGGCCGCTCGAGCAAACCGAGCGACGGACTGCACATGAAATTCCCGCGTTACACCTACGACGACATGGTGGTGGCGCTTTACGAAGTGCTGACCAAGGGGCTCGGGGTCGATCACCTGCGGCTGGTGATGGGCACCTCGATGGGAGGCATGCAGACGTGGGTCTGGGGTGAAACCTATCCTGATTTCATGGATGCGCTGATGCCGCTGGCCAGCAACCCGGTCGAGATTGCCGGCCGCAATCGAGTTTGGCGATTCATGATTATTGACGCGATTAAGAGCGATCCTGACTGGATGGGCGGCGAGTATAAAACGCAACCGATCCGCAGTCTGACGACGGCCCAGGATCTTATGTTGCTGGCCGGCAGCGCGCCCTTGAACTGGCAGGCGTCGGCGCCGACCCGCGAGGCCGCCGAGAAATTTTATCTTGATCGCTTCAAGCCGGCGCTGGCCCGGATGGACGCAAACGATCTGATTTACCAGCTCGACGCGTCGCGCGAATACAATCCATCGCCGAAGCTCCAACTGATCAAAGCACCGTTGATTGCGATCAATTCCGAAGACGACTTTATCAATCCACCGGAACTGGGAATCATCGAGAAAGAAATCAAGCGAGTGAAGCGCGGCCGCTTCATCAACCTGCCGATCACCCCGGAGACGCGTGGCCACGGCACGCACACCATCGCAAAGATCTGGCAGGGTTATTTGAAGGAGCTGCTGGAGGAATCAGCCGCCGGGAGTCGGTGACCCTTGCAGGGGCTTTGCGTTAAAAGTAGTTTCTTGTCTCATTCACACCCGGCTTTAGCCGGGTGACGAAGGAAGGAAACCGTTTGAACGACATTGGCATACTTGACTGCTTAAAGAGCTCCAGCGCGTCACTTGGTACAAGATTCTAAGATCCCTCTCCCAATGGGATAGGGTTAGGGTGAGGGCTTACGCGCGGACTCCCTATTGAAGAATCTGCGCGCGGTGTGGCCGCGCGATGAAAATAAAAAACCTCTGCGCTAGGACCCTCTCCCCGGCCCTCCCAATGGGAGAGGGAGAAAGACATTTCCGCGTTTCGTGACACCTGGCTGAAACCAGGTGTGAATGAAATAGAGACTGGCTAATGAGTGGCACGCAGTCTTGGGAAAAGCCCATCAACTAACACTGGTACTCAGTCATCAGCCGTCATTCTTCTTCGTCTTCAACAGCGCATCCACATCGATCTTCCCATGGAATGACGGCGCCCGGCGCATCAGCTTCTTGCTCAGGTCCGTGCTCAGCATTGCCTGCATCGCGAAGCGCATACTTGGATTTCGATTCAGCAGTGCTTTGATCGCTGCCTTAGGCCAGGCGATGTAACGCGTCGGCATCAACGCGCGCACGGTCGCCGTCGCCGTTCCCTCGGTGATGAAACTCACTTCGCCGATGAAGTTGCCATCCTTCAGTTTGGCTACTTCTTTGCCTTCTTTTTCGACTCCGGCCAGCCCGTTGTAGATCAGCATCACGGCGTCCAGCTCTTTCTGTTCAACGGCCAGCACTTCGCCGGGCTTTGCTTCGAGCCACTTGCCGATGCGCATCAGTTTCATGAATTCGAACGGCGCAAAATTTTTGAAGAGCGTCTCATGCAGTTCCTTTTCTTCTTCCGAAAAATGCACGCCGGCGCGTTCTTTGATGATGATGGCGATCTGCACAATGTTGATGATCGCGAAAAGCACGTTCCAATAAATGACCGTCCAAAGGGGTGTCGCCGGCACAAAATAATTGAAAACCATTCCGGCAAAGCAGGACAAAACAGTCAGGAAGCGCAGCCACAGAATATCTTTCAGCAGGTACGCCACCATGGTCAGAACCGATGCCAGGTGTCCCGCCAATTGCCAGGAGATCAAATGTTCCATCGAGGGCCTCCGCCGGTCGGTTCAGTCGGGCCGGCTATTCATAAAAACCGCTGGCCATGTTGCCACCGGGAAAAGAAAAGCAGTACGTGATTCTCGCGCTGCGCCGGCAGTACCATCGGCGTCGGCGATCGATAAACAAGCGAGCTAGGACCCGCAATCGTCATTAACCCATCCGCTCACGCGGATGGTACTGACCCTGACGCTCACAGCTCATCGAACATTACTTCATCGACGTAACACCAACCCCACTCTTCGCCGGGCTGGAACGACTTGATGATCGGATGGTTCGTCGCGTGAAAATGTTTGGTCGCGTGTTTGTTCTTTGATGAGTCGCAGCAGCCGACGTGGCCACAGGTCATGCAGAGTCGCAAATGTAACCAGGTGTCGCCGATCTTCAGGCAATCTTCACAACCGTCGGCACTGGGCGTTACTTCGCGAATTTGGTCGAGATGTGTGCAGTCCATAATGACAATCCTCTTGGTTTTATGCGGGTAATCCTCTCATTTCGGCCGCGCGCAAACAAATGTCTTGTCGGCTCGAGCTGCGATTTGCTAACTTCTGAGATGGCAGTCCCGCCCCACCTCAACTCCAACCCAAGCAATCTCCTCGGAAAACTCCTATGACTAATAAAAAGTGCTCCTCCTGCGGTTTCATCAACTTTGTCAACGCGGAAGTCTGTAAAAAATGCGAAGCGCCGCTGGCCGCTCTGCCCGGCGAAACCCCGCCAAGCGCCGGGTATGCATCTCGGTCGGCCGCGCCCGTGGATCCGAACTACAGCATCTACAACGACCTCCACGCCCGGCCCGCCTACCAGGCGCCCTATCCCACAAAAAGCAGCATTCCGGTTGGGAAAATTATCTTGGGGGTAATCGTCGGTATCGCGATTCTGACGACCGTTAGTTTCAGATACAACCTCCTGAGCCGCTGGCGCATTAACTGGGTCGAATACCATCCCGAAGGCTTGCCCATCACCGTGATGATGCCGAACAAGCCCACGCGGATCGAGCCGGTAGAGACGCCGATGGCGAGCGGCCGGATGACTAATCACACCTTCGCTTCGATCGTTCCCGGTCAGGGCTCGGTCATATTTTGCTTTGTCGAATACATTGGGTTCGGTCCGGGACTGACGCAGGACGGGATGACGCGCGCCCTCGATGCGGAGCTCAGCGGCTTCGTGCAGAGAACCAATTCGACGTTGATTTCGAAAAAAGAAATCACCTATGAAGGCATGAAGGGGTTGGACTTTGAGACGGAGCCGCCCGATGAGGGCGGTCCCAGAGTTACCCGCGCCTATGGCCGCATGCTGATAACTTCGAGCCGTCTCTATTTTCTTTCGATCGCCGCTGCTTCAGGAACTGAGTTGTATAACAGTAGGGATAAGTTCCTGGATATGAAGATGAAAAACGACGATTACTTTCGCGTCAAAGAAGACATGGAGCGCGGCAAATAATCCCTTCCTTAAAAATCCTTCGCGCCCGCGGTCCTAAATCAATCCCTTGATCCATCCGCCATCAACCGGCATCGACACGCCGGTGATGTAGCTGGCCCGCTCGGAAACCAGAAACGCCGCCAGGGCCGCGAATTCGCGCGGCTCGCCAATTCGTCGCATCGGAATTTCCTGCTCCCATTTAGCAACAAACTGTTCGGGCGTGATGTTCTGCTTCTCAGCCATCATTCGCGCCAGTTCTTCGACGCGTTCCGTGCGCGTGTAGCCGGGCATGATGTTATTGACGGTGATGCCCTGGGGCGCGACCTCGTTCGCCAGGGTGCGCGCGAATCCAGTCACCGCCGCGCGCAGACTATTTGAGAGCATCAAGTTATCAACCGGCTGCTTGACGGCGATGGAGGTGATGTTGAGGATGCGTCCCCAACCGCGCTCTTTCATCCCCGGCAAAACCTTCCGCGCCAATTCCACGGCACTGTGAAGCAGCAGCCGCGTCGCGTCTTCCCATTGCGCGAGCGTGAATGATTCGAACTGCCCGGCGGCTGGGCCGCCGGCATTCGTAACCAAAATGTCGATGCGGCCGAATCGTCCGAGACCGGCGTTAACCAATCGGCCGATGTCTGCCGGATCGGAAACATCCGCCGCCAGGCCGAGCACCGCTGCGCCGGTGCTCTTTTCTATTTCACCGGCCACTCGTTGGATCGTTTCGGCTTTGCGGGAACAGATGATTAATGACGCGCCCTCGGCAGCGAGTTCTTCGGCGACCGCGCGCCCAAGACCGCGGCTGGCAGCCGCAACCAGAGCCACTTTGTTTTTCAGTCCAAGGTCCATAGCGCTACCACCCTCACCACCGACCGGGCTCAGTGACCCGTCCGCTCACGCGGATGGTGCTGACCTCAGGTAGTCATCCGTCTTATCCAGCCAATCCTGCCGCGGTGGGCTGAAGATATCCACGTCGAGCGTATCTTCCAGCGCCAAAGCCTTGTGGCGCACGTGCGAAGGAATGTGCAGCACTTCGCCGGCCATGACGTCGATAACCTGCGATTCATCCGGGCCGATCCAAAAGCGCAGTCCGCCTTCGAGGATGTAAGTTATCTGCTCGTTCTCGTGTGAGTGCTGCGGCACGATGGCGCCCTTCTTCAGATAGACATGGGCCAGCATCATCCGATCGCCGGTAATCAGCTTCCGCGAAATCACATCAGATAAAGGCTCTTCTTCAATTTGTTTCCAGCGATGGTGAGTTACAGTTCGTTGATCCATTAATTTGCGAGCACCTCCAAAAAGTAGCGCCGCTTCTTTCTCAGGCTGTCCGGTCTGCATTACAGCGGCCCCACAAATTACCCGATAGACGCCCCCTTGTAAAATTCCGCAACTACTTACCGGCTCGCGCGTGCAACTAAATCGCAGAGGTCTGCTCGCCGAATTGAACGTGTTATCATCGGCACATTAAGTAACCAAATCGGCGTTCAGGCCGTCTAAAGAGACAATCGGCCGGCTCATCTTCCCGCGCGCGGTTTTCAGAGGTACCAAAAACATGTTTAAGAAATTTGCACCGTTCGTCCTGCTCCTGGCGTCCGCCGTGTCGGCAACCGCCCAGGACACAACCTTGCCGCCGGCGACAGCCCAGCAGTCTCCCGACCCCCAGGCGCAACAGGAAGAGAAAGCCAAACAGGAGAAAAAGGCGGTCGCCCTGCTCGAGCAAGTTGTGACCGATAGTCAGGGTCTCAGGCTGCCTGAGAATAAGATCCGCGTACAGATCGCGGCCGGCGATATGCTCTGGGAGAAGAGTCCGGCGCGAGCGCGGGGACTGCTGAGTGATGCCGGATCGATGTTGGGCCAGATGATAGTCGACCTGGATCGAAGCGACCGCAGCGACGTACAGAACGTAAATCAACTGCGACAGGAATTGGTGCTGACGGCAGGCCGTCACGACGCCGAGCTTGGTTATCAGCTGCTGCGATCTACCCAATCACAGCCGGCGCAAACCACCGCCCGCCCGGGGCAGGGCCGACAATTCATTCTCGATCAGGGAAACAATCTCGAACAAAATTTGCTGGCGACGATCGCCGCTTCGGACCCGGCTGTCGCGTATCAGAAAACGGTAGAGTCATTAGACAAAGGCGAATTTCCCCAGGCGCTCAACCGCGTCCTGACGCAATTGCAAAAAAAGGATCCGGATTTGTTCAAGAAGCTTTCGGATAAAACGCTCAACCGGCTCGCGTCCGACAGTTTGCTCGCCAGCCGCGAGGCTACGAACGTAGCCGTGAATCTGCTGATGCCCGGACCGGTAGTCACGAACACAGCCGGCGTCGAGACTCCGGCGAGCACGAACAACAACGCCAACACGCGGCCGGGCGCAACACCGGTCCTGAATGACTCGGCTTATCGCGATTTGATGGACAAGGCGATCAGCGCCGCGCTGTCGGTAACTTCGGTTGGTCAACCCGCCAACATGCAGCGTGGCGGCGGCGGCGCGGCGCGGATCATGCGCGGCCCCGGCCAGCAAGCGCAACAACCGCAGCCGCCGGACGAAGCCCAGGTGCGGCAAAACAATGCGCGCACGTTGCTGTTCTCGCTTCAGGCGATGCTGCCGCAAATTGAACAGTTCGCGCCTGATCGCGCGCAAGCCGTGCGGCAGAAACTGACGGACCTCGGCGTCAATAACAACAACGCGATGAATTTTGGTAACCAGATGCGCCAGGCTATGCAGCAGGGCACGAGCGACAGCCTGCTGACTGCCGCTGGTTCGGCGCCGCCGCAGGCTCAGAACTTCTTCTATCAACAAGCGGCGCAGAAGGCGATCGACGAAGGCAACACCGACAAGGCCATGCAAATTGCCACCGATCATTTGAACGAATCGAGCCGCAACTCGATTATGCAGGCCATTGATTTCAAGCGCCTGACGACCAATGCCTCGACCGAAAAGCTCAACGAGATCAAGCAAAAGCTGGCGGCCCTGCCTTCGGATTCCGATCGCGTTAAATACCTGGTCGAGCTGGCGGCAGCTACCAAAAAGGACAATCAAAAACTAGCGCTCAAGTTTCTCGACGATGCGCACGCGCTGGTTTCGAAGCGGGCGATGAACTACAAGGAATTCGAAGATCAGATCAAAGTCGCCGACGCCTACGCTTCAGTCGATCCGAAGCGCAGCTTTGAGATTATGGACGCGGGTATTTCGGAGCTGAACGAATTGCTGGCCGCGGCCACGATCCTGAATGGTTTCGAGGTGGATATTTTCAAGGACGGTGAGCTGTCGCTGCGCTCCGACAACGATCTGGTCGGCATGGTTGCAAGTTTCGGCCGCGAACTGGCCGCGCTCGCCAAAGTTGATTTCGACGGCGCGCGCATGACCGCCGATAAATTTCAACTGCCGGAGCCGCGGATGAATGCGCGACTTTCAATCGTGCAAAGCGTGCTGGCGCCACAGTCGGCTCCCATTAATCGCCGGGGCCAGCAACAAAACTTTCGCTTCGCTTTCGGTCCAAACTGATTGAAGTCAGACCACTCACCGCACAACCGGAGTCGGTTACCGTTCGGGTCCCAGTTACCGTTCGCGTAGCACCGGAGTCGGTTACCATCCGCGTAGCACCGGAGTCAGTACCATCCGCGTAAGCGGATGGGATCAGGAAGAACCTAACGGGTCCCAAGCCCTCCGCCTGATCCCATCTGCTGACGCAGATGGTACTGACCTCGGTTTACCTCGCCTTTACCGGGCGCAGCTTCTCAGCCGCTACCTTCAAAAGTTCCCGCACCTGCTGGTCCCAGTACGGCCAGCCATGTTCGCCCGGCAGTTCACGAAACTCATGCCGAAATCTCTTCTCGCGCAGCAGTGCCGCAAAACTGACGTTATCTGAAAGAAAAGGATCTTCGGTGCCGCAATCCAAATAGAAGTAGGGCGCGGAAGCGATGCGCGCGGCGGAGAGATTGCGGAGGAGCTCGAAGATGTCGTTGGCTCGCCGTGTCTCTGAACCTGCCGGCCCGAATGTTTTGAGCCCGGCCTCATAAATCGATTTGAGATTTTTCATCTCGTCTTCGGTCGCCGCCGCGATTGCCAACGCCCCGCTCAAAGAACCGGCGAAAGCGAATACGTCCGGTGATTTCAAACCGAATTTCAGCGCGCCATAGCCGCCCATCGAAAGTCCGGCCACACCCCGGCCGTAACGCGATTCGATCGTGCGAAAGCGTTTCTGCACGTCAGGAATCAATTCTTTGAGGATGTAGCTCTCGTACTTATCGGTGGCCGGCGAAGCGCTGTCCACGTACCAGCCGTTATTCCCTTCCGGTGTGACCACAATCAATCCAAACCGCGCGGCATAGTGGGCCACATTAGTCCGCGTCACCCAATCGCTGTAATGCCCGCCCAGGCCATGGAGCAGATAAAGCACCGGAAAGCGGGTCGAGGTTGAGCGGCGATAATCGGGCGGCAGAATTACGTTGTAGGGCAGCGAGGCATTTACCAGCTTGCTTTCGAATTGAATGGTTTGGACTGTCGAGTTTTGAGCGGGCGCACTGATGCAGACGAGCGCCAGGAACAGAATCGCAAACGCAATCTTGTGCGACGACTTCGTGTGTGATTTGGTGTTGGGAATCATTTGCAGAGCGGCGGCGCACCAGCCTTAGGCATAGCGCCTCACAAGTATCACGATCCGCGTAGCACCGGAGTCAGTACCATCCGCGTCAGCGGATGGATCGGGACGCACCTACCGGCCAAGCCCATCTCCTGATCCCATCTGCTCACGCAGATGGTACTGACTCCGGTGCAACGGCCGTCCTCGTAAAGACGTCCGGCTCGCCCTACCGCCCGCCGATCCAGCCCTGATAGATTCGCCGCTGCGCTTCGGTCGGCGACGGGAGCGGCGTTATGCGATACGGCGCATCAATCCGGCCGCCGAGCTTGATATCGATCGTTCGTAGATCGTCGCTGCGAAATATGCTCAGGTGCACGATCTCGCCCGGACGTTTCGCCGCAATCATATTCTCGAACGTTTCCTTGTTCACCCGCGCGCCATTCAAGGCGACAATCTCGTCCTTGGCGTTGAGCCCCTGCTCATATGCAGGCGTACCTGTGCGCACGTTCTTAACCAGAATGATGTCTGTTCGCTCGTCGAACTCGGCGCCGAGAAAACCCTGCTGGGCGATCGCCGGGTTAGCCTCGCCCGGCGCGCCGCCGGCCTGCTCGAGTCGCAAACCGGGCGCGTTCAGGAATTGATTGAACGGAAATTCTTCACGCCCGCGCACATAGCGCGCAAAAAAATCCTCCAGACTGCCGCCCGCCGCGGACTCGCAAAGCATTTGAAAATCAGCCGGCGTATAGTTGTTTCCTTTCTGGAAGAATTCCGTGAACAGCGCGCGCATCACGTCATCCAGCGACTTCGCCCCGTTGGTCCGCCGGCGAATCTCGAGGTCGAGCAGTAGACCCAGCAACTCGCCTTTGTCGTAATAGGAAATCTGCGAGTTGATCGAATTCTCGTCCGGGCGATACTCCTTGATCCAACTATTAAAGCTTGCTTCTTCAGCGCTCATCTGCAAGCGCCCCGGGGTATTCTGAAAATCCTGAATACGCTTGGCCAGCCATTCCAGGTAACCGCGGTCCGAGATCAGGCCGGCGCGACGGATCATCACGTAGCCGTAATAGTCGGTCACGCCTTCAGCCACCCACAAAAGCTTCGTGTAATTCTCTTTTGTGTAATCGAAAGGCCCGAGCGCATCCGGCCGAATGCGCTTCACGTTCCACAGGTGAAAGAACTCGTGCGCGACCAGACTATAGAAACTTTGCCAGCCGCGTTCGGTGGCAAAGTTGAAGCGGCGAAATCCCAGCGCGGTCGAATTCAAATGTTCGAGGCCGCCGCCGGTATTCGATCGCAGATGCAGAATAAAGGTGTAGTCGTGGTAAGGAATATTTCCGAAGAGCGCGACTTCGGCTTCGACAATACGCTGCACATCGGCGCGCATTCTGACTTCGTCGTAGTTGCCTTCACCGTCGATCACGATGCGGTGCGGCACCCCGCGAACCTCAAAGTCGATCTGTTTGAAGTTGCTGACTTCGACCGGCGAGTCGTAAAGAATGTCGAAGTTTTCGGCGCGAAAAGTGTTTGCCTGGCCGCTGACCGGCGGCAGCCCCGTGGCCACCTTCCAGTTGTTGACCGGCAAAACTTTCAAAGTCGAGGGCCTGCCGAGGCCGCCCTCCGGATACATCAGCAGCGCCGCGTTGTTCCAAAAGCCGTGATCGGAATTCAGTTCATTCGTGCGCACCGTCAGCTCGTTCGCATAGACCCGATAGTTCACTTTCCACTGGCGAGCCCCGCGTGAGGTAACCCGCCAGGTGTTCTTGTCGGTCTTGGCCCACGGCAGCGAATTCCCGTTCCCGTCGGTCGCGGCAAAATCCTGCACGTGCCGTTCGAACTCGCGCACCAGGTATGAGCCCGGCGTCCATACAGGCATGATCAGATTCGTTTCGTTCGGGACATTCAGGCTCGCCGGCACTTTGATTTGCATCTCGACTTCGAGCAGATGCGTCCACGGCTTGGACATCGACACCGTGAATGAAATGTCCGATGAATTTGGACCCTGTGCCATTGCCGCCGCAGCGGCGATCAGCAGCAAGCCGACAGCGTGCAGTGTGTAGATCGACGGTCGAAACAAGCGCATAACGATTCCGTAATGATCGAATTTTGAAAGCGATGTTACTACGGATTGATCGAAGTCAGAACCGGGAGCGGAAGTGACTTAATTCTCGCTTCTAATCAGCACTACATCCCTGGGCGTGACTCCGCGCACAAAAGCAAACAGCTTCCCATCACGCGACCAACCATTCGCGAAAATTTTCTCGTCAGGAAGTCCGGGAAGCCGCTCGGGCGCGCCGCCGTCAATTGATTGACGCCAGATACCGCTCACCCAATCACGATAGGTAATGGCTTTGCTATCTGCCGTCCATTTGATCCCGTAGCGGAAGTTCGCTTGTCCGGCGATGTCGAAGACCTTCGCCGGAGGCCCACCCTCAATTGAAACCAGGCCCAGCTTGTATTTTGTGGGTTCGACCCAGTAGGCGCAGGCGACCCATTTTCCGTCCGGCGAGATCCACGGCCATGACCCTGGTTGATCAGTCAACCGCACGGGTGCGCCGCCATCAATCGAGAGGCGCCAAAGCCTTCCCACGGCGTCGCAATTCGATTTGTAGACTACCCACTTTCCGTCAGCGGAAACGCTGGGGGAATAGTTCTTGCCGCAGGTCGTCAATTGCCTGAGGTCAGTCCCATCAATGTTGACGCGCCAAATTTCGCTCGCGCCGTCATGATCTGATTCGAAAACCAGTCGGCGTCCATCACCCGTGATGCCCGGAATAGTCGCGGTTGTGCCGGTGGGAGTCAGTTGCTTCGGATTAGAACCGTCGGCGTTCATGACCCAGATGGTCTGGCTTTTGTCGATGATTGAGGTGTAGAGGATTCTGCCGTCCGGCGTCCAATCCACACCCGACAGCCCATCGCCCCGATTCGAAACGCCGAAGGTTATCTGCTTCGCGCCGGCCAGGTCTTTCGCCGGACCGACCCAGATGTTCGTGTTTTGCTGGACCTGAGTAGTAAGGACAGTCTGTGAGTCAGACGTCACACTCAAAGCATTGCTGTAGTTGAAAAGGTCGTTCGTGATTTGGCGGACTTCACCTCTCGGATAAGTAATCAGCCACACCTGGCGGTCGTCTTCGGTGCCGGCGCGACCGGCGATGGCCAATATTCCGCTGCCGTCTTTGAGCCAGGCGACGGCGCCAACCTCACGCCAGCGGGCATCCGACAGCGGCTTCAATTTCCCAGACGCCACGTCCAGAAGAAAAAGCGAAGCAATCACCGGTTGATTGTCTTCCTTCCTGGCACTCAGTGCGATCGTTGTTCCGTCCGGCGACCAGGAAAGACAACTCGAATTCAGCGCGCGTGTGTATGGCAATTCAAGCGCCTCCTTTTCGTCCGAGCCGTCCAGATTTGCGATCACCACGCTGCTGATTTTCCGGGCGCGGTCTCCGCGCAGAAACGCCACCCGCCGGCCGTCAGGCGCCACTGAGAAATATGTGCCGATGTTCTCGCGCACCTTCACGGGAACGCCTCCCAGGACCGGCATTCGATAAAGCGCGAATCCTGTATCCGAATTCAGATAATAAGAACTGTTCCCGCCCGTTTCGATGTTGGCGTAATACAAGCTGCTGCCATCAGGAGCAAACTCGACTTGGCGGTAACTGACCTCGGCAAACGGGCGCAGCTCAATCGGCGGCTGGCCGTTCGCCTGGCCGAGGCGCAGGCTCTGGCGGCCACTATTCTTTTCCAAATGGACTGAGGCGAAAAACTTTCCGTCGGGAGAGATCGCCGCCACGACTACGCCACCGTCATTGGTCAGCTGCCGGAATCTGATTTGATGAAATCCTGCACCGGCCCGGTGCGACGAAAACCATCGGACGAGATAAACGGACGCGACACCTGCCACGACCAACGCCAGTGACAGCGCCACCAGGAACGCCGGCCGCTTGAGAAGGCTGTGGCGTGCTGCCGGCAACGCCGGTGCAACCGCTGCGTCGTTTGTGTTCTCGCGTTCCTGCGTGACGGTAATGTGCGAAACGGTTTGAGTCTCGATCAAAATCGCTTCCGGTTTGTCGGCCCCGTTTAAGTCTGCGACAAAGCGATATCCACGGCCGGGAATATTGATGATGTAGCGAGGTTGGGTGGCCTTTTCTCCCAAAGCCTTCCGCACCGCCGACATGTTGACCGTCAGGTTCGCCTCTTCCAGCATTTGGCCCGGCCACACCGCCTCCAGCAGTTCATCCTTGCTGAGGTCCCGCCCAGTATTTCGCGCCATGACCAGCAGCAGATCGAAGGCCTTCGAGTAAAGCGGCACGACCTCGCCGTTGCGCGTCAGCTGCCGCTTCAACACGTCCAGACGAAATTCGTCGAACTGGAAAACCTGTTTCGCCTCGTCAATCACGGATTTGGATTCTTTTGCATCTTTTTGGGCCGGTTTTAAAGACATTTTGGCGGCCTCAAGCGGAAGATGCGGCCACTTCGAACGAGCGGTTCAGTTCAAGAGACGCCGATTTCAGGCGCGGATGATAGCAGAGGAAAAGCCGGAAAGGGAACGTCAATGCCGACCAGAACCAAAACGGAAATCACGATTGAAACGCGCCGGCTTACCGTGGTGCGCGGGTTGAAAATCCGTTGCCGGCAATGCGGCGCCGAAGTCTCGATCACCGCGCCGGAGATCGCGACGGAAGCCGTGCCAACGACCCCACGCGAAATCGACCAGCTCATCGATCCGGGCGCGTTGCATCCGACGGAGGAAGCCGCAAACACAAGACTGATCTGCGCGAATTCTCTGGCTGATGAGTCTGAGTCCGATCAACCACAGTCGTCGGACGGCTCACAACCATAGTTTCCAAAACCAAAACCTAAGGAGGATCAAATGAATTACTTGAGAACGAAAGCACTCAACTTACTTGCCCTATTCCCCTGCGCCATGCTGGTCGTAATCTGCGCCGGCATGACCACCGCGAAGGACTTGAACGGCTACTACGAAAGCGATGACGGCGGCGCCTACTTCATCCGCCAAATCGGTAACAAGGTTTACTGGTTCGGCGAAGCCCCCAACGGCGCGTGGGCCAACGTTTTGGCCGGCGAGGTCGACGGCAATCAGATTCACGGCCGCTTTTGGGATGTGCCCAAAGGCAAAACCAAAGGCTTGGGCGAAATCACTCTCGTGATCACCAACGACGGGAAGACGCTGACCAAACTTTCATCAACCACGCCCTTCGGCACGCGCAGTATGAAGAAGGTCGTGCCGCACACGGAGATGGTCAACGGAATCCCGCAGATCGTCGGCGTACTGCCGCCGGTGGCGCGCAGCCGTCCCCAGGGTTTTTTCGAAGGTGATAAAAGTTTGACCGGCGCGTGGCAGGGAGATGACGCGGCCTTTTACTACGTGCGTGAAACCGCGAGCGCTGTCGTTTGGGTCGCCGAAAACAATCAGTGGGGCGGGCCCGGCGGGCGCGCCAAACCTTCCTTTGTGCACGTGTTCATCGGCAAAAAGACTAATGGAATGATCTCCGGCGATTGGGTCGATTTGCCCAAGGGCAATGCGACGGCGAGCGGTAAATTCTCAGCAAAGCTCAATAGCCAACAGGACATGTTGGTCACGCCCGCAAACGGAATCAATGCGACCAGGCTTTGGCGCAGTTTACCTGACAGTCTGCGCGGCTTCGCCGATCTTCACGCGCACCCGATGGTTAATCTCGGCTTCGGCGGAAAGTTGGTCCACGGCGGATTGGATGTCGGCTCGCTGCTGCCGACGGACAGCAAATGCCGCAACAAGGTGCGAGCCACCAGCATCGCCGAAGCCCTGGGTACGGATAATTCGACGCACGGCGGTTGGGGCGTCGACAATCCCTGCGGTGACGATCTTCGCGTCGCGGTCATAGATTCTTTCCAGGAGAACAACCATGCGGTGATGACGCCGGACTGGGCCACCGGCTATCCGAATTTCAAGGACTGGCCCAAGTGGAATGACATTACTCACCAGAAAATGTGGGTCGATTGGGTACGACGTTCGTACGACGCCGGCCAGCGAGTGATGGTGGCGCTGGCGGTCAATAACTACACGATCGCGGCGGGGGTGGCCGGCCCGGGCGACGGGCCAACCGACGACAAGTCCTCTGCCGATCTGCAGATCGCCGAAATCAAATCATTCGTCGGTCGTCACAATGACTTCATGGAAGTAGCGCTGACGCCCGCCGATCTGCGACGGATCGTTGCGGCCAACAAAATGGCGATCGTGCTCGGGGTCGAAATCGACAACATCGGCAACTTCAACAAAGTCGGCGGCAGCGGACCGATGACCTACGACGCCATCCAGCATCTGTATAACGAAGGTGTGCGCTATGTTTTTCCGATTCACTTGATCAATAACAAATTCGGCGGCACCGCCGTCTACCAGGACATCTTCAATCTTTCCAACTATCACGTGACCGGCAGCTGGTTCGATCTGACGTGCAGCGTGGACAGCGAAGGCATCACCCACAAATTTGTGCCGGCCGGCTTCGACTTTATGCTTGCGGGCGCCAAGGCGGTCAAACTCGGAGTCGATATTGCCCGCGAACCGCCGCCGACCATCGAATGCGGCAAGAAGCGCGGGCACAAAAACAAGCTGGGCCTCACGGATATGGGCCGGCGAGCGCTTTACGAGTTGATGACCCGTGGCATGCTGATCGATATCGATCACATGTCGGACAAGGCCGTCACTGAGACGATTGAGATCGCCAAAAAAGTTCCCGGCGGCTATCCCTTAGTTTCCGGTCACAATACTCTGCGCAACGTTTCCGAGGATCCCAGCGAAAACAACCGCAGCTATCGCCAACTCGAGGAATTGGGAAATCTGGGCGGCATGTTTGGCCTGGGCTCTGATGCGGCGAAAGCCGATGAGTTTATCAAGACCTATCACACGGCCAGCGCCGGCGCGTTCCGCGTAACCACCGGCATCGGCGCGGGCCGCGTAGCCTTCGGGACCGATCTGAATGGGCTGGTGCGCGGGCCCCAACCTCCGGTGACTCTCGATCCAAACAAGCCCGACATCGTAAAGGTCACTCAACAACTGACGGGCTGCACGCAAAGGATCTACGATTCATCCTTTGTGATGAGCAAGACCGGCGACAAAGAGTGGAACTACTGCGGCGCCGGGGTCGCGCACTACGGCATGCTCGCCGACTTTCTCAAAGACATCTTTACCCAGACTGACGGCGACTACGTGCAGACGCACATCATGGAGAACGCCGAGATGTTTGCTCGGATGTGGGAACGAGCCATCAAAAACAGCGGCCAGAATGTGCCACTGTGATCTGGCCTCTCGCCGGCGGTACTGACTGGTAGAGAGCGACAAACAGTTTTATAGTTGCACCCGTGTCAGAAGCCCGACCGTAGGGGAGGGCAACTCGGACGATCCTGGCCTGCGAGCCATGACGGGCCCTCTCTCACGATCGGGCTTCTGACACTTTCGAATAGAAACCGTCACCGCTAACCGCATGAAGCGCTCGCCGCTACTGATCATCTTCATCACCGTATTTATCGATCTTGTCGGGTTCGGCATCGTCATTCCGGTTTTGCCTTATTACGCCGAAGGCACAAAGTTCGGCGCCACGCCCAGTGCCGTAGGTCTGCTCTTTGCTTCGTATTCAGTTTTGCAGCTCATCTTCTCGCCGATTCTCGGCAGACTGTCGGACAAGCATGGACGGCGGCCCGTTTTGCTGGTCAGTCTGCTGGGCACCGCCCTGGGATTTTTGATTCTTGGATGCGCCACCACTCTCTGGATGCTGTTTCTTGGTCGCATCATCGACGGTATTTCCGGCGGCAACATCTCGACCGCGCAAGCCTACATCGCCGACGTCACGACTGAAGAAAATCGCGCCAAAGGCATGGGCCTGATTGGCGCCGCTTTTGGACTCGGCTTCGTGTTCGGGCCGGCGATTGGCGGCATCATCAGCCGTTGGGGCATCAACGTGCCGTTTCTGTTTGCCGGTGGCCTCGCCTTTGTAAACGCCATCCTGCTCTATTTTCTTTTGCCCGAAACGATCACTCCGGATCATCCGGCTCGGGTGTCCGCCGCCAGCGGTCGCGGTTTGAAACAACTGCTCGAGGCCTTGAAGCAAAGACGACTGGCCTTCGTGTTAACGATCTATTTCCTGGCGATCGTCGCTTTCTCGATCATGACGACGGTGTTTTCCCTCCTGATGATTTTTCGCTTTGGGCTCGATCCGTGGCACGTCGGCTGGATCTTCGCCTTTGTCGGAATCATTTCGGCGATCATTCAGGGCGGTTTGATCGGCAAGCTCGTCAAACGTTTTGGCGAACCCTTGCTGGTGGTCGCCGGGGCCTTCCTGTTTGGGGCGAGCTTGTTCATCACCCCGTTCGTTTCGGTCAAGGTCGGAGTGATCGGCATTTTGGTGGTAGGCGCAATGTCCGCGGTGGGGAACGCTTTGATGGGCCCGGCGCTGACGAGCATGGGTTCAAAAAGTGCGACCGCCAGGAACCAGGGCAGCGTTCTTGGAGTCATGCAATCGGTGGCCAGCCTGGCCCGCGCGGTAGGACCATCGCTGGCGGCGCTCTTGATTTACAGCGCGATCGCCCAGGTCAGTTTCGACGGCCACGTAATGAAGATGAGCGATGCATCGATCCTCAGAACTTTTCTGGTGGCCGGTGGGATTCAGTCCGGGGCGTTTCTGCTGGCGTTTTACTTCGCGCGCGCCTTTGGCCGGAAATCCTCAACCGGGGAAATTGCGGAAACGGCTTGAGGGAGTGAGCGTTGAGCCTTTACGAGAGCAACCCTTCGGGCTGCTCCGGAAAAACTGGCTGCACCTGTGCTGACGTTCAGGCGAGAAACTTTCTCAACTCATCCGCCGTCGGCAGCGCCGCGCGCGCGCCCAGCGCCCGGCATTTCAACGCCGCTACCGCATTACCAAGTCGCAGGCAGGTTTCGACGTCATCGTTGCGCAGCATTCCATAAATGAAACCGGCGTGGAAAGCATCACCGGCCCCGGTCGTGTCGCGACACCCGCCGGGAACTTCGAATGCCTTTGAGCTGATGAATTCTTCCTGGCAATAGATTAAGGCCCCGTCAACTCCCATCGTCACGCCCACGATGGCACAACCATAACGCGCTTTGAGTTCGAGTATCCCGGCGCGCGGGTCTTTGATCCCCAGCAGCCGGTTGGGAAATTCGGCCGAGGTAATCAGCACATCGATCAAAGGCAAAAGATCCTGCACGCCTTCATAAACATTGTCGATGTCCGCCGTCACGATTGCGCCGGCGGCGCGCGCGGCTTTGGCCATCACGGCGCAAGCCGGCGGATCGTGCGCGTCGAGATGCAGGACGCGGCCGCGACTCGCCAATGCAACCGGCACTTCATCCGGGCGATATGACAGGCGTTCATCGCGATCCCAAATGATGGTGCGCTCGCCGGACCGCGCGTCAATGATAATAAAGGCCACCTGGTTTGCCGCGCCTTCGATAGTTTCGGCGAAATCCAGGTTGACACCTTCAGGTTCAATCGCGCGCAGACCGAAACGCCCATCATCATCAGAACCAAACCGTCCCGCATAAGCAGTCCGCAAACCGAGCCGCTGCAGCGCCACCATCGCCGACGCGGTCTGGCCACCTGCGGATCGCTTGTACTCAGTGAAACGGACTTTGGTGTCAAAGGCAGGATACTCAGGAACCACGATGAGATGATCGACGGCGTTCAGGCCAAAGCCGACCGCGTCGAAATCTTTATCAGAAGCCAGGTTGAAAGGTAAGAGCATGCAAACGAATCAGACAGGGTCACCAGGTAAGTCCTGTCAATTATCTTATCGGTTCTTCCCTTTGCGCGTTAGCATCGCGGCATGGGATCATTGTCAGCAACGATGACGCTCGACGAAAAACTCAAAGAAATTCCGCGCTCGCCCGGCGTCTATCTGCACAAGGATGCGGCCGGAAAGATCATCTATATCGGCAAGGCGAAGAACCTGCGCAACCGTGTGCGTTCCTATTTTCAGGCCGGACGTACGGGCGATTTCAGTTACGGCATCAAGACCGGGGAACTGGTCCGCCAAATCGCCGACGTCGAATTCATCGTCACCGACAACGAAGTCGAAGCTTTCATCCTGGAAGCCTCGCTGGTCAAAAAACACCAGCCTTATTTCAATTACAAATTAAAAGATGACAAGTCTTACCCGCACTTGAAACTTACTGTCAACGAGCCGTTTCCGAAGTGTGTGATCACCCGCCGGATTCAAAACGACGGCGCGCTTTACTTTGGTCCGTTCCTGCCGGCGGCTATGGCGCGGCGGACCATCGACGTCATCAATCGTACCTTTCAATTGCGGACTTGTGACATCGAGATCGACGGTAAAGCGCCGCGACCGTGCCTGGAGTATCACATCAAGCGCTGTCTCGGTCCGTGCGTCAAGGGCTTGTGCACGCCGGAAGAATATCAGGAAGCCGTGCGTGACGTGCGCATGTTGCTCGAAGGCCGCAACACTGAACTCGCAGATAAACTCGAAGCGCGGATGTTGCACGCCTCAGACGGAATGCGTTACGAGCTGGCGGCCAAGTATCGGGACCTGCGCAAGACGGTAATCAAGCTTTCCGAGCAGCAGAAGATGGCGACGACCTCGGAAAGCGACATCGACATCTTTGGCTACTATCGCGAAGGCAAGCGGCTCGCGTTGCAACTATTCACGATGCGTGAAGGCGACATCGTCGGACGGCGCGAGTTTTTCTGGGAAGAGCTTTCGGAGCATGAATTCAATCCGGCGGAATTTTTGAGCGAGGTGCTGTCGCAGTACTACAGCAGCGCCAGTGGCACGGGCGTCCCGCCCGTGGAAACTCACGCGCCGACGACAACCGGAGTCGACCTTCACCGTCCCGATGCGCGCCCACCTTCGTTCATGCCGCGTGAGATCCACGTCCCAATTGATTTCGCAGACCGCGAGCTGCTGGAAAAAGTTCTGACTGAACGAAAAGGACGCCGCGTGCATATCCTCGCGCCGCAACGCGGCGAGAAGCGCGACATGATCGATCTGGTCGAAAAGAATGCCAAGCTCGCTTTCGAGCAACGCTTCCGCGTGCTGAAGCCCGACATGAAGCGCGTGCTGGAAGAGATGCAGGAGACGCTCGAGCTGCCGCGCTTTCCCGCGCGCATCGAATCGTTCGACGTGTCGCACATTCAGGGTTCTGAGAATGTTGCCGGCATGGTCGTCTGCGAGAACGGCAAGATGAATCGCAGTGAGTATCGCAAGTTCAAGATTCGCTGGGTCGAAGGCGCCAACGACTTCGCTTCAATGCACGAAGCGGTGCTGCGTCGTTATCGCCGGGTCCGCGACGAAGAGAAAGCTTTGCCGGATCTCGTTATGATCGACGGCGGCAAATCGCAATTGAACGCTGCCGCCGAGGCAATGCGCATGCTCGATCTTGAAGCCGTGCCGATGATCGGCGTGGTCAAGCCGCCGCTGCATCACAACCAAGTCGCTTATCTTTTAGTTAAAGGCCGCGAGGACGATCCGATCTATCTCGATTCATATTCACCGGTGCTGCGTCTGATTCAAATGATTCGTGACGAAACGCACCGGTACGCCGTCACGTATCACCGCAAACGCCGCGAGTTGCGCGACTTCACTTCCGAGTTGTCCGCGATTCCGGGCGTGGGCGCCAAACGAAAGACTCGTCTGCTGCGTCACTTCGGATCGATACAGAAAATCTCAACCGCAACGGTGGAAGAACTCGCGCCTTTCGTGGGTCCGAAGACGGCCGCAGAGATCGTCGACCACTTCGCGCGACAAAGGGCGTTGGCTGAGGGCGCCAACGCTGCGTGACTTCCTTCCTAAACCAAGTCATATGACTTTCTCAACTGTCCAACCTCTTTTGCGACACGGCGTCTGGACCACACTCCATAACCTGTACGGCCGAGCAGTAGTCTCCTGCATCCTAAAGCAAAGGACATCGCCGGCAATGTCGGAAGTGATCTTCGATCAGATGATACCGCTGCTGATGCCAAAAACCGCGTGAACGACCTGAGGAAGTTTTTCAGCCTCTTCAAAGAGCTTGACCGGATATCGAGGCGATCATCGACCCTCGCGTAACCGGCGAAACAAAGTAAGGTTTGCCGTTACGTCGCATTCCTGGATGTTTTGCTTGCAGTGGTTCTCCGGGAGTATTCTTCTTCCATGGCGACCATCATCGAAATCGAAAAGCTCGCGCTCGACTTACCCGAACGGGAACGCGCCACTCTGATCGCGAACCTGCTCGACTCGCTGCCGCCAATTCTTTCCGACGACGACGACGGTATTACGGAAGCGCTGCGTCGCGACGCGGAACTCGATGCCAATCCTGGTCTGGCGATTTCTCTGGCTGACTTGGATGCCGACATCCGAAATCGTCTCAAGTAATGCGTCTGGAGCTACATCCACTCGCTCGGTCTGACATCGCCCGAATCGTGGATTACTACAAGCGTGCTGGTGGGTCCGACCTCGCCGACGAATTCTATTCAGAGTTGCGCTCGTTTTTTGACAAAGTCGCCAACTCTCCCGAAGCCTACGCCATTCGAGAACGCGATATCCGCCGGGTGAATCTGGAAAAATTTCCATTTCACTTTCTGTTTCGCGTCGTTGAGGATCGCGTGCGAATATTGGTGGTTCGGCACCACAGCCGTCGGCCGTCGCTGGGAATTCATCGTCGCTAAGAGAAACAGCAACCGGGCAGCTGATCACTTCTCGTGGCAAGAGCACCAGCCGAAGGCAAACCCGAACCCGACTTGAGCGTCCAAGCTTCAGCCTTTAGATTGGTCGAAGATCCCGACACACACTGAACCATGAAACGTCATCTACTTTCACTTCTGTTCATTGTCGGGCTCACGTTCATTTCTTCATTGAAAGTGCTGGCTTGTAGCTGCGGCTTCGGCGGCGGCGCGCCTTGTCAGGAATTCTGGCGCGCTGACGCCGTCTTTGCCGGCACCGTCGTCGCCAGCGGAAAGATCAATGTCGAAGAGGCCGGGTACAAATTTGACCGCCGGCTGGTGCACCTCACCGTCGACCAACCTGTGCGCGGCATGCAATCGTCCGAAGTCGACGTGATTACCGGCTGGGGCGGCGGCGATTGCGGCTACGGCTTCAAGCTGGGCCAGCGCTATCTGGTTTACGCGTATCGCGATGAAAAGAACCAGAGCCTGGCCACCAGCATCTGCACGCGCACCCGCCTACTGTCTGAAGCCGACGACGATTTCGCTTTCATTAAGTCACTGCCCAACGGCGGCGCTAACGGCTTAATCTTCGGCCTTGTCGGCAAACGCAATTACGAATGGAAGGAAGGCGACCAGTGGTATAAGCCGGTGGCCGGCGTCGAAGTGACGATCGAAGGCGAGCACGCAAAGTATTCGGCGCAGTCGGACGAGAAGGGCAATTATCGGGTTGAAAATGTGTTGCCCGGAAAATACCTGGTCAAGCTAAAGCTGCCGCCCGGTCTGATCAGCCCGTCAGGCAAAGACGAAAGCGGACAGACCGCTGAAAACGAAGTCGAGGTAGTCGCGCGCGGCTGCGCGCAGTCTGAATTCTATTTGGAATCGGATACGCGCGTCACCGGCCGCGTCCTGGACGCCAACGGTAATCCGATCGCCAACCTGAATTTGAACATGAGGGCCACCGGCACCCCGCCTTTGCCCATCAACACATTCCTCTACGCCACCACCGATGCGAACGGCAATTTTGAATTCAAGACCGTGCCGGCGGGCGAGTTCTGGCTGGGCTATCATTTATTAAGCTCCCCGTTACAGGAGACACAGCCGTACGGCCGAACGTATCTTCCCGGGGTGAGCAGCAAAGCGACGGCCACCGTGCTGCACGTCAAGGAAGGTCAGACGATCAGCGGCCTGACGTTGCAAATGCCTGAGCCGTTATCAGAACGCACGATTACCGGCGTGGTGGCCGCGGCCGATGGCCAGCCCGTCAGCGGCGCCAGTGTGTATCTGAGTCTGACCGAGGAAGGCCTGCCGTCAGCTTCGTCGGGAGGCGTGACGAATGAGAATGGAGAATTCACGATGAAGCTGTGGGCCGGGCTCCCGTACAAGATCAGTGCTTTCAAGCAAACTCCGGGCGGAAAAAATTTGCAAACCGAATTCATCGACGTGCCGCTGGCGCTCGACCAGCCGCTGCGATTGGTCTTGCCCGCGCCACCTCGGAATTGATTATGGCGGCCGCTTACGACGATTCCGGACAGGGTCAGCCGATCGTTTTTCTGCACGGCTTTCCTTTCAATCGCTCGATGTGGCGCGATCAGATTCAGTTTCTCGACGCGCGCGGATATCGCTGCGTCGCGCCGGACCTGCTCGGGCTCGGTGAAAATACTTCAGCAAACGAAATTAACCGAATGGAAGACATGGCCCGCGACACGGCGGCGCTGATGGACGAACTAAAAATCGATAGTGCCGTGATTTGCGGCCTCTCGATGGGTTGTTACGTGGCGTTCGAATTCGTTCACCTGTTTGCCAAGCGCGTCAAAGCGCTGGTGCTGGCCGGAGGGCGCGCCGAAGGACCGGACAAAGCGGAAAAGCATTCGCGTGAACAGCAGGCCAGTAATGTGATCGACAAAGGATTTGCGCCCTCGGTTGAAAATATTATTCAGAGCCTGCTCGCGCCCCGAACCCTGACTGAGCAGCCTGAGGTCGTCGCGCGTGTGCGGCAAATGGTGGCGGCAACTGATCCACTCGGCGCCGCGGCGGCGCAGCGCGGCATGGCGGTGCGCCGGGACTATTCAGACGTTCTGTCAAGCGTCTTAGTACCCACGCTGATCATCTCCGGTCGCGAAGACGGTGTGAGAAAGCCGATCGACGCGGAAACCCTTCATCGAGGGATCAGAAATTCACGACTGGAGATCATCGCCGACGCCGGGCACCTGATGAATATGGAACGGCCGGAAATTTTTAATGAAGCGCTGTTCAGCTTCCTCGGGTCGGTAGGCGACCGTGAGGGACGATAAAGTAGTTCTCGCTCACGCCCGCCCTGCGAACATCACAACGAATCAATGAACAAGTTCACCATTGAAGAGCGCGTCCGCTGGGGCGACGTTGATGCGGCCCGAATAATTTTCTACGGCTCGTACATACGCTTTTTCGAAATCGCCGAGACGGAATTGTTCCGAGCCGCGGGCCTGCCTTATGGCAGAGTCTTCGACGAACTGAATATTTGGCTGCCGCGCGTCCACCTCGAATGCGACTTTCACCGCGCGTCACAAATGGACGACCTGCTCCAGGTCAGCGTTTATGTCGGCAAGGTCGGCCGCACGTCTCTGCGTTTGAATTTTGAGGTGCGGAAAAAGAATGACGCCGGTGAGATTGAAGAAGATCTAATGGCCACCGCGCATTTTGTGCTCGTCTCGACTAACCGCGTGGACTTGAAGCCGGTGCCAATTCCTGAAGAGTTGCGAAGAGCACTCGAGCCCTACACCCAAGCAACATAGTAGCATTTGGAGTGCGCCGGCAAAGCGCAGCGGCGACGGCGCTTTGGATCGTTTTCCCTACAACTATTTGAAAACCAGGGCACCTTGTGACGCCTATCCAAAGCGCCGTCGCCGCTGCGCTTTGCCGGCGCACTCCAAATGCTCAAAGGCGTCCCGGCTCGCGCGACAAGCCTTCAATCAAATGATCCATGCCCAGCCAAAAGGCCCACGCATGGTGATAAAACGCCAGCGGAAAACTCACGCCTATCACAAAGAGCACCGTCAGCACCAAGCGATCGTTTAGATTCGTAAATAGGAGAAAGGCGAAGTAGACCAGCAGAATAAAACCTTCCGTCGCGATGACATTCGCCATGATCGCACCCACGAAGAATCCTTCTTCACGTTTGAAGATCACGCCGCAGGCAGAGCAAACATTTTTGAGATTGAACGGACGCGCGACAATCGAAGCGCTGCCGCAAACCGGGCATTGCAGCTTGAGGCAGCGCCAGAGAGTGAGCACGATTGTGCGCGGATCGCGTTTCGGCATGTCTAAAACGGGCAAGTCCGTCCGCGTCAGCGGATGGGATCAGGAGAAGGCGTACTAGCCATTTGATCCATCTGCTGACGCAGATGGTACTGACTCCGGTGTCAGCGGCGACCCTGTCGATAATGGGTTAAGAACTGTGAACTCTACTCGCCCAGGGCCGCGTACTTGAACAAGCGGAACCGATAGCGCTGCTGATCGCGAATGTTCTTTGCGATCACCCCGTGCACGTCATCACGCCAGGTCGTGTACTGAGTGATGAAACGATCGGCCGCGGCTTTGTCGCCAAGATACTGCGTGTCGAGCACGATCTTCAGGAGCTTACCGACGGTGTCGTGATACTTGTCGTAGTGAATGCGCATGCGCCCGTCAGCGAAGGTCAGCAGCCCGTTCTCGAGAAAGAAGTTCCACTGCATCAACTGCATCGTGTTGTAAGGCTGATCGCGCCGCGGCTGGTTGTTCTGCAGCACGCGCAGAATTCCACCGGCGTAAACACTGCGCAGCTGGGCGTCCGTGTAGTAACCCTGCTTGTGCAGCGCCTCGGCCACGAACAGCGAGACCAGATCGGCCTTCATCTCTTCCAGCGCATCGGCGTCATTCTCGAGGGCTTGATCGAGATCGCGGCCATCCTTGGTCTGGTCGACGCCCAGGTAATGACCCACTTCGTGCCAAAGCGTGCGATAGAAATTCCCATCCGGGGTCAATTCCTTCGCTTGCTCTTCGCCGACAGCCGCCGCCAGGGTGCGATTGGTACTCTCGAAAATGTTGGGATCGCGCATGATGTTTGCGCGCAGCAGGATCGTGCGGCCATAGCGGCGCGCAAGGTAAGTTTCGTTCGGCAGAATCGTCGCGGTGTTACCGCCGCGCGCCTGGCCAAAATCGGCGACCACATCATAGACGCCGACGGGAATATCTTCGCGCACCTTCTTGTGATGGTTGTACGGCACCGAGTCTTCCAGCGCTTGCAAGCCTTTCATGGCCTGGCGCAGTGCCGTGGTCTCCTGCTGTCTGGTGGCCAGCAGGCTGAAGGCGAAAAAGGTTTTGACGCCGTACAACTCGTCATCATAGGTTTCGTACGAGCCGATCTGCGCATTGAGATTCTTGAAGTGGCCCGTGACCCAGGCTGCATCACCCGATTCGTAATCGTCAGAGAGCAGATCGCGTGAACGATTGCGCAGGTACCTTGCGAACTCATCGTCATCCTTTTGCAGGGCGTCGGCGGCCTCGTTCAGCAGTCCGTGCGCTTTGATCAATTCGTCGGCATAAGCCACCGAATAGGGAACAGCATAAAAATCAGTCTGCTCGACGCGCATGCGCGAACCGCGTCGCATCAGTTGGAGCGATAGGTGGCTGAGTTTCTCTTTCAAACCCGGATGCAGCGTATCGAGGACCGGATACTTCACCAGCCGGGCCAGGTCATCGCGTAGGTTTTCCTGCGTCGTGCGGCGCGCCACGGTTCGCTGATCGAGAACTTCGTCACGGTCGGCTTGGCCGGCGGCGAAAGACTTTTCCAATTCTTCTTTGGTGACGCCCCAGGGGTACATGTTCTTTCCCGGCACGATCGGATCGACGGGCAGGAAGGGCTCGCGTTTGTTCTCGAGCGTGGTCGCAATCGGTCCCTGGTTGAGCCGGTAAAGCGTCATCAGGTGCATGCCGATGGGCGCCGGATTCAGATAAGTTTTTTCGGCGGCCAGCAGGTTGCGATACGACGAAAGCGCCTGGTGATGACGCTGGTCTTCGTAGATGCTCTGAAAAATTTTTCCGACTTCTAAAAGCTTCGCCACAGCCGCACGTTCACCTGGAGTCAGTTGAGAAAGATCAGGCGCCAGGCGAATCGTCTGGGTTTTCTCCGTGATCGGCTGACTCTTTTCGAGCGGCCAATAACCCGGCGGGAATGATTGCGGCCGGCGTGACGGTGTTTGAGCAAAAGCCATGATGAATGAACTCAAGAGAATGGCAATCAGCACGAACTTGAACATGGGCGACCTCGATTCGAATAGGATTGCTTAATGATACCCAATCGATTCGGCTGGGGCTATGCGAGGTCTGCGGCGCGCTAGCTGCGGAGGGCAGCGGCAGAGCGTTAAGCTTGAGAGCGCCAAGCTGCGGAGCAGCGGTAAGAGCTAAGCCCAGGGTACCTCTCAACACTGCTTTTATTGTGATCCGTCGCACGCGGTGATAGTTTGTGGCATCTCATGAACGACTCGAAGCCAGAGGATCGCGGCGGCGATATTGCACTGAATCCGAAGAAACCTTCCGGGCTGCCGCTTCTCAAACCGCTCTACGGCTTTCCGCCTTATCAATACACGGGCGACATCGTCCTGATGATTGTTTATGAAGCTGACGAAGCGGCCATCCGCGAAGTGCTGCCGCGCGAGCTGGAACCCTTGCCCGGCAATGTCGTGGCGATGTGTTTCTTTCTTTGCCCGGACGTGACGGGCATCGGTGCTCATAACTTTTCGATGCCCTGCATCCCGGTGAGCTGCGATGGTTACCAGGGACAATTCGTGCCTTACCTATACACCAGCACCGACGTCAGTCTCGCGGCCTATCGCGAGGGTCAGGGATGGCCGGCGGTTTTGGGCGAGACGGAAATCCGCAATGATGGTCTGGGCAATATCGAGGCGCGGGTAGAGCGCCACGGCCGCGAGGTCATGCGCGCCCGAGCGAAGGTGGGCGGCGAAACGATTACGACCCTCGACTTTCTGCCGATAATTCTTTACAAGGAAATTCCGAACATCGACGGAACCAATTGCGACGTCGCTTATTTCATGACCTCAACTTCGAAGCTGACCAACCTCGATTTCAAGGCCGGCAGCGGCGAGTTGAGCTTCGGTGAAGGCGACGATCCGATTGCGCGTTTGCAACCATTGAAGATTACGGCGGCGTTGTTCGGAACGCTCGACGATTATTACCCCGAGAGTTGCCGAGTGCTGAAGAATCTCAAGTAGCTAACCACCAATGAACAGGAACAAGCACATCATCACTGCGATCATTCTTACGCTGGGCATTTTCGCTCTGTCGCTGGGCCAGACGCCGGTTTATAAGACTTACAGTAATGCCCGGTTCGACTATTCAATCTCATATCCGGCCGGCTTGTTGGAAGCGCAGGGTGAAGCAGACAACGGCGACGGCCAGACGTTCCGGGCGAAAGACGGCCACGCCGAGATGCGCGTCTGGGGCCAGCACAACATCAACAACGATTCAATCAAGGCTGCCTATGAAAAGACTTTGAGCGAATGGAGCAGCGGCGTGACTTACAAAGTGTTGCGGCCGGACTGGTTCGTAGTCAGCGCGCTGGTCGGCGGCAGGATTCGTTACCGGAAGACGATACTGAAGCGCGATGTCTTCAAAACCTTCGAAATCGAGTACGATGAGTCACAGAAAGGCACATTCGACGCGGTGACCGCCCGGATCGCCAAATCTTTTGTGGGTTAGGCAAGTTCGTGGCCGTCGATACTTAAAATCATCCAACCCGTCTTAAAAGAATCCCCACGAGTTCGACCGCACTTCTCGCCCTCGTCTTGGAACCGCCTACCTACTTGCAATTTTTTTGGCATAAGCATTGACACGACACGACGTTCTGATATAAAGACTAGACTCAATACGGTTTGCGTCTTTCGCTAACTTCTGTTGCAACCTTTCTAGAAGGAGTAGACGATGAACAGACCTCCGATTTTTCGCATAGCTCGACGTTTCCTTATCCTCGCGATATTGGGTACAGCGCTCGTTACCTTGATGGGGAACCGCACCCAAACCGTTAAGGCCTCGGACTGTTACGAAGATTACTCGCTTTTCAGCAACTGTTATTACAACTGTGCGGTGGAAAAGAGCGTTTGCATACTTAACAACCCGAGCAACCATGCTCCCTGTGAAAGTCAGATGCAGACCTGCCTGGGGAGCTGTGATATGGCTCACGCGACATTCGGCAGCTCATGCAGCCTGGAATATGGGCTTGAACATTACACCCAGCCCGTCGATCCCAACGGGGCCTGCGAGGATAATGCGGCTCGTCTTTATGAAAACTGCCGATCGGGTCCGGTGCCTTTTGCCTTTCGGGCGTCATATTTTAGCTGTATGGATCAGCTCGACGGCGATGTCACCTATCTCGATTACTGTTGTGGCATCGCCCGGGATGATTACGTAAACTTTGGCTGCCTTTAAGGTCGGTCATCACTGTTGATGCCTGAGAAAAGGCCACCTGTTTACCAACACGCCGAAACTACCTGTCATTGCCGTCGGCGGCAAAGTGGCTTTGACCGACGTTAATTGGAGTGAGAATCGCCGGACTGTTGTGTTGGCGCTTCAGAACGGTTGTCAGTTTTGTAGCGATAGCGCGCCGTTCTACAAGCGCTTAGTACATGAGGCCGCTATCAAAAACGTAAAGTTGATTGCCGTATTGCCGCAAGCCCCGGTAGGATTCCCAGCGACAAGGGCAATTTTCTTTACCGACCAATTATCGCGCCAAGCCTTCCCAAGCTCTCTAGACTCTCACGCCACACTGCATACATAATTGGCCGACCAATCAGATCTCCCCCGTAACGGGAGTTTACGAAGGTTGAGGTGACGGTCACCACAACCAACGCGCGGCTCAATGATGAACACGAATCGCTCCTTCGTCGGCAAATCAATTCCCCGCAAAGAAGGTCGGAAGAAAGTCACCGGTCAGGCGCTCTATGTCGATGACCTACGCTTCGACGGCATGCTGCATGGGGTGACGGTGCGCAGTTCTATTCCGCGGGGAAGGATCAGGAATATCTCGTACGAAGGCGACCTGCCCTGGGATGAATTCACCATCGTCACGGCCAAGGACATTCCCGGCGAGAATTATGTCGCGCTCATCCTCAACGACCAGCCTTATCTCGCTGACCAGGTGGTCAATCATCCGGAAGAACCAATCGTCCTGCTGGCGCATCCGGACAAGTATCTTTTGGAAGAAGCGCGACGGCATGTGCGCACCGACTACGAAGAGATGCCGGCAGTGCTTTCGCTGGATGAGTCGCTTAATCAAAAAGAAACCATCTGGCGCGAGGACAACGTCTTTAAGAAATTCCTGGTTGATAAAGGAAACGTCGACGAAGCGTGGGCTAAAGCGGAATTCATTGTCGAAGGCGAATACGAGACGGGGGCGCAAGAACAACTCTATATCGAGAACAATGGCGCAATCGCTATCGCGAATCCAGAAGCCGGGGTGACCGTCTGGGGATCGATGCAATGCCCCTATTACGTTCACAAAGCGCTGATCAAATTATTCGGCCTGCCGGAAGAAAAAATTCGCGTTGTTCAGACTGAAACCGGCGGCGGCTTTGGCGGCAAGGAAGAATACCCTTCGCTGATTGCCGGACATGCCGCGCTGTTGTCGTGGAAATCGGGCCAGCCGGTCAAGATGATCTACGACCGAGCGGAGGACATGGCCGCCACCACCAAGCGGCATCCTTCCCGCACGCGCCACAAAACTGCCGTTACCAAAGACGGAAAGCTGCTGGCCATGGAGATCGATTTCGTCATCGACGGCGGCGCGTATTGCACGCTTTCCCCGGTCGTGCTGTCGCGCGGCACGATTCACGCCGCCGGTCCTTACTCTTGTCCCAACGTGCGGATTAAGAGCAAAGCCGTGGCGACCAATGTCCCGCCGCATGGCGCGTTCAGAGGTTTTGGCGCGCCGCAGAGCATCTTCGCGCTCGAGCGCCACATGAACCGGGTGGCGGCCGCAATTGGTTTGACGCCCGAGGAATTTCGCCGCCGCAACTTCATTAAAACGGGCGAGACGACCGCTACCAGTCAGGTGATTCGCGAACAGGTCGATTTGGACGGGTTGCTGAACCGGGCTTTTGAGCTGACTGATTATCACGCGAAGCGAGAGAGGTTCGAAAAAGATAACGCAACCCAAACCGACAGTCTGCGTTACATCCGGAAGGGGATTGGTTTTGCGTCCTTTATGCACGGCGCCGGGTTCACGGGTTCGGGGGAAGTTTTCCTGCAATCGGTCGTCGGGGCGGAAGCCGACGCGGAAGGCCGCGTGAAGATCCTGGCGGCCAGCACCGAAATCGGCCAGGGCACGAACACGATCTTTGCGCAGATTGCGGCTGAGGCGTTGGGTCTCGATTATGAACTCGTCGAAGTTATCCAGCCGGACACGGCGAATGTCCCCAACAGCGGACCAACCGTCGCCTCTCGCACCTGCATGATTGTCGGGAAGTTGGTTGAGTCGGCGGTGCTCGGACTTAAACAAACACTGATCGGCGCCGGCCTCTTGCAGGATCAGTTTTCGCAGCTTGAATTTCAGCAGGCTTGTGCTGAATACGTCGGCAAGCACGGCCCCTTGAAAAGCTTCAGCCAGTATCAGCCGCCGCCGAACATTCACTGGGACGATGAGAAGTATCAGGGTGACGCGTACGGCGCGTTCGCCTGGGCCGTGTACGTCGCCGAAGTTTCCTACGATCCGTTGACCTATGAAGCGCATGTCGATGACTTTGTGGCGGTCCAGGAAGTCGGCCGCGTGATCAATCCGATCCTGGCCGCCGGTCAAATCGAGGGCGGAGTGGCCCAGGCCATCGGCATGACGCTTTATGAACAGGTCGTCTGGCAAAATGGGCGGATGGCGAACGGGCAGATGACGAATTACATCATGCCGACCTCAGCCGATATCCCGCCGATTCGCGTTTACTTTACCGAGAACCCGTACGCGTTTGGACCGGGCGGAGCGAAAGGTATCGGCGAGTTGCCGATGGACGGACCGGCTCCGGCGATCTTGAACGCAATCGAACAGGCTACGGGTCGAAGTTTTGATCGGATTCCGCTGATGCCGGAAGCATTGCTGGAGGGACTATGAGATTTACGGTAAGAACAGTCGCAGTTTCGGCGCTGATCGCTGCTTGTGCTTTGGTGAGCCTGGCTCAGGTCAAACCGGCAAAGACCGATCAATTGCGCATGGTGCAAATGAATGGCGTTTATTTTCCCGCCCTGCTGGCCCAACTAGCGGCGGATTATGATTTGACGTTCAGTCTCGAAATAGATCCGGCGCAGCCGCCGGCGCCGGTTAACGTAGACCTGCGCGGAGTGAATTTCGCGCAGTTGATGGACGGGCTAATCAAGGCTGAACCCGGTTATCAATGGCGCGAACGGGATGGAGGAATCGAGGTGTATCCCGCCAAAGCGTCTTCTAACTTTATCGATACGCGGATTACGAGGTTCCAGGTGCGCGACGTAAATCGCGAGGCCGCAATTTCCAACTTACTCGCCACACCTGAGGTTTACGGTCAGATATTATCGCGAAACTTGAAACCGCTGCCCCAGCGTCCGACCGCAAAGCAAATTCAGGACGAAAAGTTGTCTATTGAGCTGACGGATGTAACCGTGCGACAGGCGCTGAACAAGATCGCTGAGTTGAGCGGCGCCAAATTCTGGTTGTTTCGTAGCTCTCCGGACGGGACCTTTGAAATCACCACCTTCGCTGCGCCTCCCGCGGTTAATTGATGCCTGACAGGCGGCCGGTGGCAGACTAATCCTCACAGGCGTTTGCCGGAAACGCAGGCTTTGCCTCAAGTCATCGCGGCAGACGTGTCAGTGCCTCCTAACTCAGCAAACGAGTTCGCGCCGACAGCAACGGCCCTCCGAGCGCCTCTCACGCGTCGGGTCGTCCCGTCCTTGATTACAGCACCCCGTCTCGCGGCCTCCGACCCGCAAAACATTCGTTGACAACAAAGATGCATCCGAGTAGAACCTCAACCATTAGAATAACGTGAACAGGTTCATTTGAATTCTCAGGTAAGCGGCATCACGTAATGAGCCTTCCCGCCTGCCGACCACAGCGAGGTTTAGCTTGGCTTCCGAACAGGTTTCTCACTATCGAATTATTCGAAAACTCGGCAGGGGCGGGATGGGTGAGGTGTTTTTGGCGCACGACACCAAACTGGAGCGCAACGTCGCCATCAAGATGCTGCCGGCGAAATCGATTGACGATCCTCATGCGCGGCGGCGGCTATTTCGCGAAGCCAAAGTCGTGGCCACGCTCGACCACCCGAACATTTGCGGCATTCACGAAGTCAACCAGGACGGCGATTGTGTCTTCATCGTCATGCAATACGTTGAAGGTGACACGCTCGCCACTCGCCTGGCCGCAGCTCCTTTAAGACAAGAGGACGTGCTCGACGTTGGCATCCAGGTGGCGGAAGCGCTGTCGGAGGCGCACTCCCACGGAATTATTCACCGGGATATCAAACCCCAAAACGTAATCATCACGCCACGTGGCCAGGTGAAGGTTTTAGACTTTGGGCTGGCGCGCATCAACGTAGCCGAAACGGCTGACCCCGACGCCAAGACTGAAACCCAGTTGACTGAAGAAGGCCTGATTGTGGGCACCGTCGCCTACATGTCGCCGGAGCAACTGAAAGGACAAACGATCGACGGACGCAGCGATGTCTTCTCTCTGGGCGTGTTGCTTTACGAATGTGCGACCGGCAAACCTCCTTTCACCGGCAACAGCAAGATGGAGATTTCATCGAAGGTGCTTCAGGTTGAGCCACGCAGCCCTTCGCAACTTAATCCGGGAATTCCTCCGGCCCTGGAAAACATCATTCTCAAGGCAATGGCGAAGGATGCCGACGAACGTTATCAATCGTCGGAAGCGATCCTGAACGATTTGCGCCGCTTGCGTGAAAGCCTTTCCGGGGCAACTGAATTGTTCCCGAGTGTAACGCGTGAGGGTTCGCCGCCGAGACCCGCAACGGGAATCCGCGCAGCGCTGCGTTCAAGATCGGTTCAGATCGCTCTGATCGCGATCCCGGTTTTGATTCTGGGCGTCTGGCTCGCCCTGCGTTTGTGGCGGCCGGCGCCTTATCAACCGAATGCCGCGGCCAAAGGCTATTACGACAAGGGCGTCGACGCGATTCACGCCGGCACCTATTTTCAGGCGAGCAAAACTCTGAAACAGGCAGTCGAACTCGACCCACAGTACGCGCCGGCTCACGCGCGTCTGGCCGAAGCGTATCTGGAAATCAGCAACACCGAACAAGCCACGCGCGAAGTGCTCGAGTCTCTCTCACTGGCAAATCGCCGGGCGGTGAGCGTCTCAGACAAGATGCAGCTCGACGCGATAGATTCGACGGTCCGGCGCGATTTTCCGGCCGCCATTATCAATTATCAGAAACTGCTGGGCCAGGCGCCGGCCGCCGATAAGGCGAACGCGTACGTATCTTTGGGCCGCGCCTACGAACGAAGCGAGCAAATCAACCAGGCCATTGAGAATTATTCGAAGGCAACCGAGCTCGACCCGCAATCGGCGGGGGCCTATCTTCGTCTCGGCATTGCGTACAGCCGGCGGCGGGATGTCCCCAATGCCGAAAACGCATTCCAGCGGGCCGAAGAAATCTATCAGGTGCTGACGAACCACGAAGGGGCCGTCGAAGTCGTCCTGCAGAGAGGACTACTTTTTTACGCGGCGGGAAAACTGGCTGACGCAAAGAGCGAATATGAAAAGGCGCTGAACATGGTCAAGAGCCAGGAGAACAATTATCAACTCACGAGGGCGCAGCTCGGGCTCAGCCTGGTCTATCGCGATGAAGGCAACGTTGATCGCGCGAAGGAATTTGCGGCCGAGGCAATTCGGGTGGCGCAAAACAGCGATATCAAGAATATCGCCACCAACGGATTGATCGATCTGGGGTTGGCATTTCTCAGCAACGGCAGCTTTGATGAAGCAGCGCAATATTTTCAGCAGGCGCTCGATTTGGCGCGGCGCGACAATTCCACCGTCACCGAGATGCGCGCCCATTTGTCGCTGGGCCGCCTGCAGCTGCAGCAAAGCAATAACGATCAGGCCATCGCCGAGTTAAAGCAGGCACTCGACTTTTACCAAAAGGCGGGATATCGCCGGGAAACTTCGCTGGCGTTAACGCTGCTGGGACGCGCATACCAGGACAAGGGTGAAGACGAGACCGCGCTCAGGTTTTTTGACCAGCAGTTTCAATTGGTCAAGGAAGCCGGCGACGACGCCGGGATCGCCGATGCGCACATGAACGTCGCGCTGCTGCGAGGTGTGAACCAGGAACGGTACACGGAAGCGCTGAGTGAGCTCGGCGAGAAATTAAGAATCGACGAAGCGCGGAAATCCGAACGCGGCAAGGCCTTTGCCCAAATGAATCGCGGGAATTTCCTGTGGCAGTTGGGCCGTTACGATGAGGCGCGAACGGCGCTCGACTCAGCCTTTGAAATCGCCACCAAGCCTGAAGCGCAACTGAAGACCGTCCAGGCCTGGGTGCATCTGATCAGAGGGCGCATGGCTTTGAGCCAGTCGCAGTACGGCGAAGCGAAGAAAGAGGGCCAGCTCGCGCTCGACCTGAGCGAGAAATTTCCGGACGTGGCGCTGCAAGCCAAGTACACCATGGGACTGGCGGCTGCGTTATCGGGGTCTGCTCCGCAGGGCCGAACCTCATGCGAAGAAGCGCTGGCCATGGCCCAGAAAGCAAAATCCCGGGCGCTGATTAATAACGCGGAGCTGGTCCTGGCCGAAGTGCTGCTGCTGGGCAAAGACGGCGGCGCGGCGCTCCAAAATGCCCTGGCAGCGCAAAAAGTATTTGCCCAATCGGGACAGAAAGATTCAGAATGGCGCGCGCTGTTAATTGCGGCCCGAGCCAGTGAGCTGGCGGGCGACAAGTCCGCCGCACAGGACTACGCAGCTCGAGCGGATGCGGCCTGCGCTACCCTGCAACAAACATGGGGCGACGATGCATACCGCGGCTATTTGCGTCGGCCTGATATTCAGACGTACCGCCAACAGCTGGCACAACTCAGGAAGTGAAATAACCCTACTCAGGCAAAAAGGAGAAACCACAATGAAATTCCCAACCACAATCGTTTTCGGTACCGGCTCGGATGATCCCGGCGGCGCTGCCGGCGGCGGCAAGAAAAAGAAGAAGACGACCGCCGCGAAAAAGAAGCCGGCGTCCAAGAAGTAATCTCCGACTGTTCTAAACAGCGCCTACTATTCGCCGTGCCTTGCTGAAAGACGCGGGGCACGGCGAGATTTTCTGGACGCTCGTCGTCCGCAACCAATCCTAACTTTGAGCCGAACACCTCAGACGGCTAATCCACCCACGATGCAGCGTTCGCGTTTCAAAGTGTGTTCAGGAGAATACCGTGTCTGAAAGGGAAACAGGCGTTAGAGCGAAGCTTCAGGAGATCGAGCTGGCGGGATATGCAGTGATCCCACTCCAGACTTTTCTGAAGCGAGCCGAGAAGAGCGCCCGCTTGTCACGCAAAGACCGCCTGCGAATTGTCGATCAGGCGCTTCTATTGCTCGAGATGAATTACGTGCACCTGCCGCTGAAGCGGGCGATGCACGCCATCGATCCCATTCAACGATTGAAGCTTTTGAAATTCCGTCTGGAAACAAAGAGCAGCGCGCTCGAAAGCGTGATGCAGTTCCACCAACGGATGCTGGAAATATTTTCGTCGCTGCGCGATCTGCATACGCTCTACCAACTGCCGGATCCTTTCAAGAGTCACACGGCTTTCCTTCCCTTTTTGATCGAACAGTGTTTCGAGCAGCGCGGGCAGAAGCTCATTCAAAAATTTTTGATCACCCGCATCGTCGAGGAATTTATTCAGCGCGACGGCTCTGATGACTGGACCCAGTTCGCGCCGGGAGTCGAAGTGCTTTACTGGAACGGGATTCCCATTAGGCGGGCCATTGAAATCAACGGCGAGAACCAGGCCGGCAGCAACAGTGAAGCGCGCTTCGCGCGCGGCGTGGATAATTTGACTATTCGCCCGTTGGAGATGTGTTTGCCGCCGGACGAGAGGTGGGTCGACCTAACTTATCGAAGCGCTACGGGAAAAGCACAAACGGTCAGGTTCCAATGGTTGGTCTACAATTCTGACGAAAAATTTCTGGACAGATTGAAGGCAAAGAAAAAGCGGGCCGCCATTGACATTAAAAAAACCAGGATCAATCAACTCAAGAAAAGGTTCTTTTCGCCGAGTGACGTTCGGGTCCGCAAGCGTTTCGCAGACAACTTCTACGCTGAAGTGCGCAGAGTGGACGGCCGGGAGTTTGGTTATATCCGGCTCTTTAGTTTCGAGGTCGATGAATCAGACGAATTCGTTGCCGAATTCAGACGAGTGATTACCGCCAGGGATTTCCCGCAGAAGGGCCTGATTATCGATGTGCGGGGCAACGGCGGCGGCAAGATTCGCGCGGGCGAGCGCCTGCTGCAAATGTTTACGCCCCGCCGGGTAAAGCCGGAAATGTTTGAGTTCATTAACTCGCCACTTAACCTGGAGATTTGCCGGCGCGATCCCAACCTTCATCCGTGGGCGGATTCGATTGCCGAAGCGGTGGTCACGGGCGCCACCTATTCCCTCGGGTTTCCGGTGACGCCGGAAGACGAATGCAACGACCTTGGCCAGCTGTATTATGGTCCTGTGATTCTGATCACCGACGCGCTGTCCTACAGCACCACCGACATGTTTGCGGCCGGCTTCCAGGATAACGAGATCGGCGCGGTGCTCGGCACCAGTGACAACACCGGCGCCGGCGGCGCGAATGTCTGGCGCTATGACGATTTTAGAAGCGCGGTCGGCAAGACTTCGCTGGCGATGTTCAAGCCCCTGCCCCAGAATGCGGATTTAGTGATCGCTATGCGTCGCAGCATTCGCGTGGGCTTGCGTGAAGGACGGCCGCTGGAAGAGTTTGGCATCGCGCCCGACTATCGGCACTACATGACGAAGCGCGATTTGATGGAGCGCAACGTCGATCTGGTCAGTCAGGCGGTTAAGATTCTGGAAAAGCAGCCCATCTACTCAATTTCCGTGCAAGAGCCGGACGGGGCAAAGCGAACGTTGCGGATCGCCGCCTCATCCGAAGTGAATTCGCGTGAACACGAAAAGCTAATCTCTCGGGTCGATATTTTGGTAAATGGCCGGCCGCACAAAACGTTAAGCGCGAAAAACGGCGCTGTGCGCGGGACCGTCTCATTCAACAAATTTAAAGGGCCAATTCAGTGGCGGCTGCAGGCGTTCGATTACGAGAATCAACTAATTGCTACGGCGCGGGGTTAGTGATTAACGTGATATGCTTCGCGAACCGTTAGAACTTTTCTCGAGCGCGGAGACGATTATTGGCAGCCAAACTGCAAATCGACTGCACGATAAATAACAATCCCAGAACGATGCACGCCTACCCGATGGAGCGTCTGCTCGATATCTTGCGCGAGCAGCTGCATCTAACCGGCACCAAGGAAGGCTGTGGCGAAGGCGAATGCGGCGCCTGCTCGGTTTTGATCGACGGGAAGATCGTGAACAGTTGCCTGGTGCCGGTGGCCCAGGTGGCCGGGGCTACGATTACCACAATCGAAGGAATCGCCCTGTCAGCCGATCAACTTCACAATGTGCAGCAAGCGTTTATCGAATGCGGCGGCGCGCAGTGCGGCATCTGCACGCCGGGTATGGTCATGGCTGCGGTGAACCTTTTGGAGAAGGATCCAAACCCTGATGAAGCCGCCATTCGCAATGGCCTGGCCGGGAACCTTTGCCGCTGCACCGGCTATATGAAGATTTTCGAATCGGTGGTGCGAGCTTGTGGGAAACAAGATTGAAGACCGTCAGCGAGATTGCGACCGAAACTCCGAATGAGAGCTCACGTTCCTTCTTATGAATTAACCTCCCCCGCTTCTCTGGCCGAAGCGCTCGAGCTTTTGGCGCAGGATCGTTGGCATCCCTTCGCCGGCGGCACCGACCTGATGGTCCTGCTCGAAGCCGGCAAACTGCCGCATCGCAATTACGTAAACATCTGGAACCTTCAGGAATTGCGCGGCATCGAGGTGGAAGACGGCGCGGTCACTTTGGGTGCGCTGACCACCTACAGCGACGTGCTGGAACATTCCGTGCTGCGCGCTGAATTCCCAATGCTTTGCGATGCGGCCAGGGAAACCGGCGGCCTCGCGATCCAAAACCGGGGCACGCTGGGCGGGAATATTGTGAACGCTTCGCCGGCGGCTGATTCACCGCCCGCGCTGCTGGCTTATGACGCGGAGCTGCTGCTCGTTTCGAACAACGGCGAAAGAACAATTCCATACGACAAGTTCCATACCGGTTATAAGCAGATGGATTTGCGGCCGGGCGAGTTACTGCGCGCCATTCGTCTGCCGCGCCCCGGCGCCCGGCTGAATCACTACTATCGCAAGGTTGGTACCCGCAAAGCGCAGGCGATCTCGAAAGTTTGCTTCGCCGCCGTGGCCGAAGTTTCGGACAAACGAATCAACAGCGCGCGAATTGCGCTCGGCAGCGTGGCGCCCATCCCACTTCGTTGCCCGCAAACGGAATCGGCCCTGCGCGCCAAACAGTTGTCGCCCGCAACCATCAGCGCCGCCAAAGCGGCATTGGCCGCTGAAATTTCGCCGATTGACGACATCCGCTCGACCCGGAATTACCGTTTGCGAGTTTCTCTCAACCTGCTGGAAGACTTCCTTTCCGGATTAACCTGATGACTGGAGCGCACCGTCTCGCTCGCATTTCTGCCGGCGGGCATTACGCATCAGTCTGGTCCAAATGGTCGCTGCGAACTTCCCTGAGTTACAATTCGTTTCTCCACCCAATGAGAGTTGTCGCTCCCTCTGCGAGGCTTTCCCGAATCGTCGCGACCGCGGCGATCGTCCTGCTTTCGATTACCGCCTTCGGGCAAACAACCGCACCCAGACCGACGCGCAACATTAATGTGCTGGTGCTGGGCGATTCGATTTCGTGGGGTCAGGGCCTCAAAGATGAGCACAAGGCGTGGTATTTGGTGAACAAGTGGATCGAGCAGAATACCGGCCGGGAAGTGCGGACCCACGTCGAAGCGCATTCCGGCGCCGTGGTCGGCATCAAGGCGGAGGTGACGGTCGATCCGCGCACAAACTATGCACTTGACGGCGAGATCAGTCGCACCCAGCCGACCATCAACGATCAAATCGATAACGGCCGCGCCGCGTTTGCGGATCCGGCTCAGGTTGATCTGGTCCTGGTCAACGGTTGCATCAACGACGTAGACTCGCGGCAATTACTCAACGGAGCGAACACGCCTGATCAAATTCGCGAATTGGCCCAGGCGAAGTGCGGCCCGCCGGTGGAAACTCTGCTGAGCCGGATTGCCACAACGTTTCCCGCCGCCAGCGTGGTCATCATCGGCTATTACCCAATCATCACTGAGTACACGGCGAATGACTTTTTCATGCGGACCCTGGCCAAGCGGTTCTATATGCCGGCCAATGGTGAGCCGAAGCTTGATGACAAAACCCTGCGCGCGCGTCTAATCGCTATTTCGCGCGAGTGGTATCAGACCTCCAGTCAAATGCTGGCGGCGGCCGCTCGGAAGATAGACTCCGAGTTGACCTCGCACGGTTCACACCAGCGTGTCCTTTTCGCCGACGCCGCTTTTCAACCGCAGCATTCGTTTGCCGCAAGCAGGTCGCGCTTGTGGGGCTTCGATGCCTCGGCGCTCCGCAAGCTGCTGGTGGTCCTGACGCTGGGGAAGGTGCAACTGCGGACTAATGATGAACGCCGCAGTCAGCGCAGCGAATTGTGTAAAGACTTGTACAAGAAGTCGGAAGACGAAACGCGCGAACAAAAGGAAATCAGAGAAGATCGGCTGATGCGTTGCCGCCTGGCCGCCGTCGGGCACCCGAACCGCAAAGGCGCCGCGATGTATGCAGACGCCATCGGTAAGCTTTTGCGGCCAATCATGGTGGAAAGCAATTGGCTGAAGGATCCAAGGTCTGCGGCGACGCCGGCAAACCCAACGCCTTAACTTGCCGGCACCCGGCCCGCCGATCGGGCTCGGTGCTGACACGAAGTTAAGTTAATTGCCTTGGCGTCGATACCCGTGATAAACGTCAGACGCTGAATGGAGGAGATACATGACCCCCGAACAAACGGATTTTCGCGTGGGCGTAATCAAACCTTTTGAGTGCATCAAGGAAGGCTATGCCTTAATCAAGGATCAATACTGGCTCTTTTTTGGACTGGCAATCGTGGCAATGCTGCTGGGTGGTGCCGTGCCCATTGTCTTAATGGGCGCGATGATGGCCGGCTTGTTTCTCTGCTTCTTTGAAAGGATGGCGGGACGGTCGTTCGAGTTCGGCCTGCTGTTCAAGGGCTTCGACTACTTTGTGCCGGGGCTGGTCGTCACGGCCATCAAGATGATCCCCATCATCATAATTATTGTGCCCTACTACATCATCCTGGTCGCCACCATGATGACGACGATGCCGCGCGGGCAGGCAAGTCCGGAAGACATGTCGCGATTCTTCACGTCAGTGTTTGGCTTCGAGATAATTTTCGGGCTCACCATCGTGGTTGTCAGCATCGTCGTGGAAATCTTTTTCATGTTTGGCTATCCGCTGGTCGCGGACCGAAGGCTCTCGGGACTGGACGCCATCAAACTGAGTATCAAAGCCGGTAAAGCCAACTGGAGCGGCATCCTCGGCTTGGTGGTGCTAAACGCGCTCTTTGGGATTCTCGGCGTCTTCCTCTGCATTGTCGGAGTTTATTTGTATATTCCGATCGCTTTCGCGGCTCAGGCTGTTGCCTATCGCAAAGTTTTTCCGGAGGTGGCGCGCTACGATCCGTCGCCGCCGCCACCGCCGGCCAGTTGGGCCTAACTCAATGCATCCTGTCGAACTTGTCATTCGCGGGCGCCGGGTCTTCACTGAAAATTCAGTGGGCCCGGCGTCAGTTCATATCGCCCGCGGCCACGTCACTTCAATTTCAACTTACGAAGACGTGCCTGACGGCGCCGAACTGTGCGAAGCCGCTCCGGAATCGATTGTCATGCCCGGCCTGGTCGACACGCACGTGCATGTGAACGAGCCGGGACGCACTGATTGGGAAGGCTTTGAAACGGCGACGCGGGCCGCCGCAGCCGGCGGCGTGACGACGATTGTCGATATGCCTTTGAATTCGATTCCGGCGACGACCTCGCTCGCCGGCTTGGAAACCAAGCTGGCGGCGACGCAGGACAAGTTGAGCGTTGACGTGGGATTTTGGGGCGGGGTGGTCCCGGGAAACACGGGAGAGTTGGCGAAACTTTGGGACGCCGGCGTCGTGGGCTTCAAATGCTTCCTAATCCATTCCGGCGTCGATGAATTTCCCAATGTCACGCCGGACGATCTACGCGCAGCGATGCCGGAGCTGGCGCGTTTGGGCGCGCCGCTGATTGTGCATGCGGAAGTCCCCGGCCCCGTCGATGCCGCCTGCTGCAATGCTTCCGATCAAGCCAGCGCGACTGCTTATGAGACCTTCCTGCGATCGCGGCCGCGCGCGGCCGAGAACGAAGCAGTGAACTTGATGATTCGCCTGAGCCGCGAAACCGGGTGCCGCATCCACATCGTGCATCATTCGTCGGCCGACGCCTTGCCGGCGCTGCGCCATGCCAAGAAATTTGGCCTGCCGCTGACGGTCGAGACTTGTCCTCACTATCTTCACTTCGCCGCCGAAAAAATCCCCGCCGGCGCGACTGAATACAAGTGTTGCCCGCCCATCCGCGAAGCGGAAAATGCCGAAAAGCTTTGGGAGGCGCTGGGCGACGGCACGATTGATTTCGTGGTTTCCGATCACTCCCCTTGCCCGCCGGAAATGAAGCTGCCGGGCCAGGGCGATTTCATGAACGCCTGGGGCGGAATCTCTTCTTTGCAACTCCGCCTGCCGGTGATGTGGACCGATGCGAGCGCCCGCGGTTTCGGCCTCGAGCGTCTGATTGAATGGCTGGGCGCCGGTCCGGCGCGACAGGTCGGCTTCGAGGTCTGCAAGGGGTCGCTCAAGCCCGGCGCCGACGCCGACGTAGTCATTTGGAATCCGGACCGCGAGTTCAAAGTTGAGCCGTCGATGATTCAACACCGGCATAAGCTAACGCCCTACCGCGGCGAGACCTTGCGCGGCGTGGTAGAAAAGACGTTCGTTCGCGGGCATTTGGTTTATGATGACGGCGAATTTTTTGGTGATCACGTCGGCAGGATTACTTTGCGGCAAACCTAGCCGTACCGTAGACGGGACAAGCTGCGGTGGCTTTGCCTTAAAAGTAGATTCTTTGTCTCATTCACACCCGGCTTTAGCCGGGTGACCAAGGAAAACCGTGGTGATAAGTAAACGGTTTAAACGAATGCGAATACTCGACTCCTCGAGCAATGGCTCTGCCACTGCGGCAGTTGCGTCGTAGTTGGTCTGCGCACGATCTTATGGACTTCACTGAACTAATCGATCTCGCATCTGAAAGACTCGGCGGCGCCGTGCTTTACGCCAACGATGATTTCTTCGCGCCGAAAGAGAACCTGCTGAAACCTGCGTCCCCGGTTTTCATCGAAGGCAAGTACACCGACCTGGGCAAATGGATGGACGGCTGGGAATCGCGCCGGCGACGCACGCCCGGCTTCGATTGGTGCGTCATTCGTCTGGGATTGAGCGGGATTATTCGCGGCGTAGTGGTCGATACCAGCTACTTCAGGGGAAATTATCCCGAACATTGCTCGCTGGAAGCCTGCACCGTCGACGGCCTGCCCACCACCGAAGAGCTGCTCAGCGATTCCGTTGTCTGGACCGAGCTCCTGCCTCAATCAGCCTTAAACGGAGACTCGCAGAATCCATTCGCCATCAAAAGCGACCAGCGTTGGACTCACCTGCGGTTCAAGATCTATCCCGACGGCGGCGTCGCGCGCTTGCGGGTTTATGGTGAGGTCGTGCCGAATTGGCAGCGGCTGAATGAAATCGGCGGCGAAATTGATCTCGCTGCAGTTGAAACCGGCGGCGTGGTGCTCGCCTGCAGCGATATGTTTTTTGGCCATCGACATAATCTGATCATGCCTGGCCGCGCGGCGAACATGAGCGACGGCTGGGAGACTAAGCGGCGACGCGGGCCCGGTCATGACTGGACGATAATTCAACTGGGACGCGCCGGTCGGATCGCGCGTCTCGAAGTCGACACTTCGTGGTTCAAGGGCAACTTTCCCGACAGCTGTTCGCTCGAGGCCGTCCAGGCTCCCGGCAGCCCTTGGGAAACTTTGCAGGATCCGGAGTTTGTCTGGAAGCCCCTGCTGGGCCGCACCAAACTGCAAGCGCACACGCGCCACTTTTTCGACGAGCTGCAGGATGCGGGAGTCGTGACGCACGTGCGCTTCAACATCTTTCCCGACGGCGGCGTCAGCCGACTGCGCGTCTGGGGAGACGCAGCCAGTACCTGAGGAGCACCGGAGTCAGTCCCATTCGCGTAAGCGAATGGGATCAGGAGGCGCGCTTAGCTTCCCAAAAACTCTGATAATCAAATGCTTCAGCGCCTGAATGAGCTATCGCCATCTGAGGTTGAGACCGAGTTCCTGACTTGCTGTGGATCGACGCGCTGGGCTCAAGCCATGTCGGCTGCGCGACCCTTTGCCGCCGTGGATGATTTACTGACTAAGGCTGACGAAATCTGGTGGTCCTTGAGCGAAGCGGACTGGCTCGAAGCTTTCCGCGCCCACCCGAAAATCGGCGAGCAGAAAGCCGCGGCGGCCCAAAGCGTCCAGGCGCAAAACTGGTCGGCTCAGGAACAGGCCGGCGTAACCCAAGCCCCGGCCAGCGTCATTAACGAACTGGCCGAACGCAATCGTGAATACGAAAATCGTTTTGGCTTTATCTTTATCGTCTGCGCCACCGGCAAGTCGTCGGAGGAAATGCTCTCGATTATTAACGAGCGAATCGGGCACGATCAGGCGACCGAACTTCGCAACGCCGCCGAAGAGCAACGAAAGATCACGCGCTTAAGGCTGGAAAAGTTGGTCAACTCATGAGCGGAATTACCACACACGTGCTGGATACTTCGCGGGGCAGACCAGCCGAAGGCATCGCCGTTACGCTTGAGGCTGAAGTCGCCGGTCATTGGAAGCTGTTGGGGACCGGCACGACTAATGCCGATGGCCGCATTTCTGATTTGGTTTCGGCGGACGTAACGATCAGTCCGGGTGTGTATCGTTTGGTTTTTGATACCAAAGCTTATTTCACCAACCGGCAAACTGAGAGTTTCTATCCACAGGTGACCATCGTCTTCAGTCTGGCGGACGCGTCACAGCATTATCATGTGCCGCTTTTGTTGAGTCCGTTTGGTTATTCGACCTATCGCGGAAGTTAGTGTTCAGAAGCCGGTAGCAAGGCTTCTGAGATTTTGACGTCTTACGCACTCCAAAAAATGATCAATCCAACCATCAGCGAATGGCTCAACCTGATAGTCCGCTGGATTCACGTGTTTGCGGCCATCATGTGGGTCGGCACCACTTATTACTTCACCTGGCTCGACGCCCGGATGACCGAAGAAGAGAAAGCCCTGGCGAACACGGAGAAGGCTGCGCAAATCTGGATGGTACACAGCGGCGGCTTCTACCTGGTCGAAAAACGAAAAATCCCCGATGAACTTTCGCGCAAACTCCACTGGTTCAAATGGGAAGCAGGAACCACTTGGTTGAGCGGCTTCGCTCTGCTGGTGATTGTTTATTACCTGGGCGGTGGCGCGCTGATTGACCCGGACGTCGCGAACATCGGGCTGCACACCGCAATCGGCATCGGAATCGGGGCGCTGATATTCGGCTGGTTGATTTATGACCTGCTGATGATCTCGCCCCTCGGAAAAAACGAATGGCTGTTTGCCGCAATCGCTTACGCGTTGATTGTGGCGACGGCATACGGCCTCACGCGTTACCTTAGCGGCCGCGCTGCCTACATCCACATGGGAGCGATTTTCGGCACGATCATGGCGGCGAACGTCTGGATGCGCATCCTGCCGGCGCAAAAGAAAATGATCGCCGCGATTAAGGCCGGGCAAAAACCTGATGCGAAACTGGCGGCCCAAGCTAAACTGCGCTCAAAGCAGAACACTTTCATGGCCGTGCCCCTGGTCTTTCTGATGATCAGCAATCACTTCGGCGGCACGACCACCGGCGGATACGACTGGATTCACATGATTCTGCTGATACCGGTGGGTTGGGTAGCCGCCAAGTTTATCCGCAGAGCTTAAGTCGCTCGCTAATCTTCACGACTCCGGGAAACAACCGCCGGCTGGACAGTCTGAGGTAACGTTATCCCTTCCCCATTGCCACAATCACATCAAATTCATCTTTCGTCAGCGGCATCACCGACAATTGCGACTGTCTGATCAGGGGCAAGTTTGCGAGCTTCGGGTTATACCGAATTGACGCCAGGGGAACTTCCGCCTTTAACGGCTTCACGGGTTTTAGATCGACGGCGACCCATTGCGGATCATCCGCGGTCGGATCGGCGTAGGCTGCTTTGGCAACTTCAGCTATTCCGACGACGCACTTACCGGTGCCGGAGTGATAGAAAAGCACCCGGTCACCGACCTGCATCTGACGCAGGTTATTGCGAGCCTGGAAATTCCTGACGCCCGTCCATTCCGTTCGGCCGTCATTTACAAAGTCATCCCACGAGTAGGTCTCGGGCTCCTGTTTCACCATCCAAAGACCGGCGGACTTGTTTGATTTCTTTGCGGCTTTCTTTGCCGTGGACTTCTTGGCGGTTTTCTTTTTGGTGGTCATGGTTTGCCTTGATTGGTTGCGCGGCCTGCTTCAACGGCAGCTGTACTAGAAACTGGTGAGGCTAAGCCTCGACGAAAACTCAAAGACGGTTCGCGGTAGGCCGGGACTTCACGGATGGGAAGCGGCCAGCCCCGCCGCCGGGCAATCCCTCTGATAGAATGCTCTCGCTCATTCATTTCCAGAGAAACGGATCATCTAAACATGGCTACACTCAAAGAGGGAGATAAGGCGCCGGACTTTTCGCTCAACGATGGCGAAGGCAACCTCGTTCGGCTGAAGGATCTGCGCGGCAAAAAGTTCGTCCTTTATTTTTATCCCAAGGACGACACGCCCGGCTGCACTAAAGAAGCGTGCTCATTTCGCGACTCGTACAGCAAATTCAAGAAGCGCGGCATTGAAGTCTTCGGGGTCTCCCTCGATAGCGAAAAGTCTCATCAAAAGTTTGCGAAAAAATTTGATTTGCCGTTTCGACTGCTGGCCGACACGGACCGCAAACTTTCGGAAAGCTTTGGCACCTACGGCGAGAAAAAGTTCATGGGAAGAACCTACATGGGAAACCATCGCATGACCTTTCTGGTAGACGAGAAAGGGAAGATCAAGAAGATTTTTCCTAAGGTAAAACCTGAGGATCACGCGGAAGAGGTTCTGAACGCGTTCGCGAGTTAGTGAGCGACTACCCCGACGCGCCTTTCACTTTGGCTGCCACAGTCCGGCCCGCGCGCTTCTTGCCTTTGGCGGAAGGTTTGCGCCCGGGCATCAACTCGCCCACCGAACTGAACGAGGGGTTCAAACTACGCCGCCGTTTGGCCTGCGCCTTCGCGAGTTCTTCCAGGGCCTCGTTCACAAAATACATTCGCTGATGCCGAACGATCTGGGTGCGAATCTCTCTTGTCCAGAGCAAAAGATTTGCCAGCGCATCACAAACTTCATCTTTGGGAAGTTTCGTAACCTGGGCAATCTCTTTCTGCGTATGGGCGCCGCAACGAATTGCCTCGCGCACGCGATCCGCGGGCGAAAGCTTGCGCAGCATGCGGGCGATGCGGCGTGATGAAAAAATCGTTTTGGAATTCAGCGGGAGACGAGTTCGATCTGTGGTCGTGCTGACGCCGCTTTTGACTCGGGCCTTTTTGTATTCGCGTAAAGCCTGGCGGCTAACCGCAATCTTTTGCCTGATGCAGCGCTTGCAATAAAGGTTCAACCCATCTTTGCGCGCCCGGCAAACTCCAAACTCCGAAAGTGGTAAAGACTCCTCACAACGGGGGCATTTTTTCAGTTCAATCTCTTTGACTTCGGCTGCTAACGTCACGTTCGTCTCCGCGTAGCGATTTATGAAAATATGAATTTTGAGAACAAAAACCCTTTGCGGCTTACCAAGCGAAGCCGCCACCCTTGATAAACTCAACCCCTGTATGACTAAGAATGTTGGCGTGCCATCCGGTGTGGGTGACCGAAAAAAACTTTCCGCCATCGTGTGCCGGCAATAACAAATGTTACTGCGCGACGATGCCCTCGGTTCAAAGTCCGCTCGTGCTCCAGACTGTCGAGGTCGGTCGCTGATTGTGGCTGACGAGATGTTGCAGGGTGATCAAAAAATTTAGCCGCCGACTTAATTTGAATCCGTCAACTAACACTGCGCTTTACTCTCGACAAACAAGGGATCGGCATTATATGTAACGAGAAATTTTTTGCAACTTGTTTCGCGCTTCACGGTGGTCCAATCCGCAAACATGATCATTTTGACATCGGAAATTCATGCAAAGAAAAAATCTGCTAGCGCAACGTTTGTAAAGACAGCGATTACACGCGCGCCTCAACGCGCGAGCAGAACAGATAAAGATCGATCGCCACATCGATTCCGTAATTCAAGATCTCATATAGATCAATAAAAATGCTCGCTTCAAATTTCACCATAAAGCGTTCGCCAAAAGTTTGGCGCAAAACCTGATAGGACCAACGTCATGGTCCAACTATTAGTTGATTCACGAGCGCAGCACTTGATCGATGTTTGAGTTGATGAAGAGACTTTGGTGAGATGCAAACCGACTCGCAGGAAAAAAAGCAGTCGGAATGTCAGCACCAACTGCGGCAGCTCGTGGTTTCCCCTTGCGGCAACGTCACGTTGGAGAACACCACGAATTGTGAATCACACAGATCTGTGGAGAACCAAAGAAATCCAAGCGCCAGAGCAACTTGCTTTCGAATTATTAGTTTTATCCACAGCTTTTCAACAGCTTCTGTGGAAATCTAACTGGCCATGCGAGAACGCAGTTTCGGCCGATCTTTCAGGCGAAAAACGAATTTGAGTCCTGACCACGTCTCATCCACCGCGCAAACTTTTACATCCACCAGTCCTTCCGATAATCCCACTTCACGCACGACATTCTCGTTGAGATCGGTCTTAATGCCCGAAGCTTTTTTCGGCCAGGAAATCCAGAGCATGCCGTCGGGTTTTAGTTTGGATGCGGCCGGTGAAAACTTTTTCTCCAGCTCGCGTTTGTTTTTTACGAACAACAAAATGAAGTCGAGTGGTTGGCGCGACGCAGGGGAACAAACGGCGGTCTCAGGCGAAAGATCGAGTGATGCAATCAAACCTTCAGGCGCCTGCAAGAAAGCGACGCGGAATCCTGGTTTGATCCCGAGCTTCTTGATTAACGGTGTTCCGGAATACCCGGCCATATCAGTTTGATCACTGCTTAGCGAACCAAGTATTGATTACCACCAACCCAAAATTTTCCACCAAAGCAATCCGATGCCCGCCCAAATCAGAATGTTTGGCAAAGACATCATCAAGCCGAGACGCCACCAGTCTTTTTGACTCACGTAGCCGCCGCCAAAATAGATGGGCGCCGACGTAGTGCCATAGTGCGTCAGCGACGCAGCAAGATTTGACAGATAAGCCAACATCAAAGCCGCGAGATAGGCCGGTGCTCCCGCCGCGATAATCACCACCAAAAACGGAATGTACATTGAACTGACGTGAGCAGTGATGCTGGCGAAGGCGTAGTGCGAATAGAAATAGACAAACAGCAAGGTCGCCAAAGCAACCCACCACGGCCAACCTGCAGTGAAGCTCGCCGCCGCCTCGGCAAAGCGTTTTGTAATTCCCGTCTCGCCCAACGCCTCGGCCATGCGCACCAGACCGCCGTACCAGAGGAAAACATCCCAGGCGGTCTTCTCGCTGGTTACGTCATCCCAGCTCAGGACGCCGGTTATCAACAAAGCACAAACACCAAGCAGTGGCGGAATGGAATAGTCGAGCTTCGCGAGATAACCGAGCGCGTTGACCAGCGCAGAATTTGAGGTGGGCAGAAATCCACTGAGTCCGCGGATCATCCAGAGTGTGGCCACCAGTAGAAACACCGTCAGCAGCACCCACTCCGGCCACTTCATGCGACCCATCCGCTGCAATTCCGTCCGGGCAAATTTTGTCGCTTCCGGAGTGTGCTTGATTTCGGGTGGAAACAACCGATAGATCAATTGCGGCACCACGACCAGTGCAATCAGGCCCGGCACTATTGCGCCAACCAGCCAACGGCCATAACTCAAATCGATTCCGGCGGTTTGTTGCGCGAACTTGGCGATCAAAACGTTGGACGCCTGTCCCGTCAGGAACATCGCACAAATGATTACCTCGCATTGATACAACATCAGCGTCAGGAAGCCGCCGAGCCGGGCCGCCGTGGGTCCCGGTCTTGAGTCATATGTATCGGAAATACTTCTGGTGATCGGGAAAATCACGCCACCAACACGCGCTCCGGTTGATGGAATGATGCTGGCCAAAAGCATTTCGGTGCAAACCAGCGCATAACCCAACCCTAAGGTGTGATGTCCAATCGTCCTGACGAAAAGCAGGGCAATTCGATGTCCCAGTCCGGTCTTGACCATGGCTCGCGCAATAAAGAACGCCGCGAGCACTAACCAGACGATGGGATCCGCATAACCACCGAGGGCCTGGCCGATCGGCAACGCGCCGGTGATGGCCACCGCGGAAACGCCCATGAGCACCACAGCGCCGCCGGGAATCGGTCGCAGGATCGAGCCGGTAATCGTGCCGAGAAAGATTGCCAGCAGCCGCCATGACTGCGGCGTGATGCCCGCCGGCACCGGCAGCAGCAGCACCAACAACACCACCGCCAGCACCACCGCCCACTTTCCAGCACAGTGGGATCCGAAGCTTGGAATTCACGTGACTTGAAGTCGCGGC
>JADMIO010980164.1_pt1 | contig 123779 bp, 104 predicted proteins | sample 8958161 | NCBI WGS metagenome assembly JADMIO01 (sample SAMN16585339, study PRJNA669376) | soil metagenome | isolation source: Crop rotation soil | place: USA: Cullars Rotation, Alabama | collected 2011 | reverse complement strand
GCGACAACTTGTCCACGTGGAATTCTAAGCTTAGGATCCCAATGTGCTGGAAAGCTCCTCGGCGACGTCGCGCAGGCGCTCCATCGTGCTCGACACGAACCCCGAGAAGCCGATCTGGCGGAGCTGGAAGAGCGTCGCCGCCATCATCGTCTGGGCGAAGTGCCTCGCGCTCATGCGTCCCGCGAGCAGGTCCTCACGGATGAAGTGCGCCGCGGAGAACCCGGCGAGCAGCGTGCGGTCGAGGTCGAAGAACGCGGCGATGTGCGGCCCGGACGGGCCGTCGTCGATCTCGCGAGTGAGGTCGGCGTGCAGCGTCATGAACGCGACCTCTTTAGCAACGAAGGCGGCCGGACGCACGGCCGAACGGACGGCGCTCGGCCCGTGGCCCAACTCGTGGTCCAACCCGGCCGCGGCTCGCGCTCGGGCCTATTTCTTCGACTTCGAGCGCGGCCCCGACCCGTAGTCGCCGAACGGGTCGTCGCGCTCGCGGACGGCCTGCCGGAAGCCGGCGGCCTGCGCGCGACCGACGAAATCCAGCCCCTCCTGCGTGTGGCGCGCGATCCCGTCGAAGAGCGTGCCGAGCGTCCGGCTCGACGTGAGCCCCATGTTCTCCGCCGTCTGGTTGCAGAGGAGCTTCAACATGACGAGCTGGTTCGTCGGAAGACGCGCCATGCGCTGCGCGAACGCCATCGCGTGCGCCTGCAACGACCCATCGGGAACGGCTTCGAGGATGAGGCCGATGCGCGCCGCCTCCGGCGCGGGGATCTCGTCGCCCGTCAGGAGATAGCGCTTCGCCTTCTCGAGACCCATCCGGTACACCCACATCGCCGTCGTCGGCGTGCCCCAGACGCGCGCCGGGGGGTAGCCGAACGTGGCGCCCTCGCCCGCGATCACGAGGTCGGCGCAGAGGACCATGTCGGTGCCGCCGCCGATGCACCACCCCTGCACCGCCGCGATCGTCGGTTTCGCCGCATACCAGAGCTTCATGTAGACCTCGACGAAACGGCCCATCATGCGGAGGTCGGCGACGGAGTCCCAGCGCTTCTCGCGCTCCTCCTCGGTCGCCTGCGCGACCGTCGACCAGTCGAGGCCGTAGCCGGCGCAGAAGGCGGGGCCCTCGGCGCGCAGCAGGATGACGCGCACCGCGCGGTCCGCGTCGGCGTCGTCGATCGCGGCCGCGAGCTCGTCGCGGAGCGCAGGCGTGATCGTGTTGTACTCGGCGGGGCGCGCGAAGACGATCGAGCGGACGCCGGCCTCGGTCTCGGTGCGGATGGCGGTCATGCGGGCTCCGTTACCACGGCCCGGACGACGCGAACCAGCCTGCCGCGGCTGCTCAGGCGCCCGCGGCCGCCGCGACGCGCGGCCGGCCCGACTCCGCCGTCAGCTGCTCCTGCGTCCAGTACCCCGGACGTGCGACCGAGTACGACTCGCCGGTGTGCGCCCGGCTCACCATGCGCTCGAAGTGACCGATGCGGCACTCCAGAAACGCCGAGTGCACGCCGCCGCGGTAGCCGTGCGCGTGGAGCCCGCGCTGCACGCGCGTCACGACCCCGATGTCCTGCTGATTCGTGCGGTCGAGCGCGTCGCGGCGGAAATCGCGGAGGACCGCCAGGTCGCCGCCGAGGTCGAAGGAGCGCGCCACGAGCCGGATGCGCTCGGGTCCGATGGGATCGATGCGGAGATAGGAGAACTCCGCGGGCGCCACGACCGGGATGAGGTTCGGGAAGATGTGGCCGAAGCGGACGTAGGTCTGCTCCTCCGCGGAGAGGTGCGGCAGCTCGGGGATCATCGCGCGGTACTCGGGCTTGATGAACGCGTGGGTGTAGCTCGAGTGCTCCTCGAAGTGCTGGCGGGCGTTCTTCGTCTCCACGAAGTCGTTCAGCACGTCGTGCACGACCGCGACGTGGTACCCCTCGAGACCGTTCTCGACGTAGATCTTCCAGTTGACGTCGACCTCGCAGGTGTACTCGAACGCGAGCTCCATGCGGTCGCCGCCGTGGCGTGCGAGCGCGGCGGGCAGCTCCCCGATCCACTCCTCGAAGGGCGGCGCGTCGGCGTCGAGGCATCCGAACACCATCGGACCGCACGTCGCGACGCGGATCGGCAGGAGCCCGATCGTCGAGAAGTCGCAGGAGAACTCCTCGCGCGACGGCGCGCCGACGAGCCGGCCGTCGGTCGAGAAGCTCCACGCGTGGTACGGGCATTTGAGCTGCCGGCCGCAGTTCCCAGTGCCTTCGGCCACCGTGGCGCCGCGGTGCGGACACACGTTCAGGAAGCCGCGCAGCTCGCCGTCGTGGCCGCGCACGATCACGACCGGGCTCGTGCCGATCGTCGCCGCGACGAAGTCGCCGCCGGTGCGGAGGTCGGGCAGGTCGGCGACGTGGACCCAGCTCTTCGCGAAGATCTTCGTCATCTCGGCGTCGAAGACGGCCGGCGAGTGGAACGCGCGCGGCGGCAGCAGCTTGCCCGGCTCGGGCCGAGAGAGATCGCACCCGTCGAGGATGGTCGAACGCATGGTCAGTCTCCTTTGCGGGTGCGCGTCTTCGTCGGACGCGGCCCGCTCGTCATCGTGGCTTGCACGCTGCGAATCTCGTCGGTCAGCTGGCGGCGCGCCCGACCGCGCGCGACGCCGAGGAGCATGACGCACATTCCGAAGCGCGTGGCCGCCCGGAACGCCTCGGCATCGATCTCGCCGCGCGCCCACTCGATCATCGTCACCTGATAGTGCGCGAACATGCGACGCGAGAGCACGAGCGGGTCGACCCACGGCTCGATGTCGCCCGCCTTCTGGCCGTCGCGCAGCAGGTCGGCCATCAGCTCGGCGTACTGCTCCGCGCTCGCGCGACGGACCGGCGTCGTGTCGGGCGAGGTGAGGAAGAGCAGGATCAGCTCGCGCGAGTACTTCGGCACCGCGAGCAGGTCGGCGTTTCCGGCCTCGCAGGTGGCGAGCGCCCGATCGACGACGGTGCCCTTCTTGACCGTCGCGATGCCCGCGACGACCGCCGCGAACGTCGACTCGAGCTCGCCGAGGATCAACGCCTGCTTGCCGCCGAAGAGGTTGTAGAGCGTTGGCACCGAGACGCGGCTCGCGCGCGCGAGGTCGCGCATCGTCAGCCCGTCGTAGCCGCGCTCCGCGATGAGCTCGCGCGCCGCCGCCAGGATGCGCGTGCGACGCTCGGCTTTGTGCTCTTCGAAGAGGTTCATGGCGGAAGATTTGAACGCGTTAAAGAACTAGCACGCGTGCAAAACTTCAAGCAAGAGGTCGCGTCCGGCTCAAGTCAGCAAGGTCTTCCACGCCGCTTCGACGACCTTGCGCAGACTCGCGAGGTCGCCGTCGTTCTCGAGGATGACGTCGGCGTGCTTCCGGCGCTCGGCGTCGTCGAGCTGGGCCGCGACGCGCGCGTCGATCTCGACGCGGCTCATCGCACGATCGCGCTCCAATCGCGATTGGACGGCGGCAGGCGGCGCGGCCACGACCCAGATCTGATCGACGAGCCCCGTGCCCTTCGCTTCCACCAGAATCGGCGCCTCGAGGACGATGTGACCCGCGAAGCCGGCGTTTCGTCGATCCGCGATCTCGCGCATGATCTCGCCGAAGATGAGGGGGTGCACGATGGCGTTGAGCTCCGCGCGCCGCGCCGCATCGCCGAAGACGATCGCGCCGAGCTTCTTGCGGTCGATCGTGCCGTCGCGGGCGACGACCTCGCGACCGAACGTCGCGACGATGCGATCGAAACCTTCGCTGCCGGGCGCGTAGACGCGATGGCCGAGCTTGTCGGTGTCGATGACGTGCGCACCGAGCTCGGCGAGCATGCCGCCGACGACGCTCTTGCCGGATCCGATGCCGCCCGTGAGGCCGATGATCACGGGCGTCTTGTTGCGCAGCCGGGACCGCTCTGCAACAACGCCCCTGGTGTCGCCCGACCTCGAGCTGATCGACGATCGCGTCGAAGGCGAGGTGCGAATTCGCCGGCTACGCTACGGCGGAGCCGACGACGCGCGAGTCCCCGCCGTGCTGCTGCAATCGGCGACGCGCGTCGCTCCGGGTCCGGCCGTCGTGCTGCAGCATGGCGCCAACACGAGCAAGGACGATTACTACATCCAGGCGCCGGCCCGGCGCTGGGCGAAGCAGGGCTGGACGGCGCTCGCGATCGACCTGGCCGAGCACGGCGAGCGCGCCACGGAGACACCGACGGACCCGCTGGTCCGCCGCCGCCTGATCGGCAAGCCCGCATTCGTCGAGCGCAGCGTCGCCGACCTGCGCGCCGGGGTGGATCTGTTGACGGCGACGTCGGGCGTGGATCCGACCCGCATCGCCTACGTCGGCTTCAGCCTCGGCGGCATGCTCGGCACCGTGTTCGCCGCGCGCGAGCCGCGAATCGGAGCCGCCGCGATCGTGATCGCGGGCAGCTTCGCGTACGCGCGCTATTGGGAGCGCGGGACGACGGAGGAGGATCGCCAACGCCGTCGCGCCGCCGCCGAGGCCACGGATCCCGCCTTCTTCGCGGCGGCCATCGCGCCGCGGCCCTTCCTGATGGTGAACACGACCGACGATCCGGTCTTCCCGCGCGAAGCCGTCGAGACGCTCTTCGCCGCCGCGCGCGAGCCGAAGGAGCTGCGCTGGCGACCCGGCACGCATCACCAGTGGGGTGCGGGGGTCTATCGGGACGTGTTCACGTTCCTCCAGCAGTGGGATGCCGCTCGAGCACCTGCCCAGCCTCGATGACGGCGACGATGTCGTCGACGGCCGCGACGTCCGCGAGCGGGTCGCGGCCGATCAGGAGGAGGTCGGCGCGGTTGCCGACCTTCACGATGCCGAAGTCCGGGTCGCTCTGCCCGCTGACGAATCGGGCGGCCGCGGCCGTCGCGGCGGACAGCGCCTGGACCGGTGACAAGCCGCAGCGCGCGAGGTTCGCGATCTCGCGGTGCAGCGCCGCGCCGGGAAACACCCCGAGCTGCGCATCCGCCCCGGCGAGAATGGTCACGCCCGCCGCGTTCAGGCGCCGGACGTTGTCGCACCGTGCGTCGCGCGTGGCCGCCAACATCTTGAAGTACTCCGCGAACTCCTCCGGTTGAGCGCCGGGCGGCGCCGCATTGAAGCTCGCGAGGACGTCCGCCGGCACCGTCTCGCGCTCGAGCGCGGTCGGCTCCCTTTTGCGCTCGGAGATGTCGGCATAGTCGTCGAAGACGACGATCGTCGCGACCATGGGGATGCGAGCCTGGACGAACCGCGGGATCAGGTCGTCCGGGATGCGCTCCTTGTAGACGCCGTGCATCCACGCCGCGACGCCCGCGTCGGCCGCGGCGAGCGCGTCCCCGACGCTGCCGATGTGCGCCACCGTGCGAATCCCACGGCCCCGCGCCTCGTCGACGATCGCCCGCAACACGTCGCCGCCGAGGCTCGGGGCGCCGTCGGGCACGGCGTCGACGGCGACCTTGATGACGTCGGGCTTTTCCACCGCGAGCTTCGCGACCGCGGCGCGCGCCTCCGCGGCCGTGGCGACTTCGCGCGTCATCCGGCCCTGCACGTACCAGCGGATCCACCACGGCACGATCGCGTGCATGGCGGCGACGGGATGGCCACCCGGCGTCGTGAAGATGGGACCGGCGGCGAAGATCGTCGGGCCGAGCAGCTCGCCGGCCGCGACCGCCGCGCGGCGCTCGAAGACGTCCGGCGCGAGATCCGCCGGATCGAGCACGGTGGTGACGCCGGCGTAGAGGTAGCCTTGTAAGTTTCGCTCGGGATCCGGGAAGCGGGGCGCATTCGACCACGAGGGCGCGGAGTTGGAGCCGGTATGCCCGTGCACGTCGATCAACCCCGGCATCAGCACCTTGCCCGCCCCGTCGATGACCAGCTCACCCGCGACGGGCTGCGATCCCGGATCGGTGATCGCGGCGATGCGGCCATCGGCGAGGATCACGTCCCGGTGCGGAATCAGCTCCGGCGAGTGGCCGTCGAAGACGGCGACATCCTGGATGCGCGTCCGCGGCGGCGCGCCCCTCGGCTTGGTGACGAGTGGCGGCGGTGCCTGTTCGCATCCGACGCTTCCGAGAATCGCCAGCGCGACGACCACCATCCCTCGTGGCCGGCGCGGCACCAGTCGCAACATGGCGCGGCCCTATAACGCCGGACGTCGGCTGCTGTCGAATGCGAACGCTCGCACGGATGCAAGCCGCCTTCGACGTCTCGCAGTTTTGCCGTCACGACGTTCGCTTCGGAAGCCGTTCGAATCCGCGGTTTTCACGCGCGAGCCGATCACCGATGCTGGCACCGTTCTTGTTATCGCCATTGAACGATGGTCATCGATCCCAGCACCTTCAGCGACATCACCCGCCACCTGCACGGCATCTCCGAGGGACTGCTCGACGGGATGCGCAAGGTCGTGAGTCTCAATCCCGACGCCCCCGCGGTGGGCATCGAGACGCCGCGCGACGAATGGTTCAAGGCGGTCGAGGCATTCGTCCGCGTGAACGCCGAGGTGCTGACGCTCGCCGAGCTGCTGCGCGCCCTACTCGCCGCCAACTCTGACCTCACCGAACAAAAACCCGCCCTCAGCTAGCAGGTCGCTGAAAAAGGGCCATCTGCTTCGTTGCTCCCTCCTTCGCTTGTGCGGCGTAGCTCCGCTACGCCTCCGCGCTCAGTCAGTCGCGCCTCGCATCTGACCCTTTTTGAGCGACCTGCTGGCCGCTGCCATTCGCGCGCGGTTGGGCTTCGCTTCGCTCGCCCTCGTCTCAAAATAGAACTCTGTCAAAAACGATGAAGTTTTGAGTGATGGACCGGAGCGCAGCGACGGTCCCTCCACGCGCACGCGGCACCCCCGGCAGATCGCTCAAAAAGGTCGAGATGCGAGGCGCGACCGAACGAACGCGGAGGCGTAGCGGAGCTACGCCGCACAAGTGAGTGAGGAAGCAACGAAGCAGATCGGCCTTTTTCAGCGATCTGCTAGACGAGGCCGCCTTCGGCGGTGTGCAGGGGCGGCGCCAGCACCGTGGCCTGGGGGCCCGTGCGGTTGATGACGTCGATCATCGCGCGCAGGCGTCCGAACCGCATGCGGTTGAAGCGGAACACGAGCCGCGGCAAGTGCGCGATCTCGGGCTCACCCTGTTCCTCGGGCAACGCTTCGCCGATCTCGAAGACGCCGTTTTGCAGGATGTCGCTGAACTCGGCGTTCAAACGTTCGAGCATGTCCAACGGCAACGCGGCGTTCAGCCGGATCACGAAGCGGTCTCCGACGTATCGCGACGAGTGATAGACGCGATAGAAGCCGCGGATCTCGGCGATCGCCTCGTCGATGTCGTCGGTCACCTTGAAGATGTGCATGTCCTCGGGCGAGATCAGGCCGGGCCGCAGCAGGTGGTCGTCGACGTAGCGCTTCCACGTCTTCCAGTAGGTGGCGCGGGGCGCGTCGAGGAACACGATGGGTAACGGTCGCGATTTGCCCGTCTGCACCAGCGTCAGCGACTCGAAGCCTTCGTCGTGGGTGCCGAACCCGCCCGCGAACAGCACGATCGCGTCGGCTTCCTTGATGAACATGAGCTTCCGCGTGAAGAAGTACTTGAAGGTGATGAGCTTCGGGTCGCGGTCGATGAACTCGTTGGCGCCCTGTTCCCACGGGAGCCGGATGTTCACGCCGAAGCTGCGCTCGCGTCCGGAGCCTTCCTGACAGGCGCGCATGATGCCGCCGCCGGCGCCCGTGAGCACCATGAAGCCTTCCCGGCAGATGCGCTCGGCGAACTGCTTGGCCTGGACGTAGGCGCGATCGGTCTCCTTGGTGCGCGCCGACCCGAAGCAACTCACCTTGCGGATGTGACGGTACGGCGCGAACACCTTGAACGCGTGCCGCAGCTCCTTCAGGGCGGTGTTGATGATCTTGAGGTCGCCCGTCGAGGCGTTGTCGCGCATGAGGCGGACGACGGTCGTCAGGATCTCGCGCAGATAGCGCTCTTGCTGCTGGGTCTTGAAGGGGCCGGCCTCGGCCAGGACCTGGGCGACGAGGTCCTGCAGCTGAGGCGAAGACGTGGGGGAAGGTTGCATGGGCGGATGATACCGGCCGCCGAGCGGCGCAGCCACCACCATCTCTCGACGACCGCGCGCGGATGGTAGAGGGTCGGGCCCCATGTCCCGACGCTGGCCGCTGCATTGGCGCATCCTGCTCGGCCTCGCCGTCGGCGTCGTGACCGGCGTCCTCGCGAACCTCGCGGCCGGCGGCGAGCCCTGGCTCAAGTCTCTCGTCGACTACGGGACCGAGCCCTTCGGCCGCATCTTCCTCCGCCTCATCTTCATGGTCGTCCTGCCCTTGGTGTTCTCGGCCTTGGTGCTCGGCGTGGCGGGCCTCGGCGACGTCGGACGTCTCGGACGGATCGGCGCCAAGACCTTCGCGTACACGATCCTCGCGACGGGCCTCTCGGTGGCGCTCGGGCTCGCATTGGTGAACCTGGTGCGTCCGGGGGCCGGCCTTCCGGAAGCGACCCGTACCGCGCTTGCCGCGAACGCGACCCACGGGCCGGCGGTCGTCACGCCCGCCGACGCCCCGGTCGGCCTCCAGGCGGTGCTGGCGATCGTCCCCGACAATCCCCTCAGGGCCGCCGTCAACGGCGACATGCTCGCGGTGATGTTCTTCGCGCTGATGATGGGGCTCGGACTCGCCATGGCGCCGCGCGAGACCGTCGCACCGTTGGTCGCGGTGCTCGAAGGACTCTACGCGGTCGTCATGGAGGTGATCGACCTTGCGATGCGGTTGGCGCCGTACGGCGTCGCGTGCCTGCTCTTCACCCTCACCGCGCGCCTCGGCGCCGGCGTGCTCCGCCAGCTCGCGAGCTACGTGCTGGTGGTGCTGGTCGGGCTCGCGATCCACCAGTTCATCACCTACTCGCTGATCATCCGCTTCCTCGGCGGCATGTCGCCGCGGCTCTTCTTCGAGCGCATCCGCAGCGTGATGATCACCGCGTTCTCGACGAGCTCGTCGAACGCGACGCTGCCGCTTTCGCTCACCGTCACGGAGCGGAGCCTCGGGGTCCCACGCGAGATCTCGAATTTCGTCCTGACGCTCGGCTCGACCGCGAACCAGAACGGCACCGCGCTCTTCGAGGGCGTGACCGTACTTTTCCTGGCGCAATTCTACGGCGTCGAGCTCAGCTTGCAGCAGCAGCTCGTCGTCGTGCTGATGTCGATCCTCGCCGGCGTCGGGACCGCCGGCGTCCCCGGCGGCTCGTTGCCGCTGATCGTGCCGGTGCTCGTCACGGTCGGCGTGCCGGCGGAGGGCATCGGCATCATCTTCGGCGTCGACCGCCTCCTCGACATGTGCCGCACGGTCCTGAACGTGACCGGCGACATCACCGCGGCGGTCGTCGTCGCACGCTCCGAAGGCGTGCTCGAGGTGCCGCTGGTCGTGCCCGAGGAGGCCTGACCTCGGGCGGGTTCCGTCCGCGCGGCCGCCTCTCAGCGGCCCGCGGCGGCCTCGCCGAGCGCTCGGCCGAGACGCGCCTTTTCGGCCGGGCCCAGGTCCTCGCGGTTCGCGACCATCACACCCTCGGGATGCGCGATCTCGGGCGGGTCGATGCCGAGTCGGGCGCGGACCTCGGCGAGCGGCATCGCGAGGAGCTTCTCGTAGCGCACCGCCGGCAACCAACGAGCGCGCCGGCCGCGGCGCCAGGCGCGGAAGAGATACCGCTGCCAGTAGAAGCGATCGGCACGCGGACCGAGCACGGCAGCCGCGAGCACGATGAGCCCGATGCCCCAGTTCCCGATCTGACCGAAGGTGAACGCGAGGTTCGCGGCTTCGCCCGCCTCGTCACGGCCGTACCCGGTCAGCACGTGCCACACGTCGTGCATGTCGCGCAGCCGGTCGAAGAACCAGGTCGACTCGACGCTGTAGCCCATGCGGGCGTCGGTGTCGCCTTGCATCGACGCGTCGACGAGCCCGTCCGCGGTGAGGTCGCCCGCCACCATGAACGCCAGGTACGCCCGACCGAGGCTGCCTTCGGGCAGACGGGCGAGCGCGGCGCGGTCACCGAGGAAGCCGAGCAGGTCGGGGCGCTCCGCGAGCAGACGCGGCCCGTCGGGCTCGTCGAGCAGCCGGGCGAAATTCCGGACGTCGGTGCGCCCCGAGAGCGCCCGCACGATCTCGAAGACCTGATCCGTGCGCTCGGGATCGGCGATGAGGTTCCTCAGCGCGCGACGGGCGCGCGGCCATTCGATCTTGCGCCGCGGGATCCCCCGCATCAGGGCGGCGCGGTCGTAGGCGGGAGTCGGGCTGGGGGTCGTGGTCATCGCTGCGTCCTCCGAGTGCCCGCAATCTACGTCGGCGCGGGGGCTCATGTCTCGGCGGGTTTCCTGATGATTTCGTGAGGACCGGGGCTTTCGCTAGCGGCGGGCATCCCGCGCCCGCCCCCGCGGCGTCGCGGGCGGGCGCTCGAGCTCGCGGGCGAGCGCCTCCGCCTCGCCCCGCAGGCGCCGGAATCCGAGCGCATCGGCGTCGGCGAGCGCAGCGGCGAGGAGCGCGCGCGCACGCGGGAGGTCGCGACGCTGTCCGCGCCGCGCCAGCATGCGGGCGTATTCGTGGCGGGTCCGCGTGAGCGCCGGAAGAGCGCCCATGCGCCCGTTCTGCTCGAGCGCCTGCTCGAACCAAGCCGTCGCGTCCGTCCATTGTTCTCTCGTCCCGGCGAGCCGCGCGAGATAGTGCGCGACCGATCCCGCATGGACGCGCAGCAGATCGTGCACCGCATTGCGCGAGGCGAACGGCCGTAGCAACTCGATCAGCGGTGACGCGCGCACAGCGTCGCCGAGGTCGGCACACACGGTCGCGAGTTGCGCGAGCGTGATCATCCAGTGCTCGTCGCGCGGCAGCGTCTCGAAGCCGGTCGCGGCGAGCTGCTCGAACTCGCGGCGCGCGTCGTCGAAACGTCCCATCTCGCTCGCTGCGAGCGCCCGGCCGACGTGACGCAGACGCTCGGCCCAGGGATAGACCTCGGCAAAGAACGCGAGCGCGGTCTCCATGTCCTCGACCTGCCCGCGCTCGTGCGCGAGGAAGAGCTGATGGCCGACGGTGAGCGCGCGGCCGGCGGGATGGTCGGCGCGCTCGCCGAGCGCCTGCGCCGCGGCGATCGCCGCCTCGGCCTCGTCGTAGCGGCCGTCGGAGAGCGCGCGTGCGGCGCGGATCGACGCGACGAAGAACCGCTCGATCGGCTGCCGCAGCTGCTCGGCGACCGCGGCCATCGCGACGACCTCGGCGTCCGCCGCCGCGATGTCGCCGAGCGCCAGGTTCGCATCGAAACGCATCTCGTGGGCGAGGAACGCGGTGTTGCCGTCACCCGTCGCGGCGGCGAGCGCGACGAGCTCCGTCGCGATCGCCAGCCGCTCGCTCACGTGGTCGGGACCGAGCAACGCCCACGCGCGCGAGCCGAGCGCGACCACGAGCGTTCCTGGATCGCCGAGCTGGCGCGCGCGTGCGACCGCTTCGCGGCTGAGCTCGTCGCGGCGCGTGAGCGAGTCGGAGTACGGCGCGGTCCCGACGAGGCGCGAGAGGATGCGGATGCCGAGCGCCGGATGCGCGTCGCCGAGGAGGGCGCGCGCCTCCTCGAGGAGCGCGATCAGCTCGTCGTCGCGCGGCAGGCCGAACTCCGAGCGACCGCCGAATCCGAGCGCCGCGCGGGCGGCGAGATCGGGGCGGCCGAGCGCACGCGCGGCGACGAACGCGCTCCGATACGTGGCGCGCGCCCGTTTCCGATCGCTCGCGCGCGCCTGCGCGTCGCCGAGCCCGAGGAGCAGCGTCACCCGCCGCGACTCGTCGATCGGCACGAGCAGGTCGAGCGCCTGCAAGGTCCGCTCGTAGTGACTGACGGCCTCTTCGTACGCGAGACAGTCGAGCGCGTGCTCGGCGGCGCGCTCGCCGGACGTGAGCGCGGCCGCGACGTCGCCGCCCGGCGCCCCCTCGAAATGGTGATGCGCGATCTCCGCGAGCGGCGCGTTAGGCTGCCCGCCGTACTTCGACTCGAGCACGACGCCCGCGCGCCGGTGCAACCGCACGCGCTGGGGCGTCGAGAGCTCCTCGTAGAGCGCCTCGCGTACGAGCGCGTGCGCGAAGAAGTACCGCGCCGAGTCCGCGGCGTGCGGGACGAGCACGCGTGCCGTCACCGCCTCGTCGAGCAGCTCGAGCACCCGATCTCCCGGCATCTCCGCGACGCGCTCGAGCACGGTCAGGTCGAACTCGCGGCCGAGCACGGACGCGATCGCGAGGAGGCCGTTGGCGTCCTCGGACAGCACGTTGAGGCGGCGGCCGATCGCGTCGCGGACGCCTTCGGGAAGCGAGACGCCGAGCCCGCCGCCCTCGGCGTGCCGATCGAGCTTGCCCTCGGCCGCGAGCAAGCGAACGATCTCGCCCACGAAGAACGGATTCCCGTCGGTCATCTCGTGCACGGCTCGCACGAGCGACGGCGCCGCGTCGCGTCCGGCGGTGGCGGTGATGAAGCTCCGGACGTCCTCGCGCGCGAGCCCTCGCAACGCGAGCCGCTGGTAGCAGGCCTCGCGGGCGAGCTCTCCGAGCATCGCGGCGAGCGGGTGCTGGCGACGGAGCTCGACGTCGCGATAGGTGCCGATCACGAGCACGCGCGCCTCGCGCATCTGACGGGCGAGGAACTGGAGCAGCAGGAGCGACGGCGTGTCGGCCCAGTGCAGGTCGTCGAGCACGAGCACGATCGGTTGGTGGCGAGCGGCCCCGACGAGGAACGTCGCGACGCCGTCGAACAGCCGGAAGCGCGCCTGCTCGGGGGTGAGCGTCGCGCTCGGGGCCTCGGCCTGGCCCGCGATCTCCGGCACGAGCGTCGCGACGTCGGCGGCGGCTGGTCCGAGCGCCCCGGCGAAGGCCGCCGGCTCGAACGACGCCGCCGCGGCACGCAGCACCTGCACCCATGGCCAGAAGGCGGGCGCGCCTTCGCCCTCGTAGCAGCGGCCCGTCCATACGACGCACCCCGCGGCCCGGGCCTCCGCGGCGAGCTCGCCGGCGGTGCGCGTCTTGCCGATGCCGGACTCGCCCACCAGCAAGAGCAGGCGTCCCCGTCCCCGCTCCGCGTCGGCGAGCGCCGCCCGCAGCACCGTCATCGCCTCATCGCGGCCGACGAACGTGCTCCGCTCGACCATGGTCGCCGGCGGAGTCGCGGCCGCCAGCGGCGCGCCAGCAGGGCGGCGCACCTCGGCGACGAAGCGGTAGCCGCGGCCGTGCACCGTCTGGATCATGCGCTGCGCGTTCGGGTCGTCGCCGAGCGCCTTGCGTGCGACGGTGATGCAGCGCGGAAGCACGGACTCGCTCACGTGCTCACCGGGCCACAATGCCCCGAGCAGCTCGTCTTTCGAGACCACGCGCTCGGAGTGCTGCACCAGGTAGCGCATGACGTCGAACACCTTGGGCTCGACCTTGACGACCGCGCCGCCGCGCCGGAGCTCGAAAAGGCGCTCGTCGAGCTCGAAATCGTCGAAGGTGTGGACGGTCGTGGCCGTCGGACTCACCGCGAGCGCGCTAGCGCTCCGTCGGCGGAGCGAGACGCTCCGTGTGTGCGCCGCGCGCGCCCTCCGCCGCGCGCAGCCGGTCGACCATCGCCGGATCGCTGGCGAGGTCCGCGGCGGTCCACGCCATCGCGAGCGCGCCCTCCATCACGGCGCGATCGGCAACCGGGGTCGCGCAGTGCGCGGTGAACTCGGGCTGATGGTTCACCGCCGGGAGCGACTCGATGCCGATCATCGGATGGATCGACGGCAACGCGAGCGAGACGTTGCCCATGTCGGTCGAGCCGGCCATGCGCTCGAGCATCGCTGTCGGCATGTCGGGGAGGAAGCGTCCGAGCTGCGTCACGTTCGCACGATACGCCGCCGCGATACCGGGGTCGGGCTTCACCTCGGCATACGGCGGGTGGTCTTCCGAGATGGTGACGGTCGAGCCGGTCGCGAGCGCGCCCGCCTGGAAGCAGCGCACGACCTTGCCGTGGATCTCGTCGAGCTCGTCGAGCGTCCGGGCGCGAACGATGTAGTGCGCGGCGGTGTGGGCCGGCACGATGTTGGGCGCGTCGCCGCCGTGCGTGACGATGCCGTGGATGCGATCGGTCTGGCGGATGTGTTGGCGCAGGCACCCGATCGCAGTCTGCGCGACCGTGAGCGCGTCGGCGGCGTTGATCCCGCGCTCGGGAAACGCCGACGCGTGCGCCTCCTTCCCCGTGTAGCGGACCTCGAACTGCGCGCAGGCGAGAAACGGTTGCTCGACGACGTCTACCGGCGCCGGGTGCACCATCATCGCCGCGTGCACGCCCGCGAACACGCCGCGATCGAGCAATAGGATCTTGCCGCCGCCGCCCTCTTCCGCGGGCGTCCCGATCACGCTCACGGTGAGGCCGATCTCGTCGGCGATCTGCGCGGCGGCCGTCGCCGCCCCGACCGCCATCGCGGCGATCATGTTGTGACCGCAGGCGTGCCCGATGCCGGGGAGCGCGTCGTACTCCGCGCAGAACGCGACGTGCAGCGGACCGGTTCCCGCGCGCGCCGTGAACGCGGTCGGCAGACCGCCGACGCCGCGCGTGACCGAGAAGCCGGCGTCGGCGAGCGCATCGCAGAGCCACCCCGCGGCGCGCTCTTCCTCGAATCCGACCTCGGGATGCGCGTGGATGCGGTGGCTCAGCGCGATCAAAGCCTCGCGTCGACTCTCGAGGCGCTCGCGCGCGCCGGCTTTGACGTCCATGGGACTCTCCTTCGCTCGGATGTGGGTCAGTGATCGACGAGGGCGACGATGCGGAGCGGTCCGCCGCTCCCGCCGGCGATCTTCATGGGAAGCGCGATCACCGTGAATCCCTTCGCGGGCAGACGATCGAGGTTGGCGACGTTCTCGAACGCGGGCACGCCGCGCTGGAACAGCGCCACGTGGCTTTCGTAGAGCGTCGACTGTCCATAGTCGATGCTCGCGGTGTCGAGCCCGACCGCGTGGATCTTCCGCGTGTCGACGAGCCACACGGCGGCGTGGGGCAGGAGACCGGGGAAGTGGAGGTTGGCGACACCGGCGGCGCCGCGCTCGTCCGTGCCGAGATAGCGCCGGCGATCCGGCCAGTACGCGCCGAAGCCGGTTCGCAGGAGCACGATCGCGCCTTTCGGAATGAGTCCGTGGCGGTGCTCCCAGGCGACGAAGTCGTCGACCGACACCTGATAGTCGCGGTTCGTGCGCGCCTGCTCGGACACGTCGACGACGATCGCCGGACCGATCAATTGTTCGAGCGGGATCGCGTCGACGGTGGCGCCCTTCTCCCAGAAGTGGTGCGGCGCATCGAGGTGCGTGCCTCCGTGCTCGGGCGCCGCAAACGCGTTGCTGGCGTAGTAATAGCCCTTGTCGGTGACCTCGCCGTGCTCCTTGGTCAGCGTGAAGCCGCTCTCGGTCGGCCAGTAGACCGTGTCGGCATCGAAAGCATGCGTGAGGTCGACGATGCGACCGGCGAGAGGCGCGGCGACGGCGGTCGATGTGACGAGCGCGGTCGCGCTCGATGTGACGAGCGCGGTCGCGCTCGATGTGACGACGCAATGGACCGCGAGCGCGGTCGTCCAGAGGAGCCGCTTCATGACGAGGCGTTCTACAACAAAAAAGCCCCGGGAACCGAAGATCCCGGGGCTTATTGGTTCAGTGCGTTTGGCGTAACGCCTTACGCCGCTTTGGTGACGTTGGAGGCCTGCAGACCCTTCGGGCCCTTGGTGATCTCGAACTCGACCTTCTGACCCTCTTCGAGCGTCCGGAACCCCTCGCCCGAGATCGCCGAGTAGTGCACGAACACGTCCTCGCCGTTCTCCTGGCGGATGAAGCCGAAACCCTTCTCAGGGTTGAACCACTTCACGTGACCGACTGCCATAATCTCCCCTCCTTTCGTCCGTTAGACTCGTCATCGAGGGAAGATTCGCTGCCATAAGACAAAGCCGCGGCAAGTTTCGCCACGGCTGCTGTTCTGACGGACGTACTACCTTCTCCTCACGACTGCGCGCCCTCCTAGCAACTCGATTTTCGCATTGCAAGCTCTACTTGCAGCTACGATCGGGTGCTACGAGAGACCCTGTTGCGGCCGCGACGATCGTCCCACGAGCGTCAGCGGACGCTCGATTGGAGCCGCATTTCGACGCGGCGTGAGCCGCAAAATTTGCCGCGCCGGCGCCGCTGGCGTCTGTGTCACGAGCGCCGCTCGCACCGTTTCGACGTCATCCTCCGACATGCGCGCCGTGGTCGCGACGCTTTCGATGAGCCGCGCGAGCCGCGGCACCTGCACGATCTTCACACCGCGGATCTCTTGCCCGACCGCGACGAGCGCACGGGTGAAACAGAGCACCGCGTGCACCGGCACCGGACGTCCGACCGCGCGTTGCGCGCGGTCGGAGATGCGGAGGGCCTCGACGCGGCAATCCTCGACGAGGTTCCGCCACGGGAGGCGCGCGTTCACGAAGAGCCGTTGGTCGGACGCGGTCACGCGCCCGCCATCGTCACTCGACAGCACCAGGAACACGCCGTTCGGACCGATCGCGACGTGCCGATCGCGCTCGGCGAGCGAGGCCGGACGCGTCACCACGCGGTAGCCCGGACCGAGCGTCGCGAGCGCGCGCTTCACGTTGGCGCCGAGCTCGTGGACGCGCCACTCCTGCCAGAGCACCGTTGCCGTTCGCACGGAGGCGACGAGTGCCACCACGAAGACCGGCAGCAGGAGCAACGTTCCGAACGGCAGCCACCCGCCTTGGAGGGTGAGCGCCGCGAGGGCGACTCCCGCCGCGACCGTCACGTAGACGGCCCCGAGGCAACGTACCTCGGCGCGGTCGAACGGATTTTTTGGCTGGGCGAGTGCCGGCATCTCCCATGCCCAGCAGCAACTGCCATGCCAGGGCGACACGCATGCCGACGGCTCGGAATCACGCGAAGAATCAATGCGCGCAACGCGGCACAAGGCGGAAAGCGCCGCCCCGAGTGGTACAAAACTGCCACCGCGGCGCGATCATCGCGCCGTCATCGACGCGATGCGTACGCCTCCGCGAGAAGATCGAGGACGTGGCGCACAGGCGTCGCGATCCCGGCCGCGCGCAGCCCGGCCTCGAGTTGCAGCGCACACCCCGCGTTCGCGGTCGCCACGAGGTCGGCGCCGCTCGCGCGAATCGCCGCGACCTTGCGCTCGACGAGCTGACGCGCCATCGCCGGCTGCATCACGTTGTAGTGCCCGGCACTTCCGCAACAGAGATCCTCGTCCGCCATCGCCACGAGCGTGAGGCCCGGGATGGCTGCGAGCAGCGCGCGCGGCGCCGCCCGCACGCCCTGCGCGTGCGCGAGATGGCAGGGGTCGTGGTACGCGACGCGGACCCGCGCAGCGGGAATCACGGGACTGCGAAGACCGAGCTCGGCGAGGAGCTCGGTCGCGTCACGTACGCGGCTCGCGAGCCAGCGCGCCGTCGCCGCGCGGGAGGGATCGTCGGCGAAGAGGTCACCCCATCCTTTCATCATGGCGCCGCATCCCGCCGCCGTCGGCACGATCCAGGGCGGCGCGGAGTCGTCGCGCGGCGTCGCGGCGGCGAGAGCATCGATCGCCCCGCCCGCCGCCGCGAGCGCGCGGTCCCGATCGCCCGCGTGGAGCGCGAGCGCACCGCAACACGACGCGCCGGGCGGGGCGATCACGCGGCAGCCGTTCGCACGCAGGACGTCGACCGTGCTCCGAACCGTGTCTCCGAAGAGCTCGGGCATGACGCAGCCGGGGAGCAGATGGACCATCGCGCGCTCGTCACCCTCGGCAGGCGTCTCGACCGGCACGATCGCACGCCGGCGCAGCGGCGTCGGCAGGAGATGCATCATCGCCGCGAGGGTGCTCGACGTCGCCGCGGCGAGCACACGCAGCAGCGGCACGAGACCCACCGACTCGAGGAGGCGGAGCGGCGCGAGCAAGACGCGGAGGAGCCGCGGCGTCGTGAGTACCACGACCGTCAGGCGACGCCGCCACCGCTCGACGAACGGACGGCGGTGACGCGCCTCGATCCACGGCCGCGCGGCCTCGATCAGCTCGCCGTAGGCCACCCCCGACGGACACGCCGTTTCGCAGCCGCGGCACCCGAGGCAGAGATCGAGATGCCGCACGGCCTCCGTGTCGACGGCGAGGCGACCTTCCTGCAGGGCCCGCATGAGATGGATGCGACCGCGTGGGGAGTCCGCCTCCGTGCCGAGCGCGACGTACGTCGGACACGCGCTGTGGCAGAGCCCGCAGTGCACGCAGTCGAGGAAGCGCTCGGGCGGCGCGAAACCGCCGGCGGGCACGGTGCCGTGCTGCGATCGCTCCATCAGATCCGTCCGACGAAGCGGCCGGGCGCCAAGACGCCCGCGGGATCGAGCGCCGCCTTCATGCGCTGCATGAGCGGCAACGACGCGGGCAACGGGTGCCACACCGCGATGCGGTCGGCGAGGGCGAGCGGCCACCGTTCGATGACGAGATGGGCCGCGTGCGCGTCGGCGAGACCGACGAGCGCAGCGAGCAGCCTCGCAAGCTCGGCGCCCGCACCGGCACCGAACGCGAGCGTGAGGATGCCGCGCGACGGGTCCGCCTGCCACGTCGCGCGGACCGCCGACGCGAGCACCGTCACCGATTCGGCCGCGAGCGCGGACAGCCGCGACGGCAAGGTCGCGAAGCGCGCGACGACGTCGCCTTCGGCGACCGCCGCGAAATCGCGGGTCGCCGCGAGGCGTGCGCGCGTGCCGGGATCGGCGACGTCGGCATCGAGCTCGACGGTTGCGCCGTGCCGCGCGGCCACGTCGAGAATGCGCGTCCGGCGTGCCGCCACGTCCGCCGCGACGCCGCCGAGACGCGCGAGCACCGTCGGGTTCCGCGGGCCGGCTCCGCCCGACTCGCCCTCGATGCTCACCGCGAGCTGTGCGCCGATGGCGGCGCCGAGCTCGAATGCGGCGCCGACGTCCGTCACGCGGAATGCGAGGCCGTGCTGCCGCTCCGGCAGCGGGCGCACTTTGAACGTCGCCTCGGTCACGACCGCGAGCGTGCCTAGGGACCCGACGAAGAGCTTCATCAGATCGTAGCCGGCGACGTTCTTCACGACTCGTCCTCCCGAGCGCGTCGCGATGCCGGCGGCGGTCACGGCGGCGAGCCCGATCACGAAGTCGCGCAGCCGGCCGTCGGCGGCGGCGAGCGGACCGGCGAGGTCGGCGGCGAGCATGCCGCCGATGGTCGTCTCGCTCGGCAGTGCCGGCTCGATGGGAAGCCACTGGCCTTCGCGCGCGAGGACGTCGGCGAGGTCGGCGACGGTCACTCCGGCCTCCACGGTGACCGTCATGTCGGCCGGCGTGTACTCGCGAACCGCGTTCAAGCGCTCGGTGACGAGCGCGACGTCGTAGCGGGCGGGAGCGTGCCCGAGGCGTCGATGCGCGCCGCGACCCAGGGGGACGAGTGCGCCGCCCGCCTCCGCGACCGTCGCGATCGCGGCGGCGACCTCGCGCTGGTCGGGGGGCCGTATGACGAGCGCGGGCACGACGCCGCCGACCTCGTGACGCGCGCACGCGTCGGCGTCGGTGATCACGGCCGCGCCGAGGCGCGTCGTGATGCGGTCGGCGGCGTCGGACGGCGCGATCGACGACGCGCGCATCGTCACAGTGCCGCCTGCCGGCGCGGCGCGCGCTGCTCGACGCACACTCCGGGCGTCGGGAAGATCTTGCCGGGATTGGCGCGGCCGTCCGGATCGAAGACCGCGCGAACACGCCGCATGAGCGCCAGGTCTTCGGGTCCGAACGCGAGACCGAGCTCGGTCATCTTCTCGACGCCGATCCCGTGCTCTCCGGTCACGCTGCCGCCGAGCTCGAGGCACGCCACGAGAATCTCCCGGCCGGCGGCGAGCGCGCGCGCGGACTCGTCCGGGTCGCGCTCGTCGTAGAGCACGATCGGGTGGATGTTGCCGTCGCCGGCGTGGAAGACGTTCCCGATGCGGAGGCGATGGCGCGCGCTCGCCGCCTCGATGCGTGCGAGGATCTCCGGAAGCCGCGTCCGCGGCACGACGCCGTCCTGCGTACAGTAGCTCGGCGCGAGCCGGCCGACGGCGCCGAACGCGCGCTTCCGGCTCTTCCAGAGCGCGGCGCGCTCGGCCTCGTCCGCGGCGCGCCGCACCCGACTCGCGCCGTGAGTGGAGCAGATCGTCTCGATGCGCGTCGCGGTCCCATCGAGGCCGGCCGTGTCGCCGTCGATCTCGATGATGAGCACCGCGCCCGCGTCGGTCGGGAAGCCGAAGTGAAACGCCGCCTCGACCGCCGCCACGATCGTGCGGTCCATCATCTCGAGCGCCGCCGGGATGATGCCGGCGGCGATGATCGCGGAGACCGTCGCGGTCGCCTCCGCGACGGTCGCGAACACGGCGAGCATCGTCGTGACCGCCTCCGGCAGCGGCACCAGGCGGAGCGTCGCCGCGGTGACGACGCCCATCGTGCCCTCGGCGCCGCACACGACGCCGGTCAAGTCGTAGCCGAGGCCGTCGTCGATGCCGTCGCCGAGCGTCACGACCTCTCCGTCGGGCAGCACGAGCTCGACCGCGAGCACGTGGTTGGTGGTGACGCCGTACTTGAGCGTGTGCGGGCCTCCGGAGTTCTCCGCGACGTTGCCGCCGATCGTGCACGCGTTCTGACTGGAGGGGTCCGGGGCGTATTGCAGCCCCGCGGCGCGGACGACCCGCGACACCTCGGCGTTCACGACGCCCGCCTCCGCGACGACCCGCCGATTCGCGACGTCGACGGCGCGGATCGACCGCATCCGGCTCGTGCAGACGACGAGCGGCGCGGGCGCGGCGAGGCACCCGCCGGAGAGACCCGTGCCGGCGCCGCGCGGCACGAAGGGTACGCCGGCCCGATGGGCGGCGGCGAGTACGCGCGCGACCTCTCCGGTCGTGCGCGGCAGGACGACGACCCGGGGAATCGCGCGCTCGAGCGTGTACCCGTCGCACTCGTACACCGCGAGGGACGCGGCGGCGGTGACGATGCCGTCGGGCCCCACGATCGCGGCGAGCTCGTCCGCCAACCCGGTGGGCAGCGCGATCGACGTTGACACCGCGCGACGATACCACAATAAGCTCCGAGCGTGCGCGCCGCCCGGCGCCGCATGCCATCCGCCATAGTCACGAGGCCCATCATGTCGCTGATTCCTCCATCCAACGTGTTTCCACCGCCCGAGCGCCTGCTGCTCGGTCCCGGCCCGAGCCAGGTGCACCCGCGCGTGCTCGCGGCGCTCGGTGAGCCGCTGCTCGGCCATCTCGACCCGGCGTTCGTCGCGTTGATGGAGGAGACGAAGCGCATGTTGCGCACGGTCTTCGGCACCACGAACGACCTCACGATTCCGATCTCCGGAACCGGCAGCGCAGGTCTCGAGGCGACCATCGTCAACCTGGTCGAGCCGGGCGACGAGGTGGTGATCGGCGTGAACGGCGTGTTCGGCACGCGGCTCACCGACGTCGCGGAGCGCGCCGGTGCGACCGTCATCAAGGCCGAGGCGCCCTGGGGCGAGACGATTCCGACCGAGACGATCCGTGCCGCGCTCGGGCGCGCCACGAAGCCGCGGCTCCTCGTGCTCGTGCACGCGGAAACCTCGACCGGCGCGTGGCAGCCGCTCGAGGACGCCGCTCGGCTCGCGCGCGAGCACGACGCGCTGTTCGCCGTCGATTGCGTGACGTCGCTCGCCGGGTGTCCGGTCGACATCGACCGAATCGGCGTGGATGCCGCCTACTCGGGAACGCAGAAATGTCTGAGCTGTCCGCCGGGCCTCTCCCCGGTCACGTTCGGACCGCGCGCGGTCGAGCGCCTACGCGCCCGCACACGGAAGGTGCAGAGCTGGTACCTCGATCTCACGATGCTCGAGAAGTACTGGGGCGAGGAGCGCGTCTATCACCACACCGCGCCCATCAGCATGAACTACGCGCTCTACGAGGCGCTCCGACTGGTGCTCGAGGAAGGCCTCGCGGCGCGGTACGCGCGGCACCGCCGCAACTCGGAAGCGTTGGTCGCCGGCCTCGAAGCGCTCGGCCTCACGATGGCGGTGAAGCCCGGCGAGCGGCTCTGGATGTTGAACAGCGTCCGCATCCCGGCCGGCGTCGACGACGCCGCCGTGCGGAAGGCGTTGCTCGAGGAGGACCGGATCGAGATCGGCGGCGGCCTCGGACCGCTGAAGGGTCAGACCTGGCGCATCGGCCTCATGGGCGAATCGAGCACGCCTGCGAACGTCGCCCGCCTGCTCGCGGCGCTCGGGCGCCTTCTTCCCCGCCACGGATTCCAGTGCGACGCCGGTGCGGGTACCGCCGCGGCCGAGAAGACGTACGCGACGCGAGCGGCCTAGGCTCAGTACGTCTGGACGCGACGGGTCTCGTAGCGCGTCCCGTCGCTCTGCGCGACGGTCTTCATCTTCCGGCCCATCTCCATCAACCAGTCGCCGCCGCGATCGCCGTAGTACGTGATGAAACCCATGCAGGCGATGATGCCCGCCACGAATCCGAGCAAGAAACTGCGTACACCGGGACTCATCTTCCCCTCCCCCCGCGCGGCCCTCGATACCCGGATGGGCCCGCCACCGCGCGCTAGTTGACATGGATATTTTCTCAGTGTCAACGCGGAGACCGCGTCGGCGGCCCCGCGGGGCCGGGCTCGTCGCATTGGTCGCCGCCGTCGTCGTGGTCGGCGGCTACGGCTGCACGCCGGTGCGGCGTCCGGCGGGCGATCTCCTCCGACCCGTCGCGGTGCCGGCCGTCGAGGACGACGGTGACTCCCTCGCGCTCGCCGCTGCCGTCACCGAGAGCGGCCGCTACTTCGCACGACTCCCGCCCGATCGGGTCGTCCCCTTCGGGTCGACGTCGCGAACGGCCGCCGAGATGCGAGCAGCCATGGAGAGCTTCGCGGCCTTCCTCGCGAGTCGGCCGACGCCCGCCGCGATCGCCGCCGAGATCCCTCGGCGCTTCGACGTCTATCGCGCGACGCCCCCGAGCGGCGTGCTGTTCACGGGCTACTACCTGCCGACGCTTCCCGCCCGCGCCGAGCGCGACCCGCGCTTCCGCATCCCGGTTCTGGGGCGTCCGCCGGACCTCGTCACGGTCGCGCTCGCGGACTTCGGGGCCCCGTGCGCGTGCTCGGAGAAGCTCGCGGGCCGCGTCGTGCACGGGGCGCTGGCGCCCTACCATTCCCGCGCCGACATCGACGCCGGCGCGGCGCGCGACAGCCCCGTCTTGGCGTGGGTCGAGGATGCCGTCGGGCTCTTCTTCCTTCAGATCCAGGGCTCGGGCGTGCTGACGTTTCCCGACGGCAGCCGGCGCACGATCGGCTTCGCGGCCTCGAACGGCCAGCCCTACGTGAGCGTTGGGAAGGTGCTGGTCGAACGCGGCGAGCTGACGCTCGACCAGGCGTCGATGGAGGGCATCCGGCAATGGATCGCCGCGCATCCCGGCGAGGAGACGCGCCTCCTGCAGTCGAATCCCCGCTACGTCTTCTTCCGTCTGCTCGACGGCCCGCCCCTCGGGAGCCTCGGCGTGCCCGTCACCCCTGGCCGCACGATCGCGACCGATCCGGCGGTCTTCCCGCCCGGGGCGCTTGCGTTCGTCCACGTCCCCGCAACCGCGGCGAGCCCGCCGCTCACGCGTCTGGTGCTCAATCAGGACGCCGGCGCGGCCATCCGGGGGCCGGGACGCGTGGATGTCTACTTCGGCGCCGTCGACGGTGCCGCCGCGACCGCCGGGCGGCTGCGTTCCCCGGGAGAGCTTTATTTTCTCGCGCCGCGCACGTCGCGTTCGCGCTGAGCACGAGCGCAACTGCGAGGTTGATGCCCGGAGACGAAGTTGCCAGAATTCGCAGCGCTTGCGAGCGTTTCATGCGTGATGCCTACCTCCTGAGCGCGGCGCGTACCCCGATCGGAGGTTTTCGCGGCACGCTCGCCACCCGCACGGCGACCGAGCTCGGGTCGATCGCGATCCGCGCCGCGGTCGAGCGCGCCGGTGTCCCGCCGGAGGACGTCGAGCAGGTCATCATGGGGAACGTGGTCGGGGCCGGGCTCGGACAGGCCCCGGCCCGACAGGCGGGCCTCGGCGCCGGCATCCCCCGCAGTCACGGCGCGCTCACAGTGAACAAGGTCTGCGGCTCCGGGCTGATGGCCGTCGCGCTCGCGGCGCAGTCGATCCGTCTCGGTGAGGCCGACCTCATCGCGGCGGGCGGCATGGAGAGCATGTCGCGCGCGCCGTATCTCCTGCCGCGCGTGCGCGACGGACAACGTCTCGGCAACGGCCCGCTGCTCGACGCGATGATCCTCGACGGGCTCTGGGACCCGTACAACGACTTCCACATGGGCAGCGCCGCCGAGGGCTGCGCCCGGGACCGTGCGATCGACCGCGCCGCGCAGGACGCGTACGCGGCGGAGAGCTACCGCCGCGCGCAGGCGGCCGCCGCCGCGGGAGCGTTCACGAGCGAGATCGTCGCCGTCGAGGTGGCGACGCGGAGCGGCACCGTCGCCGTCACGGAGGACGAGGAGCCGAGCCGCGTCGACTTCGACCGCATCCCCGAGCTGCGCCCGAGCTTCGAAAAAAACGGCACCATCACGGCCGCCAATGCGTCGACGCTCGCCGACGGCGCGGCCGCGCTGACGATCGCGAGTGAGGCCGCGCTTTCCCGCCATGGGTCGCGGCCGCGCGCGCGCATCGTCGCGACCGCAGTCGCCGGCCGCGCCCCGGCCGAGTTCCCGATCGCCCCCGTCGACGCCATCACCAAGGTCGTGGCGCGCGCGGGCCTGAGGCTCGGCGACATCGACCTGTTCGAGATCAACGAGGCGTTCGCGGTCGTCGCGCTCGCCGCCATCCGCGCGCTCGACCTCGACCCCGCGACCGTGAACGTCCGCGGCGGCGCCATCGCGCTCGGTCACCCGATCGGCGCGAGCGGCGCGCGCGTGCTGACGACGCTCCTCGCGGCGCTCGACGAGCGGCGACGCCGCTACGGGCTTGCGACGCTCTGTCTCGGCGGCGGCGAGGCGATCGCCATGATCGTCGAGCGCAACGGGTGATTCGGATGCGGGCCGCATGACGCAGCCGCCGCCAGAGCCGCGCGTTCATCCCCGGGAGTATCGCCGGCCGATCGTCGTCGTCGCCGTGCTCGCGATGGCGACCTGGTGGGGCATCGGCCTTCCGTACTCGCTCTTCGCCTGGCTGCTGGACGCCCAGCAGCGCACATGGACCCTCTACTGCTACCTCTGGGAGGTTCCAGTCTTCGGCTTGATCGGACTCGTCGTGATCCCGCAGCTCCTCTGGCGCGACATCGAGCGGCGCTGGACGGCGCTCGAAAGCACGCGCGAGCCCGAGGCCGGGGCGGCCATGCTCGCGATCGAGCGGAAGATCCTCGACTACCCAATTCGGGTCGCCGTCGTCCTATTGATCTCCTCGCTGATCGGGTACTGGCTCGGCGCGCTGCAGATCCGATGGTTCGCGCAGCTGCCGATCGCCGAGGCGATCAAGGTCTGCTTGCTCGGGGTCGTGACGGGGCTGGTCGGGGCCCTCTTCGCGTATCTCTACCTGGAGTGGCGCCTCGCGCCGTTGCTCCGCCACTTGCCGCTTGCCGACGGCTCCACGCCCACGACCGGCCGGCGCGTTCCCCTTTCCGCGAAGGTCTTCGCCTGCTCTCTCACGATGACCGTGACCGTCCTCCTCATGCTCGGCACGATCTTCTACAGCCGCGGCGAGCGCATCCTCGAGGAGGAGGTCGGGCGCCGCGTCTTGTCGGAAGCGCGCCATCTCGCGGTCGAGCTCACGCAACAAGGCGTCGATCGCGCGCGCGATCCCGGGTGGTGGCGCGCGCATCAAGAGCACATGGAGCTCGGACCCAGCGGGTACGCGTTCGTGGTGCAGGACGACGGATCGATCATCGGCGGCGGGAGCCCGCACGCCCGCCTCGACGAGGAGGCCTTCCGTCCCTCCATCGCGTCGCGCATCTTACGTGCCGAGTCTGGCCACTTGGTCGACCGCGTCTACACGCCGCGGATCCTGGCTTTCGCGTCGCTCCAGGGGACGCCGCTTCAGATCGTAGCCGTGGTGCAACGGTCGGAGTTCGCCGGCGAGCTCGAGGCGATGCTGGAGCGCGGCGGCTTCATCTTCGTCATGGCGCTCTTGTTGACGCTGTTGCAGGGGTATCTCTTCTCCCATCGCATCACCCGGCCGATCGAGATCGTCACCAATTGGGCCAGCGACATCGCGCGCGCGCCCGCCGGCGCGTGGGCGACGGTACCGGTGCGCACCAACGACGAGGTCGGCGAGCTCGCAAACGCCTTCAACCGGATGACGGCCCGGCTGGAGCAGGCGCGCAGCGAGCTCGAGCGCTACAGCGCCGACCTCGAACGGCGCATCGCGGAGGCCACTCGCAACATCTCGACCCTCTACGACGTGACCCGCACGACGACGTCGACGCTCGAGCTCGACGCCGTGCTGAAGCTCGTCGTCGAGAAGATCATGGCCGCGCTCGACTTGCAGCGCCTCGTGCTGCTGTGGCACCCGCCGGATCTCGAGCGCGCCGTCGACGCGTACACGACGGCCGGCGGCGCCGACGGCGCGCGCCTCGAGCTCGGCGAGAGCGTCGATCTCGCCGCCCTCTGCCCGGCACCTCACCGCGCGAGGGTGACGACGCGCGCATCCGTCGAGTCGACGCTTCCCGACTCGATCGCGCGCGCGCTCGTCGGGCCGGACGTCCTCTGCCTGCCCCTCGTCTTCAAGAGCCAGTATCTCGGACTCGTGCTCGCGAGCCTCGACTGCGAGACGCGTCCGGCCGACTTGGACCTCGCCGGAGCGCTCGCGAGTCAGGCCGCGGCCGCGCTCGCCAACGCCGGGCTCTTCGAGACCGCGCGGCGTCACGAAGCGGAGCTCCGGAAGCTGTCGCAGGTGCGCGTCCAGCTGCAAGAGGAGAGCCTCCGCAGCCTCTCGCGCGAGCTGCACGACGGGGTCGGCCAGGTGCTCACCGCCATCAAGATGGATCTCGGCATGATCGAACGGTCGGCCCCAAGCGACCCGCAGGAGCTCCAAGCGCGCGTCCGCGAGGCCCGCGAGCAGGTGACGGAGCTCCTCCAGGAGGTCCGCACGATGTCACAGCTGCTGCGGCCGTCGATGCTCGACGACTTCGGACTCGTGCCGACGCTGCAATGGCTGGCGGAGAAGTTCACGGCACGCACTCGCATCGTCGTCGACCTCCGGACGCCGGCCGCGGAGACGCGGCTACCGCCGGCGATCGAGGTACTGCTCTACCGCGTCACGCAGGAAGCGCTCACGAACGTCGTGAAGCACGCGCGCGCGACCCGGGTCGAGGTGGACTTCGAGGTGCGCGACGGCGAAGCGGCCCTCACGATCGCCGACGACGGCGTCGGCTTCGACATCGAGCGGTTCCGGCGGACCCCGGCGGCGGGCGGCGTTGGCCTGCTCGGCATGCGGGAGCGCGTGGCGTACTACCGCGGGCACATCGAGTTCCGCTCGCGTCCGCAGGCGGGCATGCGCATCATCCTCACGATCCCGATCGACGACCCGACCGACACCGAGCGCGGCGACGGCGGCCGCATGACCTCGGTCGGATGATCGCCGCCGACGTCGCGCCGCACGACGAGCCGCCGCCGAGCGCGCTCCGGCGCGCCGCCGCGTGGGGGGTGCACGCGTACACGGCGAGCGGCGCGGTCTGGGCGTTTTTCGCGCTCGTCGCGGCCGCCGAAGGCCGCTTCCCGGAGGTCTTCTGGTGGCTCGCGCTCGCCTTCGCCGTCGATTGCACCGATGGCGCGCTCGCACGGACTGTCGAGGTGAAAAAGGTGCTGCCGTACTACGACGGCGCCCGCCTCGACGACATCATCGACTATCTGACGTACGTCGTGGTGCCGATCTTCATGCTGCACCAGGCCGGCTTCTTCGCGCCGGCGTACGGGCATTGGGTCGTCGCGGCGCCGCTTTTCGCGAGTGCGTACGGATTCTGCCGCAGCGACGCCAAGACCGACGACCACTACTTCCGCGGATTTCCGTCGTACTGGAACGTGGTCGCTCTCTACGCCTACGCGCTGCACGTCTCGCCCGAGGCGACGGCCGCGTGGGTCGTGGGCCTCTCCGCGCTCGTCTTCGCACCCCTCAAATTCCTGTACCCGTCGCGCGCGGCGTACTTTCGCCGCTCGTCGATCCTCCTCGGCGCGATCTGGGGACTGATCATGCTCTATGCGATCTGGACGCTGCCCGCGCCGCCGGCGCTTTTGCTATGGGCGAGCCTCGCGTACCCCGCGTATTATTGCGGCGTGTCGTTCTGGCTTCAGGCGACCGGGCGAGCATGAGCCAAGAGACTCCGGACCGACTGCGCCGCGCGCACCAACTCTTCGTCGAGGCGTACCGTCTGCACATGGCCGGCGACGTCGACGCCGCGATCGCCCGTTACCAAGAGTCGATCGCGAGTCGACCGACGGCCGAGGCGCACACGTTTCTCGGTTGGGCGTTGAGTTTCCTCGAGCGCCTCGACGAGGCGATCGAGGAGTGCAAGAAGGCGATCGCCGTCGACCCCGATTTCGGGAACCCCTACAACGACATCGGCTCGTACCTCTTGAAGCAAGGCAAGCTCGACGACGCGATCCCCTGGCTCGACAAAGCCGTCCTCGCCAAGCGCTACGAGCCGCGCCACTACCCGCACTGCAATCTCGGACGCATCTACTGGGCGAAGGGCCTACTGAACCGCGCCATCGCGGAGTTCGAGCGCGCGCTCGAGCTCGACGGCACGTCACGCTTCGCGCAAGGCGCCTTGGCGGCCATTCGGCTGCAGCTACAGTAACCCTCGAATCAGCTCACCAGCCACTCGATCAGGTGCTGCATGTCCTTCTCGGCGAGACTCGCGCCGAGCCCACCGTCGGCGCCTTTGCGGAGCCATGCGCCGTCCTCGCGCAGCGACAGGTCGAACCAATCCGCCGCCGAGGGGTCGGAGCGGTCGTATTGAATGACCGACGCCGTCGCGAGCGGTCCGAGCGGCGCCGGCCGGCCGCCGATGTTGGCGAGCGGCTGCACGACGACCTCGACCCGCCGCTCGAGAAACTCGAGCGCCAGACGCGCACCGTCGGGCACCTCGATGCCACCGAGGTTCTTCGGGTTGAGCGCCCGGTGCAGCTTGATGGCCTGCTCGGCGAGCTCTTTGTTGATCGCGCTCGCGAGGGCTTCGACCTCGGTGAAGAGCTGCTTCACGTGACGCGCGCGGAGCGTGAAGAGCTCCTTCTCGCGATTGGCGCGACGGCTCGCTCGGCCGTTCGACGCCATTTTGCGCTCGGCCTTCTCAGCGACGGTCCGTACCCAGTCGCGCATCCCGGCGGCTGCCATATTCGAAAGAAATACCGTTTGCAAATCAGGCGGATGGCAACAGGCGCTGCGCGAGGCCGACCTTCATGTGCTCGAGGAGGGGTTTCGGGTCGGTCTGCAACCCGCCGACGGCGAAGCCCTGCACCAGGATGCCGTTCAGCGTCGCCATGATCAGGGCGGCGTCGGCTTGCGGATCGACGTTGCTCCGGAAGACGCCCTTCTCGCGTCCCGTCTGCAAGATGTCGGCGAGCAGATTGCGATAGAGCCGGAAGAGCTCGGTCGTTCGGTCGAGCACGTCGTCGAGGTTCTTCTCCTCGCGCACGACCAACGAGAGAAGAAACCGCACCGAGTACACGTTCTGGCTGACGAACTCGAAGTACACGTCGATCAGCTTGCCGATCTGCTCGAACTCGCCGAGACCGGAGAGCGCTTCCAGCACGTCGATCGAGTACGGCGCGAGCGACTCGGTGAGCGCGGTGCGGAAGAGGTCGTCCTTGCTCGCGAAATGCCAGAAGATGAGGGCCTTCGAGACTTGCGCCTCTTTGGCGACCTGCGCGAGCGAGGTCGTCGCGTAGCCCTGAGTCGAGAACAACTTCGTCGCCGACGAGAGGATCTTCTGGCGCGTGTCCATGCGGGGGCCGAGCGGGGCAACGCTACGAAACCCCACTTCCGCGCGCAAGTGTTTACGGAGTCGCCGGCGCGGACGCCGTGAAGACCAGATCGCCGCCGGCCGTGGCGTCGACCAGTACGTGCGATCCTTCGGTGACCTCGCCCGCGAGAATCTTGCGAGCGAGCGTGGTCTCGATCTCGCGCTGCAACAGACGCTTCAGCGGACGCGCGCCGTAGACGGGGTCGTATCCGGTGTTGGCGAAATGAGTCCGCGCAGCGTCGGTGAGCTCGAGCGTGATCTTGCGCTCCGCGAGCCGCTTCCGGAGACGCCCGAGCTGAATCTCGACGATGGTCCCGAGCTGCTCGCGCGACAACCCGTGGAAGACCACGATCTCGTCGACCCGGTTCAGGAACTCGGGCCGGAAGTGACTCCGCATCGCGTCGAGAACCTCGTGCTTCATCGCCTCGTACGCCTCGGTGTCGGCGCCGCCGCGATAGCCGAGGATCACCTGGCTCCCGATGTTGCTCGTCATGATCACGACGCTGTTTTTGAAGTCGACCGTGCGGCCGTGACCGTCGGTGAGGCGTCCGTCGTCGAGAATTTGGAGCATCACGTTGAAGACGTCCGCGTGCGCCTTCTCGATCTCGTCGAAGAGGATCACGCAGTACGGCCGCCGTCGCACGGCTTCGGTCAACTGTCCGCCCTCGTCGTAGCCGACGTAGCCCGGAGGGGCGCCGATCAAGCGAGCCACCGTGTGCTTCTCCATGTACTCGGACATGTCGATGCGAATCATCGCCTGCTCGTCGTCGAACAAGAACTCGGCGAGCGCGCGCGCGAGCTCCGTCTTGCCGACACCGGTCGGCCCGAGAAAGATGAACGACCCGATCGGCCGGTTCGGATCCTTGAGCCCGGAGCGCGCGCGCACGACGGCGTCGGCGACCGCGCTGACGGCCTCGTCCTGACCGACGACGCGCTCGTGCAGATGGCTCTCGAGGCCGAGGAGCTTCTCCACCTCGCCCTGCATCAGCTTCGCGACGGGGATGTGCGTCCACCGCGCGACCACCTCGGCGATGTCCTCCTCGTCGACCTCCTCCTTGAGGAGCCGTGACGACGATGGTTGCTCGCTCGCCTGCTCGAGACTCTTTTCCTCGGCGGCGAGCTCGCGCTCCAGGCCGGCCAACTTGCCGTACTTGAGCTCGGCGACCTTGTTGAGATCGTAGGCGCGCTCCGCCTTCTCGATCTCGAGCCGGGTCTGCTCGATCTGCTCGCGCAGCTGGCGGTGCTTGGCGACGCCGCCCTTTTCGCTTTCCCACTGCGCGCGAAGGCGGTCGCTTTCGCTGCGAAGATCGGCGAGCTCCTTCTCGAGCTTCTCGAGTCGGTCACGCGACGCGCGATCGGTCTCCTTGCGCAGGGCCTCGCGCTCGATTTCGAGCTGCATGACCCGCCGTGAGACCTCGTCGAGCTCGGCGGGCAAGGAGTCGATCTCGGTCCGGAGCTTCGCGGCAGCCTCGTCGACCAGGTCGATCGCCTTGTCGGGAAGGAAGCGATCGCTGATGTAGCGGTCGGACAAGACGGCGGCGGTCACCAACGCCGCGTCCTTGATCCGAACGCCGTGGTGCAGCTCGTAGCGCTCACGCAACCCGCGCAGGATGGAAATCGTCTCTTCGACGCTCGGCTGGTCGACCAGGACCGGCTGGAACCGACGCTCGAGCGCGGCGTCCTTCTCGATGTGCTTGCGGTACTCGTTCAAGGTCGTGGCACCGATGCAGTGGAGCTCGCCCCGCGCCAGCGCCGGCTTCAAGAGATTGCTGGCGTCCATGGCGCCCTCGGCGGCGCCGGCGCCGACGACGGTGTGGAGCTCGTCGATGAACAGAATGACGTCACCCTCGGACGCCTGCACCTCCTTCAAAACGGCCTTCAGACGCTCCTCGAACTCACCGCGATATTTGGCGCCGGCGACGAGCGCGCCCATGTCGAGCGTGACCACCCGGCGGTTCTTCAGACCCTCGGGCACGTCGCCGCGCACGATGCGCTGGGCCAGGCCCTCGACGATGGCGGTCTTGCCGACACCGGGCTCGCCGATGAGGACCGGGTTGTTCTTGGTGCGCCGGGACAGCACCTGGATGACGCGCCGGACCTCCTCGTCTCGGCCGATGACGGGATCGAGCTTGCCCTGGCCTGCGAGCGCGGTGAGGTCGCGCCCGAACTTCTCGAGCGCCTGGTAGGTCGATTCGGGATCCTGGCTGGTCACGCGTTGGTTGCCTCGCACGCTGCGAAGCGCCTCCATGAATTTGTCGCGGCTGAGTCCCGTGGACTTGAGCGCTTTGCCGACCGCCCCGGCGTCGTCGAGCATCGCGAGCACGAGATGCTCGACGCTCACGTAGTCGTCCTTCAGATTCGCGGCCTCGGTTTCGGCCTGCGCGACGAGCTTGGCGAGTCGCTGCGTCAGATACGGCGATCCGCCCGAGCCCGAGCCCGACACCTGCGGGATACGCGAGAGCTCTTGTTCGATGCGTTGGCGGAGGTCGCCGACCGGCACGCCGGCGCGCTCGAGCAGGACCGGCGCGACCCCGTCGGATTGCGCGAGCAAGGCCGAGAGGAGATGCTCGACGTCCACGCCCTGGTTGTTTCGCCGCACCGCCAGGGTCTGGGCATCGCGCAAGGCCTCTTGCGATTTCGAAGTGAGCCGTTCGACGTTCATGGTCTGCCAGAGATAAGCATCGATTGACGCATCGCAAGGTCGACTCCAGTCACCCTACCAGGGCATCCGTTCTCTCGCGCGAGAGCGCGGGCCGATCGCCCAAGTTGGCGCCGTAATTGACGGTCCAACGCATCGGCCGCTAAGATCGGCGGGAGTGGCAGCGCGATGACGCATCACATTCGCAGGGCAGGAAAGATCACGCTCGGGGTGCTGCTCCTGATCCTCGGCGTGATTGGTCTCGCGCTACCCGTCGTTCCCCAGGTTCCGTTCCTGATCGGGGGACTGACGCTGCTCTCTTCGGAGAACCGTCACTGCAAGGCGCTGCTCGAATACATCGAGAAGCGCGTCGGCTGGCGGCGATCGCCCCCCCAAGAACCGCAGCCCATGACTCCAATGGAGGCCGACGATGTCCGACGGTGAAAAGGATCGCTACGGAGACAAGCTTCACGACCTCGAAAAGGCCCGCGAAGACAAGTTCTTCGCCGACCGCGATCGCGAGCTTTTGCTGAAGCTCAAGGCGCAAACCGGCGCCCAGGACGAGCAGTCCGTTCGCGAGCTTGCGAAGATGCGCTGTCCGAAGTGCGGCGATCGCCTCACCCCCCACACGCGGCTCGACGTCGAGCTGTGCGAGTGTCCGAGCGGGCACGGGATCTGGCTCGAGACCGGCGCGCTCGAAAAGCTCACCGCCCGCGAGAGCACCGGGTGGTTGTCCCGCATCCTCGGCAGGGCGAGCTAGGTTCCGTCGCGACCGACGGTGTTCAGCGGGATCATCGAAAGCCTCGGCACCGTCGCCGGATTCCGTCGCTTACGTGGCGACGCGGAGCTGAAGCTCACGAGCTCCTTCCGCGGCCTCGTCCTCGGCGAGAGCATCGCCGTCAACGGGGCGTGCATGACCGTCGCCGCGCGGCGAGGATCCACGTTCACGGTCGTCGTGTCCGCCGAGAGCCTCCGCCGGACGACGCTCGGCGGCCTGAAGACCGGCGATACGGTCAATCTCGAGCGTTCGCTGCGGGTCTCGGACCGTTTGAGCGGTCATTTCGTCTTCGGCCACGTCGACGGCATCGGCACCCTTGCCGCGGTCGAGTCCGAAGGCGGAAGCGCGCTGTACCGCTTCAGCTTCCCGCCCGGGTTTGCGCGCTTCCTGGTGGAGAAAGGCTCGATCGCGGTGGACGGCGTCAGCCTCACCGTCTTCGATTGCGGGAAGCGATCCTTCACGGTGAGCGTCGTCCCCCATACGGCGTCCGCCACGACACTCGGCTCGATGCCTCCCGGACGGCGCGTCAACCTCGAGACCGACATGCTCGCGCGGTACGTCGATCGCGCCGTGGCCCACCACCTGCGCCGCTCATAGTCTGCCGTAGGCTCTGCGAGGCTGCGGCGACCTCGTCCGCGATCCGGCCTTCGGAAACCAGCCCGGATCCGCATTGTAGGTGGACTCGACCCTCCGTATACTCGGACCATGCGCAAGGAGGTCTCCATGCTGAAACCCGGCTGGGCAACGGTCGGGGCAGGCGTGGCGCTCGGAGCCGCGACTGCCGTGTCACTCGCGCTCGCGGGTGGAGTCGTCTACGGCGAAGGCGACAGTCTCGGACCGTTGCTCGCAATCGTCGGCGCCGCGGGCTCCCTGGCGCTGGTCTATGACGAGTCGCCGAAACGCTGGGTGCTGGCCCTCTACGCCGCGCTCATCGTGTCCAGTTTCCTCGTGATTTCGAGCCACCTGCGGGGCGACATCGACGGTGCCATGGTGCTCGCGGTCGCCGTCGTGGCAGTCGCGCTGCCGATCGCCTCCGATCTCATTCTCTCCGATCTCGGCCGTCACCTCGAGGTGAATCGCCGGCTCGGCTTCGGCACCTTGGTGAGCTTCATCACGCTCGTGCTGCCGCTGACTGCGCTCATGCTGACGCAAGCCCATCAGCGCGCACGGAGCGAGGACGAGGACCTGCTCCAGGAGGTCGCGCAGAAGATCCGTCGTGAGGAGAACACGATCGTCGTCACCGAGCTCGACCCCGCGAAACGCACGCGCCTTCAGAATCGCATCGCGATCAGGAGCGGCGATCAGACGTATCGGCTGTCCGACGCCGAGTTCGAGAAGGAAGTCCGCGAGTACACCGTCCGGAAGGACACGGAGAAGAAGGGCGTCAAGACGACGAGCGACGTGTCCCGTGAGGCCGAGGAGCGCATGCGCGTCATCCTGAAGTTGCAGGGCACGGAGCTTCCGACCGACGTCGTGCTCTTCTCGCACCGCGGACCGATGACGATCGTCGAGAAGAAGGTCGCCCTCTCCAAGGGCGACGACGGCGCCAGCTGATTCGTTCGCTCGCCGTCAGCGGCGAGCGACGTTCCGGCGCTGCGGCTCTTCCGACTCGTCGCACGGCGATCCGGCCGGCGCGATGTCGCGTGCCGCCACGAGCAGCTCGTACCACGCCCACACTTCCGGGAACGACGAGCGCAGACGACGCTCGGCGCTCGGCAGAACGCGGCGCGCCTTCCGTGGCGTCGACGATCGCTTCCCGCCTTGCATCGGCATTGGGTCACCATACCGTTCGGCGCCGAGCAGTGACTAGTCGAAAACGTCGCGCCTTCCACGGTCACCTTCGACGCGATGCGCGCTCGCCGCGCCATGATCGAGTTGCAACGTATGCATCGCGCGTCATGCAGCGACGCAAGGCGCGCGTTGCGTTCCTGCGGCGCCGGCCGTAGCATCGCGCGTTTCGGATGACCTTTCGCACTCGTGCTTCGACCGCCACGATCGCCGCGCTGTACGACCGCATCTCACCGGCCGTCGAGGACACGATGATCGACACGCTGAAGGCCTTTGCGCGCACGGTGCCGGCACCCCGCAACGACCCGTTCTACGGGCTCGATCGCCTGTACGGACCCTCGCTGCGCACGCTCGAGCGCATGACGGCATACGGCGATTTTCGGAAGTACGTCTTCGTGCTCGACGGTGGCGGCGGCCTCGGCGGCGTGGCGCGCTGGCTCACACTCACGTACGGGTGCCGCGTCCTCGTGCTCGATCTGTTGCCGCGCGTGCTGGCGACCGCGAGCCGACTGACGGCGCGCGCGCGGCTCACCGGCCGTATCAGCGCCATCGCCGGGAGCCTCGAGGAGATTCCCGTACGCGCCGCCACGTTCACCCAGATCTGGAGCGTCGCGGCGCTGCACCACGTCGCGGATCGGCGCCGGGCACTCGCGGAGCTCTTTCGCGTCCTCCGCCCGGGCAGCACCCTCGCGCTCCACGAGACGGTCCGGCGGTCGGAGTCGGTACCCTTGATCGGCGGGTCGTGCCGCCACGGCACGGAGGCTGAATATCTCGCGGCCCTGACGGACGCGGGCTTCACGACGATCGAGGCTCACGACGTCACCGCCGAGCGCGCAGAGGCATCGGCCATCACGCGATCGATCGAGGCCTCGCTCGTGCGTACGCTCTCCGAGCGCGCCCCTGGAGACGCCGAGAGCTGGCGGGCGAGCGACGCGGCGCTCGCGGAGATCGCCGCGGTCGTCGCGGGGGCCGACTACCGGTCGGTGCAGTTCTTCGCGCGGCGCCCGAGCGTCTGATGCCATGACGCCTCACCGACCGCCGTCCGACCCAGACGAAGCGTCGCTGCCGTTCGTCCCCTACGTTCGCTCCGCGGAGCGGATTCCGGAGCTGACGCCGCTCGCCATCGGGCTCGGGGTCGTCCTCTCGTTGACGTTCGGGATGGTGAACGCGTACCTCGGGCTCAAGATCGGCCTCACGGTGTCGGCGTCGATTCCCTCGGCCGTGTTGTCGATGGCCGTGCTGCGCGGCCTCCTCCGACGCGGCACGGTGCTCGAGAACAACGTGGTGCACGCGATCGCCTCGACCGGCGAGTCGCTCGCGGCCGGTGTCATCTTCACCGTGCCGGCGTTGATCTTTCTGGAGTTGCATCCGAGCGTGCTCGACATCTTCCTGATCGGGGTCACGGCCGGGATCCTCGGGATCCTCTTGATGATCCCGTTTCGGCACGCGCTCACGATCGAGGAGCACGCGTCGCTCCCGTTTCCGGAAGGCACGGCGTGCGCGCAGGTACTGATGGCCGGCGACCGCGGCGGCGTCACCGCCCGACCCGTCTTTCTCGGCATCGTGCTCGGGGCCCTCTACCAACTCGCCATGCGCGGCATGCTGCTCTGGCGCGACAACGTCAGCGTCACGCTTACGCGCCTCCACAAAGCGACCTTCGGCATGGAGCTCTCACCGCTCTTTCTGGGAGTCGGATTCCTCGTCGGTCCGCGCATCGCGGGGACGATGCTCGCGGGCGGCGTCCTCGGATGGACGATACTGCTGCCGTGGTTCGACGCCATCGGCGGCGGCACGGTGGGCACGTGGCTCGGCATCCCGGCGGGCGTCGTCGATCTCGGCGCGACCGACATCTGGAGCCGATACGTACGCTACGTCGGTGCCGGGGCCGTGACCGCGGGCGGCATTTCCGCCGTGGTGCGGGCGGTGCCGGTGATGGTCGCGGCCGTCGTGCGCCTTCGACCGACCCGCGGCGGCTCGGCGCGCGAGGTACCCCGCACCGAGCGCGATTTGCCGACGTCCGTCGTCGGCGCAGGAGTGATCACCTTGACGCTCGGCCTCTGGATCGTGCCCGCGTTTCATCTGTCGCTGGTGGCGACGCTCCTCGCCGTCGTCTTCAGCTTCTTCTTCGTCGTCGTCTCGGGACGGATCGTCGGGCTCGTCGGCACGACGTCGCAGCCGGTGTCGGGCATGACGATCACCGCGCTCCTCGGGACGACGTTCTGCTTGGCTGCGCTCGGAGAGCGCGGACCGGCCGGCGTCACGGCGTGCATCACCGTCGGCGCGCTCGTGGCCATTTCGATCGCGCTCGCCGGCGACCTCGCCCAGGACTTGAAGACAGGCGCGTTGCTCGGCGCCACGCCTCGCTACCTGCAAATCGGGCAGATGATCGGTGTGCTCGCGGCGGCGCTGCGGGCGGGGTCGGTCTTGTTCCTGCTCCACGCCGCGTACACGCTGGGGTCGCCCGCCCTTCCCGCGCCGCAAGCGAAGCTCATGGCGACGCTCGTGACCGGCGTGATGGAGGGCAATCTCCCGTGGGCCCTCATGGGGCTCGGTGCCGTGCTCGCACTGGTGGCCGAGGCCTGCGGCGTCATTCCACTCGCCTTCGCAATCGGCCTCTACCTTCCGATCACGACTACCGCCCCGTTGATCCTCGGCGGACTACTGCGCGCCGCCGTCGACCCCAACGACGGCCGCCTCGGCGACCGGCCGATCCTGTTCGCGTCGGGGTTGATCGCCGGCGACGCCCTCATGGGAATCGGCATCGCCGGTCTCACCGTGAGCGGGCTCGCGGGCCACTTCGCCCTCCGCTCCCCGGATTCGGCGAGCGACGGAGTGGAGGCGCTGCTCACGATCCTTCCGTTCGCCGCGTTGATGGTCGTGCTCGCCTGGAACGCGCGGCGCGCCGACCGATGACCGTCGCCGCGAGCGCCGACGACGACGCCCTCGCGCGCTACCACGCCGAGGTCAAACGGAATTACCGTTGGAACGTCGGCGCCCATCTGCTGTACGGGCTCCTCGGTACGACCGGCTGGCGGCTGATCACCGCCCCGACGTTCGTGCCCGACTATCTCTTCCGACTCGGCGGCTCGAATCTCGCCGTCGGAGCGCTGCTGTTCGCCGGCGGACTCGCGCGTTTCGTGTCGCCCCTCGTCGGCGCGTCCCGCGTGGGGCACCAGCCGCTGGTGAAGCGGACGGCCATCCGGATCGGCACCGGCATGCGGGTGCAGGTACTGGGCATGGCGCTCGCGGCGCTGCTCCTTCCGCCGAGTGCCGATCTCGCCGCCTTCGCGGTCTTCTACTGCGGCTTCAATCTGTTGAACGGCCTCCAGGGCGTCGTCTTCGGACTCCTGATGGCGAAGGTGATCCCGATCGCCCAACGCGGACGGTTCATCGGCGTTCGCGACTTCGCGGGCGGCGCGACCGCGGCGCTCGTCGCGTGGATCGCCGCGTCATGGCTCGCCGACGTTCCGTTTCCGAAAAGCCATGGGCTCACGTACCTGCTGGCTTTTGTCTTCACCTCGCTCGGCCTCGTGGCATTTGCGGCGATCCGCGAGCCGCGCGCGCCCGTGACCACCGAGGCGCGCTCGTTGGGCGCGACGCTCGGAAGCATGCGCGGCCTGCTCGCCAGCGACCACAACTTCGCGTGGTATTGTGCCGCCCGCGGCTTCGGCGGACTCGGCCTCATGGCCGCGCCCTACCTGATCGTCGCGATCGGCGCCGGGACCAGTGGGGGCGCACGCGAGCTCGCGCACGCGACCGTCGCGTTCTTCGCCGCGGGAACGGTCGCCAACCTCCTCTGGGGCACGCTCGCCGACCACGCGGGCTTTCGCTCCGTGTTCCTCATCGGCGCCGCGGTGTGGTTGGTGGCTCTCGGGTGGGTCAGCACGACGCCACCCACCGCCGCCGACGCCATCCCGCTCTTCCTGCTGGTCGGAGCGGCGCAGAGCGGCATCCAGATGGCCTCGATCAATCTGGTGTACGAGTTCGCCGAGCACGGCGAGCTCGGGGTGCGGATCGCGGTCGTGAACGCCATCGGCGAGCTCTTCGGGGCCGTTGCCCCGCTCGCGGGCGGCGCCATCGCCGATCGCTGGTCGTACCGATCGCTCTACTTGAGCGCCATGGTGTTCACCCTGATCGCGCTGGCGAGTATGTTCCGTGGCGTGCGACCGCGACACCGGAGGTGACCGATGAAGCTCGAACGGCTACCGTGGACCGGCGCCGGCGCGCCGGACGAGACGGAGCTCCGCCGGCGCCTCCGCGCCGACGGCTTCGACGCGGTGGTCTGGAGCGATGCGCCGGGCCGAACGTACGCGCCGCACCGGCACGACCATCACGAGTGCCTCTGGTGCATCCGCGGGACGATCACGTTCCACATCGAGGGCGTCGACTATCGACTCGAGCCGGGCGACCGCTTGATGCTGCCCGAGGGAACGCTGCACGGCGCCACGGCAGGACCGGGTGGCGCCACCTATCTGATCGGCGAGCGCTCGTGAGCGCGACTCATGAGTCGCGCACGCCGAAGCGCTCGTCGAGCGCATACTTCTCGTCGATCCCGACGAGCCCGTTGAACTCGGCGAATCCGACCTGTCGATCGCGCGCGGCGCGCGTGTGGCCGTCTGCACGGAGATGCGCGAAGACCGATTGCATCGCGTGCGTGGCCGCGAAGAGTGCCGCCACGGGGTAGACGACCCATTGGAAGCCGAGCGCCGCGAGCTCGTCGGCGGAGAGATCGGGTGTGGCCCCCTGCTCGACCATGTTCGCCACCAGCGGCCCCGGCAAGCGGCGGCCGATCTCGCGCAGCTCCTCGACCGACTGCGGCGCCTCGACGAAGAGCGCATCGACACCGGTCTCGCGATACGCGAGCGCCCGTGTGATCGCCTCCTCGAGGTCGACCGCCTGACGCGCGTCGGTCCGCGCCACGATCACGAGCCCACTGTCGCCGCGCGCCTCGACCGCCGCGCGCAACTTGGCGACCTGCTCGGCGACCGGAATCACCCGCTTGCCGCGCATGTGGCCGCAGCGCTTCGGCCACACCTGATCCTCGAGAAAGATGCCGGCCGCGCCGGCGCGGACGACGTCGCGGACGGTCCGCATCACGTTGACGGCATTGCCGTACCCGGTGTCGACGTCGACGACGACCGGAACGTCGACGGCGGCGCACACCCGGGCGGCAGTCGTCGCCACGTCCGTTTCGGTCAGGAGACCGAAATCGGGCTCGCCGAGCTGTGTCGCGCTCATGCCGTAACCGGAGAGGAAGATCACGTCGAAGCCCGCCCGCGTGGCGAGTCGGGCGGAGAGCGCGTCGAACACGCCGGGCATGAGCAGCGGCTTCCCGGACTGCAGCGAGGACCGAAGAGCGGCGGCGCGGTCGAGCATGGGTCTCTCCAAACGACGAGGGCCCGCGGCACGTTTCGCCGCAGGCCCTCGGAATCTTCGTCGCCGCGTCAGCCGCGACGTCAGAACTGATACGAGAACCGGATGCCGGTCTCGGACCGGCCACGATTCAGACCGGCGATGCCCCACGGCTCGAAATTGATCTCCTTGGTGGGGTTGATGATGAACCGTTGCGACAGGTTGATCGCGAAGTTCGGGGTGACGAAGTAGTCGACGCCCCAGATCGCCGCCTGGCTGTAGCTGTTGACGGGATCCAACAAGTAGATGAACGCCGGCGCGACGCTGCCGCCGCGGTAGAAACCGATGATCGCGAAGGTCATCAGCATTTCCCAGCGGTGGATGTCGTCGCGGTAGGCGATCGGCGGATCCTGGTTGATCGTCTTCGTCTTGGTCGGAAGATCGAGACCGCCGATCACGCTCTTCGCCTTTTGGATCATGTAGGTGTGGAAGAGCTGGCCGGTGATGAAGAAGGTCGTCTTCTTGTTGAGGGGCCGGATCCAGGTCGGACGGTCGAAGGCGATGAGGCCCGACCACACGTCGTGATTGCGGAGACCCGGTAGGAACGGCGCGAACGTCGTCTCGCGCGTGCAGTGCTCCTTGTTGGCGATGTCCTTCGGGCTGTGGCCGCACGAGTAGAAGGGAATGCCGAAATCGTACGCCTGCTCGGTACGCCACACGATCTTGGTCCACTCGTCGAAGTAGTTGGCGGCGACGCCGATCGTGTGGATGTAGGGGGTGTAGTACTCGACCGGGAGGATGCCCCGGCTGACGAGACGCTGGGTCTCGACGTTGCCGGCGTCGGTCGGCGGAATGCCGCGAGCGAGCGCGGCGCTCGTGGTGGCGCCGCCGCTCGGTGCGAAGCGCTGGTACAGATAGCCGACCTGGATCTGCAGGCCTTCCGGCAGGAGCCAGGTGTCCGGACCCGTCACGCCGTTGAACCGAATGCCGAACTGGCTGTTGTCGATCGGGTTCCGGTCGTAGTTGCCCTGACGGAGGCTCGTGCCGTGGTTCAAGTGCGTGATGTTCGGGAAGACCGCGAAGAAGGCGCCGCTCTGAGGGTTGGTGAGCGGGTCACCGATACGCACGCCCCAGGGATTCGGCAGGAAGGTAAGCTTGCTCGGGCGCCAGTCGCCGGGATTCCAGTACGCTTCGGCGAACACGTTGCTCCACGATCCGACGCTGCCGAAGTCGTAGAGTCCTTTGATCATCCAGAACGGGATGCGGAGGTCGTCGAGGCCGAAGGCCGGCGGCGGCAGCTCGTAGAAGAAGTGCCACGAGAGGTCGAGGGCGTTGGCGCGGTCGAGGAGGCGGAAGCCGTCGGACTCGCCCCAGATGATCTGCTGCTTGCCGGCGCGGACGCTGAAGTTGCCGCGGAACTTGATGTCGACGTACGCCTCGCGGAGCTGATTCTCGAACTTGAGGGCGTTCCGCGCGCCTTTGCTGTAGTCGTTGAGGTTGTCGAAGCGCTTGTCGACCTTCTCACCCTGGAACGTGTGGCGGTCGTTGAAGCTCGGCGTGTAGTCGTACACGCTGTCGTAGACGCCGCGGTACAGCAGGAAGAGGTGCGAGCTGTCGATCCAATCGGACAGATCGTAGCGGTCGAACCACTTGCCGCCGCGCTTCAGCCATTCGTAGTCGACGCGCACGCGCATCGTGTTGCGCTGCTGGATGAACTGGTACTGATCGATGTCCGGGTGTCGGATGAGTTGTTGCGACTGCAGGTTGCCTGAGATCTCGAGCGGACCGAACTTCTGCGTCGCCTCCGCGCGACCGGCCAGTCCGATCAGCACCGCGACAGCCAGCCATGTCAGCAACCGCTGCGTGCGCATCACCATGACGTCCCTCCTCCGCGCGCGCGCTGCCCCACGCGTATGTTTCGAGAATGGCGCGCCGACCGGCCGCGCGTAGGGGCGTCTATCGCAGCTACCCGCTCACGCGCAAGCGTCGCGACGGCTTGCGACCGATACGCGCACGATGCGACGTGCGCTCCCCGCGTCGCATGCGACGCGCGTCGCGTTGCACCGCGTCAGGCGGAGAGCTTTTCGATCGCGGCCGGGCTCGGGATGCGTGTGCCGCAGGGTCGGAGCGGGAAGCGGATCTCGAAACGCGAGCCGCGCCCCACCTCGCTCGCGACAGAGATCGTGCCGCCGAGCAGCGCGGTCAGCCGACGGACGATGTAGAGACCGAGTCCGACCCCGTCATGCCGTCGGCGATCGCTGCCGTCGACCTGGCGGAACATGTCGAAGATGATGCCCTGCCCCTCCGGACTGATACCGATGCCCGTATCGGCGACGGTCACCACCAGCGCGTCGTGCTCGAGGTCCGCTTCCGCACGCACGGATACCGTCCCTACGTCAGTGAACTTGAGCGCGTTGTGAACGAGGTTGCGGATCACCATCTTGAGCTTGGGATGATCGCTCTGGATGAGCGGGACGTCCGGACGGGCCGTGAACGACACCCGTACCCCCGATTTGATCCACGTGACGGGAATCTCGGCCTCGACCTCTCCGAGCAGCGCCGCGAGGTCGATCGGTCCGAGGGTCACGGGCAGCGCGCCCGACTCCATGCGACTGACGTCGAGCGTCGCCTGGATGAGCTCGAGGAGCTGCCGGGAATACTGGAGCACTTTCCCGCAGATCTCCCGCTGTTCGCTGGTCACGGCGCCGAACTCCCCGTCGCCGAGGAGCTCGTTGTACCCGATGATCGCGTTCAACGGGGTGCGGAGCTCGTGCGACATGGTGCCGATGAACTCCGACTTGAGGTTGTTGGCGGCCCGGAGATTGGTGAGAAGGCGTCCGGTCTCGATCGCGGTGACCGTCTGTTGGGCGATGCCCGTCAGGAGGCGGCGGCCCTTGGCCACCAGCGGCCCGGCCTGCGTGTGCGAGCCGGCGGTCAAGTAGCCGATGACCTCGCCGCGCAGATGCAGAGGAATGGCCGCCCAGGAACGCAGCGACCAGCGGGTCATCCAGGACACTTCGGGCGACGCCACCTCGAGCTCGAACCACCCGAGGTTCCCGGCCCGCTCGAGCTCCGGGAAATCACGGAGCTCGAAATCGAGCTGCTTCACCTCGAGGAGCATGTTCGGCATGACTCGGTCGGTACCGGCGGTCACGCGGAACGTCTGCGACTTCGGGTCGCAGAGCAGGACGTTCACGAAGTCGCAACCGATGAGGTCGCAGGTGAGCGCCGACAGCCGATCGAGGCGATCGTCGGCGTCGGGATTCGCATTCAGGAGCTCGGACGCGCGCAGCAGCGCCGCGGAGATCTCGGCCTCCTCGCGCTGACGCGCGTGCAGCGTCGCGTTCTCGATCGCGAAGGCGGCCTGGGTCGCAACGCCCGCGACCAGCTCGCGCTGGAGCGCGGTGAACGCCCCGGGCTGCGACCGGCTGCCGGTCGCGAAGATGCCGACGGTACGATTGCCGCACCGCATGCCGGTGAAGATGCCCGAGGCGATCGACCAATCCTTGATCGCACGCGCCCCGGGACCCTCGGCGGCGTTCGGCATCTCGACGAGACCCTCGGCGAGTACCAGCGCGCCGAAGTCCCAGAACGCGGTGCTGATCGCGGGCGGCGCTCCTAGACCTCGGCTCGCCATCAAACGATAGCCGGACGGGCTCGTCGGATCGGTCAGGATCGTCGCGCACCAATCGGTCTTGAGACGCTCGGTCGCCACCGCGTGCAGGCGGTCGATCACGATCCCGAGGTCGAGCGACGTGCCGAGCGCGCGGCTGACCTGGAAGAGACCCAGCGCCGTTTCGGCCGCGACGGTGAGCTCCCCGTTGGTCGTCGTCAGGCGCTCGCCGGCCTCCGCGAGACGCCGGTTCTTGTCCCGCATGTGCCGCTTGTAGAAGTAGCACTGGCTTCCCACGATCCCGAAGATGAAGAGCGGCACGACGACGAGCGTCGCGCGGCTCGCCTCGTGGACCGCCTCGGGCGAGCCGAGCGCGACGATCGTGCCGTACGCGAGCCCCGCCACCGCGATGATCGCGCAACTGCACGTCGCCGAGACCATCGTCGCGGGCACGATCGTCATCAGGAAGAAGTAGCCGAAGAGCAGACCGCTCGGTCCGAGCACCGCGAGCCCGATCGCGATGGCGACGGTGTCCAAGAGGAGCTGCAGGTACACGAGCGCCCGGAGGTCGGCGTCGCGCGCCATCAGCCGGCGATAGACCGGGCTGAGCGCCGCGCTGACGAGACAGACGAGCGTCACGGGCAGCCACGGCAACGCGAGCCCGCCGAGGTATGCCAGCGCCGGCATCGCGACCGCCACGATGAGACCCGTCCGCGACCGCGTCTCGCAGAGCCACACGTTGATGGCGGCGAGGTCGGACGCCTCGAGGGTCGCGACGCCCGTCGGCGCTGCCGCGACCGGATCTTCCGATTCGACCTCCCGAGCAAAGATCCGCCGCACGCGAAGAGACGAGCAAGGCGTATGCCAAAAAACAACGCCCGGCGGCGGCGTTAGGGGTTCCGAGACCCGCGAAATCCCGAGCACCGGCAACGCCCGGCGTCACCTCCGGGTGTCAGGCGCAAGTCCCAACGCGCCCGCAGTGTCATTCGCGTAACGGTGCTTTTCGAGAGTGTTCGCTTCCGTCAGACCGTTGGCGTGCGCGGCAGGCGCGCCTCGAGCGCACGCAGCTCGCGCTCGAGCACCCGATGACGGCGTCCAAGGTGGATGAGGAACCCCGCGAGCAAGATCCAGATCGCCGAGTACGCCGCGAACAAGAACCAGAAACCGTCGCTCATCGGGCGAGCTCCGCCATGCGATCCTCCAATCGATGCACCTCGTCGCGTAACCGCAGCCCCTCGTAGCGCAGCCAGAGCAGCCACGCGAAGAGAAGCGCGAAGGCGACCATAGCGACCAGAAGACCGACCACCATGCGCGGATCCTCGAGTCCGCCCTTGTTGGCGGGCGCCGAGATCACCGACGGGTGCATGCCGCGCCAGAGACGCACCGAGATGCGGATGAGCGGGATGTCGAGCACTCCGATGACGGCGAGCACGGCGGCCCAGCGTGCGATCTGCGGATCCTCGTGCGCGCTCGAGCGCAGCACGAGATAGACGGCGTAGATCGTCCAGAGGATCACGGTCATGGTGAGACGCGGATCCCACGTCCACCACGTGCCCCAGATCGGTCGCGCCCAGATCGGTCCGGTCACCAGCACCATCGTGCAGAACGTGAGCCCGATCTCGACCGACGCGACGGCGAGACGATCCCAGACGGCGCCGCCGCGCCAGAGATACATGGCGCTCGCGCCGGCGGCGAGGAAGAAGCCGAGGTATGCGGCCCACGCCGAGTTGACGTGGAAGTAGAAGATGCGCTGCGTGGCGCCCTGCACGCGCTCGTTCGGTACGTAGAGGAAGACGACCCACAGCGTGACGAGCATCGTCGCCGTGGTCGCCCATGGAAGCACGTGGTCGGCGAACGGCGCGATTCGACGGTGGAAGCTCATTCCCGCACCAGCTGCTCGAAGAGCATCCAGCCCGCGACGCTGAAGATGACGTCGAACGTCGCGAGCACGCGTATCCACGGGCCCGCGCTCGCGACGCTGCCGCCGTTCATCACGATGCGGCTCGCCTCGACCGCGCAGATGATCAACGGCACCAAGAGCGGCAGCACCAGGAGCGGCAGCATCATCTCGCGCGCACGCAACCGCACCGAGATCGCGGCGAACAGCGTCGCCAGCGCCGAGAAGCCGATCAGCCCGAGAAAGTTGACGAACAACGCCGCGAAGGGCGCGCTCAACACGGCGCTCCCGAAGAAGAGCGCGAGCAGCGCGACCAGCACGAGCTGCGCGGCGCCGAGCACGATCACGTTGCTCGCCATCTTCGCGACGAAGATCGCTCCGCGATCGATCGGGCAGAGGAGCAACCCGTACCAGGCGCCGTTTTCGCGCTCGACGAGGAAGGCCCGTTGGATCGCCATCAGTCCGGCGAACACGAACGTGACCCACTGCACGGCCGGCGCCGCCGCACCGGCGCCCTCCGGATTCATCGCGAATGCGAAGGTGAGCAGGATCAGCAACACCAGGACGACGAGCCCCGAGAGCGCTTCGCGCGTGCGGAGCTCGAGGACGAGATCCTTGTGGAGGATGCGCCAGGCCGCACTCATGCGGCGACCGCTCCGGTGATCTCCCGGTAGACCGCGTCGATCGCCGCTGCCGATTGCGCGTCGACCGGCCCGTCCCAGGCGACGCGCCCGCGATGGACGATCAGGACGCGGGTCGCGACGGCGAGCCCGCGCTCGAAGTCGTGGGTCGCAACGAGGATCGTTCGGCTCCGGGCGTGCAGCTCGCGAAGGAGCGCGGCGAGCCAATCCGCGGCGGCCACGTCGAGCCCGCTCCACGGCTCGTCGAGCAGCACGACGTCGGGGTCGTGAATCAGCGCCCGCGCGAGCGCGAGCCGCTGCTCCATGCCGCGCGAGAACAGCCGCACCGGGCGGTCGCCGACGTCCACGAGCGCGACCCGCTCGAGCCATGTCTCGACGCGCGCGGCGACGTCATCGAGGCCGTACATCCGCGCGTAGAACACGAGATTCTCGCGCGCGGTGAGATCGGGATAGAGGAAGCTCTGGTGCGCGACGAGCCCGATGCGGCCACGGACGGCGCCCGCCGCGGGGTCGGTCCCGAGGAGACGCAGCGATCCCTCCGTCGGCGTCGTCAGGCCCGCCAGGAGACGGAGCATGGTGCTCTTGCCGGCGCCGTTGGGACCGAAGATCGCGACGGTCTCGCCTGCGGCGACATTGAGCGTGACATCTCGCAAGACGACCGAGCGACCAAAGGCCTTGCCGAGGTTCTCGGCGTGCACCACGCGTCCGTCCCCGAGACCGCTCACCCCGTCGGCCATAACCAAGGGCGGCCGCAAAGGGAAGCCGTCATCCGTGGCGCTCGAGTGCCGCCAGGGCCGCGAGCGCGCGCGCTTCGTACTTGTCGCGGAGCGCGGCGTGGTCCTCGGTCGAGAGCTTTCCCATCTGGAGATCGAAGTCCGCCTCCTTTATCGCCGCGTATGCGAGCTCTTTCTCTTTCTCGAGGCGATAGCGCTCGGGATCACCCGGCGGAGCGGACGGCGCCGACGCATGCGGCGAGAGGAGCGGTGCCGCGACCGCGACGGCAACCGCGGCGATCACGGCCAGCCCGACCAGATAGACGACGATGCTCATCCGCACGCGCTCATGCGTCGAAACGATCGAGCTCGGCCTCGAGCCGGGCTCGACGCGCATCGTCCTCGGCGGCCCGCACGGGCGGCGGCGGCGGCGCGACCACGCGCCGCCAGCGCCGCGAGAAGACGACGATGAGCGCGCCCGCCAGGAACACCATCGCGAACGGCATCACCCAGGCGACCAGGTTGAACCCGGTGGTCGTCGGGGCGGAGAGGATCTTCTCGCCGTACTTGGTCGAGAAGTAGGTCAGGACGTCGGCGCGGTCCTTTCCCGTGGCGAGCTGCTCGGCGATCTCGGCCTTCAGCGGAATGCCCGATGGACACTGCACATGGTTGCAGCTGTGGACGGTGAGACCGCACCCGCACTGGCACGTGAGCGCCTCCTCGATCTCGCTTTGGGTGGCGTTTTTCATCGCGGCTCGGCCGCGGCGATCATCGTAGCGCGGCCTCGAGGCCGCGCTCCTCGACCGCGAGCGCCGCCGCCAGCGCGCGCTGCTCGGCGGCCGTCGGCGACATGACGATGACCGTGCCGAGGACCATGACGATACCGCCGATCCAGAGCCAGTTCACCAGCGGGTTCACGAAGACGATCATCGTCATGAGACCCGACGCCTCGTCGTAGCTGCCGAGCACAAGGTAGAGGTCCTCGACGAGCGTGCTGCGAAGGGCGACCTCGGTCGTCGGCTGTTGCTGCTTCTTGTAGAAGCGCTTCTCGGGAAACATCGTCTCGACGTACGCGCCGTTCTTCTTCACCTCGATCTCGGCTTGCATCGACGAGTAGTGCGCGCCGTCGGTGAAGTGGATGTCCTTGTAGGTGAGATCGAAGGCGCCGACCTTCACGACGTCGCCCTTCTTGACCGTCTCTTGCTCCTCGAGACGGAACGCCGACGAGGCTGCAACCCCGACGAAGACCATCACGACGCCCACGTGGATCACGTAGCCGCCGTAGCGTCGGCGATTCTTGCCGACGAGGTTCGCGAGCGCCTGCGGGGCGGCTTCTCCCATCAGGGCCTGGCGCGCGCGGGTGCCGCGATAGAATTCCATGAAGATCGTCGCGAGCACGAACGCGGCGAGCGAGAAGCACACGACCGCGTAGTAGTTTCGCCAGCCGGCCGCGAAGATGACGAGTCCGGTCACGAAGCCGAGCGCCAGCGGGGTCGTGAAGCTACGCCGGAGGTTGCGGGCGCTGGCGCGACGCCAGGCGATCACCGGGCCGACGCCCGTCATGAAGAGCAGCGCCAATCCGAGCGGCGCATTCACCTTGTTGAAGAACGGAGGCCCGACCGTGATCTTGATGCCCCGCACTGCCTCGGAGATGACCGGGAAGATCGTCCCCCAGAAGGTCGCGAAGGCGATACCGACGAGGAGCAGGTTGTTGAAGAGGAACGACGCCTCGCGCGAAAGAAACGAGTCGATCTCGTTCTCGCCGCGCAGCAGCGGCCGCCGCCACACGACCAACACCGTGACGATGGCGATCACCGACAACAGGAACGCCACGAAAAACGGCCCGAGCCCCGACTGCGTGAAGGAGTGCACCGACGACACCACGCCGCTCCGGGTGAGGAACGTACCGAAGATGGTGAGGCAGAAGGTGAGGAGCACGAGCACCATGTTCCACATCTTCAGCATGTTCTTCTTCTCTTGGATCATCACCGAGTGCAGGAACGCGGTGCAGGAGAGCCACGGCATGAAAGCCGCGTTCTCGACCGGATCCCACGCCCAGTACCCACCCCAGCCGAGCTCTTCGTAGGCCCAGCGCGCGCCGAGGATGTTGCCGACGGTGAGGAAGAACCACGCGAACAGCGTCCATCGCCGCGTCGTGCGGATCCAGACGTCGCCGAGACGGCCGCTCGCGAGCGCGGCGACGGCGAAGGCGAACGGCACCGAACATCCGACGTAGCCAAGGTAGAGCGACGGCGGGTGGATCATCATCCAATAGTTCTGCAGCAGCGGATTCAGGTCGGCCCCTTCGCTCGCCGGCACGGGCAGCCGCTCGAACGGCCCGGTGATGAAGACGAGGAGCGACAGGAAGAAGACGGCGATCGTCATCATCGTTGCGGTGACGTAGGGCATGAGCGCGGCGTTGCGCTCGCGGTTCTGCAGATGCACGAGGGTGCTCATCGAAGTGAGAATGAGACACCAGAAGAGCAGCGAGCCTGCCTGCCCACCCCAGAGCGCAGCGATGGTGTAGGGCAGCGAGAGCGTCGAGGACGAATACGAGGCGACGTATTCGAGCGAGAAGTCGCGCGTGACGAGCGCGTGCCAGAGAACGGCCGCGGCGATCACGACCATCCCGTGGACGCAGTAGGCCGCCTGGCGTCCGGAACGGACGAGCGCGGGGCGTTTCGCCAACGCTCCCCACAACGCGGTCAGGACGGCGTAGACGCCGCCGATCAGCGCCAATCGCAGCGCGAGAACGCCGAGCTCGACCATCGCTCCCTTACTCCTTCGCGACTTCCGCCGCGGCCTCGGCCTCGTACTTGGACGGGCACGCCGTCAACAGCGTGCGCGCATGGAACGACCCGTCGCGCGCATACGTACCCTCGACGATCACGTCGCGGCCCTCGGCGAACATGTCGGGCAGCACGCCGTTGTACGCGACCGGTACGCCGTCCTTATCGTCGAAGTTGGCGAGCCGGAACTTCAGGTCGAGGGTCGCCGCGTTCCAGGCGACGCTGTTGGCGCCGACGCGCCCGGCGACGCGCAGCCCCTCGCCCGCGACGGCTTCGCGACGCGACAGCAACTCGTCGATCGTGAGGTAGTACACCGACGTCTCACGGATGCCGGTGTACACGAGGTAAGCGACAGCGGCGACGATAATGCTGGCGCCGATGATGAAACGGCGATTTCTGTCCATCAGAGGGCGGCCCGAACGAATGTACTCGGCTTCCGGAGGGCCTTGCAACTCGGGTCGGTCATTCGATCGCGGTTTCGGAGGACCGGGCGCCGCGATCGCGCGGCGGCACGCACACGCCGCGCTTCGACGACCGCACGAACGCGACCATCTCGGCGACCTCTGCGGTCATGTCGCCGGCTTCGATCTCCGCGAGGGCGCGGCCGAGGTGCGTCGGGCGGCCGAAAAGCCGTGCGACGGCACGGCGGATCGCGGCGATCTGCGTGCCCTCGAATCCGGCTCGCCGCAAACCCACGGTGTTCACGCCGCGGACCGTGTGCGTCCCGTCGACCAGACAGAACGGCGGAACGTCGCGACTCGTGCGCGAGAGACCGCGCATGATCGCCAATCGGCCGATGCGGACGTGCTGGTGCACGACGCAATTTCCGGACACGAACGCGCGATCAGCGAGCTCGACGTGCCCTGCGAGGAGCGCGCCGCCGGCGACGATCGTCGCGTTGCCGACGCGGCAATTGTGGGCCACGTGCGCGCTCTGCATGAAGTAATTGCCGTTGCCGACGAGCGTCGTACTGCCCGCGACCGTGCCGCGGTGCACGGTCACGTGCTCGCGGAACACGTTGTCGTCTCCGATCTCGAGGAAGGTCTCGATGCCCGCAAAGGCGAAATCCTGGGGCTCACCCCCGAGGATCGCTCCGGGATGGACGACGTTCCGGGCGCCGATTCGGGTGCCGGCGCGCAACACGGCGTGCGCCATGATCAGAGTCTCGGCACCGACACTGACGCCGTCCTCGATCACCGCGTAGGGGCCGATCGTGGCGGTCGGATGGATCTTCGCTCCGGCGCCGACGATCGCCGTCGGATGAATCACGTCGAGCCGTTCTCGGCGGAATCGTCGTCATCCGATTCCGGCTCGAGCGGCTCACCGGCGATTCGGTAGCTCTCGGTCACCCACGCTCCGAGATCACTCAGCTGACAGCGCTCGGAGCAAAAGGGACGGAAGGGATTTGCCTTCCATTCGACGATGGCGCGACACGTCGGACAACGCGGCGTGAATTCCATCGTGTCGCTCTCTTCCGGACTCGAAACCTTCCGCCGCCGGCGGCGCTATGCTCCCGGCGGAGCCGGAAGCGTGCTCAGTATCCGCCGAGACTGCGCTTACGAGCGCGGAGACCGCGGCGGCTGCCTTTGTTCTTGTTCGGTCGCCCACCCATACCGCCGCCCATCTCGCTTGCGAACGGATCGCCTGCGGCAAACATGTTCTGCGGCGGCGCGAACGACGGACGCGGCGGCGACGACGGCGACGGCCGATATCCCCCTCCGCCACCACCGCCGGCGGGCCGTTGCGGCCGGTCTTCGGCGCTGTTCACCCGCAAGCGCCTTCCCCCCAGATCGTAGCCGTCGAACTTGCGAATCGCGTCGGCAGCTTCAGTATCGGATGCGAACTCCGCGAAAGCGAAGCCGCGGGAGCGGCCGGTTTCGCGATCGGTACCGATGTGGACGCGGGAGACCTTACCCGCCTGCGACAACAGCACGGAGAGCTCGTCTTGGGTCGTGTCGAAGCTCAAATTACCGACGAAGATTTTGTTCGAAATGATCGACTCCTTTTGGGTTGGGCGTGGGTCTGCGGGCGGGGGCCTTTCCGCTCGTATAGCGGATGGGTCTTTCCTATGCCAAGCGGCGTTTTACGAGTCGCGGGGCGGTTCGGCGGGCGCCGTCACCGCTGCCGTCGGAGCTCCCTCGGACCCGTCGGTTGCGCCGCGGCCCTCGTGCATCGACCGGCGCCGGCCGCTGCCACCGCGCCGCCGTCGGCGTCGCGCGGGGGATCGAGCTCCGTCGGGGCTTCCGGCCTCGCGCCCGCTCGGGGGCGGAGCCTCGGGTGCAGCGAGCGCCGCGTCGGGGAGCGGCGACAGACTGTCCTCTCGATGCTCGCCCGCCGCACCCACGCCGGGTCGGCGTCCCCGTCCGCCACGTCGACCGCCACGCCGGCGGCGGCGTCGCATCGCCTCGGCAGACGCGGCCCCTGTCCCCTCGCCTTCTGCGGGGACGAACGGCTCCATCGCCTCGATCCAGTTGCCGTTCGACGCGGCGAGGATGGCGGCCGTCCGGTCGACCGGCTCGGCCTCGGCCGGCTCGACGTCGATGGCGGACACGTCCGCCACGTCAGCGTCCGCATCGGGGATCTCAGCCGAAACGGACGTCGCAGCCGCGACTTCAGCAGGCTCCGGGGCAATCGACTCGCGCGGCGCCTCGATCGCCTCCATGGCGCTCGCCGCGGCCACATCCGTCGCGACGACCGGCTCGGGTGCCGCGGGCACTCCGTCGGCCGCCTCGTTGCGCCGCCCGCGGCCGCCGCGCCGACGCCGAGCTCGGCCCGCGTCGCCCTCTTCCTGCTCGCGCTGCTCACGCGCGGGCGGCGCCGGGCCGCGTGCGTATCCGACCGCCGCAGCCGCGGGACGCCGCGTACCGCTCCGGGTCGCCGCGCCCGGCGAACGATCCGCCGCCACGACCTCGCCCGGACGCAGCACGGCGATCGGCGCGACGACCTCGCGGGTACGCGTCTCGATCTCGCTCTGATGCGGCATCAGCTTCTCGCTGACGATGATCTGGACCCGCGTCGAGTAGCGACGCTCGAGCGTCGCCAGATCGTCCCGCTTCTGATTCAGCAGGTACATGGCGACGTCGCGCGGCAAGGTGACGTTCATCTGCGCGATGTCGCCTTCCGCAATGCGATGATGGATCTTGCGGAGGGTGCCGAGCGCCGCGGACTCGGCGGTACGCACGGAGCCGTGCCCTTCGCACATCGGACAGGCCGTGTACGAGCTCGCGACCGCCGCGGGCCGTAGACGCTGGCGCGAGATCTCGAGCAAGCCGAGCCGCGAGATGCGTCCGACGTCGTGACGCGCCTTCTCGGGTCGCATCGCCTCGCGCAGCGCGCGCTCCACGTCGGTGATGTGGCTCTGCACCCGCATGTCGATGAAGTCGACGACGATGATGCCGCCGAGATCGCGGAGGCGGAGCTGGCGAGCGACCTCGCGCGCGGCTTCGAGGTTCGTCTTGTGCGCGGTCTCTTCCTGGTTCGTGCCGCGCATCGACCCGCCCGAGTTGACGTCGATCGCGGTCAGGGCCTCGGTCCCGTCGATGACGATCGAGCCGCCCGACTTGAGCGGCACGCGGCGCTTGTAGATCGACTCGATCTGACTCTCGAGCCCGAAGCGCGAGAAAATGGGTTGATCGCCCTGGTAGAGGTGCAGCAGGTGCTCCTTGCCGGGCATGATGTTGTGAAGGAAGTCTTTTGCACGCTCGTAGACGTCCTCGTTGTCGATGAAGACCTCGTCGATGTCGGGCGTGAAGTAATCTCGGATGTTGCGGAGAACGAGGTCGTGCTCGCGGTAGATGAGAGCGGGACCGCGCTTGGTCTCCCCGTTCTGCTTGATGTTGCTCCAGAGGCGGTGCAAGTACGCGAGATCCCGCTCGAGCTCGCCGTGGTCCTCGTCGAAGCCGGCGGCCGTGCGAACGATGATCCCGCAGCCCGCAGGCGGCTTCAGGCTCTCGATCATCTCGCGGACCCGGACCCGCTCTTCGCCTTCGATCTTGCGGGAGATTCCGGCGTCTTCGGAGCCCGGCAGCAGCACCAAATAGCGGCCCGGCAATGAATAGAAGGTCGAGAGTGTCGGCGGCTTGTTCGTGAACTGCTCTTTGATGATCTGCACCAGGATCTCGTCCCCGGATTTGAGGACATCCTTGATGCGGCGGCGAGCTTTCTCGCCTTTTTCGCCCTTCTCGGCCTTTTCGGCGCCGTTGCCGGCACCGGCGTTCCGTCCGCCGGGCAGATTGCGGAAGCAGATCTCGTCGAGAGGAAGAAAGGCGTCGCGATCCGCGCCGATGTCGACGAAAGCGGCCTCGATCGCCGGATGGATGCGCCGGACGACACCTTTATAGATGTTCCCCTTCAGGTGCTCCCGACTGAAGGATTCGATCTCGAAGGACTCGAGTTGGCCGTCGTCAACGATCCCGACGCGGCTCTCCTCCGCGTGGGTGACGTTGATGAGCATGATCTTGGACATATCGGGCTGGAACCCCCCTCCCCACCGCTACCCGCGCCGTCGTATCACGCGCCGGTGCCGAACTGCCAACGAAACTTGGAGCTTTGATTCGGGCGTTCCTGCACGGCTCGGCTGACTTCCGAGGCTCCACGCAATGCAGCTACCCACCGAGAGCTTCGGCCACGAACTCGAGCCGATCGTTTCCCCAGAACATCTGGTCGCCGACGAAGAACGTGGGCGCGCCGAACACCCCGCGCTCGATCGCCTCGTCGGTGTTCGACTTCAGCCGCTCTTTGATAGGGCCCTCCTCGGCACGCCCGACCAGACGCGGACCATCGAGACCCGCGGCGGTCGCAATCGCCGCGAGCACCTCCGGGTCTCCGATATCTTGGTCGTTCGCCCAATAGCCCTGCATGACGGCGTGGTGAAACGCGAGGAACGTACCTTCTTCGAGCGCCGCGACCCCAGTCCGGAGCGCGCGGATCGTGTTGACGGGGAAGACGCTCGGCATGTGGAAGGGCAAGCCGTAGTGACGCGCCCAGCGGCGGACGTCGTGCGTCATGTACGCGGCTTTGGCGGGCACCGCCGCCGGCATGCTGTTGCCCGTCGCCTTGAAGACGAAGCCGAGGACCATGGGCTTGAAGACGAGCTCCGCCTCGTGGCGCGTCGCGAGCTCCTCGATCTCCTTGTGGGCGAGATAGCTGTAGGTGCTCGCGTAGTCGAAGAAGAACTCGATGCGTTTCATGGACCCTCCTCAGGTACCGCGGGTATCGCCGTACAAATCGATGTGGAGCCGCGGCGTATAGCGGTAGCCGCGCGCCTTGCACAGGTCTGCGAGCCACCGGGCGCGCGCATGGATGCTCGCGGGGACGGTGCCGAGCGGCATCAAGAGTACCGACGTCGGAGGAACGGGAGGCAGCTCGGCGAGCAACGCTTCGATCTCGCCGAGATCGCCCGGCGCTGCGACGACGAACTTCAGCTGGCACACGTAGGTTTCGAGCAGCCGGCGGAGCACCGCCGGGGCGAGGCGATGCTCGGCGTGGTCGGCGCGAACGCTCTCCGGTCGGTGCGGACCCGGATCGGAGTTCGCGAGCTTCGGAGAGATCGACATCAGGTCGCAGGCGAGCGCCTGAAACACGGTGCCGGCGGTTTCGATCGTGACGTGCCGGCCGGTCGATTGGATCTCAGCCGTGAGGCGCGGCAGGTTCGACCAGAGTAACGGCTCCCCGCCGGTAATCACTACGTGGCGCGCCTCCCCGGGCACCGCGGCCACGAGCTCGGCGATGGTGCGCCAGTGCCCCTCGGGATTCCACGAGGTGTACGGCGTGTCGCACCACTCGCAGCGCAGGTTGCAGCCGGTCGTGCGGATGAAGAAGGACGGCACGCCGACCAGCCCCCCTTCGCCCTGGATCGAATGGAACGTCTCGGCGATGCGCAGCCGGTCGTCGCGCGCGGCGGGCACGGGACGACCGTAGCAGACCGTCTTGACGATAGTAAATTGGTGGGCTAACCAAACTACCTATGGGACGACCGAGTCTCGCCGGTCCGCGCCGCAGTCAGATCATCGAGGGACTGTGCGCCGCGATCGTGAAGCACGGCGTCACCGGCGCGTCGGTGCAGCGCATCGCCGCCGAGGCGGGTCTGCCCGCGGGCCTCGTGCATCACTACTTCGTTTCGAAGGAAGACCTCTTGATCGCCACCGTCGATCAAGTCGTGAGCGACTTGGCCGAGCCTTTGCGAGCCGAGCTCCGGGTCCTCGATCCCGAACGCGCGCTCGCGCGCGGGCTCGATTTCCTTTTCCTCGAGCTGCCGGCCGACCGCGACCGCAGCATCCTCTTCGCGGAGATCGGCGTCGCCGCCGTGCGCCGCCCGCAGCTCCGCAAACGTTTCGCCGCGCTGAACGCCGAGATGGCGACCGAGCTCACCGACATGCTCGATCGCTTGCCCGAATGCCAGGGACGCCACGAGGACAACACCGACTTCGCTTGGCTGCTCATTTGTCTACTGTCCGGTGCGGACATGACCTGGCAATTTGATTCCGACGCGATCAACCCGCGCCGGCTCCGTCGCATGATCGACGAGCTGGTCGCCCGTCACCGAGGAGTGTCCAATGGAACGACTGATGCCCGAGCAACGCCGCATGATCGAGGACTTCGAGGTCATCGAGTACGTCGACGAAAAGCAGATCGCCGACCTACGCAAGCGAGTTGACGTCGCCGTCCCCCTCTCCCTTCAGTGGACGTGGGAGTACGGGAGCGAGGTGGAGGAGCTGCGCCAACTCTACGAACGCGGCAAGAAGGGTCAGTGGAACGCCGAGACCGACATCGATTGGTCGATTCCGTTCCCGAGCGACCAATGGTTCCTCCCGAAGGAGAACTCCTCGCTGCTCGCCGGCGTGCTGCACAGCATGGGCGCGGACGACGCCACTTGCCGCGACGCCGCGCGTGACGAGTTCGCGCACACGATGTCCCAGCTCCTTCACGGCGAGCAGGCCGCGCTCCAGCTCTGCGGCCAGCTGACCAATGCCTGTCCGACCATGGACCAGAAGTGGTACGCCGGCTCGCAGGTCATCGACGAGGTCCGCCACGTCGAGGTCATCTCGAAGTTCCTGTCGCGGAAGATGGGCGTGCTCCACCCCGTCTCGCCGACGATCAAGGTGCTGCTCGACAAGCTCCTCGCCGCGCCCACGTGGAAGCTGAAGACGCTCGGCATGCAGTGCCTCTTCGAGGGCGTCGCGGTCGGCATCTTCGACATCATCAAGACGATGACCACGAACCCGCTGCTCAAGGACATCCTCCGCCGCGTCGAGCTCGACGAGTCGCGCCACGCCGCCTTCGGGATCCTCACGATGCGGCGCCTCGTGCAAGACGCGACGCCGGAGGAGATGATCGAGTTCGAGGATTTCGCGTACGAGATTCTCGAAGCCCTGAATGCGAACCAGCAGCTGGACATGCTGCACGACCTCGGCCCCAAGTACGGGCTCGATCCCGAGGCATGCGTGCGCGTGATGTTCAGCCTCCCGAACTGGGCCGCGCTCAACAGCGAGGTTTACATGCACACGGTGGTGCCGAACCTCGTGCGTCTCGGGCTCATCACCGAGCGCACGGAAGGCAAATACCGGAAGCTCGGGATTCTCTCCGACACCCGAACCGCGCCGCGGAGCGAATTGCCGCTCTCGGCCTGAAGCGCAACGGGGGCGCCGGCACGCGGCCGACGCCCCCGTTCATCACATCCTCGTGGTCGCTAGAACTCGACCACCACGTCCGGCGTCCCGTCGAGCCGCACGGAGTCGACGAACCGGATCATCCGGTCGCTCAGCGACATGAGGAGCGAGCTCGTGCGCGCGCCGTGGCCGAAGAAGCGGACGCCCCGCATGAAGTTACCGTCGGTGACGCCGCACGCGGCGAAGATGATCTCGGGACCGGGCGCCAGGTCGCGCTCGGTGAAGATGCGACGCGGGTCGGTGATCCCCATCGCCTTCATGCGCTCTTCCTGCCCTTCCTTCGTCGGCACGAGCCGGCCCTGCATGCCGCCGTTGAGACAGCGAATCGCGGCGGCCGCGAGCACGCCTTCCGGCGCCCCGCCGATCCCCATGACGGCGTGGACGTTGGTGCCGCGGACGGCAGCCGAGATCCCGGCCGAGAGATCGCCGTCGGAAATGAGCCGAATGCGCGCGCCCGCGCTGCGGATCTCCTCGATGAGCTGCTCGTGACGCGGACGGTCGAGCACGATCACGACCAGATCCTTCACTTGGCGCCCGAGGCGCTTGGCGATGACCTGGAGGTTCTCCTTGGGCGTCGCGTCGAGGTGGACGGCGCCCTTCGCGGCGGGTCCGACGATGATCTTCTCCATGTAGCAATCGGGCGCGTGCAGCAGGCCGCCCTTGTTGGCGGCCGCGAGCACCGCGATCGAGTTGGGCTCGCCGGTGGCGCAGAGGTTCGTGCCTTCGAGCGGGTCGACCGCGATGTCGACCTCGGGCTCGTCAGGAAGCTGCTTGCCGACCTTCTCGCCGATGAACAGCATCGGCGCCTCGTCGCGCTCGCCCTCGCCGATGACGATCGTGCCGCGCATCGGCAACGTATCCATCGCCTTCCGCATGGCCTCGACCGCGACCTGGTCGGAGTAGCGCCGCTGGCCTTGCCCCATCGTGCGGGACGCCGCGACTGCCGCCTCTTCCACGACCCGCAGGAACTCGCGTGACAGATGCTGCTCGATCGACATCGAAACCTCCCGGCCTTGTCTCGTCAGGGTGTCGCGGCGCCGGCTCGGAGCCGCGACCGCGCAAGAAGGGTCAGTGTGACATAGAAGCGTCGTCCCGCGGAAGCCGCATTCCCGCGCGTCATCGGCCGCGGAAGACCGGCGGACGCTTTTCGAAAAAGGCCATCATGGCCTCCTGCAGGTCCTCGCTGGCGACGAACGCGGCGTTCCACGTCGCGACGTAGGTGAGGCCATCCTCGATGCTCTTGTCGGCGCAGTACTCGAGTACCCGCTTGGTTCCTGCGACCGCGAGCGGCGAGTTCGCGGCGATGCGGGCGGCGAGCGCCCGAGCCGCCGCCAGCGCGGACGCCTGATCGGGATGCACCGAGTTCACGAACCCGAGGGCGAGCGCGCGCTCGGCGCCGAAGTCGTCACCGCTGAACGCGAGCTCGGCGACCTGCCCTTTGCCGATGATGCCCGGCAAGCGCTGGAGCGTCCCCACGTCCGCGACCATCGCCATCCTCGTTTCGCGGATGCCGAACGTCACGTCGGCCGCGGCGATGCGGATGTCGCATGCGGTCAAGAGATCGATCCCGCCGCCGATGCACCACCCGTGCGCGACGGCGATGACCGGCTTCTCGCAACGCGCGACCGTGGTGACCGTGCGTTGGATCTTCAAGATGAAGTCGAGCAGACGCTTCCGCGCGCCCGCGCCGTTCCCACCCTCGATGATGCCGCCGCTCATCGCCTTCAAGTCGAGCCCGACCGTGAAGTGCGCGCCGCGCGCGGCGATGACGATCGCGCGCACGGACTCGTCGTCGCCGAGCTCGGTCATCACGCGCGGCAGCTCGTCCCAGAACGCGGGCCCCATCGCGTTGCGCTTGGCCGGGTTCGCGAGCCACACGGTCGCGACGTGGGCATCACGCTCGATCTCGAAAACCTCGTACGCCATGGCGACCTCCGGTGGGGCGGTCGTGCATACGACGCACCTTTCGGCAGGGCAAGGCCGCGGCGTACGCGCGCGACCGCGATGGACAGGCCTCCGGACGGGCGGTAGGGACGACGGCGCATGCTGATCGAAGGGATCGACACCGACCGCGTCGAAGCCGCCGTCTTCGACCTCGGCGGCGTATTTCTCGCCGGGGGCGTCGAGTCGGTGCAGGCGTTCGGCGATCGCCATGGGCTCACGGCCGACGCATGGCGCACCATCCGCCGCGACCTCTTCCACGACGAGCAGGGCATCTGGTCCGTCGTCGAGCGCGGCCACGCGACGTTCGCGGATTTCGTGACGCGCCTCCGCAAGCTCGCGCTGGAGCACGGCTGCGACATTTCGGAGGCCGACGCGCGGAACTTCATGGGCAACACCGGCTCGAGCGCGACGGAACGCCTGCGTACCGAGATCGTCGACGCCGCCGCGCGCCTCCACGCCCGCATGCCGACGGCGCTCCTCACCAACAACATCCCCGAGTGGCGCGACGGTTGGCGCGCGATGATCGACGTCGACGGGCTTTTCGACGTCGTCGTCGACTCCTCCGAGGTCGGCATGCGGAAGCCGGAGCCGGAAATCTACGAGCTGACGCGCGCGAAGCTCGGCCTCCCCCACACGGCGATCTTCTTCCTCGACGACCTCGGCGTGAACCTCAAGTCGGCGCGGGCACTCGGCTGGCAGACGCTCCGTTACGACGACACGACCCGCGTCTTGTCGGTGCTCGACGCGCTCGCGGCGGGGCGCCCCGAGCGCCGTTAGTCGTTTCGGGTCAGTAGCCCGCCGCGGCGAGCGCCGCTTCGAGCTGCGCCTCCGTCGAGCCGTAGTGCTGCTCGAGCGTCTTCACCCGCTTGAAGAAGAGCTGGAGGTCGAGCTCCCACGTGAAGCCGATGCCGCCGTGCATCTGGATGGACTCGCCGCAGACGAGTCGCGCCGCGTCTCCGGCGTAGGCCTTGGCGGCGGCGCACGCGAGCGGCGCCTCGGACGCATCGGTGTCGAGGCACCACGCGGCGCGATAGACCGCGGAGCGCGTCGACTCGACTTTCAAGAGCATGTCGGCCATGCGGTGCTGCAGCGCCTGGAAGGCGCCGATCGGCCGCTTGAAGGCCTGCCGCGTCTGCACGTACTCGAGCGTCATCTCGAGCGAACGGCTCATGAGACCCAGCAGCATGGCGCTCGCGCCCACCGCGCCGAGACGGTCGACGCGCTCGAGCAGCGCGAGCGGGCCGAGCGGCGTCATCTGGTGCTCGAGCGCGACGTCACCGAAACGTTGCGCCAGGTCGAGCGTCTGGAGCGCCCGCACCGAAAACGGACCCTCCACGAGGCCGACGCCGTCGCCGGTCGCCACGATCAACGCGTCGGCGGAGGCAGCGAAGGGCACGAAGTACTTCGTGCCGCGGACGCGGTCGCCGGTCGCCGCGAGCGGCGTCGAGAGGGTTCCGGCGAACGGCGCGTCGTGGCGTGCGATCGTGACGATCTTCTTGCCGGCGACGACGTCGCGGACGAGCGCGTCGTGCTTGCCGGTCGCCGCGAGCAGCGAGGCGGCGAGCACGACGTCGAGGAACGGGCCCGGAACGCACATCCGGCCCATCTCCTCCTGGACGATGGCGAGCTCGACGGCACCGAGCTCCTGGCCGCCGGCGCGCGCCGGCAGGACGAGGCCGAGGTAGCCCATCTCGGCGAGCTGCCGCCATCCGGCCGGATCGAACCCGTCCTTCGAATGCTCCATGACGCTTCGACTCTTCTCGAGCGGAAGCTCGCTCGTGAGGAAGTCGCGCGTCGAGCTCCGGAGCAGCGCTTGATCGTCGGAAAGCTCGAACCTCATCGCGCGTCCTGCGGCAGGTTCAGGACCCGCTTCGAGATGATGTTGCGTTGGATCTCGGAGGATCCGGAGTAGATGGTGCCGGCGCGCGACCACAGGAACTCGCGCGCCCAGTCGACGTCGGGCCGCGCGTCCGGACTCGTGCGCAGCAGCTGGCCGCCGGGACCGAGGATGTCGAGCGCGGCGTCGCGGAAGCGCTTGTCGAACTCGCTCCAGTAGATCTTCTCGATCGACGACTCCGTGCCCGGCGGATTGCCGGCCGCGAAGTTCGCGAGGGCGCGGATGCCATTGGCGCGCATGACCTCGTTCTCGACGAGCAGGCGCGCGAGCTTCTCGCGCACCGCCGGGCTCGTGCGGCCGTACTCCTTGCAGGCGTCCACGAGCGCGTCGAGGTCGCGCCCGAAGCGCGCCGACGCTGCGAGCGACATGGCGCCACGCTCGTACGCGAGCACCGTCATGGCGATCCGCCACCCTTCGCCGATCTGCCCGACGAGGTTTTCGCGCGGCACCCGCGCGTCCTCGAAGAAGACCTCGCCGAACTCGCTCTCGCCCGTGATCTGACGCAGCGGACGCACCGTCACGCCCGGCGTGTCGAGCTTGCAGAGAATGAAGGAGATGCCGCCGTAGCGATCCTTCGAGTCGGTGCGGGCGAGCACGAAGATCCAGTCCGCCCACGGACCAAAGGTCGTCCAGATCTTCTGGCCGTTCAGCACGAAGACGTCGCCGTCGAGACGCGCGCTCGTCCGCAGCGACGCGAGGTCGCTGCCGGCGCCCGGCTCGCTGAAGCCCTGACACCAGATTTCGTCGCCCGCGAGCATCGGCGGGATGAAGCGACGGCGCTGCTCCTCGCTGCCGTGGTGGATGAGCGCCGGGCCAAGCAGCCCGATGCCGAGCGTGTTGAGGATCGGCGGCGCGTCGGCGCGTGCCATCTCCTCGTCGAAGATCGCCTTCTCGACCTCGCCGGCGCCGCGGCCGCCCCACTCCTTCGGCCAGTCCATGCCGAGATACCCCGCCTCGTAGAGCTTCTTCTGCCACCCACGGCGGAACTCCATGAGACCGTTCTCGGTGGCCGCCGGATCGCGCAGCTCCTCGCGCCACGGCCGGCGCATGTTGGACGCGAGCCACGCGCGCAGCTGATCGCGAAACTCGAGGTGCTTGGGAGCGAGTTGCAGATCCATTTCGGCGACTCCTTGGTTTGGCAGATCGGGAGCGGCGGCGGGCGATGCGGCGCGACGGTCCTACGCAAGCCTCCCCGCTGAAGCAATGGTCGGCGCGGGGCTCACAGCTCGGCCGAGAAGCGGATCGTCTTCTTCGCGATGCCGTCGAGCACGACGTCCGCGCCGCCCGAGCGGAACATCCACTCGAGACGATGATCGCGGTATTCGCGCACGAACATGCCGGCCTCGACGAGCTGGGGCAGCATCTCGAAGCCGCTCATGGATTGCATCGCCTCGGCCACCACGCGCTGCACGCTCGGCCGCTCGCGGACGCGGTCGAGCCAGCGGGCGAGACCAGAGCCGGCGACCGGCGGAAAGCCGTTCACGCCGGCGGCGGCGTTCACGTGGGGGATGACCGAGAGATCGGCCCACCCGAAATGCGCGCCGTTGAACCACTCCGCGCCGCCGAGCGCCCGGTCGAGATGCGCGTTCAGGCCGGCGATCTGCTCGCCGGCGCGCGCGATCATCGCGTCGGCGGTGCTGCCTTTCGCGCGTCCGAAGACGCGGATCTCGAAGAGGCCCCAATTCGCGGCCTCGTATTGGGTGTCGCAAATCTCCTCGAGCGTCCGGGCCCGGGCCCGCTCGATCGGCGTCACCGGGAGGAGCGGCGGCGACGGCCATTTGTCCTCGATGTACTCGAGGATGATCGTCGAGTCGTAGACCGTGGCGTCGCCGTCGACGAGCGCCGGGACCTCGAGCCGCGGGTTCGCAGCGCGAAAGGCCGCGTCGCCGCCGGAGAGCAGGTCCGGCATCGCGGTCTCGAACGGAATGCCCTTCTCGAGGAGGGCGATCTTCACCTTCTGCGCGTACGGCGAGAGCGGATGCTCGAAGAGCTTGATCACGGGGGACCTCCGTTCTACTGACGTCGTTCGATGATTTGGGCGACCGACCTACTGGACCGCACGGGCGTAGCTCGATCCGAAAGTCATGGCCAGAGTCGCGCCGCCACAAAGTCGCGGTCGGGTCGACCCGCGCCGCGGTTTGGCGCCGAACCGCCTCTTCGCGACCCGCCATGAATGCGCCCTCCAGGCGCCACCGCCCCGGGACGGCCGTGCTCGCGAAGGGGCGCGATCGGGTCGAGGCGATCCTCGACGCGGCGACTCGCATCCTGATCGACGAAGGGTACGCGCGGCTCTCGACGCGCAAGATCGCCGCGCGTGCCGGGGTCCGGCCCGGCCATCTGCAGTACTACTATCCGACCAAGCAGGACGTGGTGCGTGGCCTCCTCGAGCGCTACCTCGAGCGCGCGACGGCCGCGCTCGGCGCGCGGATGGCGGCCAACGCCGCGACGCCGGCGCTCCGCCTGGAGGTCCTGCTCGACGGCATCCTGCGGAGCCAGGAAGACATCGAGAACGCCCGCTTCTTCTGGGAGCTCTGGGCGCTCGCGGCCCGCGACCCGGCGGTCGCCGACGCCATGCAGTCGTTCTACCGGAGCTACTGGCGCGCCGTCGTCGGCGCACTCCTCGACGCGGAGCCGGCGCTCGGCCGGCCGCGCGCCGAGCGCCGCGCCGCACTCCTGGTCGCCATGCTCGAGGGACTGACGCTCTTCCGGTCGCGGGCCGCGAGTCGCGAGCTGCCGCTCCCATTCCTCGAGCGCGAGCTGCGAAGCGTGGTGCGGCGGCTCGCGACCGACCCCGCCTGACTGCTCAGGCGCGCGCCAGCTTCGACAAGAACGCCCGCGTCCGCGGGACCGCGTCGGCGTCCCCCTCGACGGGACACGGAGCCCAGAGGAAGTCCGTCGTCCCGGCATCGGCGAGCTTCGCGAGCTCTGCGCACGACGGTCGCCTCGTCACCGGCGATCACCACGTCGGCAGGGCCTTCCGCTCCTTCGCGATCGAGCATCGCGCGATACGACGGCAGCGTGCCGTAGATCGCGAATTGCTGCGCCGCCGCCCGTCGCGCAGCCGCCGGATCTTTGGTGATCGCGACCGGCAGGCCGACCACGATGCGCGGCGCAGGGCGGCCCGCCGCCGCCGCGGCCTCGGCGATCCGCGGCACCGTATGTTCGCGGATCGTCTTGGGTCCGGTCATCCAGGTGATCGTCCCGTCGGCGACGGTGCCGGTGAGCGCCAGCATCTTCGGCGCGAGGGCCGCAACCAGGATCTGGCAGGGCGAACCTCCAGGAACGTTCATGCTCGCGGCGACGCGGTACTCGTCACCCTGGTGCATGACGCTTCCGGTCCGCATGAGCGGCGCCAACACCGCCAGGTATTCCTTCATGTGGCTGTACGGCTTCGCGAACGAGAGCCCGAGCATCGTCTCGATGACGACCTGGTGCGAAAGACCGATCCCGAGGGTGAAGCGGCCGCCCGCGATCGCCTGCGCCGTCATCGCCTGCTGCGCCATCGCCGTCGGGTGGCGCGGGAACGTCGGCACGACGGCGGTGCCCACCTCGAGGCGCGTCGTCTCGCGCGCGCAGAGCGCCGCCATCATGATCGCGTCGAAGCCGAAGATGTTCGCGAGCCACGCGCTCGCGAAGCCGTCGGCCTCGGCGCGCTTCGCCTGCGTCAGGATGCCGTTCACGTCCGCTGGAGCTCCGCCGATGTCGCCGATGCCGATGCCGATCTTCATCGCCATGATGTCCTCCTCCGTGGGTCGCGGCGTGTCCTAGCCGAATCGCCGTCGCGATGGGAATGGCGCCAGCCGCTGACATTGACTGCGCCGGGAGTCGAGTGGGACACTCCGCGCCGGTGATGGACACACCGCTGATGCCGCTTGCGGCTGCGGGGATGGTGGGGTTGCTGGTCGGCATCGTGGTGACGGCGCTCGTCACTCGCGTCCGCGAGGCACGCCGCGTCGCCGAGGCCGATGGTCGCGCGACGGACCTCGGGGCACGTCTCGAAGAGCGCTCCGCGCGCGTCGCGGCCCTCGACGCCGATCTCGCCGCGGCGCACGCGGAAGGTGCCGCCGCGCGCGCCGCCGAGGCTCGGCTCGAGGCCGCGCTCGCGAGCGAGCGCGCGACCAGCGCCGAGAAGCTCGCCACGCTGCAGGCCGCGGAAACCGCGCTCCGCGAGGCATTCCAGGCCCTTTCGGCGAAGGCACTGCAGGACAACAACGCCGCGTTTCTGGCGCTCGCGAAGAGCACGCTCGGCGAGTTCCAACAGCGCGCCTCGGGCGAGCTCGAGCACCGCCGCCTCGCGATCGATCAATTGGTGCAGCCGATTCGCGAGTCGCTCGATCGCGTCGGCACGCAGCTGCAGACGGTCGAGAAAGAGCGCGTCGGCGCGTACTCCGCTCTCACCGAGCAGGTGCAGGCGCTCGCCGTCAGCCAACAACAGCTCCAAGGCGAAACCGCCAACCTGGTGCGCGCGCTCCGTACCCCGAGCGTCCGCGGCCGCTGGGGCGAGATGCAGCTCCGGCGCGTCGTGGAGCTCGCGGGCATGTTGCCCCATTGCGATTTCCACGAGCAGCAGACCGTCACCACCGACGAAGGCCGCCGCCGTCCCGACCTGATCGTCCAGCTGCCGGGCGGCCGCCACCTCGTCGTCGACGCCAAGGCGCCGCTTCTTGCGTACCTCGACGCCCTCGAAGCCACGGAAGAAGGCCTGCGCGACGCCAACGTCAAGGAGCACGCCCGTCAGGTGCGCGACCACGTCAGCGCGCTCGGCGCCAAGACGTACTGGGCGCAGTTCCAGCCCTCGCCCGAGCTCGTCATCATGTTCCTTCCGGCCGAGACGTTCTTGAACGCGGCCCTCCAGGCCGACCCGACGCTGATCGAGTTCGCCGCCGTCCGCCGCGTCGTCCTCGCGAGCCCGACGAGCCTGATCTCGCTGCTCTACGCGATCGCGCACGGCTGGCAGCAACAAGCCGTCGCCGACAACGTCTTCGAGCTGAGCCGCCTCGGCCGCGATCTCTACGACCGCCTGCGCACCATGGTCGGCCATTTCGAGCAGGTCCGGAAAGGACTCAACACCGCGACCACCGCGTACAACGACGCGATGGGCTCGCTCGAAAAGCGCGTGCTGGTCGCCGCCCGGCGCTTCAAGGACATCAACACGTCCACCGCCGAGATCCCGCTGCTCGCACCGCTCGAGCAGGCCGCGCGCCGCTTCGATCCGAAGAACCGACTCGAGGCGGACGACGATTGCGACGACGGGAAATCCGTCGACGACGCACGCGAAGAGCGTGACCCCGGCTTGATCTCCCGCGCGCTTCGCGCGGGCCGAGCGCAGCGAGCCGGGGGATGAGCTTTCGCGGCTTTGCCGCGAAAGGCGAAAGGGGAGAGTTTCCCTTTCGGACTAGATCACGCCCGCGGCGGAAAGCCGCGCCAGCTCCTGGTCGTCGATCCCGATCTCGGCCAGCACCTCGCGGGTGTGCTCCCCGAGGGCGGGCGCGAGCGGGCGGGCCCGCGGATCGGCGCCCGAGAACCGAAGCGGGTTCCCGTGCAGGACGATCTCACCGAGCGCAGCATGCGGATGGCGCTCGACCATGCCGCGCGCGACCAGCTGCGGATCGTCGATGAGCTCGTCGGGGCGCGCGACCTTCGCGCAGGGAACATCGGCACCGCCCGGTCCGAGCGCGCGGAGCACCTCGTGACACGTGCGCTCCCGGACCCACGCCCCGACGAAGCCGTTCACCTCGGCGCGATGGCGGGCGCGGCCGCGGTGGTGCTTGTAGCGCTCGTCCGATGCGAGCTCCGGCCGGCCGATGGCGGCGCAGAGCCGGCGGAAGAGCTTGTTGCTGGCCGTCCCGACGACGATCCAGCCGTCGCGCGCCGCGAGCGCGTCGTAGGGCGCGCTGAACATGTGCTGGTTCCCGACCCGCTCCGCCTGGACACCGAGGCCCGCGGCGATCGTGGCCCACGAGTCGGTGATCGCGAACACGGCGTCCTGGTTCGAGAGGTCGAGGGAGCGCGCGACCCCGGAGCGATCCCGGTCGAGGATCCCGGCGACGACGCCGAGGGCGAGGTAGAGACCGCCCACGAAGTCGGCGAGCGCGCCGCCGCCGCGGACGGGCGGCCCGTCGGCGAACCCGGTCATCGCGAGGAGGCCGCCGCTCGCCTGGGCCACGATGTCGTACGACGCCTGCCCGGCGCGCGGACCGGTGGCGCCGAACCCCGAGAGCGCCGTCACGACGAGCCGCGGGTTGCGGGCGCGGAGCGCCTCGGGTCCGAGCCCCTGCGCTTCCATCCATCCCGACCGGAAGTTCTCGACCACGGCATCGGCACGCTCGGCGAGTCGCAGGAAGATCTCACGTCCTTCCGGCGTTCCGACGTCGAGCGTGATCGACCGCTTGCCGCGGTTGGTATTCTCGAACGCGAGCGAGGTGTGGCCTTCCTTCGACGGGCCGTACCGGTAGTCGTCTCCCGTCCGCGGGCGCTCGATCTTGATCACGTCGGCGCCGAGGTCGGCGAGGATCGCGGTCGCGAAGGGCCCCGCGACGACGCGCGAGAGGTCGAGCACCCGAATCCCCTCGAGAACGCGGCCGGCCACGGCGGCGCATGCTAGCAACGACCGCGACGAAACCAAGCAAACGTCCCGACCGAACTTGACTGTCCCGGCGAGCGCGTCGCATGGTGTCACGAACGCTGGGGGAGCCGTTCGGTATGCGGCTGAGAGGGCAGCGTCGGGCTGCCGACCCCTCGAACCTGACCCGGTTCGCACCGGCGGAGGGAAGCGCCATGACGAAGACCCAGACGCAGCTCGAAGCCGCCCGTGCCGACGTCGTCACGCCCGAGATGCGACGCGTGGCCGAGCGCGAATGCGTCACCCCCGAGGTGATCCGCGCCGAGGTCGCGCGCGGCCGCCTGGTGATTCCCGCGAACGTCCGCCACCTCGCCGGGAGCGGCGGCAACGCGCCGAGCGCGACGCCCGCATCGACCGGCGATCCCGCGTCGGCCGGCCACCCGGGCGCACCGGCCGCGTCCGCGTACTGGGTGAATCAAACCGTGGCCCAGCGCCGGCGCGTCATCGACGACCCTGCCGCGCTCCGGGGCTCGCACGCGCCGAAACGCCTCGATCCGACCGGCATCGGCCGCATGATCACCACCAAGATCAACGCCAACATCGGCGCGTCGCCGGTCGCGAGCGGCACGGCCGCGGAGGTCGAAAAGCTCCACTGGGCGCAGCAGTTCGGCGCCGACAGCCTGATGGACCTCTCGACGGGCGGCAACCTGAACGAGTGCCGGCAGGCGATCATCGACCACGCGACGATCCCGATCGGCACGGTCCCGATCTACTCGATGATCATCGGCCGCCGCATCGAAGATCTCACCTACGACGTCATCCTGAAGGAGATCGAGCGCCAGGCGCAGCAAGGCGTCGACTACTTCACGATCCACGCGGGCGTGTTGCGCGAGCATCTCCCGCTGATCGCGAAGCGCACGACCGGCATCGTCTCGCGAGGCGGATCCCTTCTCGCCAAGTGGATGCTCCATCACCGCAAGCAGAACCCGATGTTCGAGCTCTTCGACGAGATCAGCGCCATCATGCGCGAGTACGACGTGACGTACTCGCTCGGCGACGGCCTTCGTCCGGGCTGCCTCGCCGACGCGTCGGACGCGGCGCAGCTCGCCGAGCTGCACACGCTCGGCGAGCTCGTCCAGCGGGCTCGCGCCGCCGGCGTCCAGGCGATGGTGGAGGGTCCGGGCCACGTGCCCCTCGACCAGATCGGCTTCAACATGCAGCTCGAGCAGCGCGTCTGCGACGACGCCCCGTTCTACGTCCTCGGACCGCTCGTGACGGACGTCTTCCCCGGATACGACCACATCACGAGCGCAATCGGCGCCACCGAGGCCGCCCGTCACGGAGCCGCGATGCTGTGCTACGTGACGCCGAAAGAGCACGTCGGGCTGCCGCGCGCCGAAGACGTGAAGGTCGGCTGCATCGCCTACAAGATCGCCGCGCACGCCGGCGACATCGCGCGCGGCATCGCCGCGGCTCGCCAGTGGGACGACGACCTGTCACGGGCGCGCGCAGCCCTCAATTGGCCGAAGCAGTTCGAGCTCGCCTTCGACGGCGAGACGGCGCGCGCCCTCCACGACGAGGATCTCGAGGTCGATACCGAGTTCTGTGCGATGTGCGGCCACGACTGGTGCAGCCTTCGCATCTCGAAGGAGATCGTCGAGTTCGCGAGCGGGAAGGAAGCCGGGTTCCAGCCGACCCGGGCCGCGGCACGCAGTCCCGGGGTCAGCGAGGAAGGCCGCGCCCTGCTGCGCCAACGGGGCACGCTTCCGATCGTCGACGGAAAGCATGCCTGCCACAGCGACCTCGTGAGCGAGCCCGTCGCCGCCAAGGATCTGCAGCGAGCCGTGACCGACGCGACTCCTTGACCATGGCCTCCGCGGCCGTGGATCTCCCGTACGGGCCGCACCGCATCCAAGGTGGCGCAGGTGGTAGGCCTGGGCTTCGCTGGCGCGTGGCACAACTGTGCCATCGCGGATCAGAGCCCGGGCTCAACGTTTCTCCGTAAGAGGCCGATGTGGAAACGGAGATGGCGGGCGCGCTGAGGGTGTGAGTAGCCCTCTACATGGAGATCGCTTTGTACTTCTGGCAACGACGCAAGCAGGCTCCACTTGTGCACGATTCTGAGCGGACATACACCCATGGCAAATCAATACGTTGAAACTATTCATTCCAAAGACACGTGGCCCACTTCTTGATCGCTCGGGGAGGGGAAATGTTCGGAATATTGACCGATTGTCAGTCGAGGTGTGCCCGCGGGTCCAGAGCGGTCTCATGCGCCACGAAAAAGCCTATCGCTGACGCACACCGTGCCGCAGGTGCCACATGCCAAGAAACGTCACTCGGACAAATTCTCGAAAAGCAGCGCCTTAGCGTTCTCCTAGCCGATGGCGCGAGCATTGCTGCGGAGGTGGTGGAGTGCGTCATTCGATGAGGCGAACGAGATCCGTAGCGACAGTGCTGACACTCATGCTGGGTCTCGCCGCGTGCGGGCCGATGAAGCCCCCGCCCCCGACTCCCGCAGTCCAGGCGCTGTACCCGACGCTCTCCCAGAATCCGAAGCCGGCCCCGCTGCCGTACGTGCTCCAGGTCGGTGACGAGCTCGCCATCAAGTTCTACACCAACCCCGAGCTGAACGAGGACGTGAAGGTCCGGCCCGACGGAATGATCTCCCTCCAGCTGATCGACGACGTCCAGGCCGCGGGCCTCACCCCGAAACAGCTCGATGCCGACCTCACCAAGCGCTACACGGGCGAGCTCGCCGATCCGAACGTGAGCGTCATCGTCCGCAAGTCCGGGTTGAACCGGATCTACATCGACGGCGAAATCAAGAACCCTGGGATCGTGACGCTCTCCGGCGGGATGACGCTCTATCAGGCGATCCAGCGTGCGGGCGGTCTCCTCGAAACCGCGCATCGCAAACAGATCATCCTCATCCGCAAGGGTCCGGACGGCCAGCCGGTCGGACTCTCGGTCGACATCCGGCCCATTCAACGCGGGTCCGATCCCTCCCTCGACATCCCCATGCAGCCTCTCGACATGGTGTTCGTGCCGCGGTCGAAGATCGCCGAGGTCGACCTGTTCGTGAAGCAGTACATCCGCGACGCGTTGCCGATCCAGGCATTCCCGATTCCGGCTTTCTGAGGACCATCATGGACGAACAACAGATCCCGTGGCGTGAGCTCCTCGCCGTCCTGCACCGACGGCGGAAGTTCATTCTGCAGGTGTTCCTCGGTGGGTTCATCACGGTCGCGATCGGCGTGTGGACGCAGCACCCGAACTATCGCGCCTCGGCGACGCTCATGGTGACGTCCGACCGCGCCCAGATCGTGGTGTCACCGGACGCCGACACGCGGCCGACCGTCGAGCGCGTGACCGAGCAGGACATGAACAGCGAGGTCGCCCTGATTCACAGCGACACGCTCGTCCGCGAGGTCCTCGAGCCGTATTGGAGCGACGATTCGGACAGTCCCACGTTGTTCGCGCGTCTGATGTCCGCCCTGACGTTCCCGTTCCGCCTCCCGTCGATCCTCTACGCCCGCTACCACGGTCTCCGGCAGGTGACCGGCCTCGACAATTGGACCTACAGCGTCCTCACCAATCTCGGCGTCGGCGTCATCGGCAAGTCCAACCTGATCGCGGTCGATTTCTACGCCTCCGATCCCAAATGGGCGGCCGAGTTCGTCAACAAGCTCGTCGCGCACCACATCGAGCGCCGCGCCAAGCTGAGTCAGCAATCCGAAGCGCGACGGTTCTTCGAGTCGCAGCGTGACGTCCTCGCGACGAAGACCCGCGAGGCGGAGGTCGCGCTCGAAGAGTTCAATCGCCGGCAAGGCATCGAGTCCCTGTCGCCCGAGCAGCGCACGGCCATGCGCACCCGGCTCACCGACCTCGAGGCGCTCCTCGCCAACTCGGAGCGCGAGCTCGCGGAAGGAACGGCGCGCGTCGCGTTCCTCACCAACGAGATCAAGAACTACCCGAAGAGCATCGCGACCGAGTCGAAGGTCGCCCAGAACCAGCAGTTCATCAAGCCGAAGATCCTCGAGCTCGAGCTCCAGCGCAGCGAGCTGCTGTCCAAGTACGCTCCGACCAGCGTCAAGGTGCGCGACATCGATCGGCAGATCGCCGAGGCGCGGCGCCTCATGAACTCCGACCGGGAGACGCTCGCGGAGACCACGAGCGCGATCAACCCGGCCTACCAGAATCTCGAGGTCGACCTCGCGCAGACCAAGGCGCAGATGGCGGCCGTCGGGGCCCGCGTCGAGGCTCTGAAGGCGCAGGTCGCCGACAACAAGACGAGGGTCGGCCATCTCGACGAGATCAGCTCCGAGCAAGAGCGGCTCGAGCAAGCGGTCGCGTCCGCGAAGGAATCCGCGGCGACCTACTCGAAGAAGGAAGAGGAAGCGCGTTTCACCACCGCGCTCGACGAGTCGAACCTCGTCGACATCGCGATCGCGGAAAAGGCGGAGGTCCCGACCGTTCCCGAGAAGTCCAAGCAGTCGATCATGCTGATCCTCGGCGCTTTGATGAGCCTCGTCGTCGGCGTCGGCCTGGCGTTCGTCCGCGATCGCCTCGACCCGGCCGTGAAGAGCGCCGCCGAGGCGAAGAGCGTCACCGGCCTGCCGATCCTCGCGGAGGTCCGGTAACCGGACATCATCCCATGTACGCCTCGCACTTTGGCCTTCGGACCGAGCCGTTTTCGCTGACGCCGGATCCGTCCTTCTTCTACCTGAGCCCCGATCACGCGGAGGCGCTCGCGGGTTTGAAGATCGGCCTCGAGAATCGCCGCGGACTGATGCTGATGATCGCCGAGGTCGGGATGGGCAAGACCACCCTGCTCTACTCGATGCTCGATCAGCTCGATCCGCAGGTGCACACCGCGTACCTCTCGAACACGCGCCTTTCGTTCGACGATCTCCTGCGCCAGGCGCTCGCCGACCTCGGCCAGCCCTGCGCGAGCCGCGAGCGCATCGATCTGCTGACCACGCTCAACACGTTCCTCCACGAGCGGGCATCCGCCGGCGAAACGGCTGCGCTCATCATCGACGAGGCGCAAAACCTCGACGAAGCGACGTTCGAGGACCTGCGGCTGCTGTCGAACTACGAGACGTACACCGACAAGCTCCTGCAGATCGTGCTCGTCGGGCAGCCGGAGCTCGACACCAAGCTCGCGCGGCCGAGCCTTCGCCAGGTGACGGAGCGCGTCGCCGTCCGCTGCCACATCAATCCCCTGACCCAGTCCGAGAGCATCCGCTACCTCGAGCACCGCCTGCGCGTCGCCGGAGGCTCGACGTCGCTCTTCACGCCGGCCGCGCTCCGGCTGATCACGTGGAAGGCGCGCGGCATCCCGCGCCGCCTGAACATCCTCTGCCACAGCGCCATGCTGTTCGCGTACGGCCGCGGCGCGAGTCGCGTGTCGCTCCGCGAGGCGCGGGCCGCCATTCGCGAGAAGCAGGGTCGCGGCCTCGTCACGATCGCGCCGCGCCGACGTTTCGTCTCGAGTCCGAGCGCCGGCTCCGACCTCCACCCGTGGCGGATCGCGGCCGCCGGCGCTGCGGGCGTCGCATTCGCGCTCGGATGGGGCAGCGCCTACATCGGGGGACGCTCGAGCTCCGACACCCCGGTCGCCGCTCCGATGATCCACATGAACGAAGCCTCGGCGGCTCCGACGGCGGCCGAGGTCGCGAATCCGGAGCCGATCGCGCCGAAGGCGAAGACCGTCGCCGCGCCCACCACCGCGCCGACCGCGGTCCCGGAGGCGTTGAGTGCTGTCGAGCCCCGCGAGGCGGCGAGAGAGCTGCGCGAGCCCGCGATCGATCCGGAGCCCGTGATCGTCGCCGACGCTCCCGCGCCGGCACCAGCACCCGCGCCCGGCAGCGACGCATTTCGCGAAATCGTGGTGCCCCGCGGCACGTCGCTCTCCGCGCTCACGCACCAGTACTACGGCAACGGCAGCCCGAAGATCTTGGAGCGAATTCGCGACCTCAACCCCCAAATCGTCGACGTCGACGAGATCATCGCCGGTGATCACCTGAAGCTGCCGACGCTCGCCGACGCGGAACGACCTCGATGAGCCACTACATCAACGTCCTGCGACGCCTCGAGCGCGACCGGCGCATGCCGGAAGCCGTGCCGTCCCCCTTGTCGGTCACGGTACCCGTGGCGGCCCCGGTCGCGATTCCCGTCTCGACGCGCGCGGACGCGCCGGTGAGCGAGCCGATCGTACCGATCGCGCCCATCGCGCCGCCCGTCGAGCCGCTTCCGATCCCGACGCCGCGTTCCGAGACCACCGTTCCCGTTGCGACGCCGAGCCCGACGCCGCGCACCGTCGTGCCGTTGCCGACGTCGGCCCACGCGCCGGCTCCCGTCGCCGCGCCGGCTCCCGTCACCCCGGCCGCCGCCACACCGGCCGCCGAGACGCGCGGACCCGACACCCGACGTTCGCGCGCCTTCGCGACCGAGGCGCATCCCGGCATCGCGACGCTCCTCGACAACATCCGGCTGATCTCGAACGGCCGCGAGAGCCGGACAGTCGTCTTCTGCGGCGCCTCGAAGGCCGAGGCCGTCGAGCAACTCGCGAACTCGCTCACGATCCACGCCGAGCGCAGCGGCATGCGAACGATCCTCGCCAAGCTGCACCGCAGCGTCGCCGGCGCGACCGTCGTGCCCGCGACGGGATCCGCGAACGACGTGCTCGCGGTCGATCTCGATGCGGGCACCTCGCCCGACACCTTGATCGGCTGGTCGCAACGCATCGCGCCCGCCAGCGATCTCATCGTGATCACCGGCCCGCCGCTCGCGAGCTCGATCGATGCCGCCCTCTTGGCCTGCGCGTCGGACGGTCTCGTCATCGTTGCCGAGTCGGAGGTGACGGAACGCGCCGCGCTGCAAGTGGCCGCCGAGCGCGCGCGCATCGCGGGCTGCAAAACGCTCGGCGTCGTCATGCACGGCACCAAGAACCGGGTCCCCAGTTGGCTGCGTCGCCTCGTCGGCGACCGTTCGGAAACTCACGCTCCACGAGAGGACTAACCACTCATGTCTCCGCGTCGGAAAGCCCTGATCACCCTCATCAAGCTGATGGACCTCGCCGTCGTGACCGCCTGTCTCGTGGGCTCGGTCGCGTGGACCGCCGGCCGAGCCGGCGTCGAATCGCCCGTCAGCGTGCTGCAGATGCGGATCACCATCCTCAACATGCTGTTCGTGGGCGCGTACCTGGTCCTCTGGCACTTCGCGCTCCGCATGCGCGGCCTCTACAACTCGTATCGACTCTCGCCGGCATCGCGCGAGTTCCGCGATCTCGCGACCGCGGTCGCGGTCGCGACCGTTCCGCTCATTCCGATGAGCCTTCCGTTCGGCTTCGAGTACGTGAATCCGGCGTTCCTCGTGGTGTTTCCGACGCTCGCCTTCTGCGGCCTCGGCCTCGAGCGGCGCGTGCTCCGCGCCGTCGCCCGCCAGGTCCGTAGCTTCGGCCGCAACCTCCGCGACGTCATCATCGTCGGCGACGGCGGACCGGCGCTCGACGGGGCCGCGCGCCTCGCCCAGCGCGACGGCCTCGGCTACCGCGTGATCGAGGTGCTGAACGTCCGTTCGACCATCGCTCCCGTCCACGTGAACGGCAACGGCAATGGCGCCTCGGCCAACGGCACCGGCCGCGCCCACGATCCGCTGACCGAGCTCGCGATGCTGCTCGAGTCACGTCCGATCGACGAGGTCTTCCTCGGCTTGCCGCTCGACGGCTCGGAGCCGTTGATCCGTCCGATCATCACGCTCTGCGAGGAGCAGGGCATCACCGTGCGGGTGGTCGCGCACCTCGCGGCCCTCGATTGGGGCAAGGCCTCCATCGATACGCTCGGCGAGCAGCCCGTCATCACCATCTCAAGCGGCCCCCCCGACACGCTCCGCCTCGTCGCGAAGCGCCTCATCGACGTCGTCGGCTCGACCGTCGGCCTGCTCGTGCTCTCGCCCGTCCTCGCGGCGATCGCGATCGCGGTCAAGCTCGACTCGGGTGGCCCGATCCTCTTCGTGCAGGAGCGCGTCGGCCTCAATCGGCGACGGTTTCCCGCCTACAAGTTCCGGACGATGGTCATCGACGCCGAGAAGCTCCAGGCGGATCTCGAGCACTTGAACGAGGCCGAGGGGCCCGTGTTCAAGATCGAGGAAGACCCGCGCTGCACCCGCCTCGGCCGATTACTGCGCCGCCTGAGCCTCGACGAGCTGCCGCAGCTCGCGAACGTGCTCATGGGCGACATGAGCCTCGTCGGCCCGCGTCCACTGCCCGTCCGTGACGTGGACCGGATCGACACGCGCTGGCACCGCCGTCGCTTCAGTGTGAAGCCCGGCATCACGTGTCTCTGGCAGATCAACAGCCGCGAGCCGAAGTTCGACGAATGGATCCGCTCCGACATGGAATACATCGACAATTGGTCGTTGACGCTCGACATGAAGATTCTGGCCAAGACCATTCCGGCAGTGCTTTCCGGTCAAGGCGCGCACTGAGCACGTCGCAAACCGAACTCGCTTCACTTCATCCTGGCAGCACCTTCACCTGGTCCCCCTGAGAAAGGACGCCGTTCAATCGTGACCACCGAAACCACCACCCCACCCGTCACCGTCATCGTTCCCTGTTACAACGAAGAGGCAGGTCTTCCCTTCCTGCTCGAGCGACTCCGCAAAATGCGGAGCCACGGCGCCGACGATTGGAAGTTCTTGTTCGTCGACGACGGCTCCAGCGATGCCACCTTCAGCGCCCTGCTCCGTGCCGCCCAGGACGAGGACTGGATCGAGGTCGTCCGGCATCCGGAGAACCTCGGTCTCGGCGCGGCGCTCCGTACGGGGTTCGAGCACGCGCGTTCCCCCGTCGTATGCAGCATCGACAGCGACTGCACGTATCCGCCCGAGAAGCTGCCGGAGATGGCCGCGCTCGTGCGCGACGGCGCGCAGATCGTCACCGCCTCGGCGTGGCACCCAGACAGCGCCGACGCCGAGGGCAGCACGATCCGCCTCTGGCTGAGCCGCATGGTGTCCGGCCTCTACAAAATGCTGATCGGGCAGGACGTCTACACCTTCACGTGTTTGTTCCGCGCCTACCAGACCGAGTCCGTGCGCGGCATCCGGTTTCGCTCGAGCGGTTTCGCCGCGGTCGCGGAGATCATGCTCCGCGCCATGCTCAACGGTTTCCGCGTCCGCGAGGTCCCCATGCGCCTCGAAAGCCGCCGCTTCGGCGAATCCAAGCTCAAAGTCGGCGACGCCATCATGGCGCACTGCCGCCTCCTCCTCATGACCGCGTTCATGGTCGGCGCACGCCAAGCACGTGCCGTCGGCAGCAGACTCGTCAGCTGAAAGACCTCCACAGACCCCCACCAGGAAGAACCCGAAAGGACCCCCCAACATGACCACCATGCGAATCGGCATCATCGGCCTCGGACGCGCCGGAAGCGTCCACCTCGACGCGTTCCCGCACGTGGAAGGCGCGGAAATGGTCGCGGTCTGCGACCCCTCGCCCGCGTCACGCAAGCGCGCCCGTGAGCGCGGCATCAAAGTATTCTCGGATCCCGCGGTCATGCTCGAGAGCACCGCGCTCGACGGCGTCATCATCGCCACGCCTCCAGCCGACCACGCCGAGCTCGCGATCGCGTGCCTCGACCGCGGGCTGCACGTCCTCTGCGAGAAGCCGCTCGCGCTCACCACGTGGGACGCGCTCTCGATGTTGAAGGCGGCGGCCCGCAACAAGCGCCAGCTCCTGCTGGCCACCAAGTTCCGGCACGTGCCGGAGCTCGCGACCGCGCGCGAGCTCGTCCAGACGGGCAAGCTCGGCGTGCCGATCGCCTTCGAGGTGAGCTTCTGCAGCCCCGTCGACATGACGAAGCGCTGGAACTCGCAGCGCCGGTTCGCGGGCGGCGGCGTCATCATCGACAACGGCTGCCACGCGTTCGACATCATGTCCTACCTCTTCGGGTCTGTGACGCGCGTGCAGACGAACCTGCACCAGCCGTTGCAGAAGATGGGCGTCGAGGACGGCGCCACCGTCCAGGTGCGCGCCGGAGACGGCGTCATCGGCAAGGCCGACGTGAGCTGGAGTCTCTCGACCGGCCGCAACAGCTACGTGAAGGTCCACGGCTCTCTCGGCACGATCGAGGTCGGCTGGCAGGAGACCCGTGTGAAGTACCTCGGCAAGGACTGGGAAAAGATCGGCGGCAACTACGACAAGATCGACGCGCACCGCAGGATGCAGCAGTGCTTCGTCGAAAGCTCCCGGACCAACGGCGCGACGCCCGCGTGGATCAGCGAGGTCGAGTGTCTGCGCACCGTCGCCGCGGTCGAGGCGGCGTACCGCTCGGTACACTCGGGCGGTTGGGAGTGGGTCGACATGAAGGGCATGCGGCAGCGCCGCAGCCCGAGTCGGACCCGCGCGGCCCGCAAGCAGGCGTAGAAGGACCGTCTTCGCATCATGTCCACCGCCTCGTCACGCGAGACCGCCGGCGCCCGCCCGCCACGGATTCACGCGACGGCCCTCGTCGAGCCGGGTGTCGCGCTCGGCGAGGGCACCTCGGTGTGGGACAACGTCCACATCCGCGGCCCGTCGACGATCGGCCACGACTGCATCATCGGCGAGAAGACGTACATCGCTTACGGCGTGACGATCGGGAACTTCGTCAAGATCAACGCCATGGTGTACGTCCCCACCGGCGTGACGATCGCCGACCGCGTGATGATCTCCGCCGGCGTCATCTTCACCAACGACCGCTACCCTCGCGCCTTCGATCCTCACGGTGAGGGTCTCGCGGACTCGGGACCGAACGAGGACACCCTGACGACGATCGTCGGCGAAGGCGCCACGATCGGCGCCGGTGCGACGATCGGCCCCGGCCTCACGATCGGCGCCTACGCGATGATCGGCATGGGATCCGTCGTGACCCGGGACGTGCCCCCGCATGCCCTCGTGTTCGGGAACCCGGCGCGCCAACACGGAACCGTCTGCGTCTGCGGCGAGCCGCGTGCCGAGAGCGACGAAACGCGGCCGTCCGCGCGACCGTGCCATCGTTGCGGGCGAACGGCGTGATCGACCTCCTCGCGCACGACGAGCGCGCGGCGCTCGGCCTTCAGGCCATCCTCGATCTCGAGAAGATCCCCTATCGCCGGATCGTCGCGCCCGAGGAATCGAGCGCGAGTCTGCTGGTCGTCGCCGGCGACGGGCTTTCGTCCGCCGAGATCGCGGTCGTCGAGCGCACGTCGTCGCTCGTGCTCGGCGGGGGCGACCCGTTCGCGCGTCAGGTCTTCGGCGCGAGCGCGCCGCACACGGAGCGCGGCACGTTCGCCATCGGCCTCGATCAGCCGCTCTGGCCCGCGGCGATCGTCGACATGGTCCGGCTCCACGGGAAGCGCGAGATGCGCCTTCCGGCCGTGCCGTACTGCGCGCCGGGCGACCTCGCCAAGGGCACCGTGCTCGCCACGCTGTCGACTCCCGCGCCCGTCGCGGGTCCGCGCCCCGCGATCGCGCGCCGCAACCGTTGCATCTGGTCGCTCCTCGACCTCGGCACCGCGTTCGCGAACCTCATGCACGAGGATGACGGCGTCGCGCGGAGGCCACCCTCGAGCGGAGCCTGGTACGGAGCGGCGCGCCGCGCGGCCGAGGTCGTCTACTACGCCGCACCCGAGGCGCTCCGCGGGTGGGTGCAACGCCGGACCTACGCGACCCTCGACCAACGACTCGCGGCGCTCGGCGACCGCGCCTCGGATTACCCGATCGACGCCACGGGCTACCTCCTCGTCGAGCTCGTGAAGCACCTCATCAAGATCGCCACCGGCTCGCTCGTGCGCGTGGCTCGCTGGCCCGCGCCGTATCAGGCCGCGGCGAGCCTGACCCACGACGTCGAGCCGCGCCGCTACGCCTACACGCGCGGCATGGATCGGCTGCTCGGCGCGATCGAGGCGACCGGCCATCCGGCGACGCTCGGCCTCGTCGCCGGACCGAGCGCCCGTCACTTGCGCGACGACGTCGTCCGTCGGCTCGCTCCGCGCCGCGTGCTCTGCCACGGCCTCGAGCATCGCGGCGAGCAGGTCTGGGGCCGTGCCCGCGTCGCGACCACGCTCGAACGCGCGCGCGTGCGGCTCGAACGCAAGCTCGGTCGCTCGGTGCTCGGGTATCGCAGCCCGCGGCTCGACCGCTCGCCCGATCTCGCGTGGGCGCTCGACCGCGCCGGCTTCCACTACGACTCGTCGTTTCCCGACGTCGACCGCGAGAACATGGCGAATTTCGGACGCGGCGTGCGTTTGAACGTGCCGTACCGGCCGCTCATCGACGACGGCGCGGGGCTGCGGCCGAGTCGTTGCCTCGAGCTGCCGCTCACCGCCCCCGATTGCATCCAGCCGCTCTTCGCGGGCGAAAGCCCCGAGCGCCTCCGCCAGACGGTCGAGACCAAGGCCGCGTTCCTCGCCGCCACCGGCGGACTCTACGTCGCCCTCGTGCACGGCGGCGTCTTCGACGACGACGATGCAGACGTCCGCACGGCGCATCTCGAGTTCGTCTATCGCCAGCTGCGGCGCGCCGACGTGTGGCTCGCGGGCATGGAGGACATCGCCGACTGGTGGTGTCGTCGCGAGTCGCTGAAGCTCACCGTGAAGGCGAGCGCGGTGCACGTCACGAACACCGGCACGCATGCGATCGCCGGCGCGCGCATCGTGGTCGAGCGCGACGGCGGCGAGTGCGTCCTCAACGTTCCGCCGCTGCCGGCGGGAGCTTCGATCGCTCTGGTCGTGCCGCGCAGCCGCGCCCTGCCCGCGGCCTGAGCGCATCACGTGCGCGGTGACGCGACAGTTGTCATGGACCATGACCGCGCGCCGTCGCGCTAAGCAGTGGGAAGCGCTGCGCGTGGCTTTGCGCCTAGTCGGTCGCGCGACCGCGAGGTATCACGGATGCGTCGTTCTGGAGCCTGCGCACACTGACACGGCAACTGTTCGGTGACAGATCCAGGGTTTCAACAACGTACGTGGGGGGAGCGATGTCACCGGGTCGCAGTGCGGGTGAACTCGCAAACGAACGAATAGTGAACGTACCTAGCAAACGGGTTGCAGTCCTCGGCGGCGGGATCGGCGGCTTGGCAAGCGCTCACTTCCTGCTGAAAGCCGGCTTCACGCCGGTCGTGCTCGAAGCGAGCGATCGTCTCGGCGGCCTCGGGACGTGGTTCGAGCATCGCGACGTCCACCTCGACCGCTACTACCACGTCATCCTCGACTCCGACGCGGAGCTCTGCGCGCTCGTGAAGGAGCTCGGCATCGACGACCGCCTGGTGTGGCGCGAGACCGGGATGGGCTTCCGCCTCGGCGGCAAGCTGTACGGCTTCAACTCTCCGCTCGATCTCCTGCGCTTCCGCGCGCTGTCGTTTCCCGACCGCATTCGCACCGGCATCGGCGCCGCCTACATCACCAAGATCAAGAAGCACGGCCTCGACCTCGACGACGTGTACGCCGCCGATTGGCTGCGACGGATCTTCGGCCCGAAAATCTACGCGCACATCTGGGAGCCGCTCCTGCGCGCGAAGTTCGGCGAGCGCGTCAACACCGTGCCCGCCTATTGGGTCTGGAACACGTTGAACCGCGAGAAGAACGGCGACCAAGAAGTGAAAGGCTACATGCGCGGCGGCTACGAGGGCTTCGCCGACACGCTCCGCGACTCCATTCTCGCGCGCGGCGGCGAGGTGCGCTTGATGAGTCCGGTCGCCTCCGTCGAGTCCAACGGCGTGGCGGTGCACGCGGACGTCGCCGGCACCGGCGAGAAGTTCGACGCCGTGATCTCGACGTTGCCGATGCCGCGCCTCCGCGCCATCGCGCGCGGCGCGCTGACGGACGATCTGCCCCTCGCCGACCTCAACTACCAGGGATGCGTGAACGCGATCGTCGTGTCGCGGAAGCCGCTCGAGCGCTTCTACTGGACCATCGTCGTGGACCCGGCGTTCCCATTCCAGGGCGTCGTCGAGACGACCCACGTCATCCCGAGCGAATGGATCGGCAACCGCCACCTCATCTACTGCCTGAACTACTGCGAGCCCGGCTCGGAGCCGTACGAGCGTCCGGACGACCTCGTGAAGCGCCAAGCGCTCGACGGCCTGAGCGCGCTGTATCCGAACTTCCGGAAAGAGGACGTCGAGGACGTCTACGTCTTCCGGGCGCCGCACGTCGAGCCGGTATGGAGCGTCGGCTATCTGCGCAAGCGCCCGGCGCCGCGTCTCGGTGCGAGCCGCGTCTATCTCAGCACGACCGCGCAGGCGTACCCGCGCGTGACCGCCTGGAACACGAGCATCGGCCTCGCGCGCGAAACCGTCGACGCGCTGACCAAAGACCTCGCGTGACTGGACTCACCAGAACGACCACCACCAAAGGAGCATCACGATGACCGCACCAATCGCATTGCCGTCGGACGCCGATCACACCGGCCGGGATTTCGGAGAAGAAGAGCTCGCGCTGCTGAAGGAAGTGATCGATTCCGGCACGCTCAACTGCACCAAGGGCACGCAGGTAAAGGAGCTCGAGAAGGCGTTCGCGAGCCTCTACGGCGTGCCCTACTCGCGTGCCGTCACGTCGGGCACCGCGGCCGTGCACTGCGCCGTCGCGGCGATCGACCCCGAGCCGGGTGACGAGATCATCACCACGTCGATCACCGACATGGGCGGTATCTCGCCGATCTTGTACCAAGGCGCCATCCCCATCTTCGCCGACGTCGACCCGGTCACGCTCAACGTGACGCCCGAGGCCGTCGCGGCGCGCATCACCAAGCGCACGAAGGCGATCATCGCGACGCACCTCTTCGGCAACCCCTGCGACGTGGCCGGCATCAAGGCCGTCGGCGACGAGCACGGCATCCCCGTGATCGAGGACTGCGCGCAGGCGTTCCTCGCGACCCAGAACGGCAAGCTCGTCGGCACGATCGGCGCGATCGGCGCGTTCAGCCTGCAGCAGGGCAAGCACATGACGACCGGCGAAGGCGGCCTCGTCGTCACGAGCGACAAGGACTACGCGCGCTGGATGATCCTCTTCAGCGACAAGGCGTGGGGATACGGCGATCCGAAGCCCGACCACTACTTCCTCGCGCTCAACTATCGCATGACCGACCTCCAGGGCGCGGTCGCGCGCGCGCAGCTCGCGAAGCTCGACGGCGTGGTCGCGCGCCGCCGGAAAACCGCCGAGCAGCTGACCGAGCGCCTCAAAGGTCTGCCGGGCTTGATCCTACCGAAGCCCGCCCCCAACGCGACGCACGTCTACTGGAAGTACCCGCTGATCGTCGATCCGGCGGTCATCTCGGGCGGCTCCGACGCGCTCGGCGGCGCGCTCAAGGCGAACGGCGTCTTCTGCGCGCCCCGCTACATCCAGAAGCCTGCCTTCGAGTGCGAGGTCTTCACCAAGCGCAAGACCTTCGGCAAGAGCCAGTTCCCCTACTCGCACCGCGAGAAGGAGGACGGCACCAAGATCGTCTACGACGCCAAGGAGTACCCGGGAACCGTCCGGGGCCTCGAGCGCGTGGTCGTGCTGCCGTGGAACGAATTCTATACCGACGAGCACGTCGCCTTCATTGCGTCGGCGGTGCAGAATGCGGTGGCGGAGCTGACCGGATCCAAAGCCGCCCGGAGCGCCTGAACGACGTACGCATGACCGCGCCCTACGCGATCTTTTCTTGCGACCTCGATACCGTCGATCGCCACCTCCAGGGGTACGGCATCGAGGACATGCCCGCCTGCGATCGCATCTACCGCACGGCCGTCCCGCGCCTCCTCGAGCTCTTCGCCGAGCTCGGGGTGCCGGGCGTGCTGTTCGTGATCGCGCGCGACGCCGCCTCGGAGCGCGCGCTCTGGCGGCAAGCGGTGGCCGCCGGCCACGAGATCGCGAGCCACTCGCTCACCCACACGCAACCTTTCAGCACCCTCGACGACGATCGCCTGCGGTTCGAGATCGCCGAGTCGCGCGCCCGCTTGTCCGAGGCGAGCGGGGCCGAGGTCATCGGCTTCCGTGCCCCGGCATGGGACGTCACCGCGCGCGTGCTCGACGTGATCGCCGCCTCCGGCTACCGCTACGACGCGTCGGTGTTCCCGACGCCGGTGCTCGTCGCGAGCCGGCTCGCGGCGTATCGGCGGAGCACCTCCAAGAGCTCCATCTTCTCCATGGACGTTCTCGGTCACGCGTTCGCGCCGACCGTTCCGCACCGTACGACATCCGCCGGCGGCTCCCTCGTCGAGTTTCCGATCTCGGTGACGCGCTGGATGCGCTTGCCCGTCTACCACACGTTCTCGTACTTCGTGCCGCCGTGGCTCTTTGCACGCGGCCTTCAGTCGGCGCTGCGCTCGGGTCGACCGCTCTGCTACGAGTTCCACGCCGCGGATCTTCTCGATCTCGCGAACGACGGCGTCGATCCGCGCATGGATCGCCACCCGGGCATGAAGGTGTCGCTCGCGACGAAGCGCGCCGCGCTCCGCGACATCCTCGCCACCATCGCGCGCGAGCGGCGCGTCGTGACGTACCGCCAGGCCATCGAGGAGGGGATGGCCGCCTGAACGCGGCGCTCGATCCTGCGATGGCCATGCCCATGCTCTCTCGCGACGAACCGGACGTCCCGCCCGCCTCAGGGCCGGCGAGCGCGCGGCTCGTCGAGATCCTCGGAGTCCGCGTCGCAAACCTGCACACGATCGAGGCGGTCGCGCACATGCAGAAGCTCATGTGGGCCGCGGCGCCGCACGCGCGCACCGTCTACATCGTCAACGCCCACACGCTGAACCTCGCTTGCGACGATCCTTCCTTTCGCGCGGTGCTGAACGACGGCGACACGGTCTTCGGCGACGGTACCGGGATCCGGTGGGCCGCGCGCTGGCAGGGCAAGAAGATGATCGACAACCTGGTCGGCACCGACCTGCTGCCGTTCTTCTTCGTGAACACGATCGAGCGGGGATACCGCTACTTTCTGGTCGGCGCACGGCCCGACGTCGTCGCGCGCGCCGCCGAGCACCTCCTCAAGACCTTCCCCGGGCTGAACGTCGTCGGTCATCACACGGGACACTATCCTCCGGACGACCACGACGGCGTCCTCGCCACGATCAACGCCGCGCGTCCCGACGTGCTCATGGTCGGCATGGGAAATCCGATCCAGGAGCGCTGGATCCACGACAACCGCACGCGCCTCACCAACGTGAAGCTCGCGATCGGCGTCGGCGGCCTCTTCGATCATTGGGGCGGCGTGCTCACACGCGCGCCCAAGTGGGTGCGTCGGAACGGATTCGAATGGGTACAGCTCATGCTGCAGCAGCCCCACAAGTGGCGCCGCTACCTGGTCGGCAATCCGAAGTTCCTGATTCGCGTCGCGCAGGAGAACCAGGCGCGAAAGCGCCTGCTGGAGTCCCGCGCGGGATGAGGGCCTCCGTCTCGACCGTGCCGGAGCCGACGCGCTCGTCGCTCGTCGCGAACACCGCGCTGCTGCTCGTGACCCTCGTGCTCACCGCCGTCGCGCTCGAGGTGATCGCACGGTTCGTGTTCCCGGCGCCGCTGCCGTGGAAGTATCCCCAACTCCGGTACCGGCCCGACCCGGCGTTGATCTTCGCGTGGCAACCCAATCAGCGCGGCTTCAGCGCCGACAAGGAAATCGCCATCAACGAGCGCGGGCTCCGCGGACCGGTCGTGCCGTACGAGCGGACGCCCGGCAAGAAGCGCGTGCTCTTCCTCGGCGACTCGATCACCTTCGGCTACGGCGTGAACGACGACGAGGTGGTCACCGAGCGCGTCGGCGCGCTGCTCGGCGCCGCCGGCATCCCGACCGAGACGATCAACACCGCGATCGCGTCGTACAATACCGAGCAAGAGGTCACGTTCTACGAGCGCGAGGGCCGACGCTACGATCCCGACGTCGTCGTCGTCGGCGTCTGCTGGAACGACATCAACGACAAATCCAACGTACAGGTCGATGCCAACGGCAATCTCGTGGACGCCGATGCGGCCACCTCTCCGGCGACCGCGGCAGCTGGGGCCACCGAGTACGAGTTGCGGAACATCCTCAAGCGCTCACGGCTTCTGTACGGCACACTGGAACGCTGGCGCGCCTACCAGGCGACCCAAGCTCCGGACGATCATGCAACGTTCCGCAACGACGTACTCGCGGGACACGAGACGCCGCGCATCGAGAGCGGATGGTCGCAGATGGAAGGCGCCTTCCGGCGCTTGCGCACGCTGGTCGAGGGTCATGGAGCGCGGCTCTTGGTCGTGGCGTTTCCCGTGCCCCTGATGCTCGAGCAACCATTCCCCGCGAGCTCGTATCCCGGCCGGTTGCGGGAGTTCGCCGCGCACGAAGGCATTGCGTTCCTCGATCTCACCGGCGCGTTCCAGTCGGCTTTCCACGGGCACGAGTCGCTGTTCATCCCGTTCGACGGCGATCATCCGAACGCCGCCGGCCACGATCTCGCCGCCCGCGAGATCGTGCGGACGATGAGGCCATGGGTCAGTTGAGCGCCCACGTTCGGTGGCACCTCAAGAAGGGCGCCCGGCGCACCGTCGCCGCGGTCTCGAGCGGCTGCCGCGGCGTCGCGACGCGCCGGCAGCCGAGCGTGCGCGTGCTGACCTATCATCGCTTCGGCAACGCCCCTCGCGACCCGTTCAGCGTCCGCGCCGACGACTTCGACCAGCAGATGGGGTGGCTGGCGGAGCAGCAGCTCGCGGTCTCGCTCGCCGATCTCGAGGCTTTCGTCGCCGGCCGGCGCGCGCTCAAGGACGGCGCCGTGCTCGTAACGATGGACGACGGCGCGCCGTCGGTTCACACGCGCGCGCTGCCGATCCTCCAGCGGCACGGCATCCCGGCAGTGCTCTACGTCCCGGCAGGCGAGCTCGCGACGCACGCGCCCGCGTCCGGCGCGGACGCGGACGACGCACCGGACGCGCGGATGACGCGCGAGCACCTGATCGAGCTCGCGCGGAACGGCGTCACGATCGGGTCGCACGCGTTCACGCATCATTCGCTCGGGCGCATGACGCCGGACGCGGCCCGCGATCAGGCGGTCCGTTCGCGCGCCGCGCTCGAGGACCTGCTGGGCGTCGGGGTGACGTCCTTCGCGTACCCGTTCGGAACCCGCGCCGACTACAACGAGACGACCGCCGCGGTGCTGCGCGCGGCCGGTTACACGACCGCGTTCACGTCGCAGCACGGCGCGATCACGCCCGGCAGCGACGCGCTCGTGCTCCCACGCGTGAAGGTCGAGGGCGGCGAAGGTCTCTGGATGTTCCGGTCGTTGGCGCGCGGGGGTCTCGACGGCTGGCGTTGGGTGGATCGCACGTTGTGGCGGATGCAGGCGGCGGAGGCATGATGGCGACGGTACGGTGGACGAAGGCGGCGCCGGGGGCGCTGCGCCCCGAGGACGCGTGGTGGCAGTCGCTCGCCGAAACCGGCTGGCTCGGCGCGCGCGGCGGACGCATCGTCGTCCACGTGGCGCGCTCCGCGCGCAGCACGCTCGTCGTCGAGACGGCGCGCTCGCTGATCGCGTATCTCCGGCGCACGACCGACGCCGCGATCGACGTGATCGATCCGGGCGGCAGCGCGGCGGCGTGGCCGGGCGTCGGCTGGGTCGACCTCGACGCCGCCGAGCGTTTGCGGATCGACGCCGTGTGCCTCCGCGGCGGAGCGAGCGTCCCGACGCTCTGGCTCGAGGACTTTCGCTTGATCACGGTGACGGGCGTCGCGCCCGACGCACGCTACGGCCTCGCCGGCGTCCTCGCCGCGCACGCGGACTTGCTGCCGGACGCGGAGCACGACGACCTCGAGGCCGCGTACGAGGCGCATCGCCTGCTCGCGGCCGACGTCGACATCGCTTGCGGAACGCGCAGGTACGGCGCGCCCGATTCGGAATCGTGGTGGGCCGCCAGCGACGACGATGTCAGCCTCGAACGCGCCCTCGCGGCCGCGGCCGGCGTCGCGCCCGCGACGCTGCCGGCCTTCCGGCACCTGGCGCGCCACGAGCTCATGACCGTTCCGAACGACATCGCCGCGGGCGCCGTCGCGCTCGAGGAGTACGTCGCGCCGGAGGGCACCGTCCGCGCGGCGCGCGCACGCGCTCGCCTCGCCCGCCTCGGCCGCATGGTGCGCGAGGACGTGGGCCTCGCGGCGGCGAACCTGCATCGCATCCCCCAGTTCATCGAGCGACGCTGGCCCGGCCTGCTCCCGTTCGGAAAGGGGGCCGCGTGAAGCGCATCCGTTTCGGCGTCGTCGGGTGCGGCGCCGTCTCCGAGATCTATCACGTGCCGGCGATCGCGCGCTGCGAGCACGCGAGTCTCGCCGCGCTCGCCGACGCGGTGCCCGAGCGCGCCGCGGACGTGGCCAAGCGATTCGGCGCTCCGACGTCGGTCGGCGACCACCGGCAGCTCGTCGGCAAGGTCGACGCCGCGCTGATCGCGACCTCGAATACCACGCACGCTGACATCGCCTGCCAGCTCTTGGAGCAGGGCGTTCACGTGCTCTGCGAGAAGCCCATGGCCACCACGGCCGCCGATGCCGAGCGCATGTTCGCCGCCGCGGCGCGCGGCGGGGCTCGCCTCATGGCGGGACACTCGCGACGGTTCAACCCGAACCTCGAGCTCGCGAAGTCGCTGATCGTCGACGGGCGCATCGGCGCGCTCGAGTCGGTCGGGGCCGGCCTCGGCAGCCCGTACGGATCGTGGCCGACGCGCACCGATTTCCGCCGGGAACGCTCGCTGTCGGGCGGCGGTGTGCTGCTCGACCTCGGCATCCACCTGATCGATCTCTCCGTGTGGCTCGGCGGCGGTGCCAAGGTCGCGCGCTACGAGGCGACCGACACCCTCGGATGGGGCGTCGAGAACGACGCGGAAGTCGAGCTCGAGCTGCCCGGGGGCGCGCGCGCCAAGATCGCGTGCAGCTACACGCACGGCCTGAACCGCACCGTCCGGATCCGCGGCAGCGCCGGCTGGATCGAGACCTCGATCGACGGCGCGCCCGACGTGGTCTTCTTCGGACGCGACAGCCGGCTCTGCCGCCGTGCCGGCGCGCAGAAGATCGCCGTCCCGGAGACCGATCCCTACACCCGCCAGATCGCGCATTTCGTCGATTGCTTGCTTCACGATCGACCGTTCGTCGTCACGGCACCGGAAGTCCTGAACGGCCTCGAGGTGATCGAGCGCTGCTACGCCGTCGCGAGGGCCGCGTGACGTCCGGCGACGCCACGTTCGTGACCGGCGCGGCCGGCTTCGTCGGCTCGCGCCTCGTCGAGCGCCTGCGCGAGCTCGGCCGTCCGACCTCTGCGCTCGTGCGCGACGGCTCTCGGGCGGCGCTCCTGGCGCAGATCGGCGCCCGCGCCTGCCGCGGCGACGTGACGTTGCCCGAATCGCTGAAGCCCGCGATCAGCGGCTGTACGACGGTCGTGCATTGCGCGGTCGGCGGGAGCGACCTCGAGCAGGCGCGCGCCATCAACGTGGGAGGGACCGAGAACGTCTTGCGTGCGGCCGCGGCGGCGGGCGTCCGACGCGTCGTGCAGGTGAGCTCGGTCGTCGCGCACGGCCGCGTGTGGCCCCCGGTGCTCACCGAAACGAAGCCCCTCGAGCTCACCGGCGATCCCTACGCACAGACGAAAGCCGAGGCGGAGGTTGCCGCCGAACGGCTCGCACGCGAGCACGGTATCGAGCTCGTGATCGTCCGTCCGACGATCGTCTACGGTCCAGGATCCGCCCGCATCCTCGCCGAGCTCTCGCGGGTCGCGTTCGAGCGCATCAAGATGCTCGATGCCGGCCGCGGCTGGCTCAACATGATCTACGTCGACGACCTCGTGGAGGGGATCATCCTCGCCCTCGACACGCCCGCTGCCGCCGGCGAGTCGTTCCTGCTGTCGGGCGATCCGGCGCCGACGTGGCACGAGTATCTCACGTGCCTCGCGACCATGTGCGGCAAGCCGCCACCGCCGCCGATCCCCGTCTGGCGCGCCCACCTCGAGGCCACGGTCGCGCGCTGGCACTTCCGCTTCACGCGCCATCCGCGCCGCATCGAGGACACCGACTTCTCCCTGATGCACCAACCCTCCGTCGTGAGCGTAGAGAAAGCGCGGCGCATCCTGGGATTCTCGCCGGCGACGACCCTGCACGAAGGCATGCGCCGCACCGAGGCGTGGCTCCGCGACACGGGGTGGCTCCCGGCTGCGCGAGCGGCCTGAGGGTCGAAGAGGCCGCATGCGCTCCGCTCTCCTCAAGAACTTCTCGTTCCTGACCATCAGCAACCTGCTGATGCCGATCGCCTCGATGGCGCTCGTCGTCGCGATCAGCCGCCTCGGCGGCGTCGAGATGCTCGGGGAGTACTCCTACCTCCTGACCTTCTTCTTCATCGGCCAGACCTGCGCGACCGCCGGGTTGCAGATCATCGTGACCCGGGACGTTGCGCGCGAGCCCGCAGCGGCCGGCGCGTATTTCGCCGCCGCGTGTTGGATCGGCGTCCTCGCCACCACCGTGCTCTCGCTGGTACTGCTCCCGGCGTTCATGTGGGCCGTGCCCGCGACGGCGACGCGCGTCGGTTTGGTCTTGACCGCCGCGGCCATCTTTCCGACCGTCGTCATCACCTTCGGTGAGTCGGTGTTGCTCGCCTTCGAGCGCGCCGCCGACTTCGTGGTCATCGAGCTCGTCGAGGTCGCCGTGCGTGCGGTCGTCGCGACGGCTTTGGTGCTGCTCGGATACGGGATCGTCGTGATTGCGACGGTCATCCTCGCATGCCGCCTCGGCACCGCCGCGGCGATCGTCGCGAGCGTTCGACGGCGCGGAGCCGCCATCTCGTTCCGCATCGACCGGGAGCGTTTCCGTCAGCTCGCCCAGGAAGTGCCGATCGTCGGTGCCATTCCGATCGTCAACGCATTCTACTGGCGTTCCGACACGCTGCTGCTGACGTCCCTGCGCGGCCTGGCCGACGTCGGGTTCTACGGCGCGGCGACGAGGATTCTCGACGTGACGCGCAGCATGCCGCAGGCGTATGCGCGCGCCCTATACCCGCTTCTGTCGCGACTCCATCACCAGGATCCCGACGAGTTCCTCAGGCTCTGTCAGCAATCGCTCACCTGGGTCCTCGCCGGGACCGTACCCCTGTCCCTCGTGATCTCGGGCCTCGCGGATCAGATCATCACGTTGCTCTACGGCGCGCAGCTCGCACCGGCCGCCGACGGTTTGCGCGTGCTGGCATGGGTGATCGTCCCGTACTCGCTCGCGAACACCTTGGCCCAAATCCTCTGCGCAAGCCGGAATCAGGCCGCGGATCTGAAGGTGAACCTGATCGCGACGAGCGCGAGCGTGGCTATGAATCTGGTGCTGATCCCGCGCCTGGGGTTCGTCGGCACCTCGATCGCCGCCTTGCTCACCGTCAGCCTGCACGTGTCCTTGCAGTATTGGTTCGTCAAGCGCCGCGTGCACGACCCCGGCGTCCTCGGACCGTTCCTGCGCATTGCCGTTGCGACATGCGGCGCATGGATGGCGCTGTGGTGCACCCGCCCGTGGTCGCCCCTCTTCGCCTCCGGAGTTGGAGTGGTGGCGTACGCGCTCGGACTCTGGTTCCTTGGAATCTTGACGAGGGACCAGATGCGACGCGCATGGGAGAAAATCGCGATCCAGCGACCCCGCGCCTTTTCCTGGATCGATCGCCGCCGCGCCATTCGTAAGGAACCGGTGTGAGCGCGCCCGACGTCTCGGTCGGGCGCAACCACACGGGGAGCACTCTCACCCGCGTGCTCATGAGCCCACTCGCGGCGGGGTGCCTCCTCGGCCTGGTCGCGCTGATGTCGTGGTGGAACCTCGGACCAGCGTGGACCGTCTATCTGGTGTTGGCCATGGGCGGGCTCTCCATGGTTCCGGTCGTCGCGACGGCACTATCGGGACAAGCCGTCGAGCGCATGCTGATGCTGGGCTTCATCTTCTCGCTCCAGTTCGGGCTCAGCTTCAACATCATCTACGGCGATCAGCTGATCTCAGGAGGGCCCGCGGGCCTCAACGTCTCTCTGATTCTGCTGATGGGCTTGGCGTATTTTTTCTATTGGTCGGTGACCCGCAAGACCGCGGCAGTCGGACCATGGCGGGTCTCGCCCGCCTTCTTGCGTGCCAGCGTGGCCTTCATCATCGCAACGCTTTTTTCCTTCGCGACGACCCTCGACAGAAAGAACTCGGTATTCGGCCTCGCCTCGAACATGACGTTGGTCTTCGTCGCGCTGGTCGCGTGTCACATCTGCTCGCGCCGCGAGAACGTCGTGCGCGCCTGGACGATGATGCTCGTCCTGCTGGTCGTCCAGTGCTTTTTCTACACGGCCCAGCGGTTGACCGATACGAGCTTCACGCTGGAGGGCGAGGTGCTTGCCAACCGCGGCTCGAGCGGCCGCTTCGGCGGGACTATGGGCATGGCGAACATGGGTCTCGCGACGCTCGAGATGGTCACGCTCTTTTTCACCCAGGGCCGGATGTTCTCGAAATTCTGGAAGCCGAACTGGTTCGTCATCGGCGTGTTCGGCTACGGGCTCTTGTGTCTGCTGCTCAGCCTCACACGCTCGTGCTGGATCGGGTTCATCGGTGGAAGCCTGATGCTGGCGCTGGTCTGCATCAAACGCGGGACGATGCGCCCGGCAATGCTCGGGCGCATGGCGGCATTGGGGATCATCGCATTGATCGTGGCGTGGGGCCCCGTGCACAACCGCCTCGGCGCCAACCACCAGGCCGCAGCCGACGAGCGCTTCCTACTGAACTACATCAACCTGGAGATGATCAAAGCGCACCCGTTCGTGGGCGTGGGCATCAATCAGTGCTTCGTGTCGCGGTGGCGATACCTCCCGTCGTTCTACACGGACGGCGATTGGATCTACATGGCGCACAACCAGTACCTGCTCGTCGCAGCCGAAACGGGGTTGATAGGCCTCGCGGCGTTTCTCTCGGTGCTGTGGGTCAGCATCCGATCGGCGTGGCGCGCGGCGCGATCCGACGACATTCTCATACGCGAAGCCGGAACGATCCTCCTGATCTCGTTGCTCGCGATGGTGTGGGGGATGAACCTCGATTTCTACGGCGGCATGCAGGTGTACACCTTCCTGTGGTTCATCATGGGTTTCGCCGCGGGCGTCGGTAGGCTGGCCGACGAGCACGCGAAGGCAGTGCGCGCCGTCGCGGCGCAGTAGACACTACAGCGCTGCCTAGTCCTATCGATCAACCGACGAAACGCAGCGACACGGAGCATCCAAGGAACTTTCCCCAGACATCAAGGTAGGCGCTCTAGCAACGCCTTCGTCACTAGGCGACCAGGACCAGGCAAACCGTAACTGTTGACGGCAATACTGCTTGTAGCCCCCTGGCAGAAGACGGTAGCGAGCGTCGCAGAGGCAAGATCGTGCGAAGGCGTGCTTACCGACCCGCTCGCACCGATAGTGCCTCCAATCATGCCGTTGTCGAGAAAACAGAGACCGCCGAGCCCCTGGCAACTGCCGGCTTCATCGCCCATCGGGCTGCTGTCGATGCAGACCCCCGCCTCATTGCCAGGCGTCGCTGTGTCGTCCGTGCAAGCATTTGGCTTCGTCGCTAGCCCGGCGCGGCCGCAATCACTGGACGGACACGCCGAGTTGCTCGCACACGGCTTGCCTAAGTTGACCCCACCGCGGCATCTCTTGCCTCCGCAGATTCCAGGTGCGCCACCACTCATAGGGCAATCTGCATTGTCAAAACATGGCTCCGCCGCGGTCGTGTTGCAGGTGTCGCAGAAGCACCGCCGTCCCGACGCGTTGGTACATGCCGGATTGTTCAGCGACAGGACCCGCGAAGCGGCACCGGTCCCGTACTTCCATTTGATGGGAATCGAGCCCCGGAATCCCGATGGCGGACAATCGAGACTCGTCGTGCCAAACTCCGGGTTCGACGGCACGTCGCCACTGCCGTCACACCCCAAACCATCTCTCGTCCCGCCCACACACACCCCGCCAGCGATGCCGTCATTGAAGGTCGCATCCCCCACGCAGTTCGGACAGAGCACCGGCGGCGTGAAGGACACCGGACTGTAGAGCTGCAGCGAGAGCGAGGCCATGGTCTGGAGGTCTCCACTTTCGATGTTGGTCGTTCCGGAAACACCGCCCTTGAAATACGTGAGCGCGCACATCGGGTCACCTTCCGCAGAGAGTGGCAGCGGCCCCCCGTAGAAGAACTCACACGTTCCGCCTCCGGCCACGCACGGCGTGTTGGTCGTGCACTTGATTGCCGTGTTGTTGGTGCACCGACGGCTGTCCAGACCGGTCGGATTCGACAACGGGCCGCTCACGTCGCATTGTCCACACGGACGATTGGACCCGACGCAGTTTGAGACGGCGAGCGTAACATCCGTATTCGTGAGCAGTGATTGCCGATGCAGTTGGCCCGCCCAGCCGAGATCGAGCACGGTCACGGGATCCGCAGCGTCTACGGAGATTTTTAGCTTGCTCGGACAAGCGCAGTTACACGCCGAGCACGAGAAGCCCGCTCCACACTGCGGCCACGCTCCAGAATTCACCGAGGGATCGCACTTCTCGCCAAGATCGATGACGCCGTTTCCGCACGCGGTTAACGTTGGCGACGGCGTCGGAGTTTTCGTGGGTGACGACGACGGAGTTGATGTCCTCGTCATCGTGGGCGTTGCCGTCTTGGTGGATGTGGGGGGGACGGTGATTGTGGGTGTGGGCGTGGGTGTGCGCGTCGAGGTTGGAGCCGAAGTGAAGGTCGGCGTGGTCGTAGCCGTCGGCGTCACCGTCCGGGTCGGCGAGACCATAGGGGTCGGGGTGGGCGTACGGATCGACGTCGCGGTACTTTCGGTTACCAGCTCGAACCCGCCGATATCAGCCCCGGAGCCTTGCGGGCGCGCGGTGCCCACATAGTCATGGTCGAGATTGGATGAGCGTGCTTGGTTTTTGGCGACAGTGTCACCTGGCGCGAGAAACAGATCGCCCGCCATCGCCACAGACCCACTATTGACGAGCATTGGATCTGTCCCGAAGGCGTTGGCCAGACAGCTCTCATTGAACCAATTGGCATCGCCACAGCGGCTGACGAATGCCGCGCTCCCGGAATCCGGAACGGACCCGCCGCAGCACCCGCCGCTTGCGGGCCATGCTGCGAGCGCCGTCGTTTTGTCTATCGATGGACAATACGCACACGAGCCCCCGGGACACTGAGTGTTGGTCGTGCAGACCGCCATGTTGTTGCTCCCGCCCCAGCAAACCAGCGACCGCGCGCCGATATAAGTCGTTGAGCAGTAGAACTGCGGGTCGATGTGACTGCACGGACGATCGGGCCCGAGGACGTCGCTGTTCCCCTGAAATTTACACGAGAATCCATACGGCGGCGCCTCCGCCGTGCATTGCTGACCCGCGTCGTTGTAGCTGATGACGTTCGTGCCGGCGTTGTTCAGCGTATTGTTGCGGATAACGTTGGAGGGATTCTGACTCCACGCATCAGTACGAATCACTCCGTCAGCAGCGTTGCCGTTCGCGTGGAAGATGTTGTTCTCGACGGTCGTAAACAGCGTGCCGTTGATCATCCAAAACGCCGCTTGCGCCCCATTCCCCCAGACGGTGTTGTGTCGAATCGTGAGATGGTGACTGCACGCGTACGTCCCTAGCCCGGTGCCGACGCCCCAAATGAAGTTGTTTTCGATGACGTTGTGGTGCGCGCAGTGGTTCGAGAAGTTGACGTTGCTCTTACCCCATGCATCAAAGACCGAATTTTCTCCGATCCGCACGCAGTAGGACGTCGCGTCGCAGACCTGCGCCCCTGGCCCGGAGACGTCAACATTGTCCTGCCCATTCGAGTAGACGCGGTTATGATGGACGTCGAGATACTCGGTGCAATCGGTCCCTGCGCCATTCAGAGTCCCGCGCGCGCCGATATGGATACCATCGCTGAGACACTCCTGAGCGCAGCCATTGCAATCAGCGACGCAATTGACACAATGCGTACCGAGCGTACCGTCCCGCTGTCCAACCGGACAATTGTCAAATACTTCGTTGTTGAAAACCGCTCCGTTGGTTGAGCAACCGTATAGTATCCCGTATTGCCCGTTGTTGTCGGCCATCGAGTTCTTGACGACCACGTCATGAACGGTCCAGTTGTTCTTGCAGGTCGAATTCGGATCGTCTTCAGAATTGCTCGACGTGCCATGACGATGAACCAACCCGTGCTGTCGTTATGGTCGGCCCGACAGTTGTCGAAGGTGATATTTCCCATCGTCGCGTCCGTAGGCCGGACATCGAAGCCATCCAGGCCGTTTGTGACGCGGATGTTGCGGAAAGTATAGCCCTCGAAGGTCAGGTTCGCGCCTCCGTCGTCGTTGTACCGCGTGACACCGGTTTTGAAGCATGGACTGGAGTTGGTGGCGTTGGTCAAGTCGAGAGTCGCTGCACCGTTGCTCGTCGCAGCGGTATTGTCCGGGTTCCGCCCTTCGTACGTGATGCCGGTTTGCGTGCCCGAAGGCCGAATGCAGTTCGATGCGCCCGCCGTGTTGAACGTGCCCGTGAGCCGCACCGTCGACCCGGATGCCAGAATCGTCCGGCGACTTTGCGTCCAATAGGCGAGCGTTGCGCATGGGTGCGCCGATGGATACGAGCCGAGACCTGTCCCGCAGTCGGGATCGTCGAACGGCGTCGAGCCGGTGAATGCGCCGATGTAATACACGGCGCCGCTAGGCGTGCTGGTCGCTGTCGGGGTTGCGCCTGTCGGCGTGGCCGTGCGCGTAGAGGAAGGAGTGGGGACGGTCGGCGTCGGCGTCACGGTCGGCGTGCGCGTCAGGGTTGCCGTCGGCGTCGCGCCGCCGCAGGTGCCGCCCGTGAGCGAGTTGGTGAAGGTCGCTGGATTGGCGCCTGTGCAGGTCGCCGTGTCGCCGCCGACGGGATCGGCAAGCGTGTTCTGGCCGGCGCTGCACGTGCCGCTCGTCGGTGTGTCGATGTGCCAGACGTGAACGAGGCCAGCGCCCGAGGTCATCGCGCACGTCGCACCGGCCGCCTGCTCGGATGCCGTGCGGATCACTGACCAGACGCGGATCTCCTGGGTCGTGATGTCAGCGGATTGCCGAAGCCCGCGATTGGCTGGTGCAGCAGGTTGGTCGTCGTGGCGGTGGAGCTGAACGCGTCTGTACTCGCCTGACAGCCGAGCAGTGCGCCGTCCTGATACGCGCAGACGTTGCCGGCGACGGCGCAGTCGCCCGTGGTCGTGCTCCCACAGTAGACGCAGGCGAACTGATGCGTGGTGCCGTTCGTGATGTCCGTCGGAAACGTCTTCGCGTTCGAGCGGCAGCGGCACGCAACGCTCTCGACGTCGCCCAACGTGACGTAGTCGAAGCCAGCGAGGCGACCCAGATTCGACCCGTCGAGCGCAGAGTAGAGGTATGAGACGCGATTGAATCCCGGGTCGCTGTCCCATCGCGTTATCCACTCGACAGTCATGCCCGGCGTGCCGTCGCAGTCGAAGGCCTCGATCGGCGACAGGCTCACCGACGCCGAGGGATCCACGAGCGTCGTCGTAGTCTTCAGGCCCGCGTGCGCCGTCGTCACCACGAAGACGATTGCGGCGACCAACGGCCAACACTCAAGCGTCGTGCTTCGCTGCTCGCGCATAGAACCTCCTGGCTCGGGGGTAGACCTAGCGATAGGTCCGGACGACGACCATCGAATTCTTCGCCAACTCTCACGACTGTGTCATTCCGAAACAGCTATCTGCTTCGGGCCTTGAAAGCGGGGCACGATCGGGCACATGACCCCTTGAAGGGACGATATCCCCACGAGGATCGCCGCTGGTCGCGCGTCGCATCGTGCGAGGGTTTGGCGGGAATCGTCCAGGACTAGCCGGTGGAGCGCTCGGTCCGCACACCGGCCAAACGTGCTGCCGACCCTCTAGGCCGCGGAGCGCGAACGAGGGCGAGACGTCCGACTTCGCGCGTACGTAGACGCGCGCGTGACACTATCGCCTGGGGACTAGGATCTACGCGTTCGGGTCCAGCACGAACATATGCCGGCTGTGCAGCTCCGCGTTCAGCGCCTCGTCATGCACGATCGAGAGCCCGACGACCTCGAACAGCTGGCGCCACTCCTTGCAGCCACGGAAGGTCCCGCGCTTGTCGTGTTTGTACGCCCAGTAGTAGTCGTCGTCGGTCTCTTTGGGATCCTCAGTGACCACCACGTACTTGCGTGCGATCCGGCGGGCGTCGCGCAGCAATTGGATCGTGTCGTCGGCGGCGTGATGGAGCACGTAGCTGAAGAACACGAGGTCGAAGCTTTTCGGCTCGTAGTCGAGCGTCGCCCCGCTTATCTGGCGTACCGGAAACAACGCGCGCGGAGCCACGGACACGTCGCAGAGCTCGAAGTTCTTGGAACCGAGCAGCTTCGACAAGTAGAGGCTGACGGCGCCGGTATCCGCGCCGACGTCGAGCCACGAGCATCCGCGGAGCGTCGCGGCGTTGGCCGCGAAATACGCGAAGAATCCGCCGTCACGGTGAAAACGATAGGCAGGATTGTCGATTCCCGCGTCGCGTTGCCGCTCGAGGACATCGACGTCGATCCCGTACTTCGCGGCGACGCTCGGCAGATCGCCGTCGTGCTTGAACCGGAGATAGTCGTACGTGAGCTTCAAGCTCGGATGGCGAGAAAAACGCAACGCCGCACCGCACGCGACGCGTTGCGAGCGTTCGAGGATGTGACGCGCATGTCGCTTCAGGCTCATGAGCGCCCCATCCTACCAAACGATGGACGCGCAATCAGCCGACGATCACGCCTCAGGGCAGCGGGTCGACGGAGAGCAGGGCAGGTGCACGCGGCACGCCGTTGTCCGACAGCTCGTCGGCCCCCAGATCCCACGCCCCGCCCTGCGGTCGCGCGTCGCCTTCGAAATCGGTGTTGAAGCCCAGCCCCGAGAGGCTATCGCCCTTGTCGATCGCGGGGCTCGTGGCGGCGAGCCGCAGGTCGGTCGGCGAAGTGAACAGCGGATTTGCGACGATCGCGGAGGATTCCCAGCTGCCGATGACCGCGTCGCGATTGTACGCCGTGCCGTTGTTCAGTCGGACGATCACCGCGTTGGTGTCGTCCCAGAACAGGTTCTTCGCGTGCGTCCAATCGGCCGCCGTATTCGCGCGCACGTAACCCGCACCGGGAACCGCCTCCGAGTTGCACTTGTACATCACGTTGTTCTTCACCACGATCGCGCCGGCCCCAATGGTCGTGTCCTCGTTCGTGTCGATGCACTCTTGGGCGATGTTACGGAAGGAGTTGTTCACGATCTGCGTCGCCCCGATGCCCCAATCCGCCTTCACCGCGTGCGGACTGACCCCGTCCTTGAGACCCAGAATGTCGTAGAAGACGTTGTTGCGGATGATCGATCCGTCGATGGAGCCGCTCGGGGTTCCCGGACGCACGAGGTGAACCCCGGCACAATCGCTCCCCGCGTACTGGTGCGTCGAGTTACACGAGTGATGAATGACGTTGTTCTCGATCACCGTGTTGTCGGAGTCGCACAAGCTGCTGCCGTTCCAGTTCGAAGCGACTTCGACGCCGTTGCGGCCGTTGTTGTAGATGGTGTTGCCGCGCACGACGCAGTTGCTGCACGACTTGATGATCACGCCGTCATCGAGCACGCTGCCGATCTTGTTCGTCGCGCTGGCGAATCCCGTGTTGTAGACGGTCGTGCCCTCGACGACGTTGCCGCTGATCTGCCGGCAGCTGCCGTGGCCGCCACCGTAGAAGGCAATCCCTTCCGCGCCCGACTCGGAGCACACGGAGTTCCGGAGTGTGATGTTGTTGGCGCTCCCCGTTCGAATGCACTGCCCGTAGTCGCGGCCTCCCGCGGCATGTATGCGGACCCCGGAGATGACGTCGTTGTTCGCGTCCGAGTCGACGCCTACGCCGTTGTATCCGTACTTGATGTACGTCGTGCCGCCGCCGTTGAAGTTGACGTACATCGCGCCCGAGAAGCGCAACGGCTCGGTCGCGCAGGTACCGCCCTGACACGAGACCTTCATGCGGTGCGCATCGGGGTCCGGATTCGAGGTGCCGTCCGGCAAGCGTACGACGATCGAGTTCGGGATGGCGCCTGTGTCGAAGGTACCGCATGCAGTCGACGACCAACTTGTGTCGCACGCTCCGTCGAGATTGTTGAGATTGCCGCACCCGGGATAGTTGGTTCCGATCCAGCGCAGGCGGGTACCGGTGTTCGCGGGGTCGGTGCAGCTGGCATCGTCGGCGTCGTTGCACTGCGGATCCATCCAGAGCTGTTCGGTATTCGCGCTCCCGAAGTTGTACGCCTCGGAGTAGAACGTGCGCGTATAATCCTTGAGCGCGAGACCGGTGCAGGATCCACACTGACTGGCGCTCTCGCAGCGCGTCCAATGCGACGCAGGCGTCGCGTCATCGATCTGGTTGGACGTGCCGTCGAGAATCACGAGCTCGCCGTTGTACGGCTCCACCGTGATCGGATTGGACGCCGTGCACCGTTGGTTGAAGAAGGCGACGGCGTACTCGCCGTTGATGACGGAGCACGCCCCGTTCGCATACCCTTGCGCGTCGCTCCGATAGGTTCCACGGCGCATTTTGAGGGTATCGCCGCACGCCAGGCGCTTGGTCGCATACATCAAGTTCTTCCACGGGTCCGCAAGCGTCCCCGCGCCGGGCGCGGCCGGCGCGCAATTGGTATCCAGGTCGTCGACGTAGTACGTGGCGGCGTTTGCGAGGCATGGCGCGCCCGCGAGCAGCAACGCGCATGCGATCAATCGTGTCGTGTGCGTCATGAGGTGTGACTCTCCTATTTCTCGATTTTCAGGGTGGGACGCTCAGGCTCGAGCGGCGCCTGCCATTCCGTAAAGGCCAGCGTCGCACACCGAGGAGAGCCCGAAAAGCTTCTCCCGAGATCCCTTCGCCACAACGTGTGTTTGTGCCGTGAGGCCGTCAGCAGGCTCGCCTCCGAGGGAAGAGGTCGAGTTGCATTCCTGCAAGCATGCGAGCGCGTGCAAGGGGGTCACGGCAATGCCGGAATGAGAGTTGCATGATTGGGCTCTTCACGTGCGGACGAGCTGTCCGCCTTGAGCTACTCTGCCGATAGATCGATAGCAGGTGCTTCAAGTTCATGGGTCCTACGAGCAAGTTTCAAGCCGCCGAATACGATCCGCATCCCGTCCACAATCTCGGTTTCCGACCTGTCGAAACGCCATACATGGACCGACGTCCTGACGCGATGCGCATCCCCGAGAGTGACGATCGACGCAATTTGGACTACGGAACCGCGGCGCCGTCGACGGGGGGCGTGCTGCTGGTCGGACCCCTTCCGCCACCACCGCGACTCGGGGGCGTCGAGACCGGGGTGGCGATGCTGCTCGCCTCTCCGCTCGCGCGGCGCCTTCCCATACATCTCTTCAATACCGCGCGGAAAGAGGACCCGTCCCGCCCGCTGGTCCATCGTCTCGCCTATCAACTCGGGATGCTGTGCGCCTTCGTCGGTGCGCTCGTGCGCCATCGGCCGTCGATCGTCCATGTAAAAACCTCGGCGGGCATCAACTTCTTCCAGAACGCGGCGTACGCGCTGGTCGCACGCGCGTGTGGCCGGAAGGTCGCGCTGCAAATCCATGACGGCCGATTCCCCGAGTTCCTCTCGGCTTCGTCTCGCGCCGGCGCTCGCATGATCGTGGCGGCCTTGGCGGCGCCCCATCGCCTGATCGCCTTGTCCGAGTCGTGGAAAACGTACTTTCAGGGATTGGCGCCTCACGCACCGATCTCCGTCGTGCCGAACGGCGTCGTGACCGAGACCTTCACGAACGCTCCCGACGCGCGCGAGCGCTTCGGCATTCGTCCCGGACGCGTCGCCATCCTCTTCGTCGGCACGCGGGATCCCGCACTCGACGACCGCAAAGGCCTTCCGACGCTGCTCGCGGCGTTCGAGCAGGTGCGTCGTCGTCACTCGGAGGCGCTGCTCGTCATTGCGGGTGCCGCGGCGAGCAATCGCCCGACCGACCCCGATCGCATCGAGGTGGGCATCATCGGTGAAGCGGAGAAGGCGTCGCTCTATCGCTCGGTCGACCTCCTCGTGCTCCCTTCCGAGGTCGAGAACATGCCCAACACGGTACTCGAGGCCATGGCCGCGGGTATTCCCGTCGTGGCGACCCGAGTCGGTGCGATCCCCGAAATGATCACGCACGGGGATACCGGGTTCCTCATCGAGGTCGGCGACGTCAGCGCGCTCGCGGCGCACGTCTCGACGCTCGTCGCGGACCCCGAGCGTCGGCGAAGAATGGGGCGCCGCGCTGGGGATGCGGTGAAGCGCACGTACGACTTCAACAGGATCCAAGAGCGACTGGCCGAAGAGTATGCCACGCTGTCCCCGAAGCATGTGCGGCACCAGCGCCGGGAAACGCCGGGGACACCTTCCCCGCGGAGTCGCGTCGCGTGGCATCGTCACCCTGACGTCCAGCGACGGTGGCGTCTCGTGCGTCGTCTTCAGACCATGTCCGGAGCGGAGATTATCTTTCGGTTGCGAACGCGTTTCGACCGACGCTCCGTGGCACCCGCGGCGCTGCGTGCGTCGGAGCATGCCGCACTCGGCGCACGACCGAAACCGGAAGACGCCCGAATCGCCACCCCGCACGTGCGCGGATTCTTCGATGCCTCGGAACGTGCCGTCCGTCTCGCGCTCCTCGAACGCGAGCGGCCGGAGGTCGTAGCCTCCATCATCGCACGCGCCAACGACATTCTTACCAAGGGCGTCACGCTCCTCGGAAAACACTTTCGACCCGCGGATGCCTCATTCGATTGGCTCGCGGATCCCGACCGTGGACGGTTGTGGCCCGCGCGATCGCTCGACGACGCCGACGCCGTTCGACACGTCGACGCCGACGTGAAGTTCGTCTGGGAGGTGAACCGCCACCAATACTTCGTCACGCTGGCGCGCGCGTACGCGCATTCCGGCGACCAGCGGTTCGCACGCGCCGTCACGGACATGTTGCGCACGTGGCACGCACAGAACCCGTATGGGGTCGGCGTGAATTGGGCCAGCAACCTCGAGATGGCCGTGCGGGGCTTGTCGTGGGTCTGGGCCCTGCAGTTCTTGCTCGAAACGCCGGCGCTTTCCGACGAGGACCGCGAGACATGGCTGGTCAGCCTGCGCGCGCATCGCGACCACATCGCCCGGCATCTGTCGATCTACACGGACGCCACCAATCACCTGATCGGGGAGGCGGCCGCGCTCGCCGTGCTCGCGATGTGGGCGCCGGAGTGGGAACACGCGGCGTACCTCCGCGACGTCGCGTTCGACGTTCTGGCGAGGGAAGTCGAGAAGCAGGTCGCACCCGACGGCACCGATCGCGAGCAAGCCACGAGCTACCAACGATTCGTATTGGACCTGCTGCTGCAGGTCATCGCGATGTCGCGGCGAACCTCGACGGATGTTCCGGCCATTCTGGTCGCACGCGCGTCGTCGATGCTACGTGCCGTTAGTGTTCTGATCGATTCCAGCGGGCGCGCGCCGCGGATCGGGGATAGCGACGACGCACGTGGTGTGCCATTCTTCACGGACGACTCGTGGGATTTTCGCGAGCTGTTGAGCATGGGTTCCATCGTCCTCGGCGAAGCGGAATCGTATTCGCAGCATCACGCCGGGTATGAGAGCGCGCTGTGGTTGGGTGGCACGTCCGCTTTGCTTCCCCGGAGCGCACCGGCGACCCCGCAGCCATCCTTCGAGATGCTAGACGAGGGCGGCTACGCCGCGTTTCGCTCCGCGGAGGGCGCCAACCGACTCCTGTTCGATTGCGGCCCATTGGGATTTCTGCCGCATGCGAGTCACGGCCACGCCGATCTTCTGAGTGTACTCGTGGACGTCGGCGGCGAAGAGGTGTTGGTCGATCCAGGCACCTTCGCCTATTGGGACCCCCACGGACGACGCGACCTGTTTCGTTCGACCGCCATGCACAACACCGTGGAGATCGGAGGATGGGATCAGGCGGACGCCTTCGACCCCTTCAAGTGGTTGAACGTGCCGGCGACCGGCATCGCGGACGTACGGCGGAGCGGCGACCTCGCATACGTCGAGGCATGGCACGACGGCTACCAGCGGCTACGACCCGCCGTTCGCCACCGACGCGCGGTCCTGGCGATCGGCGCCGCTGCATGGTTGATCGTTGACTGGCTGGAAGGGGACGGGGCACAGCACTTCGTGCGGTCCTTTCACGCGGCTCCCGGCTGCCGGTTGGAGCGTGCTCCGAGCGGCTTCATCGTCACGACACCCTCGAAGCGCGGGCTCCTCTCGGCCCGCGATCTCGCGAAAGACGGCGGGCGCGAGGGGCTCGAACTCGGATCGGCGCCCTATTCCGAGCGCTACGGCCACGCCGAGCCCGCGCCGGCCGTCCGGATCCACGAGGAAGCTGCCTTGCCCGCCGTGCGTGCGCTACTGCTCGTGCCCTCCGAGGCCAGAGCCGCAGCGCCGCTCACGCTCGAGGACTGCGCGATTTCCGAGACTGCCATCTGGATGACCGTGCGCGAGCGCAACGGTCCGCGCTGGGACATCGCGCTTCGCTGCCATGGAGCGCCGTTTCGCGTAGGTCGCATGGAAACAGACGGGCGTGCCGCCGTCATCCGCTCGACACCGGACTCCGGCCCTGCCGTACAGGTATTTCATGGAACTCACGCCAAACTGTGCGTCAGCCGATAAGGTATCCGATCACATGCGCACGACCTTCGTTACTTGGTATCCGTATTGCCGCCGGAGCGACGCCCTCGCCGACACGCTCGGCGGCACGTCACACCTGATTCACTACCTTCGGTTCAAACAACCTCTTTACGCGCCGTTCAAATACGTCCTCCAAACCTTCGTCACCCTCCGCACGCTGATGCGCGAGCGGCCCGAGCTCGTCCTGGTCGCCGTACCGCCGATCTTCGCCGCCCTGCCGGTCTGGCTCTGGGCTCGGCTCGCCGGCGCGTTGTTCGTGATCGATGCGCACACCGGCATCTTCGACGACGGCCGCTGGAGGTGGCTCCTGCCTCTCACCCGCGCGTTGTTCCGGCGCGCCGACGCCGTCATCGTCACGGGCGCCCACCTCGAGGAGCGTGTCGCGGCCTGGGGTGGCCGGCCGATCGTCATCGGCGACGTCCCGGTGACGTTCGTGCCCGGCGAGGCGCCGGCGCCGTGCGACGGGCCGCGCGTCGTGGTCATCAACACGTTCTCGTTCGACGAGCCCGTCGCCGAGCTGCTCGAGGCCGCGCGCACGGTCGGTGAAGCGCGATTCTTCGTGACGGGTGACGTACGGCACGCGCGGCCGGAGTGGATCGCGCAACGCCCGGCGAACCTCACCTTCACCGGTTTCCTCTCCGAGGAGGGGTACGCGGGACTTCTACGCGCCGCAGACGCCATCGTCGTGCTGACGACGCACGATCACACCATGCAGCGCGGCGGCTACGAAGCCGTGGCGTTGGCGCAGCCGCTGGTGACGTCCGACTGGGGCCTGCTCCGCGAGACGTTCTCGCGTGGTACGGTCCACGTTCGAAACGAGGCGGTGGCGATCGCGGCAGGGATCCGCACCGCGCTCGCGCGCCGTGACGAGCTGCGCGACGAAATGAAATCTCTCGCGGTCGAACGCCGCGCGCTGTTCGACACGCGCATCGGAAATTTGCGGCGCCAGCTCGCGGTGGCATCCAGCTCGACGACCGGGACGAGCGCCGGCCGGCAGCCGATCAGGTCCAGCGAATGAAGGAGACCGCGATGCGCGTCACGGTTCTTGGCATGGGATACGTCGGCTGCGTCACCGCGGCCATTTTGGCTCGCGAGGGTCATTCGGTCATCGGTGTCGACAGCAATCCCACCAAGATCGCAATGCTCGAGCGCGGCGAGTCACCGGTGCTCGAGCCTGGCTTGCCGGATCTGGTGCGTCGCGCGAAGCTCGCCGGCCGCCTGACCGTGAGCGAGTCGGCCGAAGCTTCGGTCGAGCGCGCCGACGTCGCGATCATCTGCGTCGGCACGCCGAGCGCCGCGAGCGGCGCGCTCGACACTCGATATCTCGAGCGCGTGGTCGATCAGATCGGCGCCGGCATCCGCAACCACGCGGGCTACCCCGTGGTCGTCATCCGCAGCACCGTATTCCCGAGCATCGTCGAGGAGCTCGTGGTCGCGCGGCTCGAAAAGTCGTCCGGACGCAAGGTCGGCGAGGGGTGCGGTGTCGTCGTAAATCCGGAGTTCCTCCGCGAAGGCAGCTCGCTGCAGGACTTCGATCATCCCCAGTTCACCCTGATCGGCGCCGACGACGATCGAGCGGCGCAGGTCGTGCGTAAGATGTATTTCTTCCTCAAGAGCGCGCCCTTCATCGTGAGCGACCGCCGCACCGCGGCCCTGATCAAGTACGCGTGCAACGCGTACCACGCGCTGAAAGTCGCCTTCGCGAACGAGATCGGCGCGATCAGCCTCGCCGCCGACGTGAACCCGCAAGAGGTCATGCGCATCTTCTGCCTCGATCAGAAGCTCAACGTCTCGGCGGCATATCTCAAGCCGGGCATGCCCTTTGGCGGGTCGTGTCTCCCGAAGGACGTGCGCGCGCTCGTCCACCACGGACGTCAGCTCGACACGCCGCTCGCGCTGCTGCCGGGAATCCTCGAAAGCAACCGGCTCCGCACCGAAGAGTGCGTCCATCGCATCCTCTCGAACGGTCGCCCGCGCGTCGGCATCTTCGGCCTCGCCTTCAAGGCGGGCACCGACGATCTCCGCGAAAGTCCTACCGTCGAGATCATCGAGCGGCTGATCGGCAAAGGCGCCGAGGTCGCCATCTACGACGGCAAGGTGTCGCTCGCGAACCTGATGGGCGCGAATCGCGAGTACATCGCTGAGCACCTCCCACACGTCGCAAAGCTCCTGCGTCCGACGCTCGAGGAGGTCGTCCGAGGCGCGGACGTGCTCGTGATCGCGAACCGCGACGACGAGTTCCGGCGCGTCGCCGAGCTGATACGTCCCGATCAGCAGCTAGTCGATCTCGCCTACCTTTTGGCCGGGCCGCGAGCCCGCGCCGACGCGCTCCCGACCGCCTCGGAAAGCTGAGCCGAATGTGCGGGATCGCTGGCGTGGTCGACTTCCGGGGCGCCCCGGTGGAAGTCGATCGTCTCATTCAGATGGGCGCCGTGCAGCGCCACCGCGGCCCTGACGGGGAAGGCTGCGTCCTCTTCACGTCGGGCGATCGTCCCGTCCGTTGGCACGAGCCGGGCGCCGCGATTCCCGGCGGGGTGTACGGCGGCCTCGTGCACCGGCGTCTTTCGATCATCGACCTCTCCGAGCGCGGTCGCCAACCGATGCACGACGGCAGCGAGGGCCTGTGGATCACCTACAACGGGGAGATCTACAACTACGTCGAGCTCATGGCCGAGCTGCAGCAGCTCGGCTGCCTGTTCCAATCGCGCTCCGACACCGAGGTCATCCTGCACGCGTATCGCCAGTGGGGCCCGGCGTGCGTCGAGCGATTGAACGGGATGTTCGCGTTCGCGCTCTGGGACGCCGACGCGCAGCGCCTCTTCTGCGCCCGCGATCGCCTCGGCATCAAGCCATTCTACTACCGCTGGTCCGGCGGTCGGCTCGCGTTCGGCTCGGAGATCAAGGCGATCCTCGCGTACGACACGGAGCGGCCGACGGCGCATCTGCCCGCCCTCACCGACTACCTCTGCTACTCATACGGACCGAACGACGAGACGTTCTTCAAAGGCGTCGTGAAGCTCGCGCCGGGGCACTGCCTCTTCGCGTCCGCCCAGGGATTGCGCGTCGAGCCCTACTGGAGTCCGGTCTTCGAGCCTTCCGAGCCGGCCGAAGCGCCGCGCCTCGTGGAGGAGCTCCGCGCGCTCCTCGACGACGCCGTCCGCCTTCAGCTGCGCAGCGACGTGCCCGTCGGCGCGCACCTTTCCGGCGGAATCGACTCGAGCACGGTCTGTTGTCTCGCGGCCCATCACGTCGACCGCCTGCACACGTTCACCGCGCGCTTCGCGGAAGGCGGCTTTTTCGACGAGTCCCCCTATGCGCGGCTCGTCTCGCAGACGATCCACTCCGACCATCACGAGATCGTCCCGTCAGGCGGACACGTCGCCGAGCTCCTGCCGCGAATCATCCATCACCTGGATCAACCGGTCGAAGGCCCCGCCGTGTTCGGCAAGTTCCACGTCGCACAGATCGTGAGCGAGCACGTGAAGGTGATTCTCGGCGGCCAAGGAGGCGACGAGCTCTTCGGCGGCTACGACTGGTACGTGAAAAACCTCTTCACGAGCGCGTGCTGGGGCGGCCTCGCATCGCTGGGTCCGCAGCCGCCCCTACCGTTCTTGAATGCATGCCTCCGGGGCGAGAGCTGGAAGCGGCTCGGACGCTCGCTCTGGGTGAACCGCGGTACGAACGACCTGGGCACGATCTTCCGCCGCAACTGGACGCGCATCCGCCAGGGATCCGAACGCGAGCTCATTCGGCCGGGTCTCCTCAACGGCGGGCCGACCGCGGCGGAGCGCTTCGACGCCGCGTTCGACGCGCTCCCCGAGCGCCACCCGGCCGACCGCATGTTTCATTTCGACGTGCGTCACTACCTCGAGAGCCTGCTGCACTCGGAGGACCGCCTGAGCATGGCGTTCTCGGTCGAGTCGCGCGTACCGCTGCTCGACCACCGCATCGCCGAGCTCGCGGCGCGCGCGGGCTTCGCGCTCAAGGCGACGCCCGGCTGCAGCAAGCAGCTCCTGCGCAAGGCCGTGACCGGAATCATTCCCGATACGATCCTTCACCGCACCGACAAGCGCGGATTCCCGACGCCGATAGAGGGATGGCTCCGCGATCCACAACTCCGGCTCGTCGAGCGATTCGTCCTCGACGACCGCCGATTCGCGGGCGCGCTCTTCGACCTCGACCGAGTGCGTGCGCTCGCGGCGCAGTCGGTGACCGTCGGCACGTCGTGGTCGGAGACGCTCTGGCGGATCGTGAACATCAGCGCCTGGGGCGAGCGTTTCGAGGTGACGTTGTGACGCCGCGGATCTTGCCCGCGTACGAGGACTCGCGCGCGGAGATAGCGCCGAGGCATGACGCGCCGCCGCCGGTCGCCACGTCGGCCATGCCGCTTCGGGTGGTCTACTTCAACTACGAATGGGACCTTCGCGAGAGCAGCGGCGCCGCGACCCACATCGCCGAGTTGGGCGACGGGCTCCGCGCGCTCGGTCACCACGTGACCGCCATCAGCCGCCGGTCGATCGTCGCCGCGCCCGCAGGGCCCGATGGCGCGAAGACCACGCCGCGCGCGGCGTCTCCGGCGTGGCGAGCTCGACTCAGCCCCTATCTGCACGAGAGCGCCGCGATCCAGCGTGCGCTACGCGGCATCGGAGCCGAAGAGGCGATCCTCCGCCAGGAACGCCCCGACGTCGTGCTGACGCGCTACTCCCTGCACCAATTCTCGAGCCTCGTCGCCGCGCGCCGGCTCGGCATCCCGCTCGTGTTCGAGTTGAACGCCCCCGTCGGCTACGAGTACCGGAAGTACCTCCGCAACTATCGCCTCGTGCCCGGCCTCGCCGAATGGAGCGAGATCCGCACGCTCGGCGCCGCCGACGGCATGTTCGTCGTGTCGAATCCGCTGCGGACGCACCTGATCGAGCGCGGACTGCAACCCGACCACGTTGCGGTCGTCCCGAACGGAGCCGACGCGACGCGCTTCCGTCCCGACGTCGTCGACCGCGACATGCGCGCGCGCTTCGGCAGCCGCGTCGTCGTCGGGTTCGTCGGCAGCTTCGCGAGCTTCCACGGAGTGGATACGCTGCGGCGCCTCGTCACGTCCGTCGCGCCGACCCGTCCGGACGTCGCATTTCTCATGGTCGGCGGAGGCAAGCTCGCCGACGAGCTTCGCCGCGAGTGCCAGACGCTCGGCCTCGGGGACCGCGTCCACTTCACCGGCTACGTGTCACGCGACCGCGTCCCCGCGCTCCTCGGCGCGATGGACGTCGTGCTCGCCCCGTATCAGCCGCACGACTTCTTCTACTTCTCGCCGATCAAGCTCTTCGAATACATGGCATCGGGTCGCGCCGTGATCGCCGCGGCGCTCGGTCAGATCGCCGAGGTGCTCGACGGCACGAACGGCCTCCTCTACGACCCGAAAGATTCCGACGCGTTGTCGCGCCAGGTCGTGCGCCTCGCCGGGGACGCCGACCTCCGCCGCGCGCTCGGCCACGCCGCACGCCGAGCCGTCGAGACCTCGTACACGTGGGCCCACAACGCGGCCCGCGTCTCCGCGACGCTCGAGCGCGCCGTCACGGCGCGCCGCGCGCCGGCCACGTCGCCACGGAACGGAGCCTGACCTCATGTGCGGAATAGCGGGCATCTATCGCTTCGATCACGGTCCGGTCAGTGAAGACGTGCTCACCGCGATGCGCGAAACCATGGTGCATCGCGGTCCGGACGGTTTCGGCAACTTCCTCGCCGGCCACGTTGGGCTCGCGCATCGACGCCTGAGCATCGTCGATCTCGGCGGCGGCCATCAGCCCATGAGCAACGAGGACGGCACCGTCTGGGTGTCGTTCAACGGCGAGATCTACAACCACAACGAGCTACGCCCGGCCCTCGCCGCCAAGGGCCACGTGTTTCGCACCTCCTCCGACACCGAGGTCCTGGTCCACCTCTACGAGGAGCACGGCGACGACCTCGTCCAGAAGCTCAAGGGCATGTTCGCCTTCGCGATCTGGGACGCGCGGCGAGATCGCATGTTGCTTGCGCGCGACCGCATCGGCATCAAGCCGCTCTACTACCACGCGACGGCGAGTCGCCTGCTCTTCGGCTCGGAGATAAAGGCGTTGCTCGCGCACCCGGACATGCATCCGGAGATGAACTCCGAGCGCCTGGGAGACTACCTCCTCTATGGCAGCGTCTACGGCGCCGAGACGCTCTTTCGAGACGTCTACGAGCTCGAGCCCGGCCACGTGATGAGCATCGACGCCCGCGGTCCGGCGCTGCGTCGCTACTGGGACCTCCCGGAAGGGCCCGTCCTCGAGGAGGACGAGGCGACGCAACGCGAGCATCTCGAGGATCTGCTCCGCGTCTCCATCCGTCGCCGCCTGATGAGCGACGTGCCGCTCGGGGCGTTCCTCAGCGGCGGGGTCGACTCGAGCCTGATCGTCGCGCTCATGGCGGAGATGATCGACACGGCGGTCAAGACGTTCTCGATCGGGTTCGCGGAGTCCGGCTACAACGAGTTCAGCTACTCGCGCTGGGTGGCCGAGAAGTTTCGCACCGACCATCTCGAGATCACCCTCGATTCGCGCGAGTTCTTCGACGCGCTGCCGCGGCTGACCTGGCACTACGACGAGCCGATCGCGCTCGCGGCGTGCATCCCGCTCTATTTCTTGTCGCGCGCGACCAAGGGCAAAGCGACGGTCATCCTGACCGGCGAAGGCGCGGACGAGCTGCTCCTCGGGTACGAGAAGTACGCATGGGCGCACCGCCACGCGACGCTCGCCTCGCGCTTCCAGCGCATGCTTCCACCGGGGGCGCACGTGCCCCTCGCGCGGGCGGCGCAGCGGCTGCTCGGGCCAAGCCGTCTCCTGCTGGGGCGCCTGCCGCTCGCCCCCGGCGACGTCGCGAGCTCCTTTTATCAAGTGGTCCGTCCCGACGTCGTCGCCGGGCTGTTCGACGGACGCGGCGCCGAGATCCACGCGGCGCTCCAGCGTCACCGCGTCGGCGCCGAGATGTTCGACGCAGCGCCGGCTGGGCGCGATTTCCTCGCGCGCATGAGCTACATGGACTTCAAGACGTTCCTGGTCACGCTGCTGATGAAGCAGGACAAGATGTCGATGGCGGCGTCAATCGAGTCGCGCGTGCCGTTCCTCGACCACGAGCTCGTCGAGTACGGCTACCGGTTGCCGACGGCCAGCAAGGTCGCCGGCGACGTCCACAAGAAGATCCTGAAAGACGTGGCGGCGCGGCACCTGCCGCACGACCTCCTGCACCGTGAGAAGAAGGGCTTCCCGGTGCCCGTGACGCCGTGGTTCCTCCAGCCCGCAACCCGCAAGCGGTTCGAGGAGATCCTGCTCGACGACCGCACCGCACGACGCGGCATCGTGAACCGCGCGGCGGTGGAGCGCCACTTCCGCGAGGTAGCGGCAGGCGAGCGAGGCAGCAGCTCGGCGGCGACCTATCTCATCTGGTATCTGGTCAATCTCGAGCTCTGGCAGCAGGTGTTTTTCGATGCTGCACCGGCCCGCGTTTCCGATCGGCGCGAAAGCTCGCCCGATCTGAGCGCCGGCGCCCTGTGACGGCATAGCGAAAAACACATCGGCGGCCGCGTTTCTGGGCTCGCCGGTGTACCTCACCTGGGTTATTCTGCTCGGAAAATCTGGTTGTTGGAGGCTTTATGGCACGGTCCGGCATCGTATCCCTCGCATCGGAGTTCTGGGCCTTCCTACGCGTCCGCAAGAAGTGGTGGCTCGCACCCATCGTGATCATCATGGCCCTCTTCGGGTCGCTGATCGTCTTCACGCAAGGGTCCGCGTTGGCGCCGTTCGTCTACACGATCTTCTAGATGGCCGAAGCTTCCTCCAAGAAAGAGCTCCGGAAGTTCGGGCTCACGGTCGGCGGCGCCTTTCTGGTGCTCGGCTCCATCAGCTGGTGGCGGGGCCACGAGATCCCGCCGCGCGTGCTCTGGACGCTCGGCACGCTCCTGGTGATCCCGGGCGCGCTCTTTCCGACCGTGCTCGGGCCCGTCCAGACCGCGTGGATGAAGTTCGCCCTCGTGCTCGGCCACTTCAACACCCGCATCATCCTCACCGTGCTGTACTACCTCGTGATGACGCCCGTCGGGTTCGTCATGCGGCTGTTCCGCGATCCGCTCGACCGCTCGATGAAGGACGGCAACGCGAGCCAATGGACCAAGCGCGAGCCGCAGCCGGTCGACCTCGCCCGGTACGAGCGCCAGTTCTGACATGACGACGATTCTCGGACTCTCCGCCTACTACCACGACTCCGCGGCCTGCCTCGTGCGCGACGGCGAGCTGGTGGCCGCCGCCCAGGAGGAGCGCTTCACCCGCAAGAAGCACGACGAGGAGTTCCCGCACCACGCGGTCGCCTACTGTCTCCGCGAGGGCGGCATCCGCATGGACGAGCTCGACTACGTCGGGTTCTACGACAAGCCGCTCTTGAAGTTCGAGCGCATCCTCGAGAACTACCTCGGCGTCGCGCCGAAGGGCTTGAACTCGTTCCTGACCGCGATGCCGGTGTGGCTGAAGGAAAAGCTCTTCACCGGCGACGCGCTCCGTCGCGAGCTCGGCGGCTACGAGGGCAAGCTCCTCTTCACCGAGCACCACGAGTCGCACGCCGCGAGCGCCTTCTATCCGTCGCCGTTCCAGGAGGCGGCGGTGCTCACGATGGACGGCGTCGGCGAGTGGGCGACGTCCTCCTACGGCGTCGGGCGCGGCAAGGACCTCGAGCTGCTCGCCGAGCTCCGCTATCCGCACTCGCTCGGCATGCTGTACTCGGCGTTCACCTACTACACCGGCTTCAAGGTGAACTCGGGCGAGTACAAAGTGATGGGCCTCGCCCCCTACGGCGAGCCGCGCTTCGTCGACAAGATCCTGAACGACGTGTTGCAGCTGAAGGACGACGGCTCCTTCAAGCTCAACATGGAGCTGTTCAACTACCTCCACGGCCTCACCATGACGAACGGCGCCTTCGACAAGCTGTTCGGCGGGCCGCCGCGGCAGCCGGAGTCGGAGCTGACCCAGCGAGAGATGGACCTCGCGGCGTCGGTGCAGGTCGTGACCGAAGAGATCATGCTGCGCATGGCGCGCCACGTGCACCGCGAGACCGGCATGGAGAACCTGTGCATGGCGGGCGGCGTCGCGCTCAACTGCGTCGGCAACGGACGCCTGCTCCGCGAGGGGCCGTTCAAGCGTCTCTGGATCCAACCCGCGGCCGGCGATGCCGGCGGCGCGCTCGGCGTCGCGCTCGCGATCTACCACAAGGTGCTCGGCAACGAGCGCCACCGCAACGGCGCGCAGCTCGACACCATGAAAGGCTCGTATCTCGGACCGACCTTCTCCGACGACGAGATCGAGGCGTTCCTGCAAGAGATCGGCGCGGTGTACGACCGCCTCTCGACCGACCAGATGATCGCGCGCACCGCCGAGGCGCTCGCGCAGGAGAAGGTCGTCGGCTGGCTGCAAGGCCGCATGGAGTTCGGCCCGCGCTCGCTCGGCTGCCGCAGCATCCTCGGCGATCCCCGGTCGCGGAAGATGCAGTCGATCATGAACCTGAAGATCAAGTTCCGCGAGAGCTTCCGGCCGTTCGCGCCGAGCGTGCTGCGCGAGCACGTCGCTGACTACTTCGATCTCGACTGCGACTCGCCCTACATGCTGTTGGTCGCGCCCGTCAGCTCGTCGCGCCGCATCCCGATGACCGACGAGCAGCAACGCCTGTTCGGCATCGACAAGCTGAACGTCGTACGCTCCGACCTGCCGTCGATCACGCACGTCGACTACTCGGCGCGCATCCAGACGGTGCACGCCGAGACGAACCCGCTCTACCACGCGCTGCTCACGCGCTTTCGCGAGCTCACCGGCTGCCCGGTGCTCGTCAACACCAGCTTCAACGTGCGCGGCGAGCCCATCGTCTGCACGCCCAAAGACGCCTACCTCTGCTTCATGCGCACGGAAATGGACACGCTCGTGCTCGGCTCGTTCGTTCTCGACAAGAGCCGCCAGCCCGAGCTCAAATCAGACGTGGACTGGCGCACGCAATACCAACTCGACTGAACGAGCCCCATACGGTGTCGACCATCGATCCTCGGATCGCCGAGCACCGCCCCATCGAGCCGTCGAGCCGACTGCCGCTGCGCACCTGCGGCACGATCGCTCTGCTGCTCCTCTTGTTCCTCTTCTCGGGGTGGTTCGGCTATCGCGCGTACCTCGAGAGTCCCGACGTGGTGTCGGCGGAGCCGGAGCCGGCCCGCCACACGGCCGTCGCCGAGCGCGCGGTGCTGTTCGTGATCGACGCGTTCACGCCCGGGAAGGCGTTCGACGCGGCCACCATGCCGACGTTCAACCGGCTTGCGGCCGCGGGCGCCTCGGGGATCGTCCAGACCGGCACGGTCACGACGACGGCGCCATGCGTCTACAGCCTCACGACCGGCCGTCCCGGAAGCCTCGTCCAGGCGATCTTCAACTTCCACTCCAGCGAGACGCGCGTCGACTCGATTCCGAGCCTCGTGAAGGCGAGCGGCGGCGGCGTGGCGCTCGCCGGCGATCCGGCGTGGCACCGGCAGTTCGGTTGGCTCATCCCGCCCGAGGACCGCCACGAGTCGCCGGAGCCCGGCATCACGGTCGAGCACCACATCGACGCCTACGACGCCGCCGACGTCGAGTTCATCCTCGAGAAGTACAAGGACCCGCGCTACCGGCTCTTGATCCTGCACCTCGGCAGCGTCGACGCCGTCGGCCACATGGTGACGCCGGTCTCGGACCGCTACGCGCAGCAGCTGACGTTCATGGACGGGCTGCTGCAGCGCATGGCCGCCGCCGTCGACACGCGGACGACGCTCCTGCTGGTGACCGGCGATCACGGCATGGCGTCGCGCGGGACGCACGGCGGCGAGGAGGAGGCGCGGCTCACGCCGTACGCGCTCGTCGGTCCCGGCGTCCGCGCCGGCGTCAAGCAGGACCTGCCGCAGACGGCGCTCACGTCCACGCTCCTCGGCCTGCTCGGTCTTCCCTTCCTTCCCGTCTCGACGGAGCCCCCGGCGACGGCACTCCTCGACCGCGGATCGGACGACGCGACGGCGCTCGTCCGCGAGTACTTCGACGGCAAGCGCCGGGCCGCCGCGACGCAGGGCAGCCATCCGCTCCTCGCCGACGCGGCTCGCGTCGATGCCGACGCCAACCGCGCGCTGAACGAGCTTCTCTTCGGGGCGGAGCAGTCCCGCGTCGGCTCCCGTATCCTCGCCGCGGCGCTCACGCTGCTCGGCGTGCTCGGAACGGCGTTCCTGGTCTGGCGCTCGGCGCCGCATCCCGCGGAGCGTCCGACCGCGTTCGCGCACCTCGTCCTCGCCGCCGCGGCGCCGGTGCTGCTCGGCACGATCGCCACCGCATTCATCTGGATGCGCAGCGCCTTCGCCTTCCGCTCGACGTCGATCGCGACGGCGATCATCGCGGCGCTGCTGGTGGTCTCGGTCGTCGTCATCTGGGCGTTCGTGCGGTACCCGCGGCTCGCGTCGCGTCTCGACAGCTGGCAGGTCTCGCTCTTCCTGCCGGTCGTCATGCTGCTGTCGGCGCCCCTCGTGAATTCGCACTGGCTCCGCCCGCGACCCTACTTCGAGCTGCTGCTGCTCGGTGGCGTCGCGCTCCTCGTGCCTTCGAGCGGTACCACCCGACGCTGGGGTCGGTTGCCGGCGGTGACGGCGGCGATGATCTACATCCCTCAGCTGACGTTCACCGACTGGCAGACCTCGGTGCTTCCGCTCCTCGCGGTCGCCGTCGTCGGTCTCGCGCTCCGCAACCTGCAGAGCCGCCACGCCGTCGCGACCACGCTCGCGCGCCTCCTCGTCGTCGCGATCTTCGCCGCGGCCTTCGTCTGGCGCTCGACGCCGAGCACGAGCATGGCGAGCGTCGTCTTGTCCCTCTTCTTCCTCGCCGTGCTGACCGCCATCGCGTTGAAGCACGAGCCGGTCGCCGTGGCCGCGCTGCTGATCGGGGCGAGCACCGGACTGTTCCTCATCATGGCGTCCGACGCGCACGAAAGCCTGGTCTTCTGCGCAACGGCGCTGGTCGCGCTCACGCTCTCGCGGATGCGCCTCGATCTCGCGCGGCCCGGCCTCGTCTACTTGCTGGCGGCCGTCTTCATCCTGCTGCGGGTGTGCCTCTATTTCGAGCTCGGCGACCAGTACAACATCAGCTCCATCCGGACCGCGCCGGGCTTCCTGCTCGCCGACTACGGCCTTCCGCTGGTGAGCGTCGTGGGGCTGCTGCTGCTCAAGTACTGCTTGCCCTGGCTCGTGATCCTCGCCATCGCGCTGCCGTCCCTCGCCGCCGCGGAGCGCCGCTGGACGACGCATCTCTTCGACCTCCTCGTGGTCGGCTACGCCGTCCGGTTCGCGGCCGTCGCCGCGGTGATCGACCCGTTTCGCGCCCTCCCGAACGGCATGGACGGCATCGTCGGCATGTTCTGCGTGACGTGGGCGGAGCTGCTGACGTTCGGCCTGGTGGCGACACTCGCCGCGATGCTGGTGGAAAGCCGGCCGTCGGCCGCGGCCCCCGCGCTCGTCGCCGCCGCCTGATCGATTCGACGCGCAAGGCGTTCGCCAGCGGGGGGCTGATGGACGCGGCTTTTCCGACCCCGCCGGGTGTTCCCAGAGTTGCCTGTTCGACCGGCAAGCTCTACGATCGGTTCCGGTCCAAGCCCCCCGGGCCGCGACATTCTGCGAGGAAGGACACCAGAGCATGAGGTTCCGAACCCGCTTGGCGTTGCTGGTGCTGGGAGGCGTGTCGATGGCAGGAACGGCGACCGCAGGGCTGCTCGATGGGCAGGCCCCCCCGCTCGGTGACGGCGTAACGTCCACCATCGTGTATCGCCTGGGTGCCGTGCACTTCGAGCCGGCCGGTTGGGTCGACACGACGGTCACCTGCACCAACGTCTCCTCGGCGCCCGCGACCGTGGGCCTCGAGATCTTCGACGAAGGCGATCAACACGCCGGCGACCTCGCCAAAGCAACGGTCGCCGCCGGTGGCGCCGTGACCTTCGCGACCTCCGCCGACGCCGTTCCGGGCGCCGTCGCAGTCGCCGGGTTGCCGCCGATCGATCACGGCAAGGCTCGGGTGAGCGCGTCGACGAAGCAGATCACGTGCACGGCGATGAATCGCATGCGCGGCTCCGACGGCGCCGTCAAAGAGGCGCCCGTCGAGCTCGTGAAAAAAGTCGCCTTCTGAGCGGCGCACTCGTCTGTCGCTCCCGTTCCTGATCCCTCCCCCCGAAACGCGGCCGTCGGTCCGCATGCACTCGTTCGTCTCGCTTCTCGTCGTCGCCGCCACGTTCCTCGCTCCCCCGTCCGGTCGCGCCGCGCTCGTACCCGGGTTCCAGGACGCGGCCGTGGTGAGCGTCGCCTCGCCGTCGGTCCTCGCGTTCAGCCCCGACGGCCGGCTCTTCATCGGCGAGAAGTCGTCGGGCAAGGTGCGCGTCTACGCCAACGGCGCGCTCGCGGCGCAGCCGTTGTTGAACGTGAACGAGGTCGTTCCCGCGGGCACGTACTTCGACACGTTCAACGAGCGCGGCCTGCTGGGCATCGCGTTCGACCCGAGCTTCGCGTCGAACGGATTCGTCTATCTCTACTATTCGCTGTGCAAGACGCCGGCGAGCCCGCCGCAGCCGGGCACCAATACGTGTCAGTCGGCGAAGAACCGGGTCGTACGCGTCACGGCGACGGGCGACGTCGCGGATCCTGCGACCCAGGTCGTCTTGCTCGACGACATCGATTCCGACGCCGGGAACCACAACGCGGGCTGGCTCGGCTTCGGGCCCGTGGACGGCAAGCTCTACGTCGCGGTCGGCGACGGGGGCGCGAACAGCGCCAAGGCGCAGGTGCTCGGCAGCTTGAACGGAAAGATCCTGCGCCTGAACCCGAACGGCTCGGTCCCGTCCGACAACCCGTTCGTCGGGCGGGCCGGCGCGCGCGGCGAGGTCTTCGCCTGGGGCTTCCGCAACCCGTATCGCTGCCGCTTCGCGACCGACGGGCGCCTCTTCTGCGCCGACGTCGGCCAGGTCGACGTCGAGGAGCTGAACGTCGTCACGGCGGGCGCCAACTACGGCTGGCCGACGACCGAAGGCACGTTCGACGCGGGCGCGCACCCCGAGCTCACCAATCCGATCTACGTCTACCGCCACGACGGCCGCGATGCCGCGATCATCGGCGGCGACTTCGGTGCGAAGACGGCGTTTCCGGGCAACTACCAACAGAGCTTCTTCTTCGCGGACTTCACCCGCGGCCTCATCCGGCGCGCGCTGCTCGGCCCGACGGGCGTCACCGTCCAGTCGACCGACGACCTGATCACCAACCTCGGCGGCAACAGCGTGACCGACCTCGTCGCCGGGCCCGACGGCTCGCTCTACTACACCCTGTACTCCGCGAACGCGGTCCGGCGGCTGACGGCGACGTCGTCCAATCGCTCGCCGGTCGCGGTCGCGTCGGCGAACGTCGTGAGCGGCGCTCCGCCCCTCGCCGTCCAGTTCTCGAGCGCCGGATCGTCCGATGCGGACGGCGACGTGCTGAGCTACAGCTGGAGCTTCGGAGACGGCACGGCCACCTCCGCGGTCGCGAACCCGACGCACCAGTACACGACCGCCGGCACCTACGTCGCGACGCTCACCGTGAGCGACGGCATGGCGACGCCGGGACCCGGCACCGACCGCGTGGTCATCACCGTCGGCCGTCCGCCGGTCGTGACGATCGCCGCGCCGATCGACGGCGCGTCGTTCCGCGCCGGCGACACGATCGCGCTCGCCGGCAGCGCGACCGATCCGGAGGACGGCGTCATCCCCGCCGCGAATCTGCACTGGAAGGTGATCTTCCATCACGCCGATCACATCCATCCGTTCATCGACGACCTGCCGGGGAGCCCGCAGAGCTTCACCACCAACACCGGCGGCGAGCCCGATCCCGACGTCGGCTACGAGCTCCAGCTGCGCGCCACGGACTCGAACGGTCTCACGGGCACCGCGTCCGCGTTCATCCTCCCCGTGACGAGCCAGCTGACGCTGCAGACGGCTCCGGCCGGCCTCGGCGTGACGCTCGACGGGCAGCCGATGACCGCTCCCGTGGCGATCACCGGCGTCGTCGGGCTCCGGCGGACGATCGGCACGTCGACGGTGCAAGCTGCCGGCGGGCAGACGCTCTACTTCGCAGGATGGTCCGACGACGGGAGCCCGATCCACGACATCACGACGCCCGAGCACGACACGACGCTCAAGGCGAGCTTCATGCCGGCCGCGACCTGCAACGCGCCCGTCGTCCTCCCGTCCGACGGCGGCACGTTCACGACCGCGACCGGCGGTGCCGGCGTCACCAGCAATCAGAGCGGCACCTGCGCGGCGACGGCCACGGGCGCCGAGCAGGTCTTCCAGTGGACGCCGACGCGCTCCGGCACCGCGACCGTTCAGACCTGCGGCGGCGCGACGTCGTTCGACACCGTGCTGTACCTGCGGGCGGGCACGTGCGCCACGGGCGGGGAGCTCGCGTGCGCCGACGACTCCACCGCATGCGCGACGACCGAACCGAACGATCATCACGCGTCGCGCGCGGCGGTCCCCGTGACGGCGGGGCAGACGTACTTCATCGTCGTCGACGGGTACGGGGGGGCGAGCGGAACGTTCACGTTGACCGTGACCGCGCCGAGCGGCGCGGCACCGACCGCGACGCCCGCGCCGACCGTCACGCCCCTCAGGACCGCGACCGCGGTTCCGACGCCCGGACCGACGGCGACCGTCGTGCCGACCCTCACCTCGATCCCGGGCGCATCCACGACGCCGCGGCCGCTCTCCACCGCCACCGCCGCGCCCGGCGCGTGCGACGCCGTCCTCGTTCCGCCGACCGGCGGCACCTTCAGCGGAACCACGACCGGAACGAGCGCGCTCGCGGGCACGTGCTCGGTCAGCGGCAACTCGCCCGAGCGCGTCTATCAGTGGACGCCCGCCGCTTCCGGCACGGCCGTCGTCATGACGTGCGGCGGCACGACGGCGTTCGATACCGCGCTCTACGTGCGCGCCGGCAGCTGCGGCGGCGCGCAGGTCGCATGCAACGACGACAGCGCGGGCTGCACGACCGCCGAGCCGAACGACCATCACGGCTCGCGCGCGAGCGTCGCCGTGACGGCGGGCCAGACCTACTTCGTCGTCGTCGACGGTTACAACGGGGCGAGCGGCGGCTACACGTTGACGATCATCCCGCCGAGCGCCGCGAGCCCTGCGGAGGCGCGCACGGCGACGCCCGGACCGACCGCGACGCCCGCCGCGACCCCGACCGCCGTCGCCACGACGACCGCGGTCCCGACGGTCACGGCAGCGCGGACGACCACGGCGATTCCGACCGTCACGGCCGTCCCGACGCTGACGGCCGCCCGCACCGCCACGCACACGCCGACGCCGGTCGCGACCGCGAGCACGCCGATCGATGCCTGCGCCGAGGCGGCCGTGCTGCCCGCCGAAGGTGGCACGTTCGCCGGCACGACCGCCGGCGCGAGCACGCAAGCCGGAACGTGCTCGTTCACCAGCAAAGCGCCCGAGCGCGTCTTCGCGTGGACCGCCCCGGCGTCGGGCATGGCGACCTTCTCCACCTGCGGCGACGCGACCGCCTACGACACGATCCTCTATCTCCGGGCCGACACCTGCGGCGGCGCGGAGCTCGGGTGCAACGACGACACGACGGGATGCGGCACGGGCGAGCCGAGCACGTATCACGGATCGCGCATCGCCCGCGCCGTGACCGCCGGCCAGCTCTACTTCATCGTGGTCGACGGCTACGACACCGCCGCCGGGCCGTTCACGCTGACGGTCGTACCGCCATTGGCCGCGACGGGGACGCCGATCGCGAGCCGGACCGCGACACCCGCACTCGCGCCGACGCCGACCGCGGTCCCGCCGACGGCGACCAGCACGCCGCTCCGCACCGGGACGGCGGTCGCCGCGACGCCCACACGCACCGCCGCGCCCGTTCCGACCGCCGCCCCGACCGGAGTTCCCACCGACCCCTGCGCCGCCACGGTCGTCCCCGCCGAGGGTGGGACGTTCAGCGGGACGACCACCGGCGGCAACGGACTCACGGGCTCGTGCGGTGCGAGCGACGAGGCTCCGGAAGCCGTCTTTCGCTGGACGCCCGACGCCTCGGGGCCCGCGACGATTGCTACTTGCGGGACCGCCACCCTCTACGACACCGTACTGTACATGCGGAGCGGCTCCTGTGCCGGGCCCGAGCTCGGATGCAACGACGACACGACGGGCTGCGGCGCGGGCCAGGCGGCCGGCGACTACCACGCCTCGCGGCTCACGCCGACCGTCACCGCCGGGCAGACGTACTGGATCGTCGTCGACGGCTACGACGGCGCGCGCGGTCCATTCGGCCTCACGATCACGCCGCCCGCGCCGTCGACGCCGCCCGATGGCACCTGCGCGGCGCCCTTCGTCATTCCCGCCGACGGCGGCGTATCGACGGGAACGACGAACGGCTCGGGCACCTTGTCGAGTTGCTCGCAGAGCCAGCTCTCGGGCGAAAAGGTCTATCGCTGGACCCCGACGACCTCGGGCACCGCCACTCTCGAAACGTGCGGCGACGAAACCGAGTACGACACCGTGCTCGCCGTCTCGGAAACGACCTGCGGCGGGTCGCCGCTCGTCTGCGGCGACGACGCCGTCGGTTGCGGTACGGCGACGGGCTCGCGCAACGGCTCGCGCGTCACCCTCGACGTCGTCGCCGGACGGACCTACTTCGTCGTCGTCGACGGCTACAACGGGCGCACCGGCGCCTATCGCCTGAACGTGATCCCGCCCGCATGAGCGCGCGCACGATCCTGTGCGTGTTCGGAACACGCCCCGAGGCGATCAAGATGGCGCCCGTCGTCCGCGCGCTCGCCGCGCGCCCCGACGAGTTCCGGCCGGTCGTCTGCGTCACCAACCAGCACCAGGAGATGCTCGATCAGGTGCTCGACCTCTTCGAGCTCCGCGCCGACCACAGCCTGCAAGTGATGACGAGCGGCCAGACGCCGAACGACGTCACGGTGCGGGTGCTCGAACGGTTGCCGCCCGTGCTGGCGAGCGTGCGGCCGGCAGCCGTGCTCGTGCAGGGCGACACCACGACGACGTTCGCCGCCGCGCTCGCCGCGTTCTACGCGCGCATCCCGATCGGGCACGTCGAGGCCGGGTTGCGCACCTGGCGGAAGGACTCGCCCTTCCCCGAGGAGCTGAACCGCCAGATGACGACGGTGCTCGCCGACTGGCACTATGCGCCGACGACGTGGTCGCGCGACAACCTGCTGCGCGCGGGCGTTGCGCCGGAGGCCGTCACCGTCACCGGGAACCCGGTCACCGACGCGCTGCACTGGATCGCCGACAAGGTCGGCGACGGCGCGGACGTCGTCCCGGCACTGCAGCCCGCGTCCAAGATGATCCTCGTGACCGCCCACCGGCGCGAGAACTTCGGCGCGCCCTTCGTCGACATGTGCGAGGCGATGCGCGCGCTCGTCGAGCGCAATCCGGACATGGAGATCGTCTACCCCGTCCACCTGAATCCGAACGTGCAGGAGCCCGTCCGGCGCATCCTCGCCGACCGACCCCGCGTGCACCTCTTGAGGCCGGTCGACTACGCGAGCCTCGTCGCGCTGCTGAAGCGCTGCACGATCGTCCTCACCGACTCCGGCGGCATCCAGGAGGAGGCGCCCTCGCTCGGAAAGCCCGTGCTGGTCATGCGCGACACGACGGAGCGCCCCGAAGGCGTCGACGCCGGCACCGCCAAGCTGGTCCTTTCCAGCACAGTGGGATCCGAAGCTTGGAATTCACGTGACTTGAAGTCGCG
>JADMIO011545284.1_pt1 | contig 123782 bp, 85 predicted proteins | sample 8958161 | NCBI WGS metagenome assembly JADMIO01 (sample SAMN16585339, study PRJNA669376) | soil metagenome | isolation source: Crop rotation soil | place: USA: Cullars Rotation, Alabama | collected 2011 | reverse complement strand
CGTTCCTCAATGGCTTGCGAACGTTCCTCAATGGCTTGCGAACGTTCCTCAATGGATTGCGAGAGTTCCTCAGTCGCTTGCGGAGTTTTCTCAATAGGCAGCAGAACTTCATAAATTGGAAAGAATGTCAGATCCGTTGGCCCCTTCACCCCGCCCCTGGATCGCTGGGTTAGGTCTGCTGAAAACCAACCCAAATATTTTAATTATAGTTAAAAACATATTAAAATATTAGCTAGAGAGAGGGTCGTTAATATATCTAACTTAGATCTTGCTATGGGTATTCCATCAGCGACTGTTCGCCCCGCCGATGGACAACATCGCACTCAACTATATATGAACACTCGTCGTAAATTTGGTTTCCCGCTTGCCACTCTCACCCGTTCCGCCGGGCTGCTTCATGGCGCTATCATCAATCCTGCCTACAAGCAGGCCATGGAAGAACGTCTCGGTGATGATTTCACCGGCAAGTTCGCCAATGCCATCTCCGCCGTCACTGGCACATCTGTCGCCCAAAGCAGCCAAACCGGCGATGTCTCAGGTCTCACCCTTGAGCAAGCGACCGACCTCAAGGAAATGGAACGCCTCGTTGCCGGTGCCCGTCGAACCGCGAAGCTCGCCTTTCCGGGTCAAGACACCGTCCTTCGCGCCGAATTCCAAGTGGGTAATTTCGATTCAAAGACCTTCGCCTCAGAAATTGAGCGCGCCCGCAAAACCCACGCCGCCGTGATCAAATACGCCGCCGAACTCAAGTCCAAAGGTTGGATCCCCGCCGATACCGTTAGCCTCGGCCAGGCCATTGCCGACCTCCACGACAGCGGACTCGAAAAAGAAGGAGCCAGCGACGACCGCCTTGGCATGACCAATGAAAAAATCATCGGCGCCAACACCCTCTACACTTACTGCCTCACCGTCCAGAACGCCGCCCGCCTCCAATTCCCCATCAAGACCGACGCCAACGGCGGAGTCATGAACGTCACCGAGCGCGCCCGCTTCCTCCTCGAAGAATTCCCACCCCCGCAACCGCTCCGAACCCGACGGCGGCACGCAAGGCGGTGATCCACCACCGGCTCCGCTGCCACCCACTCCCTGATCCCTCAACTCAAAGGGCGGCCCAACCGGGCCCCCCTTTTTGCTGTACCTTCATCGCCTCGGGGGCCAGCCGAAGCTGCCAGCCCCGCGCCACCTAGCAAAGGTAACACTTGTGCCCGGCGCCTAGCCCAACTTCAATTTGTCTCAGGCAACGCTCATCAGACGAATCAGTTGACGGGGCAATGCTTGTTAGCCGGGACCCCGTTGGCCAGGTTAGTGGACTTTGGCCGGCTGTGGGGCAGAGCGCCAAGAAGAACGGGGCGCCCCATGGAGTGCGGTAGGAAGCGAAGCGCCACACCGCTTTGGATGAACGATTTGGTATGGCGCACCTCCGTCCGGCAACCACGCGCAAATTCCAAAGCGGCTTCGTTGCATGGGTAGATTGATATGGCCTGCCGGATCGCAGTCAAAAAGCTCGCAGCGGTGGCGGTTCTGCAATTGCTTGAGGGCTCAAGGAGTGCCCATTTCCGGATCGCCTCTTTCACCTTCGCTTGGGATCGGAGTCCGCTCCTCCTTGTCACGCCGATCCGGGTGAAGTCGCCGAATACCTCGCCCGACGATCGAATCCTACTTGGTGGACGAGATGTTGGAGAAACTCGAAACTGAAGATCCGAACATCGCCCGTGTCATCACCGGCTCCACTCGAAAGAATCCTGTGTTAGCAGCATCACGCCTAACCGCTTCCCTTGAGTCACGCCGCCACATCCAGCGGACTCACCACCCCGAGCCCGTTCGCGCCCGTCGCCACGTGCAGATAAATCTCCGTCGTCGTGATATCCTCGTGGCCCAGCAGATCCTGGATCGTCCGCAGGTCCGTCCCATTCTCCAGCAGGTGCGTGGCGAAGGAGTGCCTCAAGGCATGACTCGTCACGCGCTTCTCGATTCTCGCAGCGACCGCCGCACGCTTGATTGCCTCGTTGTAAACCTGCCCATGCAGATGATGCCGCCGCCGGATACGGGTTTCTGGATCGGTGGAAATCTGCTTCGCCGGAAACAACCAAAACCACTCCCACGTAAAACCTTCGGTCACGTGGCTTCTCTTCTGGGGAAGCGGCAAAAATGGGTTTTCATCTGCTTGTCCAGAAATCTCCTCCCGCTGCCGCTCTTGAGAAATATTTTTCTTTGAGAAGCATCCTGCTTTTCCAGGTAAGCTTCATCATAGATGAGTTTCCACGGTCTGCGACCCTTGGTGCTCTGCGATTCACCGTTCTGATGCTCCATGAATCTACGACGCAGATCGCCACTCATGCCGATGTAGAGTCCGGAGTCTAACTCGGATTGAATGACGTAAACATAAAACATGATGTTTTGATGGATGCTTGGTTCACAGCTCTTACGCGATCGACAATCGCGTGAGGGCAGAGCCCTTTTACGCGATCGAATTGTCAGAATCTATCGAGTGATATCAGACAACGCATGGAACTCCAGATTGCCCCGCTCCGGCGCGGCGGATATGCGAACACAAGCCGAGAAGTTCCTTGTTAAATCAAGGATTTAGGTCAGTGTTCCCGAAACAGTCCTTCTGGATATCATTCCCGAAGGGCATACTGATAAGTGCTGTTAGCCAAAGAAAAACCGTGCATGATATTTCGCCACGATGAGGACATTATCGATATCGACCTTCCGCTAACTTTGAGCGTGCTTAGGTTGCTAGACGAGCAGATGGATATGGTGACTACCCAAGCCGAAGATTTTGGCCACTTCGAGTCAACAGGCTTTTATGACGAATTGGAGCACTTGCTAGCCTTCGGGATCGTCGGAGTGCAAACCTACCTCACCGATATGGCGTCCTTTGCAGGATTGTCTAAGCACGAGACATTCAAATACGGAGATAAGACAAATTCTGGAACATCCAAGGTTCAGATCATTAACGCCGTTGCGAACTACTGGAAGCATCGATCAGAGTGGGTTTTGGATGGCGGCGGCAAGCGCAAGGAGGCCATCGATAAGCTGTTCGAGGAAGTGGGCTATACGACAGGTATAGATTACCCAGTTTCAGGTGTGATCACGGAGCTTCTTGCACCGCTCGACACAAGACTTTTCAACCTCAATGGGATACTCGTACGCTGGCGCAATGAGATGTTCTCGGATCCGGACATTCCAACAAATAAGACTAACAAGGCGGAGATGGCGACGCCGAGGAAGCCATCTGATTAAATTCGAGCTTCTCTCCGGCGCGCCATTCCTTTAACGATTCGCTAGAGAATGAAACGACACTTCGGCACGATTTTGACCCGGTCGTTTTTCGGTGCAGGCACAAGTCTTACCGACATTGAGCACAGGTTGACGGAGGAGTTGATTTCGTCCATTCCTGACTGGCTGAGAGTGACCGTCGAGATGCAGATCGATGGATACGATTTGGTGCAGCGCGAAGTCGATGGCAGAGCGTTGAACTTTTACCGGAAGGGTTCTGGTAGGTCTGGCTCCATGGATGGCCTTCCCACCTTGGAGAAGCATGGTGATGAAGCCCCTCTGATGAGGATCACCGTCCAGCTCGGAGACGAACCGGAACCGGTCCACGCGACACTTAACGCGGTATGTGGTCGAGTATTCTGCGTCGCTTTCAGTCGCCGCGTGGACGGGATACCAAGCACTGCCACCGTTACAGTAACTGACAGGAAGGACGCGTGGAGATCGAACTTTACCCGGCCAAATAACCAAAGCGAACAAGATGCTGCGCTGAAAGTGCAAGAGTAATTTGGGGTTTGTGGGTGGTTTGGCTTTGGGTTCTTGGGGGGAGGTTTAAGACCCGGCAAAGCCGCGTTTGTCCGGGTTGTAGGGCTGGCCGGACTTAAGGATGCCATAGATCTGATGGAGAAGTTTGCGCATGACGGCGATGATGATTTGTTTCGGCTTTTTGCCGTTTTCGAGGAGACGGTCGGCGAAGGTTTTGAGAAGCGGATTGAAGACGCGCGCGGTCATGGCGGGCATGAAGAGACCGCGCCTGAGATGCACTGAGCCGATCTTAGTGATGGGCGTGCGGGCCCTGCCTATTTTACCGAGTTTACCCCGGGCGAGTCCGTCTTTGTCCCCGTATTCTATTTGCTTTCGTTTGCACTGCCCGCTCTTTTGTGTCTGGATAGCTTCCGTGCATGGCGCCCCCACGACAAACGTGCAACGCAGACTGGCTAACAAGACGCGCCATGACAACCCCTACCAGCCGCTCTGTTTCGATGACTTTCTCATAATCACAATACCAAACCCGTGATCGATGTGCGCCTCCGCTGGTAATGGTGCATGCGCTTTACGTTAGCCCAAAACCTAATGGCAAAAGAATCTCCACTATTTCAGAGCTCCCTAGAACTCTTCGCGCACGCTATTGAGCACTTCAATGGCGGTGCGGAACTAGATCGCAAGCTAGCAATTCTTCACCTAGCGAATAGCGTGGAGTTAATATTTAAGGATCTTCTTCTCGATCTTGATGTGTCGATATTCAAGGGTGCCAAGGAAACGATTTCAATTCATGGTGCGATCAAGGAACTGAAAGACAAGAACGTTCCACTTCCTTACCTGAATAAGGTTGAGCTTCTGATTGATGAACGGAATGCGCTACAGCATCGATACGGATCTCCAAATGAGTTGACTACCATATTCTACATGGAGTCGACCTACGAATTCATGAAGAGCCTACTTCAAGCTCAGTATGACCTTGATCTTGAGGAGGTCTTGCCACAGTTCACCAATGCAGCTGATATCGAAGCTTTCAGGCTGAGGAAGCCGCGCGAGGAGAAGGAGTTGGAAGGGCTTAAGAAGGTATCGAAGGTGCATCCGCTAGGCGCTTTCCTTGCAGCATACAACTACCTTGATACAGTAATCCGTAATTTCTCCTTAGAAGTATCACAGGGCAGAGATCGAATGATGATGTCGTCTAGCCGCCCTGTATCTCTGAGAGCCGTTGAGCGATACGGAATTGACGTCCCAAGTGATCTTTCCGAAAGGGTTGATGATTTGCGGCAGATGCGGAATCACGTGGCTCATGGTAGAAGCGAGGCAAGTCGCGCCGACGTTGAAAAAGCAATCACGGTTGCCGAGGCTGTTGAGAAGTTTCTGGGGGAACAAGATCGGCAAAATGCCTCTAGACTCTACGATGAATATGAACGTAAGCGCCAAAGCGAGCAGCCCAAATTTTATGGTGGCGGTCTAGTAGTGGATAGAGATTCTCAGCGAACAATTTCAGGCGAACAAGGCGGCACTGGGCAACCCGCTACCAGCCCCGAGTCGAATATTGGAGGTGGCGGTAAACCTTAACCTGAAGCGGAGGGGCGCTCCGGGTAGCGGACGCCAGGCCTCGTCGTTCTGCTAATAATGAAGCGTCTTATCGTCAATTCTAGCGACGGAGCAACAGTTGTGAACTTCGAGTGGGAGACCGACAAATGGTCAAGCATTCACATGCATAGACTTCTTGTTTCGAACGCACAAATGATAGAGATATTTGAGTTTGGACCCAGTGCTCGAAGAGGACTCAAGCGGGTGAATGAGTTCTTTGATGACCCATCAATCAGGAAGAGTGGACATGGATTCAGGAATCCGCAGATTATCGTATACGATCTTACGAGAGATGAGAACGGCGCAATTTTCGTGAAGATCGAAGACTCTGCACGGTCTGCACCACTATTATTGGCACTTGGAGTAGATGTGGTGACACTCAGGAAGACATAGATGCGTAACAAGACGTTCCATCCAACGGCGGGTAACGATCCTGTTTGAATTCGGGCTTCCTTCCCCTCCGTGGATGAGCTAGACGTTCGCTAGGGAAATTAAGGAATCCTAACAATCATGCCACTCTCGGTAAACGGAACAGGAACAAGATTCTACGGTAACCGCACCGACGATAAGTATGGCACCGTAACAACCCAGTGGTTCACGATATATTTTGTGCCACTGATTCCAATCCGTTCGATGCGTATTTCCTATGCTGGCAGCAGTGTGGGCCTCCTTAGTAGCTCCACGCATTACCAAGTGCTGGAGAAGCTGCCGCTTCAATGGGGGCAGGTCGTTCGCGTGTATGGATTCCTGGCCGCTTGCATATTGTGGTTCGGCCTTGTGACGGGTTGTGTTTACAAGTTTGGCGGTGACTCTCCATCGATCCCATTCCTCACCATAGCGTTTGCTGGGTTCTTGCCCGCCCCATTTTGGGTGCTTTACTTCATACGTCGGAATCAATGATCGATCACGCAATCGAAGAGTGGATTCGCCGTCATCAGGACTGGTCGGACGCTCGTTTGGAGACGACGGTTCATCAGATGGTTCCTAATTACGTTGACCACAAGGCGGCTCGGGAGCTTTTGCACCGTCGCCGTCATGCTGAAGAGTCAGCAGAGTTTCTGGCATCGGAGAGGCGACATCGGGAGGCGATTGAAGAGTCCCAGAAGTCGCGCCGACTTGATAAGTGGGCGCTATCAGTTGCGGTGATCGCTTTGCTTGTTGGTGGAGCCGGATTATGGCGGTCATTCCTACCAGTAGAGCCAGCACCTGTATTACCAGCGTCACCTTCTTTAGTGCCAGCGGATCACGCCGATCTCACTCCTGGAAGCGTCTCAAAGCCTTCCAAACCGGCCACAAAGCCAATGCTCCCGCAGCCAATCCCATCAGCAGATGAGAAGCCGAAGGCACTTCCAACCCCTCCCAATGAAGAAAACGAACAAGACGCTACATTCAACGGCGGGCAACGCTCCAAATGAATTCGGACTTCTTTCCCCGCCGGGGATGAGCTATACGTTCGGCCCAAAAAATACCCATGAAGAAGTATCAATACAGGATTACGGTTTTTGCACTCCTGTTCTTCCCCGTGCTTTGGAAGAATTATGAAGAAGTTGATCCAGATGTCCGATTTTTTTACTTCTTCGTTACGCTAGCGCTAATGTCCTTGGCAACAGGTGTTGATTCTATGCTCCACTCCCTTCGGGAAGGACGTTCTCGCCAAGATTGTTCCGTTAATTCAAAGCCCGGCAGCCACGAATCCTCCTCGACTGATTCCTGACCGATACAACTGTCATCTTGAATCCACGCCTGCTTATAAAGAATCGTTGGTGCACTTACCTTATGAATCCAAGAAAGCGAATAAGCCGTGCGTGGCAACCGGCGATAACGCCTCTAGTTGAATCGGAGATTGATCCCGCCGGTGCCACCACTCATTCGTTCTGCAGAAAATGAGTAAACATTCGACGAAACACGTGGAGCAAGCACGACTCAGCATTGCGCTGATAAAGTGGCTGGCAATCGTCGCGCTTATTTGTGTGCCATTTTCATTTTCAGATGGTACCGCCAATTGGAGATATTTGATCGTCGCGCCTCTTTCTGGGTTAGTCTGGATTGTTGCCCAAGTGCATTTCTGGCGTTCTGAGTCAATCCTAGCAGGTGCAGGAGCTTTTTTGATCGCAATCGTAGCTCACAATCTTAGCGACAATACCTATAATGGTGAGCCTCCATTTGGCCATTTTATCCAGTGGATTGCTTCTTTTCTTTTCGTTGCTGCTATTCCGCTCGTGGCTTTTCGAACTTTCGTCCTAAAGTTCTGCGGACTACAAAAACAAGAAGCAGAACAAGCCGCGTCGTGACACCCCCTACCACCGTTCAGTTCCGCTGATCTTCAGTAATTACAACCCTCAACTAGTATCGACGCTCGCTTCCGCTGGTAGTGGTGCACGCGCTTTACGTTCGGCAGCAATCTAAACCTCTCGCCATGACCACGACTAAACGAATCAGCCCAATGCTCGCAGTTGCCGATATGGAGGAGACCATTGCCTTCTACCGTGACGTCCTTGGATTTGCAGCCGAGATGCAATCAGCCGACTATTCTATTGTTTCTCGCGATGGTGCGACTATCCACCTGATGACGGCCCCTGACGATAATGTGATGGCCTACGTGCGAGGCCACATGGAAATATACATTGAGGTAGATGACCTCTCTTCCCTTTGGAGTCATGTCGAAACAATGAAAGACCAATATAAGATTCGCGGATTGATTGATCAGCCCTACGGCATGACAGAGTTTCACATCGGCGATCCCAATGATTGCTTGGTATTTGTCGGTCAACCCACGAAAAACGAATAAAGCCGAACCCGTCATGGGTGGCGACTGGCGGTAACGTTCCAGCTGAAATCGTGCTTCCACCGCCGGGTGCCACCACCCAAACGTTATACCAAGAAACCTAATGTTCCGACGTCTTAGAATTTCGGCCCACGAGCCAAACTCACCTCTCCTGTGCCCAATCAGCAATTCATCCCAGAACTGAAGAGTTCACGTTCGAATCATTGAGGGACGACTACGAACGGGGGCGTCGGTGGTTTTTGTGGACGGCCGGGGGCAAATAAGGACAGAAAAACGCAAGCGGGGGAGTTTCTGGGCAGGGATTTCGAAAGAGGCTTCTGCTTTTAACTCACACTGAAAGCCAATGGCGGAGAGGGTGGGATTTGAACCCACGGTAGCTGTTACACTACGTCTGATTTCGAATCAGGTGCCATAGACCACTCGACCACCTCTCCTTTGAACGGGGCGCGAAAAATGGGGGACGGACCGGGGCTTGTAAAGCCTCCAATTGAAATTTAGTCGGGGAAGACGATCGCGCGGTGTCCGTCGATGATCGTGCGGTCGTGGACGTGGAATCGGATTCCCTTGGCAATGGCGATCCGCTCGCAATGTCTGCCAAGGCGAACGAGGTCGTGTGGCGTGTGGAAATGGTGCACGCGGTCGACTTCCTGCTCGATAATGGGACCGGCATCGAGGTCGGCGGTGACGTAGTGGCAGGTGGCGCCGATGAGTTTCACGCCCCGCTCGTAGGCCTGTTTGTAAGGGTTCGCCCCGATGAAGGCGGGCAGGAAACTGTGGTGGATGTTGATGATCCGCCCGGAGAAATCGCGGCAAAAATCGTTGGGGATGATCTGCATGAAGCGGGCGAGAACGATCAATTCGACGTCCTGCTCCTCGATCATGCGCCGGATTTCCGCAAAGCCGCTCTCGCGATTTTCCCCGTCCATGTCGATCTGGTGAAACGGAATATTGGCTCGTTCCGCGATGGGACGGCAGTTGCCGCGGTTTCCGATGATCGACGTGATTTCGATCGGGAGCTCGTCGAGTTCGGTGCGCCAGAGAATTTCGTTGAGGCAATGGTCGGTTTTGGTGACCAGGACGGCGGTCCGCATTCGGTAGGGGAGGCGCCGGAAGTGCCAGTCGGCGTGCAGCGAGCGGCCAAGGGTCCCAAATCCGTCGATGAAATCCTGTGGATCGACGTCCAGATCGGCGGTTTCAATTTCGAGCCGGGCGAAAAATTTCCCCGCGAGTTGGTCGGAGAACTGGGCGAACTCTATCAGGTTTCCGCGATGTCCTGCCACATAATTGGCGACTTTGGCGACGATACCAGGTTGATCATGGCAACTGAGTTTGAGGATTAATCCAGGGCGAAACATGCGCGGGAGCTTGGCCCGCTGCCTGTGCGGCGTCAACCCTCCCAAACCGGGGAAAACGATTGCGCGGAAGCACCGGTGAGTTGAGTTGAGCAATCGTCTATAGGTTCATTCCTTAGAAGCTGCTAAAGAATAGCTTAGTCCGCGCTAGCGACTTTAGCCAATAGACCAAATTGCGTGATTTAACCATCATCCAGCTCAATCATGCGATTCTACAAAAACCACACGGAGCCATTCATGTCATGGCTCAATGCGCCGGTTCTGGCAAAGGTCAGTCATCAGGGTGCTTCCACAACATCATTTCCCTGGGAGTCACGCTTCACCGATAATATCTATCTGCTTCGCGTGGTGGCTCACTTGAAATGCGTCCGGGAAAGCAAGGGCCTCGGGATTCATCGTGTGGCACGGCGGGCGGGGATCAAAACATCAGCCATCATTCAGGCGGAACAAAGTGGAATCATTCCCCGCGTTCACCAGTTCAAGGCGTGGTCAGCCGCGCTGGGGCTGTCATGGGAACGTGTTTGGACGGACAGTCTGCCGGGAAGGCCTTTGCCTGTTGAGAACTAGGCAGCGATTGCTGTCTATAAGGTTTATTAAACTTTCCATTCCTCTTAGGGTGAGTGGTTACGCAATATGTCATGCTTTAACTAACAATCTTAACAAGTGTGCCTAATGTCATTGATATACAGAACTCCAAGCCATGGCATAATGCATCCAGGTCTCGCATAATGCATCCGCTCTTTCGGGTTTTGGTGAAACCTTTGTATGAGCGCATCAGTGCCAAAGCCGTAGTGGCGGTCAGGATATGAGAGGCGACGAATTGGCATCCAAGCTGCAAAAAGCCCCAATCCTGAAACTAAGAAAAACCTTCATGAAACAAAAAATTCTTATAACAGGAGGAGCCGGCTTTATCGGTTCCCATGTATCAGACGAATTGCTGGCCGCTGGCTACGCGGTTCGAGTACTTGATTCTTTATCTCCCCAGGTTCACGGGCGGGAACGGTCACGTCCCGATTATTTGGACCGTGAGGTTGAGGTGGTGATCGGGCAGGTCGAGGACCGGGATGCGGTCAGGAGAGCGCTTAAAGGGGTCACCGGAGTTTTCCACTTGGCCGCCAAAGTCGGAGTCGGACAGAGCATGTATCAGGTGGAGGAATATACCTCGGCAAACAACCTCGCGACCGCGGTGCTGATGGAAGAGCTCGTCGAACACCGGGTGGAAAAGTTGGTGGTTGCCTCAAGCATGAGCATCTACGGTGAGGGAGTTTACCGAACGCAGGATGGCCGTGTGGTGTCCGGGCGCGAGAGGTCGTTAGATCAACTCAAATCCCGACTTTGGGAGCTGCGTGATGAAGAGGGCAGGGAGCTGGAGCCGATGCCGACTGGGGAAACGAAGGAGCCGTCGCTCGCATCAATTTACGCATTATCAAAGTTCGATCAGGAGCGGATGTGTCTCATGTTAGGCAGGGCCTATGGGATATCGACCGTCGCCTTGCGCTTCTTCAATGTCTATGGGCCAAGGCAGGCACTCTCAAATCCCTATACGGGTGTTTTGGCGATTTTCGCAGCCGAACTCTTGCAGAACCGTCCTCCGCAGATTTTCGAGGACGGCTATCAGAAGCGTGATTTTGTCAATGTCCGCGATGTGGCACGCGCCTGCCGGTTGGCTTTGGAGGCCAACGTGTCAGACGAAGTCCTCAATATCGGGAGCGGAAGCGCTATCACGATTCGCGAAGTTGCCGCCCGGTTGGCCCTGGTGCTCGGGAAGGAAGGACTCGAGGCTGAAATCACCGAGCGCTACCGTGTGGGAGATATCAGGCATTGTTTCGCAGACATCAGCAAAGCACGCACGATGCTGGGCTATCAGCCGGAGGTCGATTTTGAAGCGGGCTTGAGAGAATTGTCCGAATGGCTTGAGCGGCAAATCGTCATCGATCACGGAATCCACACTAGCAGGGAATTGGAGGAAAGGGGGCTAACCGTATGAGACGTCGATTTACAGACGATGCCCTACCGGTTTTGATCACCGGGGGCGCAGGATTTATCGGAAGCAATGTGGCATCACGGCTCCTTCAAGAGGGACATCATGTTGTCATTTACGACAACTTTTCACGGATAGGCGTGGAACGAAATGTCCGCTGGTTGCTGGCGAATCATGCCTCTCAAATCAGGCTGATAGAAGCGGATGTGAAAGATGAAAAGCGGCTTGCTGCGGCAGTCGCTGGATGCTCACGAGTGTTTCACTTTGCAGCGCAGGTTGCCGTGACGACCAGCCTTGATGAGCCGGTTGCGGATTTCTGCACCAATGCGCGGGGCACGCTGAATGTTCTCGAGGCGATTCGGAAAACCGGCAGAAAGATCCCACTGCTATTTACTTCAACGAACAAGGTCTACGGCAATTTGAATGATTTGAACCTCGTCCTTCGCGATGGCCGCTATTCGCCGATGGATGACCAACCGGCGGCGCATGGAATTGATGAAACCCGGCCCATCGATTTTCACAGCCCCTATGGTTGCTCAAAAGGTGCGGCGGATCAATATGTTCTCGATTACGCCCGGACGTTCGGCCTGCCGACCGTGGTCTTTCGGATGAGCTGCATCTATGGTCCCCATCAGTTCGGGACCGAGGATCAGGGGTGGATTGCGCATTTCTTGATTCAGGCCCTTCGCGACCAACCGATCCGACTCTATGGAGATGGCTGCCAGGTAAGAGATATCTTGTATATCGATGATTTGGTTGAGGCGATGCTGTTGGCCCATTCCCGTATCAACTCGATCAGTGGATGCGCATTTAACATCGGCGGCGGCCCCTCCAATACCATCAGCTTGCTTGAGCTAACCGAACTGATCGGCGAAATCCGACGCGTCCCGGTCAAGGTGGAATTCTCCGACTGGCGCGCCGCAGACCAGCGGTTCTATGTTTCTAATATTAGCCGGTTCATGTCGGAAACGGGATGGCGTCCCACCGTTTCGGCAAAGCAGGGTGTGGAACGATTGTACCAATGGTTGGTCGACCAGCCGGCGCAGTCTTCGGCTCTTGAAGTCAAGAAATCGGGCCAGGTTACGACGGCATAACGATGTCCCCCATGGAAAAGTACCATCATAGCGCGATCATCTCCGGCCCCGGAAGCGTCAAGCTGGGGCGTAGTAGAACTCAAGATCCGAGACCGACGCAAGTGAGAGTCCGCTTGGAGGGCTGCGGGGTATGCGGGTCGAACCTCCCTGTTTGGCAGGGGCGACCTTGGTTCAAGTATCCCATGGAAGCCGGGGCTCCCGGTCACGAAGGCTGGGGCATTGTGGAAGAGATCGGCGGCGAAGTGGATGGTCTCGTTCGAGGGAGTCGCGTGGCGCTGCTTTCGTACCATGCCTTTGGAGAAGTCGAAGTGACGGAATCGAGCAATCTGGTCACTTTGCCACCGGCGCTTGATGGAACTGAATTTCCCGGCGAGGCGCTTGGTTGTGCAATGAATGTTTTCGAGCGAGCCGATATCCGGTCGGGGCAAACAGTTGCCATCATTGGCACGGGATTTCTCGGATGCTTGTTAGTTCAGTTGGTTTGTGCTGCGGGTGCCACGGTGATTGCTGTTTCACAGCGTCCGGCGTCCCTTGAATCGGCCAAGCGAATGGGTGCGGCGCATCTGATTCCGATGGAGGATCATCGGGCAACCATTGAGGAAGTGGGCCGTATCACCGGTGGAAACCAATGTGATCGGGTCATCGAGGCTACCGGACAGCAATGGCCATTGGATCTTGGCGGAGAGCTTTGCGCCGAACGTGGAAAGCTGATTATAGCGGGATATCATCAGGACGGACCGCGCCAGGTGAACATGCAGCTATGGAACTGGCGGGGCATCGATGTGATCAATGCCCACGAGCGTGATCCAGCCATCTATATCAAAGGAATGAACGCGGCGGTGGTTGCCATCACCGAGGGGCGTCTCAACCCGGACCCACTTTATACCCATCACTTTCCCCTGAGAAATCTATCAAACGCGCTCGACCTGCTCAACAACCGTGACGGGGATTTCATGAAAGCGATCCTAACTTATGATTGATCAACCCCATCCATCGCTGCCAGTGCGGCGGCATCCGGAATCCCGTCCACTCCGGCTGGGATTTGCGGGTGTTGGCTGGATTGGACGTCACCGGTTGAATGCAATCGCTTCCACCAGTCTCGCGGAAGTGGCGGCGATCGCTGATCCGGTGGTCGAAGCCGCCGAAGACGCTGCCGCCAATCACCGGGGGGCGAAGGTGCTTCGTTCTTTTGAAGAGTTGTTGAAAGAGGATCTCGATGGATTGGTGATCGCCACACCGAGTGCGATGCATGCGGACCAAGCCATTGCCGCCCTTCAGCAAGGGATCCCGGTTTTCTGCCAAAAGCCGTTAGGACGAAGTGCCTATGAAACTACGGCGGTGATCGCGGCTGCAAAGCGGGCTGACCGGCTGCTAGGGGTCGACCTCTCTTATCGCGCCACTACCGGGATGCGGAGAATTCGGCATCTCATTCAACATGGGGAACTCGGCAGCATCCACGCGATTGAGGCGGTATTTCATAACGCTTACGGCCCGGACAAACCGTGGTTCTATAGCAAGAGACTGGCAGGCGGAGGTTGTTTGCTCGATCTGGGTATTCATCTCATTGATCTATCGCTTTGGAGTTTAAATTTTCCCAAAGTGCGGAGCGCCCGCGGCTGGACTCATCAAAGCGGCCGGGGCACGACGTGTGATCATGTCGAGGACCATGCTGCCGGGATGATTGAATTGGAGGGGGATACTTCTCTTCTTTTATCCTGTTCCTGGGGAAGCCATGCCGGATGCGAGGCGGATATCCGGGTGCAGTTCTATGGAACGAAAGGCGGGGCGTGTTTTCGTAATGTAGGCGGGTCATTTTATGATTTCATCGCAGAACGCTATTACCCGGACCGGTCCCGCGAGTTGCTTTCAGAAGCACCGGATGATTGGGGCGGTCGGGCCGTGTTAGAATGGGTGCATCGCTTGAGCACCTCATGCAGGTTTGACCCCGGTATCTCCCATTTGTCCCAGGTGGCCAACGCTATCGACTCTTTGTATCGAAGAAACTCATGACACGCTCCCCCCGAAAGATCCTCATGACCACCGATGCGGTCGGCGGCGTATGGACTTATGCTTTGGAACTTTGCAAAGCACTGCCGTCGATCAATTTCCTGCTGGCTAACATGGGGCCGCCGCCCTCGCTCGACAAGCGGTGCGAAATCGCGGAAATCGAAAATGTGGAGATGATTGAGTCCAGCTATCAATTGGAATGGGCGGCCGATCCATGGCGCGATTTAGATCGGGCAGGGCGGTGGCTTTTGGAGCTTGAGGCGCGTTTCCATCCTGATGTGATTCACCTGAACGGCTACGTCCACGCTTCGTTGCCTTGGTTGGCACCCACTTTGATTGTGGCTCATTCCTGTGTGATTTCCTGGTGGAAGGCTGTTAAAGGAGGCGCTCCTCCCGAAGAATGGGATCGTTACGCAGCGGCCGTGGCCGAGGGATTGAACGCATGCGATCAGGTGGTGGTTCCCAGCAGGGCAATGGGTGAGGCGCTCATGGATCACTATGGGATCTCTGAGCCGCAGGTGATCCCTAACGGATGCCAGATGAGCTGCTATGTCAGCTCCCCCATGAAGGAGCCGATTGTCCTCTGCGCTGCGCGTTTATGGGATGAAGCAAAAAATGTAAAGATGCTGGCAAATGCCGCGGCTGATTTGCCGTGGACGCTGGTGTTTGCCGGGGATGCGGGTGACGGTGAGCTATCATTTCCAAACGTCTGCATCGCCGGGCATTGCAGCCGTCCGGTGATGAGCCGATGGTTTCAGCGGGCTGCGATTTATGCTCATCCCGCCCTCTACGAACCCTTTGGGCTGGCTCCTTTGGAAGCCGCCCATGCCGGGTGTGCACTTGTTCTGGCAGACATCCCGAGCCTTCGCGAGATTTGGGAAGATGCTGCGGAGTTTGTGGCACCGGGCGATGCCAACGCATGGCGGGCCACCTTGGAATATTTGATCTCCGATACAACCGCCCGCCGGGAACTCGCGGAAAACGCTGGGGCCAGGGCAAAACAATATTCACCTCACCTCATGGCAATCGCGTATCTCAACGTCTATCAAAATCTACTTCAATCGGCCAAACCTCACTTAACACATATCCTATGAAAGTTGTTATGTTCTATCATTCGCTGGTTTCCGATTGGAACCATGGGAATGCCCATTTTCTCCGAGGAATCGCGTCCGAGCTGTTGGCGGAAGGCCACGAGGTGGAGGTGTTCGAGCCGTCCGACAGTTGGAGCCGGCTGAATTTGATCGAGAGATTTGGCAATGACCCGTTGAGCCGGTTTGAGGACGCCTATCCCGAGTTGGAATCGCACATCTACGACTCGGCGCACTTTTACCCGGAGGCTGCCATTCGCGACGCGGACCTGGTGATTGTTCACGAATGGAACACGCCGGAACTGGTGTCCCAAATTGGAAAGCTGAGGCTCAAACATCCGTTCGTTCTTTTATTTCATGATACCCACCATCGCATGGTGACAGAGCCGGATGTGATGGGGCGCTATGATTTGTCCAATTACGACGGCGTGCTTGCTTACGGCAAGGTGCTGAGGGATCTATACCTTTCCCGCAAGATTTCCCGCCGTGCCTGGGTATGGCACGAGGCTGCGGATGTGAGGCGGTTTCATCCAAAGCCGGGGGTTCCTAAAGATGGGGACGTGGTATGGATTGGAAATTGGGGAGACGAAGAGCGCTCGGCGGAGTTGCATGAATATCTCATTGAACCAGTCCGGGCCCTTGGTCTGAGGGCGGCCGTCTATGGTGTGCGTTATCCCGGGTCTGCCCGGGTCGAACTTGCCAGGGCGGGAATTGAATACAGGGGCTGGCTTCCGAATTTTCAGGTTCCCGATGTGTTCGCGCGGTTTCATTTAACGATTCATGTTCCGCGGCGACCTTATGTTCAGGCATTGCCGGGAATTCCCACCATTCGCCCGTTTGAAGCTCTTGCCTGTGGAATTCCCTTGGTCAGTGCGCCGTGGTCCGATGTGGAGAATCTGTTTGTTCCCGGACAGGACATGGTCTTTGCGAAGGATGGGGCTGATATGCAATCCCAGCTTCAATCGCTGATGTCGGACGCGGATGCACGGGAAGCGCTGTCAAAACATGGCTTGGAGACCATCCAGAGCAGACATACCTGTGCCCATCGTGTCCGAGAGCTGATGGCGATCTATCAAGAAGTTCACACCGAAGAATTTGCCGAAGAAAACCTACTCACCTATGCCGAACCATGAACCAGCCGCTTGAAATTGCATTCTTTGGATCCAGTCTTGTTTCATCCTATTGGAACGGAGCGGCCACCTATTATCGGGGCATCATCCGTGCCTTGGCCAATCGAGGGCACAAGGTCACTTTTTACGAACCTGATGCATTCGAGAGGCAGCAACATCGTGATATTGAAGATCCCGATTGGGCACGAGTGGTGGTCTATCAACCTGCGTCCGAAAACGAAGTCAGGAAGATCGTTGAGCAAACACGGGGTGCCGACGTGATCATCAAAGCCAGTGGAGTCGGAGTCCACGACGCGTTGCTAGAGGAAACGGTCCTTAAGCTCAGAGGGCCGCAAACCAAGGTGATATTTTGGGACGTCGATGCACCGGCGACTTTGGAGCGGCTGATCGCAGATCCGGGAGATCCGTTCCGTGCGCTCATTTCTCGCTATGACCTGATTCTGACCTACGGAGGAGGCCGGCCCGTGAAAGATGCCTACTTGGCGCTTGGTGCAAAGCGATGTGTGCCAATTTATAACGCGCTGGATCCTGTGACTCATTATCCTGTCGATATGGATCGGAAGTTCGAATGTGATCTCGCATTTCTTGGCAACCGCTTGCCTGATAGGGAATACCGGGTGGATGAATTTTTCCTGAAAACGGCTGCTGCGATGGGCGCGCAGCGTTTCCTTCTCGGGGGCAGCGGCTGGAGCGAAAAGCCGATGCCGTCGAATGTGAAGTATATCGGGCATGTCCCGACCGCTGATCACAATGCTTTGAATTCGAGTGCAAAGGCGGTGCTGAATATTAGCCGGGACAGCATGGCGCGATTTGGGTTTTCGCCGGCCACGAGAATATTCGAAGCCGCAGGAGCGGGAGCTTGTATCATCACCGACTCCTGGGATGGGATTGAGATGTTTCTGAAGCCGGAGTTTGAAGTGCTGGTGGCGCGGGATCACTTCGATGTGATCGACCACCTTGCGCAACTCACATTCGGCAGGGCCGCGGCAATTGGACAAGCTGCCCGGCGAAGAATTCTTGCGGAGCATACTTATGACAATCGTGTGGATCAGTTGGAAAAGCTGCTTCTTTCCCGTGAAACCATCACCGTCGCCAGTAGTGTCCGATGAAAATTGTGATGATAGGTCTGTCGATTACGTCGTCGTGGGGCAATGGTCACGCGACGACCTACCGCGCTTTGGTGCTGGAGCTAACACGTCTCGGGCATGAGGTGATCTTTTTCGAAAGAGAGGTTCCGTGGTATTCAGAAAACCGCGACCTGCATCCTGAGGCATCGACTGCCCGGGTGATTCTTTATGATTCGGTCGCGGAGTTGGAAGAATATGCTCCATTCATCCAGTCAGCCGATGCAGTGATCGTCGGATCTTATGTTCCGGACGGTATTGAGATCTGTGAGTGGGTCCTTCGTATCGCGGATGGGGTCACTGCTTTTTATGATATTGATACTCCGGTCACGCTTGCGAAAATGAACGCTGGGGAATGTGACTACCTCACTCCCGAACTGATTCCACGGTTTAACCTCTATCTTTCGTTCACCGGAGGGAAAACTCTAAGACTCCTCGAACAGGAATATGGCTCTCCGTGTGCTCGGCCGCTCTTTTGCTCTGTGGATCCGGGGCATTGTTTTCCTGAGATTCAGCCGGTCCGCTGGGACTTGGGATATTTAGGAACCTATAGCGAGGATCGCCAGCGTGGCCTTAGCAAGTTCTTGGTGGAACCGGCGAGGGAATGGGATGCAGGCCGCTTCGTCGTGGCGGGTCCACAGTATCCTACTGATATCGCGTGGCCTCACAACGTTGAGCGAATCGAGCATTTGCCGCCGGACCTGCACCGGAGCTTCTATAACAGCCAACGATTTACCTTGAATATAACCCGGGCGGACATGATTGCTGCGGGGCACTCCCCGAGCGTTAGATTGTTCGAAGCTGCTGCCTGTGGAACTCCGATCATCAGCGACTGGTGGGAGGGACTCGATGAGATTTTCAAACCGGGAGAAGAGATCCTGATTGTCCACGATACGTCCGAGGTATTGAAACTGCTAAAGGAGATGCCGGCCGAAGATCTAATGGCTGTCGGGGAGGCCGGTCGGCAACGGGTTCTGGCGGAGCATACCGCGGCGCACCGTGCCGTTGAATTGGAAAAGTATCTCGGTGAGATTAACTCCCGAATTTTGTCATCTTCTGTTTGAATGCCATGAACAATGCAAGATTCATGATTCCTGCCGCCGGGACTGTTGAAGGCCTTGCTGCCGATGCGGCGAAGCTTTCACCGTGGTTTCACAACCTTCATCTTCCTGATGGAAGCGAGACGGCTCCGGGCCATCCCTTGGGAGATTTTCCAGCTTACAAGTGGGCGCAGATCGAGTCTCATATTCCCGAAGATTTGCGCGGGTGGACCGTGCTGGATGTGGGATGCAATTCGGGTTTCTATAGCTTTGAGTTGGCACAGCGTGGAGCGAATGTGACCGCCGTTGAGCCTGACCTTCACTTTTTAAATCAGGCGCAGTGGGCGGCGCGTCAATATGGTTTGGAGGGAAGGATTGAGTTTTTGCAGTCTGGAATTTACGAACTCGCATCGCACAACGAGCAGTATGATTTGGTGCTTTTCATGGGGGTGTTTTATCATCTTCGCCATCCGTTGCTAGGGCTGGATATTTTGGCGTCGAAGACTCGCCAGATGATGGTTTTTCAAACATTGACGTTGCCGGACGAGAGCGTGATGGAAACACCGCTGGATCAGGATTTTGACGACCGCGATGCGATGGATGCTCCAGGGTGGCCGAAGATGGCATTTATTGAGCATTCGTTGGCGGGCGATCCGACAAACTGGTGGGTTCCTAATCATGCGGCGGTGGAGGCGATGTTGCGTTCCGCCGGTTTACAAATTTCATCGAGGCCAGGCCATGAGATTTATGTTTGTACACCGTGTCCGCTTTCTGACGAAGCTGCGGAACGTAACAGGCCCGAACTTGAGGCTGCGACGGGTCGTCGATTGCCAACTTGATGATTTACATATCGTCGTCTTGATCTTGTGAAAGAGACGACAATAAGGTCGTCACTCCTTATTTCGCCTTCGGCGGGATTTGATACTCAAACTAACAAAGGATCGGAGATGGCCACACTAAAGCCTCAGAGTGAACGCGTTCATTCTGCGATTCCGAAACCGCCTCTAAGAGAGCGTTTCGGTATTTGCCAATGGTTCCATTTTGAGGACCGGGAGAATCTGATTCGTTGCGTGGGGTTGCTGCGGGAGTTGGGTGTTAAACATCTACGGACCGGGATATCATGGGCGGACTATCATCGACCCGGGGCGCGGGATTGGTATGATGAGATGTTTCATGAGCTGGAGGAATTCGATATCCTCCTTTCGGTTTGGCATACTCCTCCATCGCTGGCCGTCGACGGACGCTGTGCCAGTCCGCCCCGCCGATTGCTCGACTATGCGGATTTTATTGATCAGATTATTAGCGCCCATGGATCTTCGTTCACTCATCTCGAGCTATGGAATGAACCGAACAACAAGTATAAGTGGGATTTTATCAACCATGATCCGGGTTGGGGGAAGTTCGCAGAAATGGTCGGGTCTGCGGCATTTTGGGCGAAGCGCCGGGGGATATCCACGGTGCTGGGTGGGATGATGCCGGTTGATCCTCACTGGCTCAATTTGATGGAGGACTATGGCGTGTTGGAATATATCGATGTCATCGGCATTCATGGTTTTCCGGACATGTGGTGGCCGGACCAACCCAACTGGGACTGGCACAGCCGTTGGTTCGGGTGGGAGAGTAAAATCCATTCTCTAATTCCGGGGGCGGGTGATAGACCCTTGTGGATCACCGAAACCGGGTTGGCAACGTGGCTTTTTGAAGAAGCGACGCAAGGTCGACATGAACTTCAGGGAACGCGATTGGAAGATGCGACCCGTGCTCCGGCCCCGCGAACGTATTGGTATAACCTTGTGGATTTGGACCCGAAATTGGAGGCCATTGAGGGATTTCACGTGGATGAGAATGAATACAATCTTGGCTTGGTGACTCATTGCGGCCGACCGAAACCTGCATTTCTTTTACTTCAGGAATTGCTGGGCAAGCGCTAGCTGAGCGATGCCTAAGCGGATCGAGTTTGGCTCCCGAAGGAATGCAATGGGTTCGGTGCAAATTGCACCGGGCAACCACTCTTCTTAGCGCCTGTCTACTTTTCTTTGTATGCGTGGGGCGTTGATCTGCAAGAAGCTGAAGGGGGGCTTCCTTTTGAGGCTCGTGGTCGGCGCGGCTTCTGCAAACCGAGGCTGGCCCTAAGACGGGAGCTCAAAACACAACCTAGAGTAATACTATGATCACTACACGAGTACACGGAATTCTCGACTATCTAATCGGTATCGCTCTGATCGCGGCACCTTGGATTTTCGGGTTTGCAAATTCAGGACCAGAAACGTGGGTGCCAGTCATCCTCGGAGCCGGACTGATTCTTTACAGCCTCATCACCAACTATGAGATGGGTTTGGTCGGGATTCTCTCGATGAAGGCCCACCTGAGGATCGACATCATCGCAGGTATTTTCCTGGCGGCGTCCCCCTGGATCTTTGGGTTCTCGGGTGTCGTATGGGTTCCTCATCTCATCGTCGGGTTGATCATGCTGGTGTCCGGTATGATGAGCCAAGCCGTCCCCGCAAAGACTGCTGTCACCGACGATACGCACCACCATCACCACACGTATGGCAGAAGGATGTAGAGAGCAGGAAATTTGGTCTAAATCACGGGCTTTGGCTGCCATGCAATGGGTGGTCGAAGCCCGTGTTATTTGCTGAAATAACCCAATCGGGTATGAGGTTGATCGGTTCTTTTCATGGCTAGGTGGATCGTTCAGCGTTGGTGGACTTTCCATCAAGCCCATGGTCCCGATCCTTCAAAAACCACTTCAATTTATGGCCGTGCTTGGCCTTTCCGGGCAACTCGCGGCGGCAGACTATGATGTCCGGGCCTATGGCGCTCGTGGAGACGGAAAGGAAATCGATTCTACCGCGATCCAAAAGGCGATTGATGCCGCGGCGGACGCTGGGGGCGGGACAGTAAAATTTCCAGCGGGAATCTATCTATCATATTCGATTAGACTTAAGAGCCATATTCAACTTCATCTGGATCCGGGAGCGGTGCTTCTCGCCGCAGTCCCACACGAGGGAGTGGGAAGTTATGATTCGCCGGAGCCGAATGATTTCGACATGTATCAAGATTTCGGCCACAGCCATTGGCAGAACAGCTTGATTTGGGGGATCGGCCTGGAAGATGTTTCGATCACCGGGCCGGGACTGATTAACGGCGAAGGGCTCACGCGTCGAGGCCCCGGCCCACGACGAAAAGAGGTAGCCGGTGACACGCCCTTGAGTTTGCGCGATGCGAAAGATGCTTCGAAAGCGGTCGATCCCGAAGGAAAGGGCGGGCAGGGGGACGAATATGCAAGCATGGTGGGGGAGGGAAACAAGGCGATTGCATTGAAACTTTGCCGCAATGTGATCCTTCGGGATTTTTCGATTTTGAAAGGTGGTCACTTCGCGTTGTTAGCGACTGGCGTTGATAATTTTACGGTTGATAACCTAAAGGTGGACACCAACCGCGATGGGTTTGATATCGATTGCTGCCGTCACGTTAGGGTTTCAAATTGTTCGGTGAACACGCCTAACGATGACGCGATTGTTCTCAAAAGCTCGTTCGGGCTGGGGGTTGCGCGGGCGACGGAAAACGTCACTTTAATGAACTGCCAGGTGAGTGGTTTCGATCTCGGGACATTTTTGGATGGCACTTACGGTCGCACGCAGAAACTTGCTCCCGACAATGATCGGGTGACCGGGCGGATCAAATTTGGCACTGAGTCGAACGGTGGATTTCGAAACATTGCGATTACCAATTGTGTTTTCGAGCGCTGCCGCGGGATTGCGCTGGAGACGGTGGACGGCGGCGTCCTGGAGGACGTTAATATTTCGAACATCACGATGCGCGATATCACCACCGCGCCGATTTTCCTCAGAATCGGCGCACGCCTTCGGGGACCGGCGGGAACCGAGGCGGGCAAAATTCGTCGCATCAGCATTGATCATCTATCAGTGTTCAACGCCGATCCCGAATACTCGTCGATTATCAGTGGCATCCCGGGTCATGAAATCGAGGACGTGAGCTTGAGCAATGTTCGGATTCATACCAAGGGCGGCGGCACCTTCGAGCAGGCGGCATTGGTTTTGCCGGAAAATGAGAAGGCATATCCCGAGCCGTCGATGTTTGGCATCACGCCGTCGTATGGGTTTTTTATTCGCCATGCAAAGCGGGTTCGCGTGAACAACGTGCAACTCGATTTCCTAGCGGACGAACGGCGGCCTGCGTTCGTCATCGAAAATGCATCTGATATCTCGTTTGCAGACATCCATTCCCGGCGGATGGAGATGGGGCCGACATTCGTGTTGAAGGATGTTGAAAAGTTCCGTTCCCACGAATGCCAGGATCTGGACGATCAGAAACTGGATCAGGCGGTGAATAAAACATTCTAGCCACATCGCCACTATTTCGTAAATATCAGCCTCAAACTCAAACCCTATGCGTGGATCCTTTATTGCTCTCTTGATATGCTTGATATCGCCAATCACTGGTGCCGCCGAGACGTCACTCGATTGGAAAAACCCCATTCTGCCGCAGCGTGCAGATCCCCATGTGCTCCTTCACACGGATGGTTACTATTACTTTACGGCGACAGTGCCCGAGTACGATCGGATTGAGGTCCGGCGGGCTCGAACTCTTGGCGGCTTGCCGGAAGCGAAGGCCGAGGTGGTTTGGAAAATGCACGAAAAAGGCCCGATGAGCCATCACATCTGGGCTCCGGAAATCCATTCGATCAATGGCAAATGGTATATCTATTTTGCGGCGGGAAAGGCCGAGGCGATTTGGGATATCCGTATGTATGTCTTGGAGAATTCGTCGACCAATCCTTTGGAAGGAACATGGACGGAGAAGGGCCAGATCAAGATGAACTTTGAATCTTTCACCTTGGATGCCACCACTTTCGAGTATGAGGGAAAGCGGTATTTGGCATGGGCCCAGAACGTTCCGCCGAAGCAGGGTACCAGTATTTTTATCGCCAAAATGGACTCACCGTGGTCAATCGCTGGCAAACAGGTGATGATTTCAGAGCCGGATCTGCCTTGGGAAAGGATTGGGTTTAACGTGAACGAAGGGCCGGCGTTTATTCATCACGGCAACAAGGTTTTCCTCACTTACTCCGCCAGCGCCACCGATGCAAACTACTGCCTTGGGCTCCTAACCGCGGTCGATGGATCGAACCTGCTGGATGCCAAATCCTGGAGCAAATCCAAGCAGCCTGTTTTCAAAAGCAACACGGCTAACAGTCAGTTTGGTCCGGGGCATAATTGCTTTACGACGTCGCCCGACAGCAAGACGGATTACTTTATCTATCACAGCCGGAGTTATGAAAAGATCCAGGGAGACCCGTTGCACAATCCAGACCGCGCAACCCGCGCTCAGGTCCTGAAATGGAAGATGGACGGAACTCCAGATTTCGGGGTTCCGGTGGTGGATGGACCAGCGGTTCCTTGATCAATGTTTCTTGGGCGCAGGCTCGACGATGATCGCTGCGGGGGGGGATGGCTCGAGCGGGGCGGAGTCGCCTGTTTGTGAAAGATTGGCGTTGGAGAGCAGCTGTGGTTCCGCGTTTTTCGAAAGGGTATTGTCGGCGTAGGCGGCGGGCGGGAGTCCCTTTTCGAGGATCAGGCCGGACCCGAGGTTGGCTGTGGCTTGGTTTGTCGTCACCGGCACGGTCGATGCGGCGCTGCGGATGACGATGCCGCCGAGAAGGTTGGTGCGTGCGGTGTTTCCGGAAACTTTTCCCGAGCCGGCGCTGTCGAGCACGAGCCCAAACTCGCGGTTGCCGATGAGCTGATTGCCGGAAATGAGTGCGGCGGCCTGGCGGTTGTCGGCGTGGATTCCGTTGCGGCTGTTTCCTTCGCAACGGTTGTTCGTGAGGGTGGCGCTGGCTCCGTCCCAGGATTCGATGCCGTGCTCGAAGTTGTTCAGTGACTCCGAGTCTTTGACTTCTAGCAGCGTTCCGTCCCCCATGGCTGCGGCGCCATCCCAGCCATTGTCGGAAAAGCGGCAGCGGTCTGCGATGGTTTGGCCTTTTTCAATCACGGCGAGTCCATGGCCGCTGGCATCTGTGAACCGGCAATCGACGAAATTCACGTTGCCTCCCCGGACGAGAGCTGCGGAAAATCGGTCGGTGCCGACGGCGAACGACTGGTGGCGAAAGGTGATTCCGCTGATTCGTGCGCCTTTGACTCCGGACTCGATGGTGATCGCGCTGCCTTCGTCCGGTGGGCATTCGATGATCGTTTTCGTGGGATCGGTGCCCTGGAGGTCGATGGCGGCGGTGATGATGAGCGGGCCTTTCCAAGTTTGCGCGGCGAGAACAATCCGGTCGCGATCATGGGCGGCGGCAATGGCTTCGGCCGGCGTTTCGAAATCGCCGGGAACACGCAGGGTCCTGGTGTATGCGGAAAGCTTTTCGAAAAGCGCGGAAATCTCGGCATTTTCAGGATCGAGCGAATTTGCCTCACGAAGCCAATCGAGCGCTTGTTGGTCGAACTGGCCCTGATCGCGGGCGAGCGCCTCTTTCAAGAGCCCGGCCGCTTTGGATTTGTTCGCGGAGACTTTTTTCAAGGCCGCGGTCGAATCCGCGATGATCGATTTCGCGTCGGGGTCGTCGGGTGAAGTTGCTAGAATGGTCTTCGCAGTTTGGATCGCGGCATCCCATTTCCGCTGGTCGAATTCGGCGCGGGCGGCGGCGAGAGCCACACCGCGGGATTGAGTGGCTCGGGCTGCGTCGATCCGTTTAAGCAGGCTGATCGCTTCCGGGTCTTTTGGAAATTTGTCCAGCACCTGACGGGCGGCAGCGGTGGCTTCCGTGAGGCGACCGGCTTCAAGTTCTGCGAGAGATTGGCCGGTCCAGTATCCGACAAACTGGGTTTGTTCTTCGGCCATCCCGGCCTCAATGCTGCGCCGGCCCATCTTCGCGGTTTCGGATCCTGGGGACAGAGTTTCAATTTCCGAGAAGGAAGCAACGGCTTCGGGCCAGCGCCGGTTTTCGATGTAGATGGAACCTTGGCGTTCGAGAAAAACGATGCGGGTTTGGAGTCGATCCTTTTTCGATTGCTCGTTTTGAAAGTAGAGCCAGCCGCCGCCGAGCGCTCCTGATAGAAGAATGATGAACCATGCGAAATAGGAGAGAGAACTTCGCCGGCGGGGAGGTTCAGGTGGTTCCGGAAGGTCCTCATCGGGAGCCGGCGATGGGGCGGGGAGGGGGGAAGGATGCGGCGGATTTTCACGCTCAGAAGTTGCGGCAATGGGCAGCGGCGGGGCAGCGAGACCGGCGGCCTCCAGATGTTCCTGAACGGCAGCCAATGCCTGATCGAATTCTATCAGGCCTCGCTGATAGCGGTCCGCCAGCGTTTCGTTCGGAGCCGTCCGAACCAGCAGGGCAATTTGTTCCCGGGCGGTTTTGAATTCCGCGAGATGGGCGCGCGGGTCCTCCTCGGGACCAAGTCCAAGAACTTTGCGTGCATCGGTGAGAGTCATATTTTCGCGGAAATTACCATTGGGAGGGAGTCAGGAAAAGCGGCGAATCGTTTCACCCGACGAATTGCTGGACGATCGGCATGCGGCGTCCGACTCCGAAGGCTTTGGACGTCACGCGAAGTCCTGGCGCGGCCTGATGGCGTTTCCACTCGTTCAAATCGACGCGGCGCTGGACCCAGCGCACGGTGGTTTCATCAAATCCGCGGGAGATGATTTCGTCCGACGAGAGCTGGTTCTCCACGTAAAGCTCGAGGATTTTGTCGAGGATTTCGTAGGGCGGGAGCGTGTCCTGGTCCTTTTGGTCGGGTCGGAGTTCCGCGCTGGGTGGTTTGTCGATGGTGTTCCACGGGATGATTTCCCGGTCGCGGTTGATCCAGCGGGAAATTTCGTAAACTCGGATTTTCGGAAGGTCGGATATGACCGCCAGCCCGCCGCACATGTCGCCGTAGATCGTGCAGTAGCCGACGGCGAGTTCGCTTTTGTTACCGGTCGTGAGAAGCAGGTGGTTGTCCTTGTTGGAGAGCGCCATGAGGAGGAGCCCCCGGATGCGGGCTTGCATGTTTTCCTCCGTCACGTCTTCCGGCTTTCCTGCGAAAACGGGCTGAAGGGTTGCTTTGATCGCTTCAAACGGTTCGCTGATCGAAACTTCCGTGCACTGGATGCCGAGATTTTTCGCCAAGGCGAAGGAATCGTCGACGCTGCCACGGGACGAATAGGGGCTGGGCATGGTGAGGCCGAAGATGTTTTCCGGGCCCAAGGCGTCGGCGGCAATCGCAGCGGTTAGCGCGGAATCGATCCCGCCGCTCAGTCCAAGGCAAACGCTGGTGAATCCACATTTCGTGACGTAATCGCGGACTCCGAGGACGAGGGCTTGATAGAGGTGCTCCGGTTCCGGGTCGTCGAAGGGGGCGTCGTTTTCCACCAGTTTGAAGGGATCCACGACTTTGCAGGCGTTGGAAAATCCGGGTAGCTGCGTGGCAATCCGGCCGTTGGCATCGGTGACGAGCGAGTGGCCGTCGAAGACCAACTGGTCATTTGCGCCGACCACATTGCAGTAAATTACCGGCACTTTGGCCTTCCGGGCGACCCCTCCGATCATGGCGCGGCGGAGGCGAGGTTTTCCGAGATGGAAGGGCGAGGCGCTGAGATTGAGGAGCAGGTCGATGCCTTTCGCGACCAATTCATCGACAGGATCGCGATCGTAAAATGGCCGCTGAAGGTATTCGTCCGTCCAAATGTCCTCACAGATCGTGACGCCGATGCGGGTGCCTTTCCAGACGATCGGTTCGCTGGATTCGCCGGGTTCGAAGTAGCGGCGTTCGTCGAAAACATCGTAAGTGGGCAGCAGGGTTTTCCAGATGCGGTGCTGGATTTTTCCGTTTTCCAACCACGCCGCCGCGTTTCGGAACGGTTTTCCCGGATGCGTCGGGTGATTGTGATCCACGTAGCCGACCAGCAAGGGAACATCGCGGATTTCATCTGCCAGATAATCGAGCGCCTGGAGGCATTTCGGCACGAATTGCGATTTGAAAACCAAGTCCCGCGGTGGATAGCCGACAAGCGACAGCTCCGGCGTCACCACCAGATCGGCGCCTTCGTCGAGGCATTCGCGGTAGGCCGCGAGGATGCGTTTCACATTGCCGGGAAAGTCGCCGACGACCGGGTTGATTTGCGCGAGGCCAATATTCATGAGCACGCCCAGAAAACACCCACTGGGAACTGAGGGGAAATGAAAATTCGCGATCTGCCGGTAATGCTTGTCTGAGGCTGTCTTAAAATACTTGATTGCCGTCGGCTCCGGCGTGGTAGGGACCGTTTTCCCCGATCTACCAATAAACGTGGTCTGGCCGCCTTACAAATTAACGCCATCCACCCGCCGCCAACCCTTTCACCCAAACGGTCCGATTGCCCGGGGATTGCAAGCCAAACCGATATAACAACCGAAGAACATCTTGTTCCTCGCCCGGCCTTCAATGGACGTTAGATCTGCGGCGTACGTCCCGGACGGCTCGGAGAGACCGTCCCTGCCATTGATGTTTGGATGCGCGATCCATTTTTCAGACAGCCTCTGAGGAGGGGAATCCGGTTGAACGACCGCTTGCCGTTTGGGAAATAGCTGCCTAGTTTTCGCTTAATCAGACGCCATGAAAGCCATTTCACTACTCTCCCTCCTCGTTTCGATCACTCCGCTGCTCGCTCAAAAAGAAGCGGCTCCTGCTGAAAAAGCACCTGTGGCGGGCAAACAGGAGCTGCTTCCCAACCAGCAGGCGTTCCTGAATCTCCCTGAAGAAAGCCGCAAGGATTGGGTGAAAAGCTTGGGCGAGGCGTCGCGCTTGTTCCAACAGAAGCGAATTTTTGAAACGCTTGAGGAAGTGGACAAAGCCGAGAAGATTTTCCCTGACAGCCCGGAAATCCACAACCTCCGCGGAAGCTGCTTTGTCGAAATGCGTGCTTTCGACAAGGCTCTGGCAGAATACAAAAAGGCGGATGCGCTATCAAAGAATAACCCCAGCGTTGAGTTCAACATTGCCGAAGTCTATTTCGTGACGAAGGAGTGGCAGAAAGCGCTCGATCTGTTCGAGAAGATCATGAAGGAACTGCCTCCCGAAAATCTGGCATTGGGCCGGTTGGCCGAGTTCAAAATCCTGCTGTGCAAGAAGAAGCTCGGAAAGGACGACGAGGCGACGATCCTCGCGGAGAAATACGATTTCCTCGATGATTCTCCTTATTATTACTATGCCAATGCCGCTCTGGCATACGACGCGAAGGACTTGGTGAAAGCCGAAGAATGGCTGCAGATGGCGAACCGGATTTTCCAAGATCCGAATGTCCTGGCGCCTTGGCAGGACACGCTGGTGGAATACGGATATATTAAAAGTTTCTACGGCGACGATTCCGCGAACGAAAAACCCTGACCGCAGTTAGGAGTCGCTTGCGGCGCGTTTTAGTTCTTCGACGAACGCCAGAATCTGCTGCGAGGCTGGATTGGTGTTCGCGATTCCAGCCGCCACTTCGATCCGCTGAGGCTCAACAGAAAGCGGTCGCGAAACCAATCGTTGGCGCTGGTCGAGCCTGCTGGTCGTTGCTAACAAGGCGATCCCAAGGTTGCCCTCAAGTGCCGCAGTGAGGCTGGTGATGCCATCGAACTCCCCCGCGATTTTTGCATTCAAATTGTGCTCACGGAAAAACCCCGTCACGCCGTCCCAATAGTCGGGATAATGCTCGCGGTCATAACATAAGAGTCGCTGCCCGGCCAAATCGTTGGGCTGAATGACGTCCTTCGCCGCCAAGGAATGGTTCGACTGCATGACGACCTGCCAGCCATAGCTGCGCAGAGAAATCCACGTGATCGGTTCGCTGATAGTCACGCAGGGCCCGGCCACGATGAGATCCAGCTTTCCCGCAGCAAGTCCGGTCCTCATTTCTGCAGAAGAGCAATCGAACAGGCTGACCCGGACGCGCGGATGAAACTGGGTGAAGCGTTCGATGGCGATCGATAGAAAATCGCCGGCCAGGGAGGGTGCGTAACCGACACGCAAAGGCTCGCCGGATGCGGTGGCTTTCACTTTTTCGACCATTGTCTGGCTGAAGCGGAGCAATTTCCGGGCTTCTGCGACGAGGACTTCGCCTGCCGGAGTGAGGGTGATCGAGTGTGCGCCGCGTTCCAACAGTGCCGTGTCGAGTTCCTCCTCAAGTGCCTTGATTTGTCGGCTGAGCGCCGGTTGGGTGAGGCGCAGTTGGCGCGCGGCGGCGGTGATGCTGCCTGCTTCACCCACGGCCAAAAAGTGCTTCAACTGACGCAATTCCATGCCGCGTAATAACATGGCTTTGCGCGGAAACCACAACGGATATTTAGGGGCGATGCTTACGGAAAAAATCGGATAACCGCTTCTGGTGAAGGACGTTTGACACTCTTTGGTCTATCGGCAAAGTTCTCGTTATGGGATTGGAAAAGATCACGCAAAAACTTCAGGAAGCTCTGCAGACCGCGCAGAACATCGCCTCGAAGTCCGCGCACTCGGAACTGAAAAGCGCCCACGTTTTGCTCGCGCTTCTCCAGCAGGAAGGGGGAATCGCCACTCCGATTTTGCAAAAAGCAGGCGTGGATATCGCGCAGTTGAAGTCTTCGGTGGCGTTGGCCCTTTCCCGCGAACCGAGTGTTCAAGGTGCGTCGACTCAGCCGCAAATCAGTGTGGGGCTGCGATCGACCTTGGACGCCGCCGATGCCGCGCGGGAATCCCTCGGCGACGACTATCTCAGCGTCGAACATTTCATCCTCGGGGCGTTGAAAGGGGATTCGCCGGCCGGGAAATTGCTCAAGGAAGCAGGACTCGACGAGAAAAAGGCCCGTGATGCCATCACCAGTGTTCGCGGCTCCCAAAAAGTCACCGATGATTCTCCCGAAGGAAAATATCAGACGCTGGAGAAATACGGCACCGACCTGACCGCTCTCGCCCGCGCCGGAAAAATCGACCCGGTCATTGGCCGCGACCACGAAATCCGCCGCGTGCTCCAGGTGCTTTCCCGCCGCACGAAAAACAACCCGGTCCTGATCGGGGAGCCGGGTGTGGGAAAAACCGCAATCGTCGAGGGCCTCGCTCGCCGCATCGTTTCCGGCGATGTCCCGGAAGCGATGAAGAACAAACGCGTCATCACCATGGACATCGGCGGAATGCTGGCGGGTGCGAAATACCGTGGAGAATTCGAGGACCGGCTGAAGGCGTTTCTCAAGGAGGTGACCGATTCTGAGGGCCAGATCATTCTCTTTATCGACGAGCTTCACACCATCGTCGGCGCCGGTGCCAGCGAGGGAGCGGTCGATGCCTCGAACCTTCTCAAGCCGCAGCTCGCTCGCGGTGAGTTGCATGCGATTGGTGCCACGACGCTTGATGAGTATCGCAAGCACATCGAAAAAGACGCCGCGCTGGAACGTCGGTTTCAGCCGGTGATGGTGGGAGAGCCGTCGGTGGAGGATACGGTGGCGATTTTGCGCGGGTTGAAAGAGCGTTACGAAGTTCACCACGGCGTCCGAATTCAGGATAATGCGCTGGTGGCTGCCGCTGCACTATCAGATCGATATATTTCAGGACGATTTCTGCCAGACAAGGCGGTCGATCTGGTGGATGAAGCCGCGTCCCGATTGAAAATCGAACTCGATTCGATGCCGACGGAGATCGACGTGCTGGAGCGTCAAATTCTCCAACTGGAAATGGAGAAAAAAGCGCTGGAAAAGGAAACGGACAAAGCGTCCGCCGTCCGCTTGGAAAAAGTGCAGGAAGAGCAAGCAAACCTCCGTGAGAAATCGTCGGGTCTAATGGCGCAATGGCGGAACGAAAAAGGCATCATCGATCGCGTCCGGGCCGCCCAGGAAAAAATCGAAACCCTGAAAGCTGACGCCGAACGTGCCCAACGCATCGGCGATCTAACGCGTGCCTCGCAAATTACCTACGGCGATTTGCCCGAAGCGAATCGGGAGCTGGAAGCTGCGAAGGATCATCTCACGACTCTCCAAAAGAACGGGGCGATGTTGAAGGAAGAAGTCACCGAAGAAGACATCGCCCGCGTCGTTTCCTCGTGGACCGGGATTCCTGTTAGCCGGATGCAGGAAGGCGAAAAGGAAAAGCTAGTTCACATGGAAGCACGGCTGGGCGAACGCGTCGTGGGCCAAAAGAAAGCGATCAAGGCAGTTTCCAACGCCGTCCGCCGCGCGCGGGCAGGGCTGCAGGACGAGAATCGGCCGATCGGTTCGTTCATTTTCCTCGGCCCGACCGGGGTCGGAAAAACCGAACTTTCCAAAGCGCTCGCCGAATTTCTCTTCGACGACGAGTCCGCCATGATCCGCATTGATATGTCGGAGTATATGGAAAAGCACAGCGTCGCCCGGCTGATTGGGGCGCCTCCCGGCTATGTCGGTTACGACGAAGGCGGCCAGTTGAGCGAACAAGTTAGGCGGAAGCCCTATTGTGTCGTTCTTTTCGATGAAGTGGAAAAAGCGCACCCGGATGTTTTCAATGTCCTGCTTCAAGTGCTCGACGACGGCCGCATCACGGACGGCCAAGGACGGACGGTGGACTTCCGCAACACGGTTCTCATCATGACTTCAAACATTGGATCGCAGTATATCCTGAACGAGGACAACGCCGAGCAGCGCGAAGCAAAAGTTACCGAATCGCTGCGCGGTCATTTCCGCCCAGAATTCCTGAACCGTATCGATGAGATCATTATCTTTGATCGTCTTGAACGCGAGGAACTCACCACCATTGTTGACCTGCAATTGGACCGCGTCCGCAAACGTCTCGCCAAGCAAGGGCTTGGCCTCGCTCTAACGGAAAAGGCCAAGGAGTATCTCGGAAACCAGGGATACGACCCGGTTTACGGCGCCCGTCCTCTCAAACGTGCGATCCAACACCACCTGCTCGATCCGCTAAGTCTCGACGTGCTCGACGGGAAATTCATCGAAGGCCACGTCATCCAGGCCGACGTCGACCACGGCAAAATCGTCTTCTCCGTAGCTTAGCTCCATTCCGCCCCATGGAGTGCAGCGGGAAGCGAAGCGCCACGCCTCTTTGGATGAACGGTTCGGTAAAGCGCACGTCGTTCCGGCATCTGCGGAAGAATCCAAAGCGGTGTCGGCGCTAAAGCTCTGCCACCGCACTCCAAGGTTGTCCGCTGCTTTGCCGCCAAGGCATTCTTGCCTGTTCTTTGATTAGACAATCATGCGACACTCGCACGCCGTAACAAAGAATAGTTGAAGAACAGGCAGGAATGCCCGTAACACGCTGAAGAACAGGCAAGAATGCCTGTAACACATTTTCACATCCCAAGTCACATGGACCTGCCCGACGCTATTTCCCACTTTCTGTCCAAATCCGGGGCGGAGGAGACGACGCCTTTTGGTCCGGACGTGCTGGTTTACAAGGTGGGCGGGAAGATGTTCGCGCTCGCGGTGCCCGACGAATTTCCATCGAAGATCAATTTGAAATGTGACCCGGAACGTGCCGAGGCCCTCCGCGACGAGCACGAGGCGATCAAACCGGGCTACCACATGAACAAGCGCCACTGGAATACCGTCACCCTCGACGGCTCTCTATCCGATGCCTTGGTTTGTGATCTGATCGATCATTCTTACGACCTTGTTACCGCCTCGCTTCCGAAGTCGAAACGACCGGTCTAACCCGTTCCACTTTTGTATTCGCGAAACCGGGCGGAAGGCGGTTGAGTGAATCAAATGCACATTCCCACTTTGATATCCCGAAAGCGTGAGGGCGGGGAACTTTCCAGCACCGAGATCGAGAAACTCATCGACGGATACACCCGCGGCGAAGTGCCGGACTACCAGATGTCCGCGTTTGCGATGGCGGTTTTTTTCAAAGGGATGACGCCGGTGGAAGTCGCTGCCCTGACGCGAGCGATGATGCATAGCGGCGATTGTTTCGACCATCGGCCCGGGCATCCGCCGGTGGTGGACAAGCATTCCACCGGTGGGATTGGTGACAAGGTATCGCTGGTTCTAGCACCTTTGGTCGCGTGCACAGGCTGTTGGATTCCGATGGTTTCCGGCCGTGGACTCGGCATCACGGGCGGGACGCTGGACAAGCTCGAATCCATTCCTGGTTTCAATGTGCATATCAGCCTGAAGGACGCTGCCGCCCAACTCGACGCGTTGGGAGTGGTGATGATGGGCCAAACCGATCGCTTTTGTCCCGCCGACAAGAAACTCTACGCGTTGCGAGATGTGACTGGCACCGTTCCCTCGATCGCTTTGATTACCGCCTCGATCATGTCCAAGAAATTGGCGGAAACTCTCGACCGGCTGGTGCTCGACGTGAAATTTGGCAGCGGAGCTTTTATGCAGACCAAGGCTGACGCCGAAGCTCTCGCCGCGAGCATGATTGCAGTGGGAAAGGAGATGAACGTCGAGGTCCATGCTATCCTAAATCCGATGAGCGAGCCAACCGGCCGGACCGTGGGCAATGCTCTCGAAGTCATTGAGGCGCTTGAATGTCTCGACGGCGGCGGTCCGGCGGACTTGAGGAAACTCGTGCTCGACCTCGCTGAAAAGATCGCCGGTGTTTCGCGCGAGAAATTGGAATCGCTGATCGACGATGGCAGCGCCCGCCGTCGTTTTGACCAAATCGTGGCGGCGCAGGGCGGAAACGCAGCCGACTTGCCGCGCCTCGCTGAAATCCACAAGGCGCCAATTATCCGGGAAGTGATCGCTTCCGCAGGAGGCGTCATTTCCAAGGTCGATGCTGGATTGGTGGGGCAGGCCGCGCTGCAACTTGGCGCGGGCCGTGCCAAAGCAACTGACGGGGTGGACTTTGCCGTTGGTTTCGATCGACTCGTCAAATGCGGCGAACGGATCCACGCAGGCCAAGCAGTTTGCCGGATTCATGCCCGGACAGCCGTGGATTTCGACATGGCGGAAGCGATGATCGAAAAGGCGGTGAAAATCTCGGAACATTGATTAATTTTCCGTGTTGCCAAACTCGTTGGAGCCGGTTTAGGTTCCGCCCGCCGCAAGGTATAAAAGCCTCATAGTGTAATGGTAACACCCCGGATTTTGATTCCGTTATTCTAGGTTCGAGCCCTAGTGAGGCTACTTTCTAAGTAGTTGATGGTAAGTCGGCAGGTGAGAACGATAGTAGGAATTCACTAAGAATTCACTAGATCTAAGAATCTCAACCGAACGGATTGGAACGGAAATGGACAGAGAGTCCTACCTTTCACTACCTTCTCGTAGAAGATCGCTCGTTCAGTCGTGAGGGAATGGCAATTGATTCGTTGAAAACGGAAGAACCAGAGGGGGGCTAGCTTTTCGCTGAAACGTAATCGCACAAAACAAAATCTATTGTTAGATTCTGATTGACAATGAGTTACAAAATCGGATAAGAAGGGGCATGAACGAATTGAAGCAAACAACGGCGGCAAGCAAAGGGGAGATCTTCCGCCTCTACAAAAGCAGGGAAATGGCCGAAAAGTGGGGGATTTCCTACAACGCTTTAAGAAAATTGGTCCTCACTGGGAAAATTCGCCCATTTAAGGACATTGGGAAATCTTGGATGTTCGATGGGACGGAACTTGGGCCTGTATTAGAGAGGCTTTAAGGCCTATCTCTACCGACAAAGGTTTTCTTGATTTGGGAGAGGGGACAGCCCTCTCCCATTCGAAGATCGCCTCTGCAACTCAGGTATTTACGCTCTGAGCACAAGCAAACTTGGGGGGCTTATAACAAAATTTCGAGACGGGTGGATTTAGCAGGAAGGCCAAAAGTGATGGAAGAAACGATCATTAACACGTTGCAGCTCTCCTATCTGATATGAGCCGTATTCATGTTCTTCGAAAATGGACGAGCCGATTCCTGATAGGCGTTTGCCGCATTCCGTAGCCTTTCCAAAATTAGCCAGCATATCTTCGAAATGTCCCTTGAATTCCATAAGTTGAAGATCACTTAAACGCTCTGCTGCCGCGAAGATGGACTCTTCCTCCTCATCTGAATTCATGGAGTTGTTAAGCAGCTCCGCCGTCAAAAGACCGATTATTCGCGGACCGTAGTTCTTTGAACGGGCAAAGCAGACCTTGCGGTAAGCTTCGAAAAGCGTTTCGCTGTTTTCGTCGGATTCCAGTAAACAGTCCAACGCATGATCGACGGTTTCATTCTTAGTCCCCGAAGCTTGTTCGATCTGAAGTCCCTCTAGTAATGCATCAAGAAATTGATCTCGACGATAGGTGCTCCAACGCTCAACCACCCATTTCCCGAATTTCCCAACCAATGCCGCAGATTTCAAGGTGGCAGTGATTGCTTCCATGACTCGAAGTAAAAACAAAAATTAGAATGGTTCCCGCAAGCTCAATCCGCGCCAACGCGATCCTTCCACCCCTCCAGCGTCTCGGTTACTGGGATGAACATCGCTTTTTCAATGGGACTGAGACCCATGAATTGGGTGAGATTCTAGCATCCAAAATGCCTATGGGGGACTGATCAGATAGAGCGTCACGACATCACGGGTAGTGGAAAAGAAGATGGGGTGAGTCAACATGACGAGGAGTAGCTAGGCATTCGCTGGTCTATCCCCTTTGAGAGTTGCAACCTTGGCAGGACCACAAAGAGGGGCGAAAGGATCTTTGCTGCAATCTTCTCTGGTGTCTGAGCCATTCCCAGAGCGGGAAAAGCCACGAAGGTAAGAAAGAGCAACAGGCGAATCACGCCGCGTATTTGTTCGGGAAAGGCAAACGGACACATCCGCGTTTCTTCGGTTTGGTCCGATGGTCGGCCCTATCAACTTGCTTTCTTGCGATTTGACTCCCTCTTCTCCAACTGATTTTTTTCCCGCATCGCTTGCACACTCCTACCTTTCCCTGTTCCTGGGTGTGGCTCATGCTCTCCCAAAAGAGAAAAATACTCTTCGGGAACTGGTTTAATTCGTTTTGCGGGCGGCACCTCAGCCCTCCGAGGGGGAAGCAACGCAAGAGGCCGATTTAATGGGCTATCTAGCAGTTGTGCTCGGATAGCTCTTGCCAGAACCTCAGCAACTAAGGATGGCACCGCATTCCCCAGCATTCGCTGAGTCTCGGTCCTACCACAATCCAATCTCAAATCGTCAGGAAAGGTTTGGATTCTGCACATCTCTTTAAAACTCAACTTTCGATTATTCCAGTGAAACGGTCCGATCGAGGCACCTGGCTGAGCCTGAATGGTCCATGAAGGAAGTCTTTTAGAAAGCTTGAGTAGGAAACTCCAATACCGAGTGCGCCAACCGAAGAGAGGAAGGCCTCCTTTTCTGTTTGTGTGCCAGAGATAGTTTTCCCCTTCAGGGATGCTCGGGAGTAAATTCGCCCATTTTCCACCGATCCTTAAGGTTGCTAGCTCTTCTTTGCTCGGTTCGGCAAGATCGCCTAGTGCGTCCCAAGCGGTGCGCCTTGGCTCTTTTGTTCGGAAGAGTAAATCCTGCTCCGTTTCAAGATCGCCGTGAGTCGCGTCGGGAAAATCAAAAACCCTTCCATCTCTAGAACCCACCAAGAAAACACGTTCGCGAATTTGAGGAACGCCGTAATCCGCCGTGTTGACGACTTTCCAAGAGACTCTGTATTTTGTGCCAATCTCGCGATTAATCTGTTCGATTCCAGTTAGCAAGTATTGGAGGCCCTCGTCCTTTTCGCTGTAGGCAAGTCCATAAACATTCTCGAGGAGAAAGACTTTGGGCTTGGTATCGCGAAGAATCCTGAGATAGGCCGTCAGGGTGTTAGCACGGGGGTCGTCAAGCCGAAGCGAATCGCCCCTTGCCCAATAACCCGATTTGGAGAACGGCTGGCAGGGAGGCCCCCCGATTAGCACATCAGCCTCGCCCTTCTTCAGTCCAGCGGTCTTGAGGATGTCCGCCGAGCTAACGTGGTTTACATCTCCTTCAATCACTCCCCAGTGAGGACGATTGAGCCTCATCGCATTACAGCAAAATTTGTCGAACTCGAGTGCAACTCGTGTCTCAAAACCCGCCTCCTCAAAGCCAAAGTCTAGACCGCCAATTCCTGAAAAGAGACTAATTGTTTTGAACACTTGATCGTTTTTTGTTCGGTGTGCCTCAGCGTGTAGGGTATTCCGCGCCGTAGCCAAAGGATAATCGAAAGAATCTGTATCGTCAATACAAATTATGATCCGCGTCAAATTGCGAGAGGTGATGGAGGCCTATCACTCCAGAAATGGAAAACGGCTGACCTACGCGCAGATCTCCGAGGCTACAAAAATCTCTTGTGCGACCCTTCAATCTCTAGGCGCTCGCCCCGATTACAATACGAGACTCAGCACCGTGGAGAAACTCTGCCAATGCCTCGAATGCCAGCCTGGAGAGCTGCTTGAATACGTTCCGAAACCATCAGAAAATGAGCAAATACGAGAAAGCTGAAGAGATTCTTTGGCGCGCTGCTAAAATCAGCTTAGAAAAGAAGCCATCCGCAGAGTGGCTTGCAAAAGTCGAAAAGCTTTCAGCCCTTTCGACGGCGGCGGGGATCAAAACTCACATCGCGTTTTTGGGGGCCTCCATGCTTGCGAAAGCAACATGGTTGGATGCTGACTTGTTCGCGATAAAGCCCACGCACCAGAAAGATGAAAAAGGCGCCTATTCTGCTCGTAACCTCTGCCACAAGGTATTGGTGCCTTTATGCGGCAAAATCGGGATCAACATCGGCCCAACAGGGCGCGAACCCTTAAACAACCAGCCTTATTTTCGGATGGTGACTCTGGGCGACGGAACCCCAGTCCACACGAGGTCGAAACCAGCATTCGATTACATGGTATCTCTGGTTACTGATCTCAGCAGTCTTAAAACCGAGGCTGAAGCAATTGACGCTCTCGCAGCCTTTATTGCAGTTAGGCGAAATTACCTCATCAAATACACCCCTAAATCTGGCTCGATCCAAGCAACGTTGGAACAATTTCCTGCACTTGTAAGCGCATTTGTTTTGGAAAAGTCAGAGGGAGGACGCCGAGCGCAGGCTGTGGCGGCAGGTATTCTTGATGTTTTTGCAGAGGAGAGGGTAATTTCGGGTCGGATCAACGATCCAGACAGGAACGGTCCAGGGGATGTCTGTATTGTTTCGATACAAGACCCCGAACTTATCGAGAAAGCCTTTGAAGTGCGGGATAAACCCGTGTCCGAAAGTGATGTTCAGATTTTTGTGAACAAATGTCTTGAGGCAAGTGTAACCGAGCCTGCTCTCATCTTGGCCGCTGCTTCACAAAGCATTTTGGACCATTCCCACACCGTTGAGTGGGCGCATGGCTTGGGGGTCACAGTCACCATTTTTTATGGATGGAAGGAGTTCATCGAAGAGGCATTCTTCTGGGCTGGGCCGAATTCGGCGGAAGCAATGTATGCTGCCATTGAGAAGATCGGTGAGCGTCTACAATCGGTTGAAGCGTCAGAAGAGACTTTTACCACTTGGATCGGGTTATTCTTCAAATGAGCGCTTTCCATAGGAAAAGTTTTGCCCGCGACCCTTAAGTTAAATCTCTCGAATCAACATCACCAACACCAATTCTACGGAATTGGTGTTGCAAACGATTAAAAATCCTTTTTAATTCAAGGGATGAAGGCGTTTTCTTATTTGAGGGTAAGCAGTAAGGGGCAGGTGGAACGGGACGGTTTTCCCCGCCAACGTCAAACCATTGCCGCGACGGCGAAGAACTTGGGAATCGAAATCGTGAAGGAATACCACGACGACGGAGTGACTGGGGATAGTGACTGGTTCGACCGTCCTTCGTTCCAAGCAATGATCTCCGACATTCTTGCAAACGGAGTAAGGACAATCATCGTGGAAAACCTATCCCGCTTGGCCCGCGCCTATGTGGTGGCTGACGCGATCATCGTTTACCTCGCTTCCAAGAACATCACCTTGATTTCTGCCGACACTGGGGAAGACGTCACTGCCGCCTTTCATGGAGATCCGATGAAGAAAGCTCTGATACAAATGCAGGCGATCTTTGCCGAACTAGAGAAAAACACTCTTATTCGGAAACTTCGGGCGGCGAGAGTTCGTGCCAGACAGGAGAAAGGAACGTGTGAGGGGCGCAAAGCTTTCGGCGAACGAGAAGGAGAAGCCGAGATCCTAGAACTGATTCGCTCGCTCCGCAGAAAACCAAAAGGGGGGAAGCGAATGGCTTTCGCGGAGATCGCCGCAAAGCTAAATGGCGATAGTATTCCTACGAGAACAGGCCGCCCATGGCATGGGGAAGTTGTGAGAAGGCTGTTAGGAGGGACTCGTTAGCATCAGGCGCTTATGGGCACCCATTTCTCAAATCTTTTGAAGTCCGATGTATCTGATAGGGATGGGGGGGTGCACCGCTTCTAAAAGTAGCCCGAAACATCCTCGTTGAGGCTTCAACACTACGTTTCTCCATATTTCTTGTCATGCAGAGCCTTTTGGAATGTTCGCGGCGGTTTAGGGTTGATCCGCCATTCAGCATCCGCAGAATCAAGCATGAGCGACTATTCTTCCTCCCCTTCCATTGACATCAAATCGGTAGTTTCGACTGGAAACGTTGACTACGGCGCGGGCATACTCACAGCCATTTGCCCTGTCTGCAAATCTACTTACAACCACCTTAATCCTATTTCTACAACGGAGGGGAACAAGAGTGAATCTGAGAGCCATAGCCGAACAAACTCAAGAGTGATTGCTCTTTGGGGAGAATGCGGTTCTCAATGGGAAATCTGCACAGAGTTTCACAAAGGCCAAACAATTGTTTTTGCAAGGCTTCTAAAGTCTTGTGCGGCAGGAAACCCCTAGTGGGTAAGGAATGGACCGTTTCAGCATCCTTGCCACTTTTCCGCAAGGTCATCAGGTGGGGCAAGGTCGTTCGACTCCCAGTAAGTATAGGCGGCCATGATCTTTTTCTCTGCTTCAAAACCGCTCTTTGCGAACTTTGGAAACAGGTTAGAGATCCAAACTCTTTGAAGGTTGGAATGGTTGCGGCAACTTGGAACGCAAAAGCTGGTGCGCGTAATCCACCCAAGACATGCGGCCTTACGAAAGCTGGAACCCACGAGCCTCGAACGTTCGCCTTCAGTAAAGCCAGCGTCGCAGAGCGCTGCATAGAGAATATCCGCTTTCAGGCTTTTTAAGCAACGAAGAAGGTTTTTGAGTATTTCAAGCGCCGCTCTTTTTTTCGAATAGGGTATTTTAATCATTTAAATTCGTTCTGGAGCTTAAAACTTTGAACTCACTTCTCATCTTTCAAGCTAAAGACCTCTCAGAATTGTCCTTATTAGAGTATCTCCCTACTCTTTACACTTCATAGGATACGTTTACTCCCCTAAAGAAGAAAGGAAGAGAGAGAAGAGGAGAGGGAGAGGAGGAGAGGTATACAGCTGTTAAATTTCCTCTCAAAACAACAACGTCTTAAGATTTTTCCGTAAATCCACTGGCTTTTCTTTATGATCCTTCATGAAAGCCAAAATTGAGAATAGAACCATTGAAACAAAAAAAGTGCGGCAGCGATTTTTTCGCCCAGACAATTTTGGGGAACTCATCGCACTACCCTACCGAAAAAAAACCTTGGCCCGATACAAGCGCGACCTGCTGCTTTTTAATTATCTTTTAAATCGTTTGCACGTCTCGCGATACATCAGCGATGAACCATTCGTGAGACTTTCCCACCACGCCATGGCTGCAATCTGCAAGAAAGATACTCACACGTTTGTCAGGCTTTCTGAGTTCCTGATTGCTCATGAAATCATCGACTGTGATTTTAAATCCATCTATCGAATTAGATCCTTCGGGTATCGACTAGGAAAAAAAATGCAGGAATGCGCTTGGAATCTGGCAGACGAAACTGTGGAATTTTCTGTTTTAAAGCCTATCCAAGAAGCCAACGAGAGCGCGGGTGCATTAACCGTGGACGTGCCGCTTCTTGAACAATCGTTAGAAGGAGTGAAAATCAAAAGGAATTGGACAGACGAAGAGTCCCAAGTGTGGAAATGGTCTCTCACAGAAGGTTGGAATACAGAGGAAACGCCGTCAAAGACTGGCCGCGTTTATGGGAGATGGGCGAGTATACCCAGGGAGTTGCGCGGAACGCTGCTTCTTGATGGCGAGGCAACCGTTGAACCCGACATCAAAAACGCACAGCCTTTGTTTCTCGCCTGTCTTTATCAAGGGTTGGAATCTTTTGGCGAAGAGCAAAGATACAAGGCTTTGGTGGAGTCTGGGTGCTTCTACGAGGATGTGATGGGGAAGACTGGCATCGCCTGCCGCGAAACAATGAAACAAATGGTGATGGACTTCCTATGCGGCGGCCAAAGAGATCGCGTTGCCCCAATTCGTGAGTATTTTGGACGCCAATTTCCAATGTTATTTGCCCAGATCGAAAGCTCCCAGAAGAAGCTCTACAAAAACGTAGCCCTTACGCTTCAAAAGCTGGAAAGTGATATTGTGGTTAAAAGAGTTTGCGCGGAATTCAACTGCCTATCACTTCACGATGCAGTTCTTTGCAAGAAGAGCGATGGAGCAAAAATTCAGGAGGCAATTCAGCGCATCATTCGAGAAGAATACAGCCTGAAAGCCACTGTGGAAATTGACAACAAAAGAGCCAAGTTGGCGAGCTGAAGACCGAAGCCAGCCTTAGGGATTCGTGTCCAAGTCGATTGCGAACGAAGAAAAGCTCCTTCCTGAGATCGCTACAACGTCCCGCAGCTTTTGGGGAACGGCGCACTGACCCGAACCATTGCTTCCCCATGCGATAAGATAGCCGCTTTTTGTTAGTGCAAGACTGTGGGCATCGCCTGCGGAGATCGCCACCACGTCCCGAAGGCCATCGGGAACGATACTCTGGCCTGAACCATTGTTTCCCCAAGCAACAACGGTGCCGTCTTGCTTGAGCGCAAGACTGTGGGCACCCCCAGCCGAGATCGCCACCACGTCACGCAGGTTCTTGGGGATGTCGGACTGGCCTGAACTATTGCTTCCCCATGCGATAACAGTTCCGTCTTTTACAAGGGCAAGACTATTGGCACCGCAAGCAGAAATTGCGATTACGTCCCGCAAGTCTTTGGGAATATCGCACTGACCGAAATTGGCTCCCCACGCGACAACAGTGCCGTCTTTCGTAAGCGCAAGACTGTGCCCACCGCCACAAGCTACAGCAACTACGCCCCGCAGATTCATGGGCACATCGCATTGACCAAAACGGTTGCTGCCCCACGCAACAACAATGCCGTCTTTTGTAAGCGCAAGACTGTGCCCACCACCGCCAGCGATCTCTATTACACCCCGCAGATTTATGGGGACGTCGCATTGCCCCGAACCATTGTTTCCCCAAGCGGACACAGTGCCGTTTTTTGTAAGCGCAAGACCGTGGGCATCGCCAGCTGAGATTGCTACTACGTTTCGAAGGTTCTTGGGAACGTCACACTGACCCGAACCATTGCTTCCCCACGCGGATGCGTTTCCACCGTTTGTAAGTAATTTCTGAATCTTTCTTTCATCAGTCCCTAGGCGACGAAGCGCACTGCCGACGATCTCTAATCGTTTTGCCTTTGCTTGAGTCGCTTGTATCTCATTCAAAAGAATGAATACGCCCACAGAGGTCATGATTAGAAACAGTAGAATTACTCCTATTCTTCTGTATTTTCGGTTCTGACATGAGCGGCAAATTTTTACTGTTTCCGTGATAGATTTTTGGGGAATCAGTCTCTCACAAGACTGGCAATGCACGATTCTTGCTGCAATTGCCGCCACCTTCTCTTCTTCCTTCCTCGATTCCTCCACTTCTTTCCTCAAGCGTTCTTCCACTATCCTAGCCTCCTCCTGTTTCATTCTCAACAACTCAGCCCTCAAGGAGGACTCATCAGCTGGTTTGCAGGCCAGTTCTTCCACCCATGCGATATCGCTTGCGCAGTGCCTGCACTTTACGAAGCCAGCACCAATGGAGCCACCACACCACGGGCATTTTGGCGACATCTCTTCACGATGCTTCTCACGTCTTAAATCTTCAGCAAGTTTTCGAACATCCTCAGCCAAAGCGTTGGTTGACTTCAGCTGATTGTGCCGCTGCAAATTGGCGATCGTGTCTTCAAGATCCATGGATTTGGTAAAGCGGGGGTCCGTAATTCTCTAATGGCCTATTTTTGACGTTCGCGGCCAGAAGAGAGGGGAGAAGATCTGACAAGGTTTCTCAGCGAAAAAATTCGCTATAGCGTATGCCCCGTCAAGCAAATGGTGGGTTTAGAAGGACCGAATGTATCCCAGACAGGTCGCGGAATCAATTTCAGAAGCTCTGGCAAAAGAAATCACCGCACTTCGCTTAGAGAAGGGATGGTCGAAAACCCAAACCGCATCTCGTGCAGGTTTGGCCCTTTCATTTGTTTCTGACCTTGAAAACGGAAAGCGAAGGGCTTCCGTTGAAACGTTAGTAAAGTTGGCGTGCGTTTTTGGGATTAGCCCGAGTCTCATGTTGGCCAGATGCGAAAAGAAAGTGGAGTTTCTTCCTTCGAAAGAGGGCTAATCACTCCAACCGTTAATCCACCCGTAACAGGGCTGCTGGCGCATTCCAGAAACCGAGCGCTTTGTTTACGCGGCGGGAGTATTCGGCGCTTGAGCTACTATGCGCCGCAGTTCTTCGGCCGTGATACCAAGGTGCAGTGCCGCGTCCTGGACAGGGTCTCTCGTTTCTGTTTGGCCCCCGATGTCCACCACATGAGTTTCAGCAATCCCTATGTAGTGAATTGAGCAAACTTGAACCGTATTTCTGAGAATCTTGGAGGCTTCAAGGATGCCGTATTTTTTTGCAATCTGAGACCCGCATTCTTTCCTGAGAGCGTGGAGAGGTTTTTGATCGTTCACGCCTTTGTTTTTCAACCACTGGTTGACGGTTCGGACTCTTTCCCAGATGCGGCCCGCGCCTGTTTTCTCTGAATCACTTGAAACAAAATGGAGGCTGCTAGAATCTCCGCGTAGTTTTAAAAGGGTTTTGTATAGATTTAAAGGTATCGGAACCATTCCGCCTTCTCCTGCTTTTGGTTGAAATTCCCCTTGTTCTCGAATGCTGACCATCACTTTGTCGCCTTGATTCGAAAACCAAGAGGGTGTTGCCGCCTCGATCTCTGAACGGCGCATTCCAATCCCAAGAGCCATTAGAACTATGAGAGCATTCTCAGGCGCTAACTCTGTTTGGCAGTCATTGAAGATCGCTTGCCTAAGATCATCTGAAATTGGGTGATAGGCTGTAACCTTTGGTTTTACCACTTGGAGATTTTCAAAGGGATTGGATAAGGGAATTTTTCTCGATGCGTAGTAAAGGATGGCGTGTTTTTGAAAAACGCCCGACGCCGCAGAAATCGCGCTGGCAAACGTCCTTTTTTCACGAGCGGTGGGGGATTCTGTCTTGAACCAGCATCTGGCAAGTTGGGTTTTGTCGATTTTCCCTATCGTCATTGCACCAGATCGCTTCATGAGGCACTTCAGCCTTGCTAGATTGTGGCTGATCGTGGTTTCTCTGGGAGATTTCGCGCTTTGCTTGCAGAAATCGCGATAAAGGGCCGCCATCTCGTCGAAGGTCGGATTTGCACCAGCTTTCAACACGGTTTCTCCTGTGAGTTCAAGAACTGCCGTTTCGTAGTCGTTAGTTTGAGCAGTTGCGATGAATCGGATTGCTCGGGTGGTGGCGTCTTTCTTGTTGGCTGTTCCAAGGCAGATTTCACGCTGTTTGCTTTCGAATGATTTTCGAAGGTAGAAGTTGCCGCCGTCCTTCTTTTGCTTGATGGGCAGAGATGTTTTCATTGCTAGCGCTATCGTGAAAGGTGCTGCGCACCCGCTAGTTTTAAGAAAGCTGAACCTAGTGGGGGGCGTCAAGTGAGGTTTTCACTAGTTTTTCACTAAAAGTGTGAGAACGGATTGAAACGGACCAGAACGAATAAGATTCATAACCTATTTATAATCAATTATAAATCCTGATTTCGTTCTGAATCGATTTAATGTGTTCTTCGGAGAATGAGTTTCGAGCCCTAGTGAGGCTACTTTCTCCTCCGCCGCGGGTGGATGGAGTTGCGAAAAAAGCCCCCTCGGATTTCTCCGGGAGGGCTTTTCCCTTTCCAGCTGGAGGGAGCGTGGCTGGTTGGGGGGTGTTATTGGCAGTAGCCCCTTGATTCTCGGTCGAAGGGCATAGTTGAAGACTACACGAATCCCATCGACTGGCTGTTGTGAATCCAACCCGGCAACACTTAGGGGAACCGCATAGACTCTAACCGATTGGCTTCGCGGCTTTCGCTGACCGCCAGTGGAAAGCGGGCGGTGAAGCAGGCTCCACCGAGCCGGCTTTTTTCGTAACAGATGCTGCCTTGCATCGCACTGATCAGCTCATGGACGATGTGCAATCCAAGTCCGGTGGACGATTCTCCATCAGTTGGCTTTGCGCTGAGGCGGGTAAATTTTTGAAACAGCAGGCTAACTTCGTCCTCCCGAATTCCCGGCCCTTCGTCCTCGATCCGGAACTCTCCATCCAGCTCTTCGGGCAGAACTTCGATGATCACCCGAGCACCTTTAGGCGAAAATTTGACGGCGTTTGAAATGAGGTTTTCAAGGCAGCACAGCAACGTCCGGCCGTCGCCAAGGACCATGACTTTTTCAAGTGGGCTGCGGAATTCGAGCTGGATGCCTTTGCTTTGGACGTGTTGCTCGAGGTTTTTCAGTGCCCGCATGGCATTTTCCTTCAGGCAAACTGGCTCGTTCCGGAGCTGCAGTTTTAACTCCTCCATGCCGCGGGTTTCGAGGATTCTGGAGACGATTTCAAACGCGCGGGATGCCGAATCCCGGATGCTGTCGATCAGGACCTCGTGCTGCTCGTCCAGCCCCAGTTTTTTTTCCGCTAACAAAAGTGCGGCGAATTGGATGCCATTGAGTGGGTTCTTGAGCTCGTGCGCGACGATTTCCAGCATCCGGTTCTTCTCGGTGATGAGATCGGCGAGCCGTTGGCGGGTTCGCTGGAGATTCGAGTGGAGTTCAACCCGGGACAGCAACTCGGCGCCGTGAAATGGCTTGGTGATGTAGTCGACGCCTCCTTGATTGAGCGCCTCGATCACGAAGGTCTTGTCCGCGGCGGCTGATAGAAAAACGATCGGGATTTCCTGCGTTTCGGGGTTTTCCTTGAGAATCCGGCAAAGCTCAAAGCCGGTCATGCCTGGCATCATGACATCCAACAAAATGAGATCCGGCTTGGCGGATTCGAGTTTGAGGAGCGCTTCGGGTCCGCTGCAGGCGGCGATGACTTCGTGGCCGTTTTTCAGCAACACGGAGCCAACCACCTGGATGTTTTTGGGCTCGTCATCGACGACAAGAATGAGCGACCGGGGATCGGCCAATGGGAGGCGATCAATCATGGCAGGAACGAAGTTCAGCGATGACCTGGGGGAAATTTTTAAGCAAACGGCTGGATTCGGCGAAATCCATCACTTCGGCGGACTGGCTGAGTTGGCGCGCATAGCTGCCCAGAGTTGGACAAGAATGGGCACGGGCGAGTTCAATTAAATGGGCGGAAAATGTCATCGTTCCTTGCGCCGGGACCAGTTTTACGAGCGACGGCCAAGTCGTCCGCTCAAGGGTCATGAGTGCCTGGCACAAGCTCGACCAGTCGTGACCCGGGTCGGGAATTTCCTGGGTGACGGCGGGAGTTTGAGTCGGCTGGGTCACGGGTGGAGGGGGGGATTCTACCAATGGAATGAACTTTGAAAGTTCCAAAAAGAGTTTGCTCCGGCTGATGGGTTTATCGGCGAAGCCATCGAATTTTGTTTTGATTTCTTGATGGCTGTCGAGAAGTGCCGAGGCCGAGACGGCAATCAGCGGGATATGTTTGGTTTTCTCACAGGCGCGGATTCGTTCCAGTGCCGCCACGCCATCCATTCCGGGCATTCTGATGTCCATGAGGACGACGTCCGGGAGGTGTTGGAGGCAGAGGCTCGCCGCTTGTTCGGCGTTTTCCGCTTCCAGCACGGTGTGGTGGGTACCAGCGAGGTAGCTTCTAATCAATTCCGCGTTGAGTGGCTCGTCATCGGTGACCAGGATTTTCGAGGCTTTGAGATAATTGAAATCGACGGCCAGCGGAAGTTTTTCGGCCTCAAGGGCGAATCTTTCCTCGGACCGGCGGGTGAGCCGGGTGGGGAGCGTAACCCGAAAGACGGAGCCTTTTCCGAGAACGGTTTCCAAAGCCAGAACGCCGTCCATCGCCTCGACCAGCCGTCGGCTGATGCTGAGTCCGAGACCGGTGCCTTGGAATTGCCGGTTCTGACGGGAGTCGATCTGATAGAACGGGCGGAAGATATCGGCGGTGTGCTCTTCAGGGATTCCAATGCCAGTGTCGGCTACGTCGATGTGTAAATTCAGAGTCTCCTCCGCAGTGATCGGTTCTGCGTGGATGACGACGGTGACCGAACCTTCGCGGCTGAACTTGATGGCGTTGCCGACGAGGTTGACGAGGACTTGGCGGAGGCGAAGGGCGTCGAAAAACAGTAGGGGAGGGACGCTGGAATCGATGCAGATTGAGTAGCCGAGGCCTTTTTCCGCAGCCCGGAAAGAAAAAAGCGTCTCCAGGTTTTCTGCAAATTTGGCCATGGCGACCGGCTCCGGCTGGATTTCCAGTTTGCCCGCTTCGATTTTTGATAGATCGAGGATGTCATTGATTAGTGAGAGGAGGGAATTGCCACTGGAGAGAATCACCGAGGCGTAGTGCTTTTCCTTGGGCGTTTCCACCGCGTCGTGAAGCAGTTCGCCGAACCCGAGGATTGCGTTCATTGGCGTGCGGATTTCGTGGCTCATCATGGCGAGGAAATCGCTTTTTTCCCGCGCGGTTTCTTCGGCTTTCTCTTTCTGGATGATCAAATGCCCCTCGCGTTGCCGGGCTGATAGCAAAAGCAGCACCATCAAAGTGCCCACGGTCCCCGCGGCGATCGCAACGGTGCCAGCGAAAACGACTGTGCGGTTGGTGCGGTCCAAACTTTTCGTCAGCTTGTCGACGGCTTTTTCGAGGCGAAGTGATTCGCCTTCGTGGGCTTGATCGATGAGTTTTCTCAGAGTGTCCATCCGTTCCTTGCCGCCCCCTTCGCGAAGTTTGGCGACGGCCAGCTCGAATCCGTCGCCGCGTCTTGCTTCGATTCCGGCAACCATCGGCTTCTTTCTCTCCTCGATTGCGGTCCGAATGGCGCGGATTTCGGCCTGCCGGTCCGGGTCATCGGCGGTCAATTCCATAAGTGTTGCGATGTCCTGGTCGGCTTTCTTGATACCCGAGTAGTAGTGTTCGAGGTAATTTTCATCAGCGACGAGGATGAACCCCCGCTGGCTCGTCTCCGCATTGAGCATCTGCGTCATCGTATCCTGAAGGGCTGTCAGAATGGTGCGGCTGCGGGCCACGCGATTGAAATCGCGCAGGTTGTTCCGGGTGTTCACCGAAGATGTGACTACCCCATAAAAAATCATCGCCAATGCGACGAGGGCGGGAACCAAATATCGAAGTCTGATGTGAGGGGCCATCGTCACTGCGCGCAAAACCATCATTACAGGGTTTTTGGTGGAGATACAATGACCATCGCATCCTTCGGGGCGGTGCGTTGTTGCAGGTGTCGGCTTGTCACGGGCCGAAACCTCCTTAACGTTTCGGCATGCGGCTTTTCCAAGACCAAGTTTATAAAAAGGGCGAACGATTCATCCGCATCGTCCGGCTGGACCGATATGAGGTGGATTTTAAATCAACGACCGGCGGAACCAAAGGCGAGGGGACTCAGACGGTGCTGCCGAAAAAGGAGTTCTGTCGGCTTCTCAAAGGCATGACACTGGTGGTGCCGGAGAAGAAAGTGGAGCCAGAGGCTTCAGGAGATAAGGAGTGACTGCGAATGGCACGTAGTTTAGGCCGATTTCGACAAAAGTCGGATTAGAAAAGAGCCTCACGCGAAGTCGCGAAGTCGCGAAGGTTTGAATGGGCCGTTTGCCATTTGTTGGCCGCAGAGCGGCCATGGTTACGGGGTGTCGACATTCTGTCGACACGGGTGGACAGAATGTCCACCCCCCTTGACGTCGTCGCTTAACTACGTGCCATTCGAGTGACGACCTTACTGTCGTCTCTTTCACAAGCCCAAGAGGAAGAAGGGACATAAAGTCCAGCTCTTTATTGGGGCCCGCGACTCCTGACGTCACACCATCCGCCGGACCAGGCGACTTCCAATTTCACTTCGTAAAGGTCACTCAGCCGTCTTGATGTCAGGATGGCATTTTTCTCCCCGTCCGCGAAAACCTTCCCATCGCGAAGAAGCACCACTCGATGAATTTCCGGCGGGATCTCCCCGGGATGATGAGTGACGAGCACCAAATCTCTTTCCTGACCCATCAACGACCGCAGCGCACCCGTCAAGGTGAGGGCCGCGGCAAAATCCAGTGCCGTGGAAGGTTCATCAAGCACCAAAACTTCGGGCTGATGGACCAATGCCCGCGCTATCAGAATCCGTCGCCGCTCTCCGGACGAAAGCGTTCCGAACTCACGTGCTGCCAGATGATCCACGCCCATCAGTTGCATCGCGATGTGCGAGTTTTCCTTGTCTGTTTGGGAAAAACGCATGTCCCGTGTCCTGCCATAAGCGCCTCGAAGTGAGGAAAGCACCGCATCGATTGCCAGCTCGTCCGGATCGAACCGCGCCACCTCTTCCGGCATGACCACGCCGATCCGATGGCGGATTTCCTCCAACGACCACAACTCGTCGCCAAACAACTGGCAGCTTGATTGCGGGTCCGCTTCCGGGCGCACTTCGCCGGTGAGGAGTTTCAGCAGCGAGCTTTTTCCCGCGCCGTTTGGGCCTAGGATTGCAACACTTTCGCCGTGGTGAAGAGCCAGCGAAAAGTCCCGCAGCGCAAGGGTTTCTCCTCTCCAAACCCTTGCATTTCGGATTTCGAAAAACGCCTCGGACACGCTCTTACCGGCAAGGATTCATCGTGCGGCGTCGCACAAAAAACAGAGGCATCGCAGCGGCGATCATAAGCGTTGAAGTCGGCTCCGGAACCAAGGTGATGACGGCCTCGAAAGTCGTGGAATCATTCGTTGTAGTTGCGGTGCCAGGGCCTACAACGAAATCGAGAAACGTGCCGGCCACGAGAAGCAGGCTTTGCGAAGTCGATTGGGTGGCGTTCGGTCCGACCACCGTATCGAATAGGGAAATCCCGTTCACAACCACATGGGCATCGACGCCGTCACTGGTTAAGCTGGGAACAAACCAACTTGCGCTGAGTTGATAGGTTCCGGTGATGGGGGCGGTCCAGCGAATGACATTGAAAGTGAACGGATCCGCAGTCGCCATCGGATGGACCGTTAGCTGACCTGGCCCGAGAGAGCCAACCGCGCTGCCGGAGACATTGACGGCCACCGTCATGAATGAGTTTTGCCAGCCTTGGATAGCGGGGAAGCCCGCGATGGAATTATTATGGTCGGCCAGCGCGAAGAGCGTTTGAGAGGTGCTCGCCACCGCGTCGCGAAAACCGTAGCTCCACTCGGGAACTTTGAAATTGGGATTGGTGGTTTCCGTGCCACCACCCCCGTCAGGAATCTCATTGGCGATCAAATCGGCGCTGGCAGTCCAAGAAGTCGCCCCACAAACACCGCCGATGCTGGCTGCCGTAAAGGCGCTCGAAATCAGAAATTTTTTAAAGTTCATCGTGGGTGGGGTGTGGGGGAGTTGGTGATTTTAACCCGGAAATGAGCATTTGCTCACGGTGGCGATCTAATAGTTAAGTCTTCCCATAAAATAAGGCTGCCTTATAAGCAAGGAATTTTAATATTTTTTAAAATTGAAGCGGTTTTGTATTCCTCTAACAGACGATCGTTTTCCTGCCGAAATACCGGTTGCGGCACCTCAATTCCCAACACGAGTTTGATAGCAACTCGGCACCGAAGTTGCTAAACCACCGCCAACCTATGTCGATCCACGTCGCCCTGCATCATCGCACCAGCTATCAATACGAACGTCCGATCGGTCACGGGCCCCACGTGGTAAGGCTTCGGCCCGCGCCGCACTGCCGGTCCAACATCCTTGCCTACAGCTTGAAAGTGGGGCCTGAGGAAAATTTCATCAACTGGCAGCAGGACCCGCAGGCGAATTATTTGGCGCGCCTGATGTTCCCTGAGCCGATGAGCCGACTGGACATTGAGGTGGATTTGGTCGTCGAGATGTCGGTCCTCAATCCTTTCGATTTCTTCCTCGAACCGACCGCCGAGGAATTTCCGTTCAACTATGATGCCGAGCAATTCCGCGAACTTGCGCCGTTTCTAGCAGTCGAAGAAGCCGGACCCGAGCTCGCCAAGCTCATTCAACGGTTCAAGGGGCGGACCGGCCGCACCATCGACGTGCTGGTGGAAATGAACTCGGCGCTGCAGGCGGCAATTTCCTATCAGATCCGACTGGAGCCGGGTGTGCAGACGCCGGAAGAAACGTTGGAAAAAGCATCAGGTTCCTGCCGGGATTCGGCGTGGCTGCTGGTGACTTTGCTGCGACATCTCGGATTGGCGTCGCGATTTGTGTCCGGATATTTGATCCAGTTGAAGCCGGACGTGAAGTCGCTGGACGGTCCTGTGGGGTCGGAAATTGATTTCACGGATTTGCACGCCTGGACGGAAGTTTACCTGCCGGGAGCGGGGTGGATTGGATTTGATCCAACGTCTGGATTGCTTGCGGGAGAAGGGCATTTGCCGCTCGCCTGCTCGCCGGATCCATCGAGTGCCGCGCCGGTGACAGGTGGCGTCGAGCCCTGCGAATCGACGATGGAGCACGAAATGACGGTGACGCGGATTTACGAATCGCCGCGCACCACCTTACCATACCGCGACGACCAGTGGGCGGAAATTTTGAAATGCGGGCATCAGATCGACGGCGACCTCGGCGCGATGGATGTGCGTCTAACCATGGGTGGCGAGCCGACGTTCATTTCGATGGACGACTTCGATGGCGACGAATGGAACACCGCAGCGATGGGGCCGACCAAGCGCTTGCTATCAGGCCAGCTAATTAAACGGCTGCGCTCGAAATTTGCTCCCGGCGGCCTGTTATTTTACGGGCAGGGAAAATGGTATCCGGGCGAAGTTTTGCCCCGCTGGTCGCTCGCCTGTTATTGGCGGAAGGACGGCCAGCCGATCTGGGAGGATGTGTCGCTGATCGCCGACGAATCTGTCGATTATAAATACGACGCCACTCATGCCGAGGCGTTGGGGAAAGCATTGGCCGAAGCGCTGGGAGCGGATCCGAAATGGCTGATTCCAGCCTACGAGGACATTTTTTACTATCTGTGGAAGGAGCGCCGACTGCCGGTCAACGTCGATCCACTGAAGACGAATTTGAAAAGCAAACTGGAGCGCGACCGGTTCTCGCGGCTGTTTGATCAAGGGCTTGAAGAGGTTGTCGGCTATGCCTTGCCTTTGGCGCGCCGGATGACTGGCAAAGGCGAACGATGGACAAGCGGACCGTGGTTCCTGCGGGACGAAATGCTTTTCCTGCTGCCGGGTGACTCGCCGATGGGCTACCGCCTGCCTCTCGATTCGCTGCCGTGGGTGAAAGAGTCGGAGTTTCCCTACCACGTCCCGCCCGATCCGACGGAAAGCCTTCCGACGCTGCCGCCCTATCCAGGCCGATTGATTGCCCAGCAACGTCGCGCCTTGGAGGCGACCGCTGGATTTTTCATTCCCGGCGAGGAAAACCGGCCATGGGAGCGCCGCCCCGGTGATCAGGAATCCGCCCCGCTCGTCACCCGAAATGCTTTGTGCGTCGAGCCGCGCAACGGGCAACTGCACATTTTCCTGCCGCCCGTGGACAAGACCGAGGACTTCCTCGATTTGGTGGCGACGATCGAAAAATGCGCCTCTGCGCTCAATCTTTCGGTCATTCTCGAAGGCACTCCGCCGTCCTTCGACCCGCGGATGAACGTGGTCAAAGTCACTCCCGACCCCGGCGTGATCGAGGTGAACCTTCAGCCGGCCGCTTCGTGGGACGAACTGGTTCACAACACTTCAGTCCTTTACGAGGAAGCCCACCTTTGCCGCCTCGTGACGGAAAAATTTATGGTCGACGGCCGTCACTGCGGCACCGGCGGCGGAAACCACATCATCATCGGTGGCGAAACTCCGTCGGACAGCCCGCTCCTGCGACGTCCGGATTTGCTGCGAAGCATGATCACGTTTTGGAACCATCATCCCTCGATGAGCTACTTGTTTTCAGGGCTTTTCGTCGGTCCCACCTCGCAGGCACCGCGAATCGACGAAGCGCGAAACGACTCAATTCACGAGTTGGAAATCGCGTTTAAAACACTTGATGGAGTCGGCGCTCCGTCGCCGTGGCAGGTTGACCGGGCGTTCCGAAATCTCCTTATCGACCCGACCGGCAACACGCACCGCGCCGAGTTCTGCATCGACAAACTCTACAGCCCGGACAGTGCCACCGGGCGGCTCGGATTGCTGGAAATGCGCAATTTCGAAATGCCACCGCACCACCAGATGAGCCTCGCGCAGCATTTGGTTCTGCGGGCGTTGGTTTCGCGGTTTTGGAAAGAACCATACACCAAGCCGCTGGTCCGCTGGGGCAGCGAAATCCACGACCGCTGGATGCTGCCGCACTTTATCTGGCAGGATTTCTGCGATGTTCTGGGCGATTTGCGTCAACAAGGTTATGCGATCGAAGACGAATGGTTCGCACCGCACTTGGAATTCCGTTTCCCGCGGATCGGCGAATTCACGCAGCGTGGAATCGAGGTGGAAATGCGTCACGCGATCGAGCCATGGCATGTCCTCGGCGAAGAAGGAGGTGCGGGGGCTGCGGTCCGATATGTCGATAGTTCGGTCGAGCGCATGCAGATTTTGGTCAAAGGAATGACCGGCGAGCGGCACTCAGTCGCGTGCAACGGCATCCGTGTGCCGCTTCATTCGACCGGCGTTCACGGTGAATTTGTCGCTGGCGTCCGCTACCGTGCCTGGCAACCACCAAACTGCCTTCACCCGACGATTCCCGTGCACACGCCGTTGGTTTTTGACCTGATCGACACTTGGAACGACCGGTCGGTGGGCGGCTGCACTTACCACGCGACCCATCCGGGTGGTCGCAGCCACGACAGTTTTCCGGTCAATTCCTATGAAGCTGAGTCCCGCCGATTGGCCCGATTCTTTGCACATGGCCATTCCGGTGGAAAAATTGAGGCCCGGGAAGCTCCAACCAGCCCGGATTTTCCCTTCACGCTGGACTTGCGGATGATCCCATAGAGCCTGTGTAAATCGTCTGCGGACGACGTCTGTCTCATGGCTGAAAGTCCACGTTTCCAACCAGCACTGTCCTCGCAACCCGCCACATCGGCGGGCGGCGCTGGCGTTTGGGATGAAATGACGGACTCGAAGGGCGGAATTCGGCCGCATTGGCAGGGGCTGAACGGGAAAATCAACCGCTGGGGCCCGGAAGAACGCACGTCCATCGCTACGTCCGCGGCCCGGATGATCGAGGATCTCGGGACGACCTTTAACGTCTACAGCGATGTCGGCGGAGCAGGGCAGCCTTACCAACTCGACCCAATCCCGCTGCTGATTCCGCCCGATGAATGGAGCAAAGTTTCGGCTGGTCTCGCGCAACGGATTCAGCTCATCGACATGGTTTTGACGGATCTATACGGTCCGCAACTGCTTTTAAGTGAAGGACTTGTCCCGCCCGACCTGGTGCATTCGAGTCCGGCGTTTTTGCAATATTCGCGCGGGGTGCAGCCGTTGGGTGGTCATTTTCTTGTCACATCTGGCTGCGATCTCATTCGTCTGCCGAGCGGTGCTTGGACCGTCATGAGGGACCACACCGGTGCTGCGCCAGGCGGGCTTGGGCAGGTTTTGGAAAACCGGAATGTGACGTCAAACCTGCTGCCTGATTCGTTCGAGGGGCTTCAGGTTGCGCGACTGGGTGCATTTTTCGATTTGGAGCGGGGGACGCTTCAATCGTTGGCCCCATCCCGGGGAGAAATGGCGAACATCGTTTTCCTAACGCCCGGTTTCCGGCATCCGTCGTATTTTGAGCATGCCTACAAAGCTCGGTTGCTAGGATTTCCTCTCGTGGAGACCGCCGATCTCACGGTCCGCGAGCAGCGGTTGTTTTTGAAAACGCTCGCGGGACTTCGGCGGATTGATGGAGTCGCCTGCCGGATCGACGACGACCGGATCGATCCTCTCGAACATTGGGCTGCGGGCGGCGGCGGGGTGCCCGGACTGGTCGAGGCCTGGCGGTCGGGAAATGTTGCAATGGTCAACGCTCCCGGCGCTGGATTTGCTTCGACGCCCGCACTCATGCCGTTTTTGCCCGGAATTTGCCGGAAATGGATGGGGGAGGAGATCAAGCTGCCGTTCGTCGAAACGTGGTGGCTCAGTCAGCCGGAAGTGCGGCGGAAAGTGCTGGATCAACTGCACCACTATGTTTTGCTGCCTGCATTCAATCGCGATTCGCTGCTGCCCGTTCGTTGCGCCGATCTTTCGCCGAACGCCCGCAAGCAATGGATGGCGGCAATCGAGGAACGTCCTTACGATTTTGTGGCGCAGCTCGACGTGACGCCCAGTGAGGCACCATCGTTAGAACCGCGAGGAATTCGCCAGCGCCCGGTTGTTTGGCGTGCATTCACACTCAATTCTAACGAGGGGCCGACAGTCCTTCCCGGTGGTTTGGCGCGAGTGGGAAAATCCGGCCATTCGCCTCAGTTGTGGCCGGGTCACGCAGGATTTACGAAAGACGTCTGGGTATCGGACGGAGCGGCAGATTTCATGACCAAGCCGGACGTGAAATCGCCACGGCCATTGAAAGACAGGCACCCCGCGGCGTCGGAAGTCCCGAGCCGGATCGCGGAACAGTTATTTTGGGTCGGTCGATATGCGGAAAGAATCGAACTCGCAACCCGGCTCCTGCGGGTGACTTTGCGCTGCCTCAGCGGCGAGGTGGGACGACTCCAACAGCAACAGTTGGGCGCGTGCCTCTCGTTAATCCGCGGCAACAATCTCGTGCCGAAAGAGGCGATCATCCACCCGCTTCAAACGCTCAAAGCGCTTTCCTCGCTGATCCACGATCAAGCTGCACGTGGTGGAATTCCGAGTCTTACCCGCTCCCTTCTCCTAAATGCCGCCGCTGCCCGGGACCGGCTTTCCGACGATACCTGGCGGTTTTTCAACCGGCTCGAGGGGATCGTCCACGCGCCGCCCGGCCATCCCACTGCCGCGGAACTTTTGCGCACCCTTGATACGTTGGTCCTCCATCTGGCGGCCTTCGCCGGGATGGAGGCTGAAAATATGACCCGCGGACAAGGTTGGCGGTTCCTCGAAGTCGGCCGACGGATCGAACGTGCTTTGGGCACGCTTTCGCTCCTTCGAACCGCCGCCCAGCAAGGTGATGGGGAAACTCCGGTGCTCGATCCGCTGCTGGAAACGTGCGACAGCGTCATGACCTATCGACGCCGCCATTTCTCCCGGCCCCGCTTGGACGAGGTGATGGATCTGATCTTTTTCGACCGCACCAATCCGCGGTCCGTGGCATTTCAGTTCAAAATCATCTCTTCTGAAATCATCCAATTTGCGGGTGAACCGGAGTTTGGATTGTTGCCTCAAATCCGTGGGCAATTGGCTGACCTCGACCAGCGGTTCGATAATCCGTATGCCCCCAGCGCAGCGGAATTGGAATCGCTGTTTGATTCGCTGCAAGTTTTCGCGGACATGCTTACCCAGCATTATTTCAGCCACTCCGTCCGGCGTGTTTACTAACCGAACCGAACCGTGAAATACCGCCTCATCCACCGCACCAAATACACCTACGAAGGTGCGGTGTCGGTTTCTCATCACATGGCCCGGCTGGCGCCGCGGACCTTGCCCGGCCAGCGTTGCCCGTGGCACGAATTGGAGGTCCAGCCGGTTCCGGTCGGCCGGGGCGTGCATGTGGATTCGTATGGAAATGTGAACACGTATTTTGAAATTGAGGGGAAGCATGAGGTCCTCGAAGTGACTGCTAGAAGTCTGGTGGAAGTTTTTCCAACCAATCACCCCGACCCGCATTTGACGCCGTCGTGGGAGAAAGTGCGGGATGCCTGCCAGGAGGAAAAACTCAGTCCGGGATCCGAAGCGGGCGCTTTCCGATTCAGTTCGCCGATGGTTCCGCTCGGTCCGGATTTTGCCTCGTATGCACGGAGCGAATTCCCCCCCGGCCGACCAATTTTAGAGGGTGTCCTGGGACTGACGGCGCGGATTTTCAAAGACTTCAAATATGATCCCAAGGCGACTGAAGTGGCCACGCCCGTTGCAGAGGTTTTGAAAAAACGGGCAGGGGTTTGCCAGGATTTTGCTCACTTGATGTTAGCGTGTCTGCGGTCGTTAGGTTTGCCTGCCAGATATGTTTCCGGCTATTTGGAAACCGCCCCGCCGCCAGGGAAAGTCCGCCTCACCGGGGCCGATGCATCCCACGCCTGGGTTTCTGTTTTCTGCGGCGAAACCGCCGGTTGGATCGACACCGACCCGACCAACAACCTGCTCCCCGGCGAGCGCCACATCACCGTCGCCTGGGGCCGCGATTTCTCCGATGTTAGCCCGCTGCGAGGCGTTACCCTCGGTGCGGGTGGGCAGAATCTAACGGTATCGGTGGATGTGATACCGGTGGATGAATTGTAGTCGCCTTACTGATTGGTTTCTGAACTTGCCAGCCTTCAAAAACATCTATCATCGGGGCGAGATCCTCGGGCGTTGGTGGATCCATGATTTTCAGCAATTCGCCTTGCCGTGAAAGCGCTCGGGCGGCAACCATTGCCACCGTGAGCCCTGAACTTGAAAACCTGTTTTCGTTCCTTCGTTTCCCAAGTATCTCGACCGATTCGAGTCATGCGGGGGACGTCCGTGCCTGCGCGGAATGGCTGGTATCAAAGCTCACGAAAATGGGGCTCGCCACGGAGCTGCATGATACGCCGAAGCATCCGGTCGTCCTCGCCAGAAACTCACATGTAGCAGGTCGGCGCACGGTTCTCATCTACGGCCACTATGATGTGCAGCCGGTCGATCCGCTGAATTTGTGGACGAGCGATCCATTCGAGCCAGTCATTCGCGACGGAAAAATCTGGGCCCGCGGCGCCACCGACAACAAAGGTCAAATGATGGCGCATGTCCTTGGCGTCGAAAAAACTCTCCGCGAACAAGGCGAACTTCCGCTAAATCTGATTTTCCTTTTCGAAGGTGAGGAAGAAATCGGCAGCCCGAATCTTGCTTCTTTCCTCCTCCATCATTGCGACGAACTGCGCTGTGATGTCGTCGCCATTTCAGACACCGGCATGGTGGCGCCCGGAATTCCGACTCTCGGCTACGGCCTGCGAGGCATTGCCTGCTGCGAAGCGATTTTGCGAGGCCCGAAAGGTGATCTCCATTCCGGCCTTTTCGGTGGTGCGGTCGCCAATCCAGCCGCTGCGATGGCACGGCTTGTTTCAAGTCTCCATGCGCTCGACGGCCGCGTCGCCGTCGAAGGGTTCTACGACCACGTCCGCCCCCTCGAACCGTGGGAGCGCGAAATGTGGGCGAACATCCCCGGCGTTTCCGATTCGGATTTCCTGGCTGTCACTGGATCTCCCGGCCTCTACGGCGAACCCGGATATTCCTCCGCCGAACGCACTTGGGCCCGCCCCACCGCCGAGGTCAATGGCATCGGCGGCGGCTATCAAGGCGAGGGTTCGAAGACGGTTCTCCCGTCCGAGGCATTTGTGAAACTCTCCTTTCGCCTCGTCCCAGACCAAAGCCCGAAGGACATCATGCAGAAGGTCCAAAGCCACCTCGAATGGCATTGCCCGCCGGGTGTCGAGGTCGAAGTCCGCGTCGGTCACGATGGCAAACCTTACGTCACCAATCCGAATTCAAAATTTGGCCTGGCCGCCCAGGACGCCCTGCGCGTCGCCTTTGAAGCGGAACCCGTCCTTATCCGCGAAGGTGGCAGCATTCCGATCGTCCAAACGTTCCGCGACATCCTCGGCTCGGACACGCTGCTACTCGGCCTCGCCCTCTCCGACGCCCAAGTCCACGCGCCCAACGAAAATTTTCCCGTCGAAAACTTCGAAGCCGGCATCCGCCTGAACCAAGCGCTGCTGACCGAGCTTGCCAAAGATTAACCACGAAAGACACGAAGAGGCACGAAATGGGAGAGGAGAAACAGTTGTTTCATTTGGAGGTCGGGATGATTTTGGATTCTGCGGTGGAAGTTCACCGGGTTCTGGGACACGGGTTGTTGGAAAAGCCTTATGAGAATGCGTTAGTCCGCGAGTTTGAGTTGCGTGGCATACCCTTCCTCCAACAGCCTCGTTACCAGATTGGCTACAAAGGTCGGCAGATCGGCGAATTTGTCCCAGATTTGGTCGCCTTCGAGTCCATCGTCGTCGATACCAAAACCATTAGCCATATCGGGGACAACGAAATTGCCCAGATGCTCAACTATCTTAGAATCACTAACCTGCGCGTTGGATTCATCCTCAACTTTAAACACCGGCGTTTAGAATCTAGACGCGTCATCCTCTGACTTTCGTGCTTCTTCGTGTCTTTCGTGGTTAATCTTCCTCTTCATTCACCTCTGGACTGACCGAAGATTAACCACGAAAGACACCAAAAAACACGAAAGTCAGAATTCCTAGCACACAACAACTGCCGCCAAAGCCCTCGAATTATCCTCTGAATTTCGTGCCTCTTCGTGTTTTTCGTGGTTAATCTTCTCTTCCTCTTCCATGTCCGAATCCACTCCAGCTCCCAAGTCCGACTTCATCCGCGATATCATCGCCGATGACCTTGCCACCGGCAAACACGCCACGGTCATCACCCGCTTTCCGCCGGAACCGAACGGCTACCTGCACATCGGCCACGCGAAATCCATCTGCTTGAACTTCGGCATCGCCCAGGAAAACTCGGCTGTCGGGGCGAAATGCCACCTTCGTTTCGACGACACCAACCCGGAGAAGGAAGAAGTCGAATACGTCGAAAGCATCAAAACCGACGTCCAATGGCTCGGTTTCGAATGGGGAGATGACCTCTATTTCGCCAGCAACTACTTCACATTTTTCCACGACTGCGCCGTCCACCTCATCAGCGGGGGCAAGGCCTACGTCGAAACCCAGTCCGCCGAGGAAATGCGTGCCGCCCGCGGCAACCTAACCACCCCCGGCACGCCATCTCCCGGCCGGTCCCGGAGCGTGGAGGAAAACCTCCAGCTTTTCGCCGACATGAAGGACGGCAAATTCAAGGAAGGCGAATGCGTCCTGCGCGCCAAAATCGACCTCGCCTCCTCGAACATGAACATGCGCGATCCCGTCCTCTATCGGATCATGCATGCCCACCACCACAACACCGGCGACGCGTGGTGCATCTATCCGATGTATGACTTTGCCCACCCGCTGGAGGACGCGCTCGAACACATCACCCATTCGCTTTGCACCTTGGAGTTCGAAAACCACCGGCCGCTTTACGATTGGTTCATCGAAAATTGCCCGGTTCCCTCAAAGCCGCGCCAAATCGAGTTCGCCCGCCTCAATCTCTCTTACACGATCATGAGCAAGCGGAAGCTGCTCGAACTCGTCCAAGGCGGCCATGTCGGCGGCTGGAACGACCCGCGCCTGCCTACCATTTCCGGCCTCCGCCGCCGCGGCTACCCGCCGGAAGCAATCCGCCATTTCTGCAAACGCATCGGCATCACCAAGTTCAACGGCACCACCGATGTCGCGCTGCTCGAATTCGATGTCCGGGATTTCCTCAACAACTCCGCACCTCGCCGGATGGCCGTGCTCGATCCGGTGAAAGTTGTTCTCGAAAACTGGTCCGCTGAGCCCCTCGGCCATGTCACCGTCGCCAATCACCCCCAGCAACCCGAAATGGGAGAACGCGCAATACCGATTTCGTCCGAAATTTGGATCGGGCGCGAGGATTTCATGGAGGTCCCCGAGAAGAAATTCTTCCGCCTCGGCCCCGATCGTTATGTCCGTCTCAAAGGCGGCCACATCATTCGCTGCACCGGATTTGAAAAGGACTCCGCTGGCGAAATCACCCTGATCCGTGCTGAAATTCTCCCTGGCACCGTCGGCGTCGACACTCCAGAAGGCGTCACTTGCAAAGCCGCGATCCATTGGGTTGATGTCGCCACCGGCATCGATGCCGAGGTTCGCATCTATGACCGTCTCTTCACCGTCGAAGATCCCGACGGCGCGGAAGGCGGCTTCATGAGTGTCCTCAACCCGGACTCACTCAAAGTGCTGGCTGCCAAAATCGAGCCTGCTCTCGCCACCGCGGAAGCCGGATTTTCCTGCCAATTCGACCGCACGGGCTACTTCATCGCCGACTCCCAAGATCACCAGCCGGGCACGAAGCCAGTCTTCAATCGGACCGTCCCCCTCAAGGATTCCTGGGTGAAAAAAGGCGGAAGGTAAGACTTGGTTTGCCCTCTTCGTACGTAGTCCCCCCTTCAGGCGGTCTTAAGATCCTGCGAAAGCAGGGACTACGAACGAAGGAATTGCTACCGGTTCACCGACGCGAGCTGAAGGACATCGCGCAAAATTGCGGGTGCTGGCGGCTTCACCACGTGCAGATCGAATCCCGCTTCCTTGATCTTTACTCGGTCTTCCTCCTCGTTCCTGCCAGTCAAAGCCACGAGGAAGAACTTATCCCCTCCAGGCATTTGCCGGACCTTTTCCGCCACCTCATAGCCGCTCATGTCCGGCAGGCCGAGATCGAGAAAAACCACGCATGGCTCTGAATCTCGGGCCAAGTTTACGGCTTCCTCGCCAAGCTGTGCGGTTTCAACCTCCAGCCCTTCCATCCTGAAAAACAAGCTGAGAATCTCAACGGCGGAACGGCTGTCATCCACCACGAGCACCTTCTGATTCGAATAGGCGCTCGGTTCGTTGGGATTCCCCGGATCAGCATCCGCGGCTGCTGGCTGCGGCGCGGCCTTTGGCACCATTTTATCGATGATTTCCGTCATTTCCACCGTCTGGCGCTCCAACATCGAAAGCAGTTTTTCGACCTGAACGGGATCGTGCAGCGAAAGTTTGAGAACTTCGATGCCGGTTCGAATCGAAGCGAGTGGGGAGCGTAGATCATGCGCAATGGTCGCAAGACTCTTCGCAGTTGGAGGCGGGGAAGCTAGGGGAGCAGCGGCTCCGTTCAATGGAGGAATTTCTGTCACGTGCGTGATTCGTGCGGTAAAAAAAATAGGCACCGAATATGTGAACCTCCTAGGGTGCCGCCGCAAGTGATTATTTGGTTCCGCGTTGGAACCTTTTTGGGTCTAGCCGACTGCCATTATTTCTCCGGCCAGACGGCTTTGAGAAGTGCAGCCAAACGATAGCCGGCTTTCGCGAGTTCCACTTCAACAACATCGCGTGATTTATTTGGATAGTGAGCGGGCAGTTTTACTTTCCACTCGAAGTGCTCCTCTTCTTTCTCGTCCTTCGGGACGAGGACCCGATCGGTTGGCGTGATGCCGTCGAAGCATTGCGAAGCAAGTCCGAGGGTATCGGTGGCCCATTGTTCTGGCCAGGTCGTCACAGGACCTTTTGCATCCCACTCCGGAGTGGGCGGAAATTTCCCAACCAAGAACTCAACGAAATCCGCAGCACCGGCGTCATCGTGTGCCAGTTTTACCGTCTGGGTATCCCAATATCCGTGGAGGCTGGTCGTTGTCGTGATGCGGAAATGATTGCCACCGGCGTCGGCCAGCCCCTTGGCTCCGGTTTCAGGATCGACGAAATGATCCTCCTCATCAAGGTAGCTGCAGCCGACGTGCAGCGGTTGGTGCAGATCGCCCATGTAGTGGGAAATCAGCATGAGTGCGACTCGCTTATTGATTTTCAACCGGTTGTCGGACTTGTCCTCGGGGTTTTGCAAAATCTCAATGCAGTTCCGCATCGTGTGAACGATGTCCTGTGGATTCGTGCCAGTGATTCCTTCGCGATAAGCCTTTTCCTGAAATGGAATGTCGCAGTAATGATAGATGTGATGTTCGGGATTGTTTGCCACGAACTTCTTCATTTCCTCGGTTAGGTATTTGTCCGGCAGCTTGGCCCGATCGGCCCAAGTCGCGGCGCGGTCGAGGCCTTCTTTGGGACGCAAGAGAGCTCTCACCTCCCGCTCGGCCCGGGTGCCTTTCAGAAAATGTTCGGCGATGGTTCCAACAGCCATATGACCGGCGTTCCCGTAACCGTGGGCCGGCCCGGCGAGGGTGATGACCATTGCGATGAGGAGTGGTAATTTGAACATGTGTTTCCCTCAAACGTGTGGAAGAGAGAAAGCCTTTCTTCCTGCCATAAATAACGTTAGATAACTGCTGCCAGATCGGCCCAGTCCTTGAGGAAGTAGTCGGGTGAACATTCGCCGTTCCGAAGCGCGGACGGATCGCCCGTGAAGAGCGCGGTTTTGAATCCGGCGTTCGCGGCCGGGACGATGTCGTGCAGCGGATCGTTCCCGATATAGAGCGTTTCTGCGGGGCAAATCTTTCGGCCTGCGAGACGGTCGGCCAGCATTTGAAAAAGCTCGGGAGCTGGCTTTGCAATGCCATGCTGATAGGAAAGGAGCGTCAATTCCGGTGCGAACAAATCAGCAACCGCTCCGAGTGACGTGAGGCTGTTGCATTGGGCGTTGGAGAGAAGTCCGAGCGACATTCCGGAGCGGGAAAGATTTTGAATCACCCGCTCGGCCCCTGGCATCGGTCGACTGGGGTGCCACGCGAGTTCAATCGCTTCCACCAGCGGAGCGACGTCAGTGCCAGGTTCGATGGATAGAATTTCCCGCCAGAGAACCCGCAGGTCGATCTCGGGATAGAGAGTTGCTGCGCTGGCGTGGTGTCGGAGAACCGCTTCGTGGAGGGCGGTGCTGGGTGACTCTGGTGCAGTGTATCCAAAGCGTTCGAGGATTTCGCGCAGCAGCGGATCGGCGTCCGGATCAACTTTCACACCACCGGCAGGAGCGATGAGAAGCGTGCCGTAGATATCGAATATGACGGCCCTGAACTTCCGGGGTGGCAAGTCAGGCTCCAGCGCGGATAGAAGGAAATGAAACGAACCCGGGGCAAGGTGGGCGCTCAGAATCGCCTGCGGGGAAATCAGACGAACCGGAGTGGCGGGTTGTCCGATTAATTCTTGATAGGTGGCCGCAAGGGTTTTCCCATACAAGCCGGGCGAAAAACGCTCAAGCTGCGTGGGAGCTGCGGTCGGCGTGCGGTGGCCAATCACTTCAGCCAGCCAATCTTCCAACGGGATGTTGGTCCCATCCTCCAGTTCCACAAGCGGCATACTTCTGCAGGATTTCTCAGCCATTTTCTCGATGATCCCTTGTTGGAGTGACTCCGGGAGATTGCCGAAATCCACCAAGCCATTCCGGACAAGTTCGTTCAACGTAACCTCAATCAACGCGTTGGACAGCGGGCGCTGATAGAGGCGGTGGTTGCGCTCCAGAGTCGTGGTCAAATAGCTGCGCAGGACGGTCTCATCCACCCAATCTACCGGCACGAGGATGTGTTGATAGAATCGACCGGTTCGAACACCATGGTCGGTGGTTAGATGTGGAATGTTCCTGCCGACGAGCGGCTTCCCCCATGCGATGGATTCAAGAAATGGCAGACCGAATCCCTCGGCGACGGACGTGGTGATGAAGTGCGTCGCATGTTCCACCCACGCTTCGAAAGTCGTCGGAGCATTGGCTGCCGGGGCGAATCGGCTCACCACATCGAAGGCGATCGGAACCCGATGTTTACCCGCAAATTTCTCCCAACGATCATGCACCGGAAGCGCGGCAGGACTCAAAGGCGCACGGCTAACCGCGACTCTAACGCCGCCCGGAGCGAGTGCCGCCAGCAGGACAAGCTCCCCCAGATTCTTTCGCCGAATGCCGCGGACCGGTGCGAAGAGGATGGCTGGACGTTTCGGCGGGGCTTCGGAGATTCGCGGTAGGGGTTCGATTGGATTTTGAAGCAGAACTGCGTTTTCACACGGAAGTCCCGCAGCGGTGAAAGTTTCGAGATCCCGCGAGTTGAGAAACGCATAGCGGATGCGGGGCGAAAACGGATAGAGCTCCCTGCATCCAGCAATAAGCGCATAGTTTTCGGGGCGCCCGTTCTCTGCCAGATCGTGAATTTGTAGGAGCAGCGCGGCACCAGTTCTGGAAAGAAGCGCGACGACATCCGCGATTAAGCAATTTTTCCCCAGTGAGTGATTGTGAAAATGCCAAACGTCCGGCGCGCCGCTGAGCGCATCTGTGGCTTCCTCAAGCATCGATGCGAACAAGCCCTCTGGCGTGAAATCGCCAGGAACCGCAAGGTAACCGAGCCCTGGAACGGCACGATGGGGGAGGGGCTGCGACGAAAAATCCCAGCCGTCACCCGAGGCACCGGTCAAAATGACGTGTGCGATGCTCGAGCCTGTTAGGGTGCGCGAAGTCGATTCAATGACCCGAGTGACGCCGCCGGGGCCGAGGTGATAGTGGACGATCGCGACCCGCATTTCTGGGAGATTTAGAAGGATTGATTGCCCTTCCAATCGCCGATGGGTTTGACGAAATGAAAGCCCCAGATCTCAAACCCGAGCCGGTAGTAGAGCCGGTGGGATGGGTGGTTTGAGGAGTAACTGTCCAGAACCACCACCTTGCAATCGTGTTCGCGGCCCAATGTTTCCAACCGCCTGATCAGCTGGCTGCCAATGCCAGACGAGCGGTGGGTCGGGGAGACGACGAGGTTATCAATTTCCAAATAGCGGCCGCACCAGATCTTGGTGGCGATCCAAGCGCCGGAGACGCCCGCCAATTCCTCTCCGCAAAACGCACCGAACAAGTGGTAGTTGGGATGCTGCTCGAGAATCCGATTCAGCCGCTCTTCGATGAGCTCGGTGGGCGTTTCCGGATTGAGGAGCCCGAGCAAAACCGAGGCATCCGCCAAGTCATTGGCAGTGAGGGGGCGGATGCTAACATTTTCCATCAGGTCGAAAAGAATCAGCCCGCAGGCTTGATGGAAATGAGTAGGGCGTTCCGTGCGGCGAGGTATTTCTTCGCCAGAGCATTGATCTCGGTGAGGTTGATCGAGCGGTAGTCGGCATCGCGGGTGCGGGCAAGTTCGAGGCGTTTTGGATCTTCCTGGCACTGGCTCATCACGGTGTTCAGCCAATATTTGTTGTCGCGCAGGGATTTTTCGAGCTGGCCGAGGAGAGGTTTGACGGCGCGGTCAAGCTCGTCGGCCGTTGCACCTTCGCTGGCGAATTTATCGGCCAAATCGCGCATGGTTTTGAGGAGGAGATCCAAATCTTCCGGTTTTCCGATGCTTTGTCCGAGGATGTAGCCGACGTCGTCGAATCCATCAGATCCGGAAGCGCCGGCGTTGGGGCTGTAGGAAGCGCCGAGTTTCTCGCGAATTTCTTCGCGCAGCCTGTCGCCATAGATTTCTGCGATGATATTGAAGCGGCGGAATTCCTTCTGGTTGCCGCGGATGCCCGAGGTTTTCCAGATCGTGAAAGCGTTGGCCTGCGGGATTTTTGAATCGTACGTGAATGTCTTGGCTGCTGGAGCGGTGGGGAAATGAATCTTGCGAGCCGCCGGCAGGGCGGGGGCCGCTGGAAGGCGTGGCGGCAAGGCTCCGAAGGAAGCGAGGAGGTCCGGCAGGATTTTATCGATTTGGAAATCTCCAACAATGGTTAGCTCCATGTAACCTTTCGCGAGCTCAGGGTTCACCCAGTTTTTCGCATCGGCTAGTGTGTAGGACGACAGTTTTTCAACGGGTGCCACGGCAAACCGCGAATCTCCGCCATAGAGCCAGGCGTTCATTTCCTGCTCAGGTCCGGCGGACGTGTGCTTCAATTGCTGATAGATCGTTGGGATCGCCTTTTGGAACTGCCAGAGTCCCTCAGTCCGATAACCGGGATCGGTGATCGTCGCGCACATGAGCTGGGTTTGCAGCGTGAAATCAGTTGGCGTCGTCGTTCCGGCAAGAGTGAAGGCGTCATCATCGATGCCGAAGTCCGTGCCGACATTTTTGCCTGCCAGGATTTCCTGAAGGTCATCGATCGAATGCTTGCCCAGTCCGCCGCCTTCGAAAACAGCCGTGGTGAAGGTGTCTAACATTGGCATGTCCTTGGGCTCGGTCAGCTTGCCGGACCCAACGCGGGCCATCAGCCGGATCTTGCCTTTTTCAAAGTCCGTCGGCTTGAGATTGACGCGAACCTGGTTGGAAAGAACGAGCTGCGTGATGCCGAGGTCTGAAACTTCTTTGCGTGAGGCGACGGTGCCAGGTTTGCCGAAATTTTTATATCCAAACGCTTGCAGCGCGCGGGCGGATGGAGCTTGGACCGGAGTGCCACGGGATTCTTCGTAAATCGCCGAGAGGTCTTGCTGCGCGTCGGCAGGAGCGTCTTTTGTGGTTAGAATCAAATGGTAGCCGGAGGCCTCCCAGAATTTTTTCAATGCCTGGTGGCAGCTTTCAGCATTGATGGATTGGAGGCCTTTTTGGACCACTGCCAGATCGGTTTCCGGATCGGAAAAGACCGTCTTGTCGTTGATCGATCCGGCGAGCGCGGTGGCGATTCCTTCGGACCGGCGGCTGGCTTTTTGTTTCACCTGCTGCTCGTAACCATTGAGGAGGTTGGATTTCGCTTCCGCCAGTTCGGCATCGGTAAAGCCGTGATCCATGGCCCGGCGGATTTCCTGTTCGAGGATCGGCACGACTTCTTTCCATCGGTCATCAGCGGCGGTGATATCAATCGAGCCAATGTCCACATAGTTGAAGTAAACGCTCTTCGATGCCGAACCAGAGGCGACGGCTGATCCTTCGACTTTCGATAGGCGATCAAAGCGACGGCTCATGATCGAGTGGGCGATGTCCAGCGGCATTTCCTCCAGGCGTTTCGCAGTTGTATCGGGTTTGTCCTCGTGAGGCCGGACCAGGGTGAGCGAGACGGAAGTTGAGGTAAGTTCCTTGTCGGAAAAGACCGCTGCTTCGACGCCTTCTGGTTGCTTGATCGCGCCGAGGTCGGGCTCCTTGCCCTCGTTGGCTGGGTTTGTCATCGAGTTGAAATAACTGACAATCTTTTCCTGGTAGGCCTTGGGATCAATATCGCCAACGACGACCAGCGTCATTCGGTCCGGAATGTAATAGCGCGAGTAGAGGTCCACAAACCGGTCGCGGGATGCGGATTTGATCACATTTTCCTGGCCGATTGGGAACCGGTGGGCGACGAGCGACTGCGGCAAAATTTTCTCGAACTGCTTTTCCATCAACCGGTATTCCACGGAATCGCGGCTGACCTTTTCTGATAGGATCACGCCTCGCTCCTTGTCAATTTCGGGAGATTCCAACAACGCTCCGTCGCCGAAATCGCGCAAGACCGTGAAGCCAAGCTTCACCGTATCGTCCGAGAGGTCAGGCAAATCGAGCATGTAAACCGTCTCGTCAAACGAGGTGTAGGCATTGGCATGGGCGCCGAAGGAAATCCCCAGCCGCTGCATTTTCGGGACCAAGTCTTCCGCTTTGTAATGCTTCGTGCCATTGAAAACCATGTGCTCCAGGAAATGGGAAAGGCCTTGCTGGTCGTCCGCTTCCATCAACGAACCGGAGGCGATGTGAAGTCGGAGGGAAACCCGCTTCGGTGGCTCGCTGTTAGGGTAAATGATATAGTGCAGTCCGTTGTCGAGAGTTCCAAAAGTCGCTTTGGGATCCGGTTGGATGTCGGACGAGTCCTGTGGCCAAGGCCGGGGATGAGATGATTTTATAGCGGCGGGTTCGGAAACGGAAACGGGCAGGGGAGTTTCCACCGCCGGATCTTTCGGGGAGACCAGCTCAGTTTCAGCAACTACGGCCGTCGCCGTTACCGGGTCGTGCTTGGTGCGGAATGAAAAGATGCCCGCGGTGACCGCAAGCACGAGAACAAGGATAATAGGCGTAGCCTTCTGCATGGAGTCAGGTTGGTTGAGTTCGTCAATTTGGCAACGCCGAAAACGGTGCCCGGACAGTAGCGACAGCGGGGAGGGAAAAAGTTTGGGAAATTCTGGGGTTGCAATCCCCGGCTCAGCATGCTGTTTTTCCGCCCGGCCGCAAGGTCACCTCAGTGCGCGCGTGGCGGAATTGGTAGACGCGCTAGATTCAGGTTCTAGTAGGGGCAACCCTGTTCAGGTTCGAGTCCTGTCGCGCGCACCATTTAATTTTCAATGTATCCCGACGCCGAAAGGCCTCGGGATTTTTGTTGGAAATGGGTGTGGGTGGGTTGCGGAGCTTCCTCAATCGACGAAATGCACGCCGGCGCAGGTGAGGCCACGGGATGGAAAGGGGAGCGGTTTGGGCGGGAGCGTGCATGTTCGGCTGCCTGAGCTGATTTCATTGGCACTGGTGAACGACTCACACCGAACAGGGATAGTGACGATACAAGTGAATCGAGGAATTAGCATTTGTCCGTGTTTTGCCGATGTCGCGTAATTTTGTTCCCAATAGCTGGCAAAACGGCTGCGGGTTCCACCTTCCTCACGTCCAGCCATCACATGAATGCCTTGATTCCCATCTCCCTCCTGTTGACTTCCCTTGTCCGGGTGACTGCGGCCGATGTTGATATTTCGGTTGATAGCTGACGGTCGAACTCAGCCCTCACCTTTATGGATTGTTTTTTGAGGACATTAACCGTTCCGCCGACGGCGGCCTTTATGCGGAACTTATTCAGAATCGCTCGTTTGAATATCATTCGATCTCATGACCGACCAGAAGGTTTACAGCTCGGACGAGCATTACTACGAAAGCCCGGAGTGGTTCCTGGACAACACCCACCGCTTCGACAAATTCGACCGTAGCAAGCCGAAGATTTTCGTGGGTGAGTATGGTTCGAGAACAACCGATGGTATGATCTCAAAGTAGAGCTAACTCCGGGGCGGGTCCGCTGCTATCTTGATAGCCAGCTTGTTCATGATTTCGAACCCGGCCTACCGAAAATCAGCTTGGCGTCGTCGCTCGACATAGCGGATTCCGAAGTCATCCTCAAAATCGTCAATCCCTCGGACAAGTCAGTTAGGGCAAGAATTCGCGTCGACTGAGCTGAGAGAGTTCGGCCGAAAGCCACCTTGCTGATGCTCTGCGGCGATGGCACGGCACAAAACACGGTCGAGCGGCCGGATCGGGTCACGACGAAGGAATCGTCGATCGATGTTGCGAAAGAATTCGATCTACTCCTGCCGCCCATGTCGGTGCAATTCATTCGCGTGGGTGTGGAGTGACGTTCAAGAGCGTCGCCTCTTCGTAGGTAGACCAGTCCCTTAGGGCGTCTTCCCAATGGCCGTGGACAAGACGCCCAAAAGGGCCGGACCACTTACGAAGACCGAGACTAGCGAGCGATCGCGCGATCCGCTTCTTGGAGGAGCGTGCGGGCGATCATCCAGTCAAACCAAAATCCGTCCGAACTCGTCCCGATTTCAAATGGCTTGTCGAAGTGGGCTTTTACCTCGGCGCGTGCGGCGTCCAAATTAAGCTTCGCTTCGTTCGTCCTCCCGCTTCGATCCAAGGCCATGGCGAGAACCGCTTGAACGGCTGCGGTCCTGGACGGGATTTGGTTTGGGTGCTGCAGACAGCGGTCGGCCCATTTTAGGGAGAGTTCGACATCTCCCAGTCGATATCCTGCCAGAGATAGGCTTAGCGTCTGCCATGCCTCCATGAGTTCCCCGGGGTCGTCGGTTCGATCCCAAGGGAGGTGATTTTCTAACACTCTCAGAAGAGGGCCTAGTTTTGCGAGCAGTTCGTGATCGGCCGGCTTGATGAGGCAGACCTTCACCACCTCGTCGGCAATGTAGGGATCGGTGGCGGTGGAAAATCGTTCGGCTGCCATCGCCCGCAGTCGTTCGTAAAGATCCATATTTCCCGCGTCCGAAACGGCGGCAGCGGCGGCAACAAAGTGAATCGAAATCGCTGAGGAATGAGATTTATCAGCCTGGGCCATGGCTTGCGCCACCGAAGCGAATCGTTTGGAGGCGTCCTCCCAGCGTCCTTCGTGCAGAAGCCAATCCCCCACAACATTGAAGGTCGAGGCGGATTCAAGGGAGGCCGGGACGTTGTCCAACTCGACGACATCAAGCAGTCTATCAGCTTCTGCGATTTGGCCATGGCTGATGAGGACTGCGGCGTTGGCAACGATTTCACCTGCCTGCGCTTTTTCGCGGAGTTTGACCTCGCGGACCCGCGCTCTTTCGGCAGCGGCGGTTAGACGTGCTTGTTCCTGATGGGCGCGGTTTTCTCTAATTAACAACCAGGTTGATACGCCGAATCCTCCACTCAAGGCGAGCGCCACGACGGTGCCAGCAGTGAAGGCGACTTTGTTTCGCCGAATCAGTTTACCTAGAAAATACCCTCGTCCCGCGCTTCGGGCTGCTACCGGTTCGTTGTTGAGGTAGCGGAGGATGTCCGCCACGAATCCATTGACGGTGACATAGCGTTTCTGGCGGTCATGCGCCATGGCAGTCATGATAATTGCATCGAGGTCGCCCTGCAGCTTTTTGGCGAAGTGGGCGGGTTCGGTATGTCTTTTTTCCGCCCATTCACGTAACTCATCCTGTGAGCACAAGCTCAAGCGTTCGGAGGGCTTGGGGACGGCGGCTTCTTTAAGGATTTGCCGGATTTCTTCAGGAGAAGCGTTTTTGAATGCTTCAGAATCCCGGGGCGGTTTGCCAGTTAGGAGTTCGTACAGCAGGACGCCAAGGCTGTAGATGTCGCTCCGAGTGTCCACGTCCAAGCCATCGCCATCCACTTGTTCCGGACTCATATAAGCGGGCGTCCCGATGAAAGGTGAGGACGACGTGACGCCAATTTCCGGATGACCGCCCTCGGTTGCTTTGGCGATGCCGAAATCGATCACCTTGGGAACTGCCAGGCCGTCATGGAGGGCGACCAAAACGTTGGTGGGTTTGATATCGCAATGGATGATCCCTTTCTGGTGGGCGTGCTGGATCGCCATGCAAACAGAGATGAAAAGTCTCAGTCTTGCCGGTAAATCGAGCTGGTTCTGGTCGCAGAAGTCGGTGATCCGCGTTCCCGTCACCATCTCCATCACGAAAAAAGGCCGCCCGGACGAGGTCGCGCCTGCGTCCAAAACGTGCGCGATGTTCGGGTGATCCATGAGGGCCAGCGCCTGACGCTCCATTTCAAACCGAGCGATGATGCCCGCGGTGTCCATGCCCATGCGGATGATTTTGAGGGCGACGCGGCGGCGCACTGGCTCTAACTGTTCTGCTTGATAGACTACACCGTGACCGCCCTCCCCGAGACAATCTAATAGCCGGTAGCGTCCGATCCGGGTTCCCAAACCTTCCGTGAAATCTCCGACTGACGTTTTTCCGAGTTCGGAAACAGCGGATGTCGTCGAATCCAATTCTGGATCCATGCCGAAGAATTCTTCAGCCTGATCGTGCAGAGATACCAAGAGCTCAAGCCTAGCGCGAAGTTTAGGATTTTCGCGGCAAGTTTGATCAAGAAAAAACACGCGCTCCTGCGGATCGTCGAGAGTTACAAGTCCTTCGAAGAGGATTTCTTCGATCTGTCCGGGATTTTTTGTCATGGTTGTAGCAACATCATCCATCGTGATCAGCGCATTTCCGTGGAGCGCTCCGCCAACCGGCGTTAAATTTCTTCCTGAATCATTTGGAAGAGGCTGGCCTTTGCATAGGTCCATCGACGTTCCACCGAGCGTTCCGAGATGCCCAAAGCTTCCACGATCTCGCGGTTGGTCAAACCTCCGAAGAACTTCAAAGTGATAATTTGCGCGGCCTCGGGGTTTTCCGTTTCCAGTCGGTCCAGCACTTCATTGATCAGCAGGATCCGGGTGTCTGGAATGGAATGGACCAAATCGATTTCGTTGATTTCGACACGTTCCATGCCGATACCCCCGCGTTTGATGCTGGATTTCTTCCGGGCCCGGTCCACCAGGATTCGCCGCATGATCTGTGCGGCAGTCCGGAAAAAGTGTGCCCGGTCGTTCCATCGACGGTCTTCGCTGGTGGCCAAACGCAGCCATGCCTCATGGACCAGACCCGTCGGCTGGAGTGTCTGACCCGATGCCTCGGCACGCATGTCGGCCGATGCCAGCCTGCGAAGTTCATCATAAACCAGCGGCAAGAGATCCTCGGAAGCCATGCTGCCACCAGCGCTCGACGTCCGGAGCATTCGGGTAATGTCGCTTTCCATGGGTGTGGGTTCGATCGGGTCGCGATTCGGATTAGGACACATTCAGAACAGGGTATGTAACGGGTAAGGAAGAAGCTGCTCAAAGGTTGCGGAGCATGACAAGCATCTTCGATCCGGCGATAAGGGTGAGGCAATTACGATGTGGTCCATGTGGAAATCAACAGTGAAGATATGTTCGTTCCATAACCCATCTGGGACTGTGCCCAAGTCCGCGGATCCGATCACTCAGGCCAAATGGCTGGTTCGTCCGAAACTCTACTGATCCTCGCGCGCAGAAATTTTCAGAAAGTTTGGCGGGGTTCGCAGGAAGACTGCGCTGCTATCAATGTAAGCGAATCTATCAATAAATGTGACGCTAGTTTCACGAACCGTTTATTTCTTTTCTGACCAATAAAGTTTCAACGGTAAAACCCACCCTTAACTTTCCGCGGCATCGCTAAATTGCCGAGGAAATTCTAAGAAATGACATAGTCTATCATGTAGCAATCAATTTCAAAGAGTTGATAAAACCCATCCAATTATGCCGCCTGCGCTCTATCGTGGGTGTTTCCAGCCCGGTGTTGGCGAGCCCGGGAAGGTGATCCTGAGAGGGATCGATCCAAAACAACAAGATTCTTCACCGGCGCGAAATACGCCGGATTTTAAACCGGCCAACCAGCCTTTGCTGCAGAACAAAACCCAACGAATTATGAGTTTTATAACGACATCTCCAAAAGCAAAACCTCTCCATTGTCTGGCAATGGCACTGGGTGCGGTCGGCGCGATCAACGAGGTTCGGGCCGAGGCTGTCGCTGACCTTATGGTCGGCTACAGCGCCACCTGGCGTTCGGGCATGGGCGGCACGGATCAAACCAATGCCGCCATCTACAACCAGATAGCTGGAGCGAACAATATCGCCGTTGCTAGCGGCTCGCCGCACCGCCAGAACGTCATCGGCACCAAGGAGTCGGCTCACGACCCGACCAATGAAGTCGATTGCGGCGCGATGATCGGGTGGATGAGCAGCTACAACGTGAACATCCGCGATGTCATCGATGCAGGCAACGCGCTGGGAGCAGACCTGTTCGCTTATATCGGCGACATGTATGACAACGGCGCCGCAGCACAGGCAGAGCAGCCCGGCCGTTTTTCCTGCTACGAGCAGGCATGGTGGTGGCAGAACGTCGCGGCCCATGAATCCGGCGGACACAACTACGGCTGTGCTCACGAGGGCGGCCGGACGAATCCGACGACCATCATGATGCACAACTACTGCAACGGTGGTTCGCAGGGCTTCTATTCCAATCCTAACATCTGGCTGGGCGGAGTGCAGCTCTTCGGCGGCATGTCGGGCTGCACGTTTGTGGGAGGCGCGGATAACACCTATCACATCAGCACCACCGCGCAGGGAAAGGCGGACCTCGCTGAACGGCGCGTCTGGGGTTCCTACCGCGGTGCCCTGAAGTACCGCTGGCAGTTCAATCAGCCTGCCGGAGCCGCGCCCGCCGGCACCATCATCGCGGATGAAATCGTAAGCGCGCAAGCGATCGTGCGAGGGCAGGGGGCCACCTATACCGGGACCGCGCTGCGGTTGCCGGGAGGCACCACGGGAAATATCGCGGCGAATTCGATCGCCGCATACCTGGATCTTCCTAACGGGATGTTTTCCGCGATGACCAATTTCACCATTGAAGTCTGGGCGGCTCCCCGTTCCGCGCAAAACTGGATGCGGGTGATCGACATCGGTCGCACCACCGAAGCCGGTGATGGCCTGGGGGCTGCGGGCGAATACACCGGCACAGCTGGCAGTCCCGCGCCGGGCGGGACCAGCGCTTATGATGACATCATGCTGAGCGCATCGATCGGCACCAACCTCAATAGCCAGCGCTTCGAAGCGAAACTTGGGGGAGCCGGGACAGTCACGGCCGACTCGACTTTGGCAACGACCGCGACCGAACTTCACCACTATGCCATCACCTTTGCCGACACGACCACCGGAGGAACGATCAAGTGGTTTCGCGACGGTGCTTTGATAAAAACACTCAATGTCACGTTTCACTCTGCGTCGTTGCATGACGTGAACAACTGGCTCGGCCGCTCCCTGTATAGCGGCGATGCGATGGCCAATATCGACTACTACGATGTCCGCATCCAGAACGTGGCGATCGCTGATGGCGAAGTTGCTGCCAACTATCGGATTGGAACCAACGATAAGATGGTCACGATGTGGGCGAGCGACGCGTGGGGCAGCTCCGGCTGGGTGAATGGCGCTTGGGAATTCGGCCAGGCCATCCCCGACGCCAGCCACGACTACGAGACCGGCACGGTGCGGGCACTCACACCGTGGACCACCACGGACAGCTCCTTCCCCGGCCGCTCCCTAACCGTCACCAGCGGTAATCTCATCCTGGCCGGAAAGAACGCCAAGACGGCCACGGTCAATGACCTTCGTCTCAACGGCGGCTATGTCACTTCGTTTGGCGACAACGGCAGCACGCAGACCCTGGCGGGAAACATTACCGTGCGAAACTTTACCGACAACCAATTGCGCGGAGCCAATGGACCCTTGGTGATTTCCGCGAACATCTCCGGCGGCGTGGGGGGCGGATCCATGATTTACACGGAAAACGCGGTGACCTTGACCGGCAATAACACCGGCTATCTCGGCGCGACCATCGTCGGCGACGGACGTTTCAGCACACTCAAGATCAGCAACGAGACACAGCTCGGAGGCAATCCCACCTTCTATGGAGGTGGCTGGCTACAACTCAACCGCGGCATTCTCGAAACCACCCAGACGATGACCATTGATGACATCAATCGCGGTGTGGTTATCGGACCAAGCGGCGGCTTTTTCCGGCCCGCGCCAGGAACCACTCTAACCATCGCCACGACGCTCAACAGTCCTGCCGCCGGCAACACGCTGCAAACCGCGCCGATGGACAGCAATCCGATCCTTGGGATATTTTTCAAAGATGGTGCCGGTACATTGGTTCTAACCAGTCCTAATAATTCTCACAACGCCGAGATGCAGATCCTGCAGGGAGAACTTCGTATCGACGGCAGCGGGCGCATCAACAACGGCGACCACTGGATGCCAGTGACTCTCAACGGCACGCTGAACTATAACAGCACCGCTACCCAAACGCTGCGGGGTGCGATGTCCGGCAATGGAACGCTGATCAAAAGCAACACCGGCACGCTCAACATCAATGGATCGAACCCCTTCACCGGCAGCGTGACTGTCAACGCAGGAACCCTCTACACGAATCCCGCCAACGCCGCGACCAACCGCGCCTTCAGCTACGTGAGCGGCATCACCGTGAACAGCGGTGGCACTCTGCGCACCGGGCCGAACGGACTTTTCGGCTCGGATGGCACACAGGAAAAACCGATCACGGTCAACGCCGGCGGGACGCTCATCGCCAATGGTGGCCTTGCCAGCGATGTTGGCGTTGGCACGGTAACCCTCAACGGCGGCACGCTCGCCACCGTGGCCGCCGCAGCCACGGACAATGGCTCTTTCCGATTCGACAATGGGACCGACAAGCTCGCCGTTACCGCCGACTCCACCGTGAGTGCGACGAACGTGAAGTTTGGAAATGCCGCCGCAGCAATTGACGTTGCATCGGGCAAAACGCTGAACTTTACCGGCACCATTACCGACGCAACAAGTGGTGGTATCAGTTACCTAACGAAAACCGGCGTCGGCACATTGGCGCTTGGCGGATCTAACGCTTACACCGGCGCGACGGCGGTGAATGCGGGCACCCTGCTAGTTAATGGCTCGATCGGTAGCGGCGCTGTAACAATTGCTTCTGGGGCGACATTGGGCGGCCTTGGCACGATCGGGGGCGCGGTGACGGTTCAGTCCGGCGGAACAATTTCTCCAGGCACCGGAGTGGCCACGCTCACTGCGAGCAGCAGTCTTACCCTGCAGGCTGGCAGCACCAGTTATCTTGAGTTGAACAAAAGCTCCTCTTCGAACGATCGTCTGGTCGTCGGGGGGGCGGTGACGTTTGGTGGTACGCTCACCGTCGTCAATCTTGGTGGCGCATTGACCGGCGGTGACTCCTTCGCGCTTTTCCAAGCGGGCTCATACAGCGGCTCATTTACAACAGCGAATTTGCCCGCGCTGTCCAGTGGGTTGACCTGGGATTTTAACGCCGCCAACGGCACCTTGTCGGTGGTGAGCTCCGCTCCGCCTGCCCCTTGGACCTCCTCGGACATTGGATCGGTTGGCATCGTCGGTAGCTCAAGTTACAATAGCGGCACCTACACAATCGCCGGTTCGGGCGCGGATATCTGGGACACTGCGGACGCCTTCCGCTACGTGTCGCAAACGTTGAGTGGCAACGGCGAAATCCGGGCACGGCTCACTTCGATCACAAACACGGATCCATGGGCCAAGGCAGGCGTCATGCTCCGTGATGGTAGCGCTGCGGGCGCGGCCAATGCCTTCATGCTCGTCAGCGCCGGAAACGGTTTCTCCTTTCAATGGCGCGCCGCCGCATCGTCAGCCTCGAACTACACCCAAGGTTCGGCGACAAATGGCGCACCGAACAACTGGATTCGCCTCACCCGGTGCGGAAATCTCCTGACCGGATATTCTTCGGCCGACGGGATCAATTGGACCCAGCAAGGTTCGACCACCATCAGCATGTCCGGGATCCTATCGGTCGGCTTGGCCGTCACGAGTCACAACAACGCTGCGTTGAGCACTGCCACCTTTGACAACGTTTCAATCACGCCCTACCCGCTGCCTTGGCTAACTTCGGACATCGGTACGACCGGCCTGGCCGGCAGCGCCGAATTCTTTGGCGGAGCCCATACCGTGAAAGGCGCGGGCACATTCGGTGGCACGTCGGACGGATTCCGGTATGTCTATCAGAATCTCACGTCCGATGGATCAATCATCGCCCGGGTAAACACACTGCAAAATACCGGAACCAGTTCCAGAGTTGGCGTTGTGATGCGTGATTCCCTGGTTGCAAACGCCCGGATGGCCGCTCTGACGGTTTCCGGATCGGGTTCATGGCGGTGGGAGCGCCGCACCACTGCGGGTGGATCGGTGACGGCAACCAGCAGCAGTAGCGGAACTGCACCAAACCTGTGGGTGCGTCTGGTCCGAAGCGGCAACAGCATCACGGCGTCTCGGAGCACCAACGGAACGTCGTGGACTACCATCAGCAGCGTCACGGTGGCGATGGCCAGCAATTGTTATGTCGGCCTCGCCGTGGCCAGCGGCAGCACGGGGACGCTAAACACCTCGGTCATGGACAACGTGACGGTTGTCCCCTGAACTTCATCAAACGTCTCCCGACACGCCGAAGGTGCATGGCCGCCGGATGGGTGGTGGCCCTCGCGCCCGGCGTTTCGGGGACCTTCATGATCGCTCACAATCCTGCTGGCGTCTTCATTTCTTGAAACTTCGATCGGGAATAGATTCGTCCCTTCTCGTGGAGTTGTCGGACTGCGTGCACAGCATCAGGAGAATGCATGGAGACTGGTGCGGAAATTTTCAGAAAGTTTGGCGGGATTGGTAGGAAGACTGCGCTGCTATGAATGAAGCGAGACCGTGCCGGAAAGGGGACTACTCGCTTTACGGATCTCACTCCCCTCGGACTCGTTTAACAAAAGTCTCTTCCTTGCCCAACCGCTACCCGCCCCGGACGACCTCCCAATTTACAAATGCATCTTCAGGAAAGTCATCGGTAGAATGATGAGGCTCCCCAATCCCATAATCTTTAACTTGCTGCTGCATCGTTGTGCCGACGCAGATCTGAGAAATTCGCGCCGATGTATGATATAGGCTATCATGTCGCAGTAGATCTAAAAAATTTGATAAAATCCATACAGTTCCTTTTCCGTCGCCCCATGGCTGTGGGCGTCGCTGGTGCCATAGTCGTCATCGTGATCCTCGCGATTTGGCCCGAAGATCATCGCGAAGAATCTTCCGCGCGTAGGTCCAGCGCCCCGGTGCTGGCGCCGAAGAAATCACCCTCTCCCGCTCATTCCGCTGTTTTTCCAGACAAGGTGATCTTGCGTCCGCTGCCCGTCACCCAGAAAACAATCATGCATGAATGGACGGCAGGCGACGCAACCACGCCTGCTGTTATCGAGAAGATTGCTCACAACCCTGACGAATTCATACGGTTGGTTGAGGAAAACGAGCGCATCAAGCGTCGCCAGCTTGTTTATCGAAATGAGACGGTGCCGATGCTGCTTGATCGGGCGCGCAACAGTGGAGAGCCGCTACGGAGTTTTACGCTGCCGGGCCTCGATGGCATGGAAGTCGAAGTGGAGGTGACGGGTACACAGTTGAATCAGGCTGCGAATGGCGGCTCGGTCACGGGGCGGGTAAAAGGGCACTTCAACTCAATGGTTTCAGTCGGTTTCGCGAATGGCTGCGAGTCGTTTAACGTCCTCTCGCCGGATGAGGGAATCTTTCTAACCGCCGATGCGCGTGAGCCCGGAGAAGTCATCGTGAAGGAGATTGATCCTAACAAATACAACCCGCCTGCGGGAAATACCCCGGATTTTATCGAGACCAGCCAGCCTTTGCCGGAGAGCAAAACCCATTAAGTTATGATTTTTATCGAGACTCCTCCTAAAGCGAAACCTCTCCATTGTCTGGCAATGGCACTGGGTGTGGTCGGCGCGATTACCAGTGCGCGCGCAGAAGCTGTTTCGGACATTATGGTCGGCTACAGCGCCACCTGGCGTTCTGGCTTGGGCGGCACGGATCAAACCAACGCCGCCATCTACAATCAGATAGCTGGAGCGAACAACATCGCCGCTGCGAGCGGCTCGCCGCACCGCCAGAACGTCATCGGCACCAAGGAGTCTGCTCACGACCCGACCAATGAAGTCGATTGCGGCGCGATGATCGGGTGGATGAGCAGCTACAACGTGAACATCCGCGATGTCATCGATGCAGGCAACGCGCTGGGAGCAGACCTGTTCGCTTATATCGGCGACATGTATGACAACGGCGCCGCAGCACAGGCAGAGCAGCCCGGCCGTTTTTCCTGCTACGAGCAGGCATGGTGGTGGCAGAACGTCGCGGCCCATGAATCCGGCGGACACAACTACGGCTGTGCTCACGAGGGCGGCCGGACGAATCCGACGACCATCATGATGCACAACTACTGCAACGGTGGTTCGCAGGGCTTCTATTCCAATCCTAACATCTGGCTGGGCGGAGTGCAGCTCTTCGGCGGCATGTCGGGCTGCACGTTTGTGGGAGGCGCGGATAACACCTATCACATCAGCACCACCGCGCAGGGAAAGGCGGACCTCGCTGAACGGCGCGTCTGGGGTTCCTACCGCGGTGCCCTGAAGTACCGCTGGCAGTTCAATCAGCCTGCCGGAGCCGCGCCCGCCGGCACCATCATCGCGGATGAAATCGTAAGCGCGCAAGCGATCGTGCGAGGGCAGGGGGCCACCTATACCGGGACCGCGCTGCGGTTGCCGGGAGGCACCACGGGAAATATCGCGGCGAATTCGATCGCCGCATACCTGGATCTTCCTAACGGGATGTTTTCCGCGATGACCAATTTCACCATTGAAGTCTGGGCGGCTCCCCGTTCCGCGCAAAACTGGATGCGGGTGATCGACATCGGTCGCACCACCGAAGCCGGTGATGGCCTGGGGGCTGCGGGCGAATACACCGGCACAGCTGGCAGTCCCGCGCCGGGCGGGACCAGCGCTTATGATGACATCATGCTGAGCGCATCGATCGGCACCAACCTCAATAGCCAGCGCTTCGAAGCGAAACTTGGGGGAGCCGGGACAGTCACGGCCGACTCGACTTTGGCAACGACCGCGACCGAACTTCACCACTATGCCATCACCTTTGCCGACACGACCACCGGAGGAACGATCAAGTGGTTTCGCGATGGTTCTTTAATCAAAACACTCAATGTCACGTTCCACTCTGCATCGTTGCATGATGTGAACAACTGGCTCGGCCGCTCCCTGTATAGCGGTGATTCCATGGCGAACATCGACTACTACGATGTCCGCATCCAGAACGTGGCGATCGCTGATGGCGAAGTGGCCGCCAACTATCGAATCGGAACCAACGATAAAATGGTCACCATGAAGGGGAGCGACGCGTGGGGCAGCTCCGGCTGGGTGAATGGCTCTTGGGAATTCGGCCAGACCATCCCCGACGCCAGCCACGACTATGAGACCGGCACGGTGCGGGCGCTCACGCCCTGGACCACTACCAATAGCACCTTTCCCGGCCGCTCTCTAACTGTCACCAACGGCAATCTCATCCTGGCCGGAAAGAACGCCAAGACGGCCACGGTCAATGACCTTCGTCTCAACGGCGGCTATGTAACTTCGTTTGGCGACAACGGCAGCACGCAGACCCTGGCCGGGAACATCACCGTGCGAAACTTTACCGACAACCAACTTCGCGGGGCGAACGGACCCATGGTGATTTCCGCCAACATCACCGGCGGGGTGGGCGGGGGATCGATGATCTACACGGAAAACGCGGTGACTTTGACCGGCAACAACACGGGCTATCTCGGCGCGACCATCATTGGCGACGGACGATTCAGCACGCTCAAGGTCAGCAACGAAACACAGCTCGGAGGTAATCCCACCTTTTATGGAGGTGCTTGGCTGCAGCTCAACCGGGGCATTCTCGAAACCACCCAGACGATGACCATTGATGACACTAATCGCGGTGTGGTTATCGGGCCGAGCGGCGGCTTTTTCCGGCCCGCAGCCGGAACCACTCTAACCATCGCCACGGCCATCAACAGTCCTGCCGCTGGCAACACGCTGCAAACCGCGCCGATGGACAGCAATCCGATCCTGGGGATATTTTTCAAAGACGGTGCCGGCACATTGGTTCTAACTAGCCCCAACAATTCTCACAATGCCCAGATGCAGATCCTGCAGGGAGAACTTCGCCTCGACGGCAGCGGGCGCATCAACAACGGCGACCACTGGATGCCGGTCACGCTCAACAGCACGCTGAACTATAACAGCACCGCCACCCAAACGCTGCGGGGTGCGATGTCCGGCAATGGAACGCTGATCAAAAACAACACCGGCACGCTCAACATCAATGGATCGAACCCCTTCACCGGCAGCGTGACTGTCAACGCAGGAACCCTCTACACGAATCCCGCCAACGCCGCGACCAACCGCGCCTTCAGCTACGTGAGCGGCATCACCGTGAACAGCGGTGGCACGCTGCGGACTGGGCCGAACGGTCTTTTCGGTTGGGACGGAACTCAGGAAAAACCGATCACGGTCAACGCCGGCGGCACGCTCACCGCCAACGGTGGCCTTGCCAGCGATGTTGGCGTTGGCACGGTAACCCTCAACGGCGGCACCCTCGCCACCCTGGCCGCCGGAGCCACTGACAACGGCTCTTTCCGATTCGACAACGCGACCGACAAGCTCGCCGTTACCGCCGATTCCATCGTGAGCGCCAGTAATGTAAAGTTTGGAAACGCTGCCGCCACGATCGACGTGTCCGCGGGCAAGACCCTCAACTTTACCGGGACGGTCACCAATGCAACGAACGGAGGTATCAGCTACCTGACGAAAGCTGGCACGGGCACGGTCATTCTGGCAGGTGCTAATACCTATACCGGCGCGACGGCCCTCAATGTGGGGACAACCAAGTTAAACGGATCGCTTGCCGCAGGCAGTGCTGTTACTGTCGCCGGTAGTGCGACGCTCAGCGGCACTGGCACGGTGAGTGGCACCTTGTCCTTTGCTGCAAGTGCAATCCATGCCCCAGGCGATCCTGTCGGAACTCAAACCATCGGAAGCGCGCTCAGCTACGCAAACAGTTCGCGAGTGAAATGGTCGCTGCTCACTAACAATGCTACCGTGGGCGCGGCCAGCCGCATCGCCGCCGGAAATGTGACCGTTACCTCCGGAGCTGTCGTCGACCTCATCCTCAACTCGGCGGGAAGCACGGTGAACTTTACGGACACCTTCTGGACCCAGTCCCGGACATGGAATGTGATGAGTTGCACGAGCAAGACAGGAGATTTCTCCCTAGGCACCGTGAGTGGCGATGCCTCCGGGCGCCCCATCTCTAACTATGGAACGCTCGTTCTCCAACAAAGTGCGACATCCGTGGATCTCGTCTACGCGCCTTATACCCCCACTGAGCTCTGGAGGCAGGCGAATTTCGGTGCGAATTGGAACAACCCGGTCGTTTCTGGCGACTCGGTTGATATCGATCAGGACGGTTTATCCAATCTCCTTGAATTTGCTCTAGGCTCCAATCCAAACGTCACCAGCACGACCAGTTCACCGCAGCAATCAACGGCGGGTGGCAGACTGAAAATTGCGTTCAACCGCAATTCCACTGCCTCGGATATCACTCTATCTGTGATGGCCGTCGACGATATCACAACAGAGTGGAGCGAAATCGCCCGCAGCACCAATGGTGCGGCATTCGTCGCCATTCATCCGGACGCTTCTGTGAGCGAGTCCGGGAGCGGTTCCATTAAGGCCGTTCAAGCCACCGATATCTTTCTTACAACTGATCCAGCTCACCCCAAACGCTTCATGCGGTTGGAAGTGCACCGGTAAACCAAGGCGATATTATAAGCGCCACAAGTTATCATTTTCCCCTGCATATTGAGGGAAAGGGCCGCCGCATGGCTTTCTGGGTTTAAACGTGCGGCGGCCTTATACTCAAATCTAAATTCATATCTAATAAAATATTTGCGCTGCTGCGTTCGATCAAGTGGGCCGGGTGTCTTGTGTATAAAGTATAGACATCCGGGAATCGTGAAATGCCATTGGGAGTTATTATAAGTTTTGATCTGCTACAGCATTCCCCAATTCCCACTTGGAGGATCGAAACCCCGTATGTCGCCAGTCCCCCTGAGGTCCATCTCCCTATCCATCTGCTTCGCTGAAATCCATTCCCTACGCCCAACCTTTCTGCCCCTACTATGAAATCGAAATCCAATCCATTCCTCGCCAGCCTTCGTTCCGCAACCGTCGCATTTTCCGTGGTGCTTTCCTTCGCGGGTGCCTTGCAAGATGCTAGAGCCGGCACTAACTGGACTGGCACGACCAACACGGATTGGAATACCGCCGGTAACTGGGGTGGCGCGATGTATGCCACAGGCAACGGCCTCACTATCAATACAAGCACCGGAAACATCGCCACCATCACCGCGAACCCGACCATCAATCCCGGTGACGTCTTTGTCGGTCAGACGGGAACCACGGGTCGTCTCGACATCCGGGCAGGTCTCCTCCGCAACAACGTCATTGGTACTTCCGGCAATTGGAATTTCATCGGAACGGGTGGCACGACGGCCAATGGCACCGTTAATATCGCAAACACTGCGGTGACCGGTCAGAGCAATCTAACTACTTTTGGGCAAGGTTCCGGCAGTTTTACCGGAGGCAAGTTCTGGATCGGAGGCCGTGATGGCGCTACCGGAGGCACCGGCGTCCTCAACATCAACACCACCGGTTCTATTCTTGCCCAGTCGACGGACAATTTTGGTACGATCGCAGGCGACACCAGCCAGGCGGCCGGAATCATCATCGGCACTGGCGCGACGGGCAATGGCACGGTCCGGATGGATAGCGGCACCGTGACATCGACGAGCGCAATTTGGGTTGGCAACATCGGTGGCACTGGACTTTGGAATCAGTCGGGCGGCAGCACCACCACTTCCGCACTCACGATCGCTCGCCGAGCGGGTACCGGCACCGTCACGGTAAACGGCGGTACGTTTAGCGCTACTGGGTTTACCGGCACTGGACATACCGGGGCGGACATCAATGGCGGCGATGTCTCGTTCATCATTTCCCGCGGTGCGAGCGCTTCTTCCACCCAGCAGGGCACATTGAATGTCGGCGGCACCGGCATAGTGAGTTCGGTGAACGATTTCCTGATTGGTTTCGCGGGTGCCGCCACCTCGTTTGGTGCAGTGAATGTCAATTCCGGCGGCATCCTGAACATCGGCACCGGTGCGGAAAAATGGCTGGTCGTGAACCGCTTTGACGCGGTGCAAGGCAAGCTGACCGTCGATGGAGGCGCGCTAAATCTGCAGAACAACAGTGACATTCAATTCAGTCAGGGCGGGGGAATTGGCACTAGCTTTGTCACCGTGAAAAATGGCGGCGCGATTAACGGCGGCGCTAGCAGCATCATTAACTTGAGCCTTGGTGGCGGCACCAACGCGGTAAACAACACCGTCAACCTCGAAGGGGGGACTTCCGCCGGCGTTCTGACCATCGGCCAGATTATATCGACCGGCACGGGTGGCACCCGCGTAGTTAACTTCAATGGCGGAACGCTGAAAGCGGCGGCTGCCAGCACCTCTTTTTTCGCAGCCGGCGTGGCCAGCGCTGCCACAGTGACGGGAACTAGCAGCACGATTGACAACGATGGTTTTGCCATCGGCATTGGCCAAGTTTTGAGCGGCACCGGAGGTCTGAAATTCGCCGGTTCGGGAGCGGGGGCAACCACTCTAACGAGCGTCAATCTCTACAGTGGAGCTACCAACGTCAACAGCGGCACTCTTTTGGTGAACGGCTCCCTCGCAGCTGCCAGCACGGTCAATGTCGCAAGTGTCGCGTTTTTGGGCGGCGGCGTTGGCGGCACGGCTGGAACCATCAATGGATCCGTAATTTCCTCGGGTGGCACCATCGTTCCCGGCAGCGCAAGCACCGTTGGAACATTGGCAATTGGTGGCAATCTGACGCTCACTGGAGGCATCATCAGTCTCAACCTTTCCGGCACGAGCAATACTCAGGGTGGGGCTAACAACGACTTGATCACGGTCGGCGGGAATGTCACCGCCGATGGTGTTGTCTTGGTGAGCCCCGTTTTTAGCGGTGGAGCTCCCGCGAACGGCACCTCGTATACCTTCGGCACTTATGTTGGCACGCTTGGCGGCTCGGGAAGTTTCGCCGCAGCCTCACGCGCCATCAACGTCGATACGAGCACGGCGAACCAGTTGAAGTTAACCTACACCGGTGCGTCGTTTGGCAACCTGAAGTGGAACTCGAACTCGAGTGGTGCGTGGGACATTCTGACGTCCCAAAACTGGCTCAATTCAGGAACTTCCAATCAAGATTATTTCTATGATGCCGATGTTGTTACCTTTGACGACACATCCGGCGTCCAGACCGGCATCACGATCGCCAACCCGGTGGCGCCGGGCTCGGTGACGGTGAATTCAAATACGAACAATTTCACCTTCAGCGGTATCAATGGCATTTCTGGCGTCGGTACACTGACGAAGTCGGGCTCCAGTACGCTGACTTTGAATAATGCTAACAGCTATAGCGGCGGGACGACTCTTAATGCTGGCACACTTAATCTTGGCAATGCCTCGGCCATCGGTTCCGGAGCGCTGACGATCACGGGCGGCACGATTGATAACTCAAGCGGCGGGGCTCTCAATCTCGCAGGCAACAATGCACAGAACTGGAATGGCAGTTTCGCTTTTGGAGGTAGCAATGCGCTGAATCTCGGGACGGGTGCAGTCACGCTCGGCACCACTCCGACCGTCACGGTCAACGGCAGCGGAGCGCTGACGGTTGGCGGTGCCATCGGCGGTGCTTTTGGCATCACCAAGACAGGCTCCGGCACTCTAACGCTGGGAGGGACCAGTACCTTCACGGGAGATTTAACCATCGACGGCGGAATCGTCACCGCCGCTACTGGCCAAGGAGCGACTCCCAACGCCAGCAATCTTGGCGCACTGCAGCCGGTGGCCAACCGCAACATCACCATCAACAACGGCGGCACACTTTTCCTCACGGGCGGCAATGTGCTGGGCACTGGAGGCAGCACCAACACACTTTCTAACACGACGCTGGTGGTCAATTCAGGCGGTGTGTTTCAAACCGGTTTGAACGGTGCCGTTACGGGGAGTGGCCAAGGTTGGTGGAACAAGGTTGGAGCCCTCAATCTAAATGGAGGAATCGTCCGCGTTGGCAGCGGCGCCAATAACGCCAACTTCCAAGGTTTGGCATTGCTCGGCACGGTGACGGTCGGGGGAAGCACCGCATCCAGCATCGAAAATTTTGGCGCATCGACCGCGGCTTACAACGGCGTTCACCTCGGGCAAAACGCGGGTGCCGGTCAGCAGATCACTTTCAATGTCGCGGATGTGACGGGGGACCAGGCCTCGGACTTGAACGTTTCGGCCAAGTTACTCAACACCTCCGCCAATTTGACCGGAAGCGGCCTGATCAAGACCGGCCTCGGAACCATTACCCTTTCCGGCGCAAATGCCTATACGGGAACAACGAGCATTAATGCGGGCACGGTTTCGATCAGCGCGGATAACAATCTCGGCGCAAGCGCTGCAACTGTAACGCTCAACGGCGGCACGCTCAAGACGACCGGTGGCCTCGACAACACGCACGCCATCACTGTCGGTGCGTCGGGCGGCACGATCAACATCGCGACCACGGGCCAGTTGTTCATGAACATTGCCAATACCTTGTTAGGTAGCGGCACGCTGAATCTGACGGGCAGTGGCATACTTCCGGCAGGCACCGGTAACTTTGGCAACTTCCGGATTGGCCAGGCCAACACCTTTAACGGTGCGATCAACGTTTCCTCCGGCGGCAGCTTTGAGTATGGCGTCGCAGGCGCTGTTGACGCGGCGGCCACGTTCGACATCGGCAATGAGGCCGAATTTGCCCTGCAGGGTGACGCCCCAACATCGGCGTCCAACGCCATCACTGTCAGTGGCGGCACCAACAGCGTCCTGAGCTTTGAAAACGGCAATGGAGGTAATTACTCCGGCAGTATCACGCTGAATCAGAACGCAACGTTCGGCCTGCGTGACTGGTATAACCACGCGGCTTCCCACGGCGGCACGGTTTCTGGTGTCATTTCCGGCAGCGGCGGCATCACAACTGATCGCGGAACGTCCACTGGCACGCCCACCCTCACTCTGTCCGGCGTGAACACCTACACCGGCAACACAACGATCAGTGAAGGGATCACTCTCGCGATCACGGGGGCTGGAAAGCTCGGTGGAGGCACTTACGCAGGAAACATTTCGAATGCTGGAAACTTCAATTACGCCAGTTCCTCCGCCCAGGCCATCTCTGGTGTAATCAGCGGAATAGGTGCTTTGAACCAGTCGGGAAGCGGCACACTCACGCTGACTGGCAACAACACCTTCACCGGCGCGACAACGGTTTCCGCAGGAAAACTCGTGGTAAATGGCAGCCTCGCCAGCACGACCACCAGTGTGGCAAGTGGCGCGACCTTGGGCGGCACCGGCTCGCTGGCAGGAACGACCACTGTCCAGAGTGGCGGGATTCACGGACCTGGAAACAGTCCGGGCGTGCAAAGTTTCACCAATCTAACCTACAATGATGGTTCGATCTTCTCATGGGAAATCGATCGTTCCGCCACCCAAACGCGTGGCCTCGGCTATGATGGGGTGAATGTCACCGGGACGCTTGCGGGCCAGGATGGGATTGATGACAGCGCCATCTTCCGGGTGGTCGTCGGAGATTCCAATTTCTCCGACACCTTCTGGACCTCGGCTCACACCTGGGCTGACATCTTTACCACCAACGGCACCGATCCCGTGGCAAACTGGGCCAGCATCTTTGGGGGCGGGGTCCAAACCTATACCTCTAGCGGAACCCTCATTACTGATACTGCAGCATACGGAAGCTTTACTCTAACCGGTTCAAGCCTCTCGTGGTCGGCAGTCCCGGAAACGGGCAATGCTGTTGCCGGCCTGTTGATCGGCGCTGGATTGCTTCGCCGCCGTCGCCGGTAATTCACATCCGAATTGCGTCGGGCCAGCGAGTGAATGGGGGAGGGAAATTTGACATGAACGAAAATCTCCGTAAAGTGCCGCGGTTCATGGAAAAACCCTCCTGTCCCGCGAGCTGGCTCGCCTTTGTGTCGTATGCTGTACTCGCGGCGGGAAATATCATTCCCGCGAAGGCTGAACTGACGAACCGTTGGTCATTTAACAATGCCCAAACAAATACCGTTCCAGCAGGCACGACCATGGCTGACAGTGTGTCGGGTGCCGTCGCCACGGTGCGCGGGAATTTCTCAAGATTCACGGGCACGGCGTTGACCCTGCGGGGGCCGAGCGGGAGCACAAACGCACCTTTGACGACCACCGGCCAGCAACCGGGAAACGCGATCTCGGGCTACGTGGATTTGCCAAACGGCATCATTTCCTCGAAAACGAATCTCACCGTCGAGCTTTGGGCCACGCCGTCGTCGGCACGAAACTACATGCGGTTGTTCGACTTTGGCCGGACGACTGAGACCACCGGCTTCGGTGCGGGTTCCGTGGCGGGGGAGATCAACGATGTGGCCGCGACCGCGCCTCCCGCGACAACCGGATCCGACGACCTGATGCTAACATTTTGCATCGGCACGGACCTTTCGCAGCAACGAATGGAAGCCCGGTTGAATGGTGGCAGTGTGGCTACGTTGAACTCAGCTTTGGCAACGACCACCGGCACGCAATATCACTATGTTCTAACTTTCCAAGATGGAGTCGGAACCTATGGCTCCAGCGGCGGCCAGATGGCTTGGTATCGAAATGGAACGCTGGTCGGGACCAAGGATGTTGCCTTTCATCTATCGGCCATCGAAGATGTTAACAACTGGTTGGGTCGCTCGCAATGGACGACGGATACCAATGCGCATGCTTCTTACAATGAATTTCGGCTCTACAACCACGCACTGTCGCAGGCGGAAATCTCGGCGGATTACACGGCCGGGCCCACTACCGTTCCGGATCCGCCGGTGGCCGCGCCGACACCGGACAACCTTTGGACCTTTACGACCCAGGCGAAACTGGAAGCCACCTCCGGCACCACTTTCACCGACTCGATCGGAGCGAAGGTTGCCACGTTGAGAGGCAACGGCGCGTCGCTGACCGGCGGCGCGGTGGTTCTTCCCGGCACCACCACCGGTAACCAACCAGCGTCGGCGATTTCGGCGTACATCGATCTTCCGAACGGCATCGTTTCACAAACCGCGAGCGTTAGCTTCGAGGCATGGGCGTCGCCGCTTTCATCGAAGACCTGGCAGCGGTTGTTTGATTTTGGCCGCTGTGTGACGACCAGCGGCAGTGGAGCTGCGACTGGCGAAATCATCGATTCCACAACCGCACCGGGCGCGTTTGTGGCCTATGACAACCTGAGCCTCACTTTCAACAACGCCGACAATATCAATTCCCAACAGCTCGAAGGCCAGTACGACGGCACCGCCGCTCAGTATTCTTCGACCACCGCCACCACGGTAGCCGGCACGAAATACCATTACGTGCTGGTGGTGCAGGACATCACCACCGGTTGCCAGGTTCGATGGTATCGCAACGGTGCGCTGCAAAACACCGCCACTTTCGCGTTCCATCTCAATGCGATGGAGGACGTGAACAACTGGATCGGCCGCTCGATGTATGCCGGCGATTCAAACTCAAACCTGTCACTCGACGAACTGCGCATTTACCGCCGCGTCATCACGCCTGCGGAAATTTTGGCGAGCTACAGCGCCGGTCCCGATCTAACCGTCGGTCCGCCCGAGCCGCCGGTCCCGGCTCCGATTCCCTCGCGCCGCTGGACCTTTGACACGACCGCCGGTGCCGCGCCGACCGGAACCGAGTTTCATGATACCGCCACCGGTGAAATCGCCACGGTCCGCGGCACGGGCGCCACGCTTAGCGGCACGGAGCTTGTTTTACCAACCGCCGCCACCAACGGCAACCAGACGGCGGCCAACATCTCGGCCTACCTCGACCTCCCGAACGGCATTGTTTCATCCCGCCCCAGCCTGTCTTTTGAAGTGTGGCTGACACCGCTTTCATCAAAAAACTGGCAGCGCATTTTCGACTTTGGAAACTCCTCGATCACCAGCGGCACCGGAGCTGCGACCGGCGAAATCATCGATGGGGCCACGGCTCCCGGTGCCTTCGTGGCGAACGACAACCTGTTTCTTTCGCTCAACAACACCGGCACTCTTGGCTCCCACCGGCTCGAGGCGAAACTGAATGGCGGTTCGACCGTGACCAACAACACCGACTATTCCTCGGTCACGTCGGTCGGCACCAAGTATCATTTCGTGATGACCGTGCAGGATGCTGGCGGCTCCAGCGGCTCGACCGGCTGCCTCGTGAAGTGGTTCCGCAACGGGACGCTCGCAGGCAGCATCGATCTTCCCTACCGCCTCGCGGATCTTCACGACGTGAACAACTGGATCGGTCGTTCGATGTGGGCCGCCGACAGCAACGCCAATTTCTCGCTCGATGAACTCCGGATCTACGACCGAGCCATCACGCTGGCAGAGATCAATTCGTCCCTCACCGCCGGACCTTCCGCCGTTTTCTCCGCTCCCGTCGCGGCGGCGGACAACGCCACGATCCAGGCAGGGCAAAAGGTCCTCGTGGACGTGCTCGCCAACGACACCGGCTCGCCGGTCCCCGGCACCTTGCAAATTTTGAGCGCCCCGTCTACCGGCACCGCGACGGTCTCGGGCGGAAAAATCCTCTACGCCCACAGCGGCAGCACTGCGGCTCCGGTTACTTTTACCTACCGCGTCGGAAATGTTAGTGGAGCCACGGCGGACGGAATCGTGACGATTCATTTCAGCTCGTCGCTCCGTCTAACCAACCTCGCGCTCGCCATGCCGGCCGCTCCACCGGTGAACTCCTGGCAACTCGTTGACGCGCTTCCCGGGCTTACTTTCACCGAACCGCTTTGCATGGTTTCGATCCCGGGCAACTCCACGCGCCTCTTTGTTTGCGAGCGCATGGCCAAAATCAAACACATCCCGGACGTCACCGCCGCCACGCCCACCCAGAATGTTTTCCTCAACCTGCAAACGGTCGTCGCCGGCCGCACGCCCGCCGAAACCATCGAAGGCGGCGGAAACAACGAACACGGCCTGCTCGGTCTCGCGTTCCATCCGAACTACGCAACCAACGGTTATTTCTACGTCGCCTACACCGTGCGGATCAGCGCCGGGTCCTATTACCAACGGATCTCGCGCTTCAAGGTCAGCGCCGCGGACCCGGCCGTCGCCGATCCTACCTCCGAACTGGTCCTGCTCCAGCAGCTCGACGAGGGGGCCAACCACGACGGCGGCGATCTTCATTTTGGTCCCGACGGCTACCTTTACTACACGGCGGGCGACGAGGAAAACCCGGCCGACACCCGGGTCAACAGCCAGAAAATCAACAAGGACTTCTTCTCGGGGATCTTCCGCATCGATGTCGATAAAAAGCCTGGCAACCTCGAACCCAACGCCCACGCCGCGATCCCGACCGACAGCGGCATCGCCCGGTTTTCCGTCCCGATCGATAACCCGTTCGTCAGCACCACCCTCGGCGGCAGTTGGAACGGGACTTACAACGGCGTCACCATCGCTCCTCTAACTGGCGTGCGCACCGAATTCTGGTGCACCGGCCTGCGCCACACCTGGAGGTTCTCGTTCGACAGCGAAACCGGCGATCTCTGGGGCGGCGACGTCGGCCAGGACACCTATGAGGAGGTGAACAAAATCGTCAAGGGCGGCAATTACGGTTGGGTTTACCGCGAGGGAAAACACGACACCGCCTTCACCAACCCGGTCTCGCCAACCAAGCCCGCAGGGTTCTCCAGCACCAATCCGATCTACGAATACGTCCACGCCTCAGTCTCCGGTGACGCCAATTTCAAGGGCAACTCCGTCGTCGGCGGCTATGTTTACCGCGGCACCCGTTATCCTTCGCTGGTCGGTAGCTACATTTTCAGTGACTCGGTTTCCGGTCACGTCTGGCAGATGAACACGACCACCGGAGCCACGGTTCGGCTGACCGGACTGCCCGGCGCTTACGGGGTTTTCTCCGCGCAGGGTGTCGATCCATCCAACAAGGACCTGCTTTTCGCTGCCTATCTCACCGGCAAGATCATGCGCCTTTCCACCGGCAGCGGCGTCACCGATGGTTTCCCCACGACGCTCACCGCCACCGGATTGTTTTCCGATCTATCCGATCTTTCCCCCGCGCCCGGCCTGCTGCCCTATCAGCCAAACCTGACTTTCTGGAGCGACCACGCGATCAAGCGCCGCTGGTTCACCATCCCGGACGAGACCAGCAAAATGACCTGGAGCAAGGACGGCAGCTGGACCTACCCGACCGGGATGCTGTGGGTGAAGCATTTCGATCTCGAACTCAGTCGCGGAAACCCCGCCACCAAAAAGCGCATTGAGACCCGCGTGCTGGTGAAAACCGAAACCGGCAGTTACGGCGTCAGCTACCGTTGGAACGAAGCCCAAACGGAAGCCACGCTCGTCGAAGATGCGGGCGCCGAGTTTGACATCGCCATCGACGACCACGGCACGCCGCACACCCAGCACTGGCAAATCCCGGGACGCTCAAGCTGCCTCACCTGCCACACCCCGCAGGCCGGACATGCGCTTTCGTTCAACACCCGCCAGCTCAACCAGGATTTCACGATCAACGGATTCGCGGGAAACCAGCTCGAACTGCTCTCGGCCAACGGTTTCCTCAGCAACACCCCGGACCCTGTCGCCACGCTTGCCCGCCACGTCCGGCCGGATGAAACCCAGTTTCCGCTCGAACAACGGGCCCGCTCGTATTTCGCGGTGAACTGCTCCTACTGCCACCAGGCTGGCGGCAGTGTTAGCGGTTTCTGGGACGGACGCCCGCAGCTAATGCTGGAACAAACCGGGCTCATCAACGGCGTGGCCGAAAACACCGGCGGCAGCCCGCTCAACCGGTACATCGTCCCCGGCGACACCACCCACAGCATCGTGCTCAACCGCATGGCCGGGATCAATGGCTTCGGCCGCATGCCACCGCTGGCCACCTCGGAGATTGATCCCGCCGCCATCCAGCTTGTCACCGATTGGATCAACACCAGTCTGCCAGGCCGTCCGCTTTACGCCGAATGGCGCGACCAATTCTTCACCGCGCTCGACCCGCTCGGCGACAAAACCGCCGATGCCGATGGCGACGGTGTTAGCAACTACGAAGAATATCTCCGCGGAAGCTCGCCGCTCACCGGCGGCGGAGCATGGCAGGCCGGGATCGCGGACGGCTCGCTCCAGTTCCTGAGAAAGGCCAACCGCTATTACAGCATCCAGACCAGCGACACGCTCGGCACCTGGCAACCATGGCCGATCCCGGAACTTGAAAGCACCTACAAAGCCACTGATGAAACCATTGCCATCCCGCTCCCGGTCGATGCCAACGGCCGACAGTTCTTCCGCTTCCACGTCACCGAGCCGTAAGGATAGTCTCTTTCACCAACGCGGAGTCATATCAATGTTAGATTAAGGTTCCAGCTTGCATTTCGCCATTGGGAATAAGGAGGGACGACGAATGGCACGTAGTTAAGGGCGATTTCGACAAAGCATTTGTTGGCCGCAGAGCCGCCATCGTTATGGGGTGTCGACATTCTGTCGACACGGGTGGACAGAATGTCCACCCCCCTTGACTTCGCCGCTTAACTACGTGCCATTCGAGAGACGACAACAAGGTGTCACTCCTTATCAAGAACGCACAGTTCCGACGCTGTTTCCAGGCACATATTCCGGCAGGATGGGGATAGTCCTGATTCTGCAGGTGCCATGGCGGATAATGTTCAGAACCACACGCCCAATGTGGCGGCCCAGCATCTTTCCATCGCTATGATAACGAGCGATAGTCGGATAGGTGCTGTCCAACACGAAATCGTCCCACAATGAGATCACACTGGCCTCGGCAGGAACACGCACGCCTGTTGCCTGAAGGTGGCAAAGAACCGTAACCGCCACCTCGGAAGCGCCAACGACGTATCCCGTTGGACGGGGCCGTGAGGCGATCAGGTCCATCACCGCCTTTGCCGCGGATTGCGGACCGGCATCATAACTAACAATTCGAGCTCGCGCCCCAAGCCGTTTCGCTTCGGAAACAAACATCTCCGAGGCGAGGCGATCGTTGAGACTGGTGATGTTCGCCAGGAGATAAACGAGATCACGGTGACCGCGGGAACATAGCAGTCCGGCTGCATGGCGGGCCGCGGCCGGGCTATCCGGAAAGACGCTTGAGAGAGGGAGGGAGTCGTGGGACCGGCCCGCCAACACCGTCGGCCGACCCGAAGCCGCGAACCAGCGTTCGATCGCCTCGGTCGCGTAGAATAAAACCCACGCCGCAGTATCCGGCAGTGCGTCGAGATGTTCGAGCTTCGACGATTGAAAGGTCTCAAAAACTCGCGGGTGATGTTCAATCTCAATTCGATAGCCCGCTTTTGTCACTCGTTCGGAAAGGGTCTCCAGGATTTCATAATTGGTGGAGCACAATTCAACCAAGCTAAACGGTGTGAGAATACGGATCGTCCGTGCGGTTGAGATCTCGCGTTTTAAGGGCTTCCGATCGATCCGATGAGGTCTTCCCCGACCACCAAGGGTGATCCAACGTTCATCGGCGAGTTGAGCCAGCGCCTTGCGCAGCGTCATGCGGCTTACCTGGAATTCTCGGTAGAGTTCCGCCTCGCTGGGAAAGGCGCCTTCCCAACGCGAGGCGACGATACCTTCGCGGAGTAAAGCAACGAGTTGGTCGTGCAGGGAGGATCGGAGAGGGGCTTGTGCGAGTTCCACGAGTGGGGCTTTGGGTTTTTGAGGCTGGGGAGAAGGGCGTAAGCTGGGTTTTTCACGCACGTCTCTCCACAAATAGGAGCAGCGTATTGCTCCGCTGGTTTCCGCCAAACTCAGCGAAAATTTTTTGGTTTCGTTCGTCTTTTCGTCGTTCCCAGTCGCGGCAATGCTAAATGCAATATCTCTGTTAGGTGGCGAATTGCCTCAGTCGGTGGGTTCAAAAAAAGTTGAAGTTTTTTTGGCGGAACTCGGCGGGAAACTGCGCTCGTCGAGATAGGCCCCTGCTCAAATGGGAATCCTCGTCATCGAAGGACCACTGGAAAGCCAGCTCTATTGATCACGATTCGCTTAACTTTTATCTCCATGAAACCTAAATCCAATCCATTCCTCGCCTCATTTCGTTCTACAACTTTGGCAATTTCGGCCGTGCTATCTTTGGTCGGCATTTGCACTCAATCCGCCCGCGCCGACGCGACATGGGTCGGTGATTCGACCCAGGATTGGAACACAGCAGCGAACTGGAGCAGCGATCCTGCAAACCCAACAGGCAACTTTTTCATCAACACTTCAACGGCAGCGGTTTTCCCAATCCTCAGCGCCAACTCGTCATTCACTCCGGTGGACGTCATTCTCGCCAACGGAGGAACCACCACCGCTCGCTTCGATCACCGGGCTGGAACGGTGTCGCTCGCGAATGTTTCCGCGACCGGCAACTGGGCGTTCGTGGGGAGGGGCGCGAACACCGCGAATGGAAAATACAACCTTGCGAATACTGCTACCACGGATGCGGGTATTTCGGGTTTCGCCCAAGGTTCGGGCAGTCTAACTGTCGGCAAGTTGTGGGTCGGCGGCTCGAAGTTTTTTGAAGGAGGCACCGGCACAGTTAACATCAATACGACCGGCACCATTACGGCGAATTCCAATCAGGAGTTCGGAAACACCCTTGCCTCGATCGCGTTGGGATACGGAACCGGCAGTTCTGGAACGGTCAATCTTCAAAGCGGCACCATCCAGGCTAACAGCGAATTATGGGTTGGGTTTTCGGGTGCGGGCGTTTTCAACCAATCCGGCGGAACGACCAATTCCACTTCCTACTTCGTCATCGGCCGCAATAGCGGAGGCAATGGCACGGTGAATCTTAGTGGCGGCACCATCAATGCCGTCACGACCGGAGGTTTTACCACACTTGGTTCTTTTGCCGGTGCCACCGGCACGCTGAACGTCAGCGGCACCGGATCTTTCGTCTCGTCCGGGAATAGGGCGTTCGTTGTTGGCGAAGGCGGAACGGGCGTCGTGAACGTTTCGGGTTCCGGCTTGGTAACTGCGACCCACCCCACGGAAGGTCTTCGTTTGGGAATAGGCGCAGCCGGATCCGGGACGGTGCAACTTGATGGCGGCACGATTTTAACTACCCGAATTAGCAAAGCTCTTGGCACCGGCACGTTTAACTTCAACGGCGGCACATTGAAAGCGAGCGTGGGTTCCGCGACTTTCATGACTGGTCTAACCACCGCGACCGTCCAGGCCGGGGGAGCAGTCATCGATTCGAACGGATTTGATGTCACCATTGGGCAGGATTTGAACGACGGTGGTGGCGGTCTAACTAAAAACGGCGCGGGTATCCTCAGTTTGGCGGGTGCAAACAACTACACGGGGAATACCACCGTTAGCACGGGCACACTGTCCTTCACGGCAAAGCCATCCAGTGTCGGAAACGTTTCTGTCGCTAATAATGCGAGCTTGGGAGTTCAGTCGTTCAACGCTGGAACAGCGACGCTTCAATCGACAGCGCTTTCCTTGGGTTCGGGCGGGACTTCCTCGCTGGCGTTCGATCTCAATTCACTCAACTCCACTGTGCCGCTGATTTCCACCGGCGCGCTCACGGCCAGCGGCACGGTCAATGTCTCGATTCTAAATGGTGCCAACCTAACACCCGGTGCCCACACCTTGGTCGGATACACGTCGTTCGCCGGTGGCGGCACGTTCTCCGGTTCGCCATTTACCTTGGGCACACGGAGCACCGGGACGGTCACGAACAACACGGTTGCCAAAACTCTGACTCTAACCGTGACCGGTGACTTGCCCCGGTGGAGCGGCTTGGACAATGGGAACTGGATGGTAGGGACTACGGGTGCGAGTAGTAACTGGAAGTTGGCGTCAGGGGGGACGGCAACGAACTACATCCAGGGCGACACGGTTTTGTTCAATGATTTGGCAACCGGTATCACGGACATCGTGATATCCGCCGCTGATGTTTCTCCGGCTGCCACGACGTTTAACAATAGTTCCAAGAATTACACGCTGGGTGGTGCATTCGCTGTTGCCGGCACGGGTCCGTTGATCAAGTCAGGCACGGGTTCACTTGTGATCACGAATACTAACACATACACCGGAGCCACAACCATTGACGCAGGTTCAACCCTCACTCTGGGTGACGGCACCACCGGTCACGATGGCACGATTGCCACGACCAGCGGAGTGACCAACGACGGCACGCTGAGCTTCAACCGGTTCGCTGCCAGCACTGCGCAGTATGTCATCAGTGGTGCCGGAGCGGTGAATGTGGCGGGCAGCGGAACCCAAACCCTCAGCGGGGCCAACACCTACACCGGAGGCACGATGGTCAATGGCGGCGGCAAGGTTTCGGTTGCCGGAAACGCCAACCTTGGCGCGAACGAGGGGACTCTTCTCCTCGATAACGGAACGCTGGTGACGACCGCCGGATTTGCCGACGCGCACCCGATCACGATCGGCACTGGGGGGGGCACGATCAACGTGACGACGAATGGCCAGTTGTTTATGGCCACTGCGGAAATGCTGTTAGGCAGCGGCACGCTTAACCTGATCGGTGGCAATGGGACTCTCGTGGCGAATACCGGCAACCTCCGAGTCGCCCAGACGAACTCGTTCAATGGTTCGGTCAATGTGTCCAACGGCGGCATCTTCGAATACGGCACTCTAGGGGCCGTGGATGCGGCGTCCGCGTTCACGATCGGAAACGAAGGCGAATTTGCCTTGCAAGGATTCGGCGCGACGGCGTTGCCCAATACGATCACTGTTAGTGGTGGGACGAACAGCGTCTTGAGCTTCGAGAATTCCGGCGACGCAATCTACGCCGCTCCGGTTATCCTGAATGCCAACGCGATTGTTGGTCTGCGAAATTGGTATAACTATGCCACCGTTCAAAATGGAACCATCTCGGGTCTGATTTCAGGTGCCGGCGGGATCACCGTTAACTCAGGCACAGGCAACGGTGGTATTCTTACCGTGTCAAACGCATCCAATACCTATGCCGGGGGCACAACTCTAAACGCAAGCAGGGTGCTCGCAACCACCAACTCTGCCCTTGGCACGGGGGCGGTGACCATCGGAGGCACAAATGCCCAATTAGAACTTGCGGGTGGCCTGAGTGTTGCCAATACCATTACGATCAACGCAGGTGCCGGCACGGCTGGCCAAGGCATCGTCTGGGTCCCTAATTTGAACGATTCGGCGGTTGTTAGTGGTGCCATCACGATCAATGCGGTGCAGGCAGCAGGGGGGCATTTCGCCGCTAATGGCGGGACACTGAATGTGACCGGACCGATCACTTCTTCGGTTCCTGTGGGTATCCGCTTTGGCACGGTCCAGCTTTCCAATACCACAAGCACTTACACCGCGTTAAGTATCATAGGTGGAACAGGTAAAGTAGGTGCAACCAACGCCATTCCTGTTGGAGTGACGCCGACACTTGGATCTGGCGGCGTGACGGGTACCCTGGATCTTGGCGGTTTCAATCAAACTCTGGCAGGCATCACTCAGTCTGTGAATGCGGGTTCTGGCGCGATTGTGACGAACACGGGTGGAGGTGACTCTACGCTCACCACCACCGGCACCTCGACGTTTGCCGGAGTGATCCAAAATGGTCCAACGAACAAAGTTGCGCTGATAGTCAGTAGCGGAGCTCTCACGCTGGGAGGTATCAGCACCTTTACCGGAAATATCACCGTCAACGGTGGTCTTGTCCTCGGCGATAATGCCCAGCTTAAGTTTACGCCAGGACCTAACACTCTTACCAATTCCATAGGTGGGAACGGCACACTGAATTTGGACGGTGATTTCGTTATTGATACCGCCGGAGCCAGCGTCGCCAATGGCAATACGTGGACACTGGTCAATGTTGGAACACTCACCGAAACCTTCAGCGCAACCTTTAGTGTGGTTGGTTTCACCGAAAGCGCCAATGTGTGGACGAAGGTGGAGGGTTCCAATACCTGGACGTTCAGTGAAGCGACCGGCGTGCTGTCGCTCTCGACTGGATCTACTTACGGCACATGGGCCACAACCAACGCCGGTGGCCAAGCTTCGAATCTCGACTTCGACAACGATGGCGTGAAAAACGGCATTGAATATTTCATGGGAGCCACGGGTTCGTCGTTCACGCCAAGCCCAAGCATTGTCAGCGGCAAGATCACTTGGCCGAAAGACCCCGCGTTCAGCGGAACATACAGCGTCCAAACATCATCGGACCTTGTGACGTGGACGAACGTCCTCTCCACGGTGGTTGGCAACAACGTCGAGTACACAGTTCCGACGGGTCAAGGAAAGCTCTTCGTCCGTCTCAACGTCGTTCCTAACTAACTTGGGTCGCTCGTTTCTTCGTTTGTAGTTCCACCCTTCAGGCGGTCTTACGCTTCCGGCTATAATAACTCCATCGAGTATCCCTTGGTTTTACGACGAAAAAGGCAGGGAGAGTCCATCTCCCTGCCTTTGGATTTTCGATTCAGGTGAGATTTTTCAATCTCCCCTGAGAGTGCTCGATTCTCACTCCGCGCTCACTCGAACGAAGAGTTTCGGCTGGCTCAGGAGGGCTCCGCTGAGCGTGACCGTCACGGTCTGGACATCGCCATTCGTCGCGGTGACCACTTGGCTGGCACCCGCATCCGTCGTCCAGCCGCTCAGGGTGGTCGAGGTTTTGATTGTGTAGGTGCGGCCGCTCACCGTCGGGTTGAGACGAGTGTAGCTGAAGATGCCGGTGGTCTTGTTCGGCAGGGCGATGATCGGATTGACCGATGCGCCGCTGCTTGGGTCGAGACCGAAGGTGAACTCCTGATCGTTGGTCATTCCATCGTGGTCCGGGTCGCCGCCCGGAGTCTTGTCGGACAAGGTCGGGTAGTTTGCGTTGATCCACGCCGTGAACGGGTTGGATCCTGGGTTGGCTGCCGTCATAATGGCCTGCACCTCATTGGCGAAGAGCTTCTGCTTGTAGATCCGGACATCGAACAACTTGCCGGTGAAGAAGTTGCTGAAGGTCGCGCCGTCGGTCTGGCGGCCACCCAGCACGAGGTGCTGGTCGGCGGCCATGCTCATCACGTCGCCGAAGGTGGTGACGTCGTGGGAAAGCACGCCGTCCACGTAGAGCGAGCGGACGCCGGTGACCTGGTCCCAGACGCCGACGAAGTGGTGCCAATTGGTGTCGTTGACGTTGACGTTGCTGCCAAAGTCATCCGAGTTGCCGAGGCCGCGGATGGTGAAGCAGGCGACCGGGTCCGAGCCGAGCCGACGCATTTGCCAGCCGCCGCCTTCACCGTTCTTCGCGACCCAAGGTGACCAGTCACCCGGGAATCCCTTGGCCCAGAAGGCGACGGTGATTTGACTGCGGCTCTGGTCATCGAACGTGGTCAAGTAACCCCCGTCGCTGGTGGCGCTGTTCTGGATCATGATCGCGACATTGCCTGCCGACAGATCGAGGGATTTTCCGCTGAAGCCAGAGGGCACGTCGGTCGAGTAGGCGAGAAGTCCGGCATTGCCACCGACCGCGACGCCGTCATGCGTGCCGGCTGCTGTGTAGCCCGAGGTGTCGGCGAGTGTTTCGGCACCGGAACCCCAATGCCCGACCAAGGCGAAGGCGGGGTCAGCCATCACAGGCGCGGACACGGTGTAAACTTTGACGACCTGAGGGCCGGACTCGTTGGCGGGGGCCGAGGTGACCGTGTAGGTGACCGGATTGGTGAAGTCCCGGACGCTGCCGGAAGGGATGTCGCAGGTTGCCCCCGCACTCAGGGTGTAGGTCGGGGTGAGCGCCGTCACCGAGCTGCCGAAAGGAAGCCCGGGAAGGGTGATGTTGGTGCCACTGATGGTACCGGGACCGAGGTAGGTGAAGCTGGTGATGTTTGCCTGGGGGGCCGGCTGGATCGCGGCTGCCAGTGCGCCGGGAATCGAGACGTTGTCCAAACGGGTCCAGCCCCAGCCGCCCTTGTTGTAGTCGATGAAGTCGAGGGTGTAGCGCTTGCCGTCGTTGGCATAGGGGGCCAGTTCGGCTGCGGTGAAGCTACCATTGGCATAGTTAGCGTTGTTGCCGGAGCGCCGCTTGCTCAAGACGTAGGTGTTGGCGGTGACATCGCGCAAAGCGACGCCTTGGAAGCCGTTGTCGCTGACCGCGATCTGCGGGATGGCGGAAGGGCCGACACCGGGTGCAGCGAGAGGTCCTTGTCCGCCGGCCAATTGGAAGGAGAGCGGTCCCGAGTTGTTCAGGAAGAAGTCCGGCGAACGGCCGAAACGCGTGTTTGCTCCATCGTCCCCCGGAGTGCCGAGGCCTCCGACCTCCCACAGTGGAAAAGTGCCGGGGACGGGCCAGATTTGGGTCCATCCCTGCAAGCCGTCGTTGAAGTCGTAGGTGATCGGGTCGATGACGACGACCGTGACGGTATAGACCTTGGTGCTGCCGTTTTCGGCGGTGATGGTGAAAGCGTGCGGCGCGGTGTCCGCGGTGAAGTCCCTGGTGTTTTCGGAGGGGTAGGTGACATCCTCCGTGGCGAAGGGGGAGACGGTGTAGGAATAGTAGAGGTTCGCCAGATCCGCCGTACTCGGCACGAACTTGGTGATGTTGTTGCCGGAGATCACGGTAGGTCCTGGGTAATCGGGGAAGTCAAAGGTGAGGATGTCCTTGGCCGTTCCGGCGACCGGGGTCGCGCTGACTGCAGCCGAATACGGGCCGCTGACATTGGCGCCGTTGGTGCCCAGGACCTTGAAGAGATACGGGACATTGTTGGTTAGGCCGGTCGTGAGGAAGGCCGGCTCGAAGACGGTTTCGGTCACTTCCGCGTTGGTAACGGTGTTCTTGGTGGACACTGTGTATTCAGTCGCTCCGACCAAGGGCGTCCACGTCAGATTGACCTTCTGACTGCCGACCGTCGCCACCAGGCCTTGCGGTGCCACCGGCGGGATCAGGTCGTAAACGTCTTGCTGTTCGAGCGCGTTGTTGAAGACCCGGACGTCGAACAACAGGCCGGAGAAATACGACTCGAAGCCCGTGCCGTTACTCTGTTGTCGCCCGCCCAGCACCAGATGGGAACCAGGAGCAAGGCTCATCGTCTGATCGGTGGGAGTGGAAACCACGTGGGAAAGCACGCCATCGACGTAAAGCTTGCGGGTTCCGGAAGATTGGTCCCAGACGGCGGCGAAATGATGCCACTTGGCGGGAGTGTCGTTGACGTTGATGGTGCTGCCCCAGCCGTCGGAGTCCCAGAGTCCACGAATCGTGAAGCCAGCGTTCGGAGTGTTGCCCATGCGGCGGAACTGCCAGCCGTTTTCTTCACCGCGCTTGGATACCCAAGGTGACCAGTCTCCAGGCATTCCTTTCGCCCAGAACGCGACGGTGAGTTGGCTGCTCACGCCTGAGTCAAAGGTGGGTAGGTAGGTTCCCCCATCGGTGGTGGCGCTGTTGGCGATTTGCACCGCGACATTGTTGGTCAGGCTCAAGGAGCGCGACGAGGGGTTGGTGAAGCCTGGAGGTAAATCTGTGCTGTAGCTGAGCGATCCGACATTGCCCACGGCCACGCCATTATGCGTGCCGGCGGCGGTGAATCCGGACGTGTCGCTCAGGTTCTCGGCACCCGAGAGCCAATGTCCGACGAGATCGGCCCGGGCCGATGTCACGGTGGTGAAAAGCGCCGCCGCTCCGATTGCCGAGGCAAGCGCGAGGGTTCTCAGATGAGCTCCGAGGTGCTGTAGTTTATCGATGGGTTTCATGGTTCTTTCTAGGGTCTCCGGTTAACAAAATACGGGTCTGACCAAGGAGTTGGCGGACCGATATCCAGCACTGGGTTCAATTGGAGATGGGGAGAATGAATAGCAGAAATTGGGCTTTGGGTTTGAGTCGCAAGAAATCCAACGACTGACATCCTTGATTCTTCCGCTAACGTTCTGCGGTTGGCGGAAATCCACCGGGACAGCCGTTGGACATGACAGTAGATCTATCACCCCGCGTGTCGCCCGACAATAGGTGGAAACACCCAGAGGAATTTGCCCCTGCATCACAACAAGGTTGACTGGGTGTTCCCCACCTCTTTTCAAGAATGGCGATCGCCGATACAGTTAGGTTCGGTTGTGCAAATGAATGCACGGGCGCGGCAAAATGAAGCGATTCCGTATGACGGGTTCCCGAGCCATCAACCTATACGCTGCTTCTCGGTGGCATGTGCGCCCTGGTCGGATTACGCCGTCGGCAGAAGTTAGCCTGATGTGCGACCTTCACAGCCACAAACAATTAGAATGGTCGCCTTGATTCTTGCCTAAGATTTCAAGGCGACTTCCGGATGTCCGGCCGCGTTCACAAGAAGGATTTATGGTCGAAGGCGAATTTTAACAGGCTGTGCGAGCCGTAAATGTTGAGCTTCCTGCAGATGTTGTGGCGGTGATTTTCAACGGTTTTCGTGCTGATTGTCAGCAGTTCGGCAATCTCCTTGCTGGTGCGGTCTTCGGCGATGAGTTTCAGGACGCGCCTCTCGGCGGTGGTGAGGGAGTCGAGGCTCGGTTTGCTGAGCAGCAGGGATTTCACGCGATCCTCGCGGCGGGTGCCGATGGTGGCGAGAGCCGGGCTGAAGAATGTTTTTCCATCGGCCACTTTCAACAGCGCGGAGACGACTTCTTCGCCGGCGTTCTCCTTGAGTACGTAGCCCTTCACGCCGATGTCGAGAGCGGCGTTGAACAGGTCCTCGTCGTGATACATCGTTAGAAATACGATCTGCGCAGTGCTCTGCAGTTTCCTGAGTTCGCGGGCCATCTGCAGCCCGTTGAGATGCGGCATGTCCACATCCAGAACGATGATGTCGGGCTGCAACTCAGCGGCCATCCGCAGGCCAATCGCACCGTCGGCGGCTTCGCCCACAATAGCAAACTCCGTGTTCTCGCCGATGATTTCGCGGAGTCCGCGACGAAACAGGGGATGATCGTCCACAATCAGCAGTTTCATTTGGATTTTCACGATTGCGGTGGTTGGAGCGGTATTTGAATCTGCAGATTAACCCCTTGGCCGGGCACCGAGTCAATCCTAGCAGTTCCGCCCATGATCTCAGCGCGTTCCCGGATCCCACTGATTCCGAATCCCACATCGGACGTGACACCGCCGGCGGAGAATCCGCGGCCGTTGTCACGGATCGAGATGGAGAGGACTTCTGAGGTAACTTTGAGCACGACAGTGGCTTCCGTGGCACCGGAGTGTTTGACGATGTTGTTGATGCCTTCCTGGATGATGCGGTAAACGTGGATCTCGGAGTTGCTGTTGAAGATCCCGTCGATCTCATCCACATGGCATGCGAAGCTAACGGAGTGGCTCTCCGAGACCTTGCGCGTGAGGGCGCGGATGGATTGCGTCAGACCGAGGCGGTCCAGTTGATAGGGTCTCAGGTCATGGGTGATTTCCCGGACTTCATTGAGCGCCTGCACCGTCGTGTCGGAAATTTCCTCCAGCCGCTGCCGGACACCCAATTGATCTGCTATCGAGTGGAGCGCCAAATGGGCCTGGCTCCGAATGACTAACAGGTTCTGGCCAAGGCTGTCGTGCAGGCTGGCAGCGATGCGCCGGCGCTCGCTCTCCTGGCTTTCCAGCATCCCGCGAGCGAACTCGAGCCGCGATGCCTGCTGCCTCGCGAAACGTCTTTTGAGGAATTCAATGCGCACGAGGGAAGCGGCCAGAATCGTTAGCAGCAGGCAGACGGCGGTGGCAGTCCGTTGCCACGTCCACCATGGCGGGCCTTGCAGCAGGGCCGTATCGAGCGGCGACCGCAACAACACTTGCGCCAGAGACACGGACGAAGAGGCTGTTTCCAAAACACAGACGCCGGTGACCCTGAGCACGCTGCCTGTCGCGCCCGGCTGCATCTTGTTAGACGGATTTTCGAGCACGGCTTCGAAAACATGCTGGTGCGCCTGCAATTCCAAGATCTGGTCCGCGCCCCGGGTTTTAGACCCAAGCAGCCGCGCGTCGATGGTCACAAGCATGCCATTGCGTGCCGGATCGGGATTATCAGGATCCAAACTTGCCGGCACCACCGGCTGGCTGGTCTCCAGCGAGCGCCAGGTGGTGTAGGTCAGTCGCGGGGCGGATTTCTTCGTTCCGGGAAAACCAACCGCTTCCACAGTCGTGTCGACGTGTGAGGGAGGTTCGTTGTTTGTCTCGATCCTAACTCCGCCGGACTGATCCTGGAGATAGAAATAGCGGTCGCTTCGATAGATGACCGTGCCGGCGAGCTTCACTTGATGCGGCCAGCCATTTTCCGCTCCGGACCCTGTCAGGCTGTTGACCGGAACAGGTTTGGCGGGGAGCTCCGGCGCAGGCTCCACCACTTCGATAAAACCACGGGATGGAACCAGCAATGCAGGACTCCCGAACAACTCCAGCGACATTACTCCGCGCAGGCGCAGTGTCGAGTTGACGAGTTTTTCCAAACCCTCCCGATCCGTTCGGCCGACCCAGACGAGGAGCGGAACCCGCTTTCCCATGACCAGCACCGTCCCGTCGGCATTCACCGCGCGCGCCACCCCTTCTATCTCAGTCCATTGGCTATCGCGATAGCTCGACGCAGGTGCCTCCGCCGATGGGATCACCGGGGGCGGCATATTCTGCATGCCGATCATATCGACCGTCGCGGGACGGATGCCCGGCGCATACTTGCCTGGCAAGAGAGGACCTGCGATACGCACCGCCTGTCCGACCTGCAGTTGAGCGCGGAGTTCCCGCTCCGCCTGGAAGACAAATATGCCGTTTTGCGCGTCCTGAATGAAGATGCAGTCCTTGTCGCGCACCCGGTCGTTGAACGTGACCACTCCGCGTGTTAAAAAATAACCTCCTGGCCCGGCTTCAACCGGGTCCATCAACGGCGGCTCCAAACCCTGCGGTGACTCGCCGGGTTCATCGAAAAATGACACATCCAGCTCCGACGGTGCCCAGATGAGGCCCGTCTTCAGATGTTCCCCCGCGTCGCGCACCCCCTCCCGGACGCCCCGAAATCGGGCGCGCAGGTGCGGACGCAGCGACGGCAAATTTCCCTGCCAACGGGTCACCCGCACCAGCACGCGATTTCCACCGACAGCAAGCTCCAAGGTCGCGGACCCGCCGTCCGTTGCGAGAAATTTGACCGAGCCTTCCCCTTCCACCCACCGATAATCATCCTCCACCGCCAACTCTTTGCCCGGGTCGAAGGGCTGCGGATCCGGCCTTACTCCGTCGGCCAACACGGAGATTTGCATCTCGTGCACCGTCAGTCTCACTTCGGCCGCACTATTGGCCTTGAGAGCCTCCAAGCTGCCCACCGAAAAGTCGGTCCAGAATTCCCGCGAAATCCCTTGGGCCGCGCCGGAATCCAAACCCGCTGGCGGTAACTGGGCCGCCTCCCGCCACGGAACAACGTAGCGCCCGTCGATCACCGACCGTTTCAGCGTCGGTCCTTCCCACGCGACAGACAGATGGTTTGCATTCGTCCCCTGTTCCTGAAGTGCCTCGATATAATAAGATTCCCCCGCTTCCAAAAACAAAGCCTCAGAGCGTTGGGAGGGATATCGTGACCAATCTCGCGGGTCAGTCCACCCCGACACAAAAGCGATTCTGCGCGCCGGCGCTGGATCAGTGCCCGTGCTCAACCACAATTCCGACGAATCGTCGCTTGCGATCCAGAAGGTATAATTGCCTGTGACCGGTGGACGCAGCCAGCCGTGCATGCGCGTCAACCGGAAGTCCCCCTCATTTTCCGGAGCTTCGAACAAGGCGCGAATATCCCGGCCCGTGGGTTGAAACGGGAACCCGGGAAGACCGACGACATAAGGAGCACAGGCCGAGGCTTTCAGCGAAACTCGCTGGCCGACCTGGACTGAAATGCCCGGCGAATCCGGATGCAGCGCCACCGCGCCGGTCGCATCCTGAAGGACGATCATGTTCCGACTCGCATCCACCAAGGTCACGACGCCAGTCAATGAAAGCGCACAAGTATTGTTGGCAGAGAGGGCCCGCTGCGCGAAGATTTCAGCGACTGTCGTCAACGCGGAACTCCCGGCCCTGCATGGACAGACGACGACCGAGAGAATCAGGAACATTGTCAGCAAGCGGAGCATCAGTATCTGTAGTACTGATTTCATCCCTTCCTCCAAGACAAACTTCACTCCTAGGTCGGCGAAGAAATCTCAGAGGCGAAGCCCGGCGGACTTCCCAACACCGACAGATACAGCGTATAACGGTAACTAACAAAGTCAGCGAAAAATCATGATCTCGAAATCCAAACCTCAGATCCGTCACTCATGTAAGGATGAAGGCTTCTATATATTTCCATAACCAGCGCATCTTTCGGTTCCCCTCCATCGCGATTTTTAAGCTCTTGTCCCTAGCTCCCTGATTTCCTGCGCTGACCCTCGCCGACATCCTCAATCGGGGGCGGGCACCACCAAACAAGCGCTGCGGGATGAGCAGGGGTATCTATGCTGCAATGTGAAGGCCGGGAATTCATGTCTATGGAGTCCTTACGCGGACGAAGCAGGCGGCAGCGGTCGGAGGCGAGGAGAGGGTGACCGGCACGGTTTCAATATCGCCGTTAGGGATTGGAATACCTTCGGTGGCACCGGTGTCTTGGGTCCAGGCCACCAGATCGGTAGTCTTCCAGATACTGTAGCTCAGCCCAGTCTTGCTTTGCAGTCGCCGGGTATAGCTGAAGGTGCCGGTGGCTCTGTCGAGCGGCACGACGATCGGGTTGACCGAGGAGCCGGCGGCGGGATCGAGGCCGAAAGCATATTCCTCGGAATTTGGCAGGCCGTCGTCATCATCATCTGTCTTATAACCGGTGACCCCGTTGGCGGATTTCCAGATGTCGTAGTCGTTAACGACAGCAGGCAGGATTTCCACGATCTGAAAGCCGGCGATTCCGCAATTGCCCGCGGCAAAGACCGTGATGTTCTTGGTAGTACCGCTAAGATTGGCGAAGCGGGCGTAGGTGGCGGCGGCGTTTACGGGCTGATCGCTGGTTTCTGTCGCCTGAATGAATACGGCGTTGTCGCCGCTGATCGCGCCGCTGCCATAGGTGCGGAAATGGAACGTGCTGGCTCCATCGGTCACGTTGCCCTCGCGGGCCGCTGTGTCGGAACTGAGGTAAACGTAGATGTCATAATTCGCGTAGGGAATTTCCGAGAGGGTGAGTGTCTGGGGATTGCCGCCGGACATGTCCACATAGCTCTTGAGCAATCTTTTGTTGTAGGAGCCGTCGAGGTCCCGGGCAGGCGACGTATTCTGAGGGTTGAGCTGCCATTGGGCGCTGTGGCTGAAATGGACGTCCAGCGTGGTGGCGGACCCGTTGTTGTCCTTGATGCTGGTGGCCGGGTCGCCTGCGGTCGGGGGAGAAGTTCGGGCAGGATAGGAATTGTTCCAGTGTGCGGCGGGAACCACTCCGGCTTGGGAGAATCCGTCGCTGGGTATGGTGCCATGGAAGTCCCAGTGATAGCTGATGATGCCGGGCTGGGCTGGGATGGTGACAGGCCGGAGGGTCGCGGCGAAACCTCCGGTATTTTCCATACGGATGTGAATCGTGTCGCCGCGCCTGACCACGCGCGTCTGTTCGGCGAGGGAGGTGGGTTGCTGGTTGGACTGCGGCGTGTCGCTGTAGGTTGTTAGGGTGTAATTTCTATCAGCGAGGAAATCGAGGTTGAGGTCGAGCTCCAACGGCTGTTGCAGGTTCATGCCGGCGATCCACCAGGAATCGCCTTTGCGGCGTGCCTGGACGAGATGGGTCATCAGACCGGACGACAGCACGCGGGTGGTGTCCCAGGTAGTGGGGAGTTTGCGGAAGAAGTTGAGGCCGGGCTCTTCGCGGTAGTTTTCCGGGGCATCGGCCAGGCAGAGGTAGGGCGAATCGATCAGCATTGCGAAAGCCAGATGCCGGGCGCGCGTGCCAGTGACCTTGGAGGGAACTGCATTTGGGACAAATTGGTCAGCCCGGACATTGAGGAAGCCCCCCGGCGTGACGTCGGCAGGTCCTAGCAGCCCGCGGGTGAATGGGAGCCGCACCATTTGCTCGGGAGTGAACGCTTGGCCGAGCTTGACGTATTCGGCCCCAAGCACGCCTTCCTGGGTGAGCACGTTCGGCCAGGTGCGCGACAGGCCGGTGGGCGTGTGAACGCCGTGGAAATCCACCACCAGTTGGTGGTTGGCGGCGGCCGCGGCCAGATCCTCCATCCATTTTTCGGTGCCTTGGGAGCCATTGTTTTGGAAGAAGTCGATTTTCACTCCGGCCGCACCCCATTGCTTGTAGGTGGCGAACAAGGTGTCCGCACCGATCGACGGGATATTCTTCGAGTTCACCCAGAGGATCAGTTTCACGCCCTTCGAGGCGGCGTGGGCCATGAGCGCCGGCATGTCGATGTGGGACAAAGGCTTGATGGCTGTTAGCGGATCGCTGCTGTCCTGATCATACCAGAACCAATCGATCAGCATGTAGGGCCAGCCCATTTCGGCGGCGAAGTCGATGTAATCCATGTGGGATTGGGTATTACCGCGCGCCGACAGACCTTGGTAGGTGCTCCAGTAAGGATTGCGACCGGTCCACCAGACATCCCAGGCAGAAATGCCCGGTTTGATCCATGAGGTATCGGCGATCTTTGAGGGCGGGGCCAGGTTGATCAGGAGTCTGGAGGTTGTTAGGTCGCCCGCATTCCGGGAAATCAGCAAGGCGTGCCAGGCGGACGCGCACGGAGTTTGAGAACTCACTTGGGAAACCAGCGAGGCTTTGGCTCCGAAGACCCCGGACTGCCCGGTTGAAACGAGCATCGAGCCCGACCAGTCGCACGTGTCGGCCTCGGCGACTGCAACCAAGGCATTCGGCGCCTCGACGACAAGCGGCAAGATGCGGCGGCTTGTGGGCATCTGGCTGAGGTGGATTTCCGGATACAAACACTCCGCATCCGAGCCACCGCCAATCCAAGCGCGGTGATCACCCGTGAAGAGGAATTCGGTGAGATTTTCGGTCACGGTGAAGGCTGCCGGCACGGTCGGTCCGGGCAGGACGTAACGCACCGCCACGCCATCGTCATAGGCACGGATGAGCACCTCAAATTCCATTGGAGCCATAGGAGAAGTCCGCGGCTCGCTCAAGCGGACTCGCAGCTCGCGGAAGTGGTCGCGCACTGTGGAAAATTTTCCGAAGCGGTCGTTCCAGATTGTGTCGTTGAGGCGAAGGTTGGCTTCAAGGACTTCTGGCTGTTGCCCTAGGCGGGTTCCATCAGAAAATAGCAAGCCAAGCCGCGAGGGTGCGATCAATGCGGCACCTTCCAACCGCACGGCGTAGTTGAGTCCGCCGCTTGTTCCCATGGAAACGGAGATGTTGCCATCTGGCGAGGTCAAGACTGGGATGTCCACCGCCTCGGCTGATGGATGCAGGAGTAGAGTCGCCGCTGCGATGAGCAAGGCACGTGGGTGGAGTAGTCTCATAAACAATCAGGGCGCAAAAACGGCCGGGCCTCCAAGCAAAGGCCCGGCCGTTGAATCTGTTGGAAATGGATATCTAACGGATGTCTAGCGGCGGCGACGGACCAAAGCCACCATTCCAAGACCACAAAGAATTGCAGCGGAGGGCTCTGGGACTTGCACCACCTGGATGCCGGCGATTCCGCCATTGCCTGCGGCAAAAACACTCAGGCTCTGGCTGGAACCGGTTAGGTTGGAGAACCGGGCATAGGTGGCGAGTGCGTTGGTGCCCAAGTCGCTGGTTTCGGTGGCCTGGATAAAGACGGCGTTGTCGCCGCTGATCGCGTTACTGCCGTAGGTGCGGAAGAAGTAGGTGCTGGCTGTGTCCGTCACGTAACCTTCGCGATCGGCTGTGTCGGCACTCAGGTAAATGTAGATGTCATATTGAGCGTAGGGAATTTCCGCGAGGTTGATCGTCACCGGATTGCCTCCTACCATGTCCACGTAGCCTTTGAGCAGACTTTTGTTGTAAGTTCCGTCCACGTCCTGGGGCGCGCCCGTCCAAAAGGGAGCAAGATGCCACTGGCCGGTGCCACTGAAATGGATGTCCATCGTGGTTCCATTGCCGCTGTCGTCGATCAGGTTGAGTTCAGGGCTACCGACCGTGGGCGGAGTCGTCGATGCGCCGGTCCCATCGTAGGAGTTATTCCAATTTGCGGCGGACACGACGCCAGCAAGTGAAGTCGAGTTCGTGGGAATCGTGCCGTAGTAGTCCCAGTTGTAGCTGATCACCGCCGAGTGGGCGCAGGTGAGCTGCGCGAGCAGTGAAGCGGACAGGACGAATAGCGGTTTTTGGTTCATCGGGGTATGGTGCTTTTTATGGCTTTGGAAAATGTTAGTGGTGTGTTAGTTGAGGGATCATTCGGCGTTCACACGGATGAAGAACCTAGGGGCAGTGGGTGGTGAGGACAGCGTGATGGGAATGGTTTCGACATCGCCGTTGACCATCGGAACGCCCCCAGTGGCACCGTTGTCTTTGGTCCAGGCCACGAGGTTGGTGGATGTCCAAATGCTGTAGGCCAGTCCGGTCTTACTTTGCAGGCGGCGGGTGTAGCTGAAAGTTCCGGTGGCCTTGTTGAGCGGGACGGTGATCGGGTTGATCGAAGACCCTCCGGTGGGATCGAGTCCGAAGGCGTATTCCTCATGGTTGGTGAGGCCGTCGTGGTCGTCGTCACCGTTTTCGCCACCGGTCACCCCGTTGGCGGATTTCCAAGTCTCGTAGTCGATGCCGATGACGAGTGTGAGTTCACCGGTGGCTTCGGAGAAAGACCAGTCGCCTTTGGCATCGCTCATGGTCCAGACGCCGTCGTTGTTCGAATCGTCGAATCCGATGACGGAGAAGGTGGAAACGAACGATGAGGCCGGGTCGAGACCTGCAAGGTTGACCAGCGTCCAGATTCCCCCGGCCGTGCCGGTGACGGCGGAGGTGTCGATGGAAAAATCGCCCTTGAATGTTGCGATGCCGGAACCACTGACGGAATTGGAGGTGGCGTCCGACACCACGAATGTCAGTTGCCCGTCGTCGGCGAGTTCCAGAGTGCCGTCGTTGATGATGGTGTTGCCGGTGTAGGTGTTGATGCCAGCCAGCGTGATTTTTCCGGCGCCTTCCTTGACGAGGTTACCGACGAACACCGGATTGTCCTCCGTATTGGTAATGGATCCAGAGAAGGTGCTGCTGCCATCGGCCACGCCGATGGTCAGGCTCTGGTAGCCACCTCCGTTGTAGCCGGTGCCGATGATGCCGGAGCCGGTGATCTTGTTGACCCGAGCATTGGCCTCGACGGTTTTGAAGGTGGCCCCGGCTTCGACATTCAGATCCGAGGTGTTCCCCGACCACACTTCATTGGCATCGGAGCCGGCGACCAAGGTGCCTTCCCGCACGTCGATCAGCGCGCCGGGATCCATCGCGAAGGTGGCGATGCTTGCAGGCCAGATGAGGGTTTCGGAGCCGGTTTTGCGAAGTGTGCCGCCGCCGCTGAAGGTGGTCGCGGCACCGTTGAGCGTGCCGACAGCCGCGTTGAGTTCGAGCACCGCACCGGTGGCAATCACAAGAGATGCGGAGGAGTAGCCATTTTGATAGATTAGCGAGCCTTCGATGACCTCGGTAGTGCCCGTTACGGCGTTGCTTCCGGAAAGGATGAGTGTGCCGTTATTGGTCTTCTGCAAACCGTTGCTGCCCCGTAGGCTGGAGGAAATGGTCGCGGTCCGGCCCGATTCCACGGAGATTTGTGGTGTTGCCAGCGAGCTCTGCAAAAACAAGCTGCCTGTGCCTGCGCCGATCGTGTGATTCGCTCCGGAGAACTGCAGCGAACCGATCGAGAAAAAGTTATCCAGGGTGGCCGTTGCGGGGCTGGTGCGATTGAAAGTGGCCGTTCGGTCCGCACCTTGCGCAACGGTGGCATTCAACCAGTTCGCAGGATCACTCCAGTTGCCAGTTCCGCCCGTCCAGGTGCCGTTGTTCTGCGGGGTCGGTGGTAATTGCACTTCTACCACTTGGATGCCGGCGATACCGGCATTGCCCGCGGCAAAAACACTCAAACTCTGGCTGGTTCCCGTTAGATTGGTGAAGCGGGCATAGGTGGCCGCCGCGTTCGGAGTTAGGTCGGTAGTTTCGGTCGCCTGGGTCAACACAGCGTTGTCGCCACTGATCGCGTTGCTGCCGTAGGTCTGGAAATAGAACGTGCTGGTGCCATCCGTCACGTAGCCTTCGCGGCCTGCCGTGTCGGCACTCAGGTAAACGTAAACGTCGTATTTAGGGTAGGGGATTTCGGCGAGGTTAACTGTTACCGGTTGGCCTCCCGTCATGTCCACGTAGCCTTTTAGCAGGCGTTTGTTGTGGGTTCCGTCCAAGTCCTGGGGCGCGCCCGTCCAAAAAGGACCAAGGTGCCACTGGTTGGTGCCGCTGAAATAGATGTCCATCGCGGTGGCTGCCCCCGAGTCGTCCTTTAGGTTTGTGGTGGGGTTGCCGGCGGTGGGCGGATTTGGAGTTGCGGGGTAGGAATTATTCCAATTGGCAGCGGATACGACACCAGCGAACGAGGTCGAATCCGTGGGAACCGTGCCGTAATAATCCCAGTTGTAGCTGATGACCCCCGCCTGGCCCGCGGTGGAGATGGCTGTTAGGGTTGTGACGGCGGTAAAGATATTTTGGAGGGTTTTTTTCATGATCGACATTGGGTATAACTGGATGTGCGGACGTGCTCCGTTAGGTTCGCGACCAAGCACGTTCAGACACATTCCAAGGGAGAAGGTGACCAGCGGGGAAAAACCCGACACACGGATAGAAAAAATTTCCACCCGGTCCAAACGGCTGGACCAATCAGTGTGAATTCGAAGCTGCGGGAAACTTGGCCATCGCCTCGCGGGCGAGGATCATGGCCAAGGCTCGCTCGATCACGGGCACGAAATAGGTGTCGTCCGGCGTGCCGGGTTTGTCGAAGGCATCGCCATGAGTCTGAACGAAATTTTTCACGATCCCGGCTTCTGCCTCCGCGCGTGTGGCGTCGCCGGTTTGTTGGCAGGCCATCATGAGGATCGAACCGAGGAAGGCTCTGAAATCGCTGTCGGCAGGGTCAATAAGCGCGAGGGCGTAATCAGCCCGGATGATGGCCTCGGCTGGATTGCCCCCTCGCAGTTCATGGAGTGCAAGGGCGGCGTTTGCCAGTAGGGTCATTTTCGGCGTATCGGCGGATGCGTTTTGCTTGAGAAATGCCGCAGCCGGTTTCAGGCGTTCGATGAACTCAGGTGGCGCGGGCCTGAGCAGGCACATTTTCACGAGTTGCTCGGCGGTATTGAGCGTCGTGGTGCCGGCGAAGCGCTCGACGAGAACCACCCGGTGCGCGTCGTAGGCCTCATTCATGCCGGCCAAGAGCAACACCGGGGCGGTGCGTATCATGTCACCCGTGTCCGGGATTTCTTCGCTCGGGATGAAGCGGTTCGCGAGGGGCAACAGGAGGTAGCATTCGGCCGCGGCGTTCCAGCGGCGATGCAGCAGGTGCCAGTCGCCCAAGGAGCGGAACGCCTCCGTGGCCTCGCGGGAGGGTTCGATGGTGCTCAAGGGCGATTGGCGGAGGGTGGCGTCGGCCTCGTCGGTGCGGCCCTGGCTGAGGAGGAGCGAAGCCTTGGAAACGTTGGCGCGGGCCTGGGCTTGCTGGCGCAGGTGTTGTTGTTCCTTCAGCGCGGCATTTTCGCGTAGATACATGACGGTGGAAACGGCGAATCCAGCCAGCACCGTGAGTGTGATGAGTAGCGCGGAAACACAGGCAGCGCGGTTGCGATCCACGAACTTGTGGAAACGATAGAGCTGGCTCGGCGGGCGGGCCAACACCGGTTCGTTTGCTAGAAAGCGCGCCAGATCGAGGGCCAGTCCGTTGACGGTCTCGTAGCGGCGGGAGCGATCTTTCTCCAAGCACTTCATGACCACTTGGTCGAGGTCGCCCTTGATGGCGGAGATCCATTTGGCTGGATTCGTGCTGCGGCAGGCGGCGAGCCCGGCCGCATCCGCGGGCGTCAAACCGGCAACAATCAACGATGGAGCAGAGACTTCGCGGTGGAGCAGAATTTCAAGAGCTGCCGGGTAGCCTGCCGCGCTGAGTTCCGCCGGGGCGAACGCCGGGCAGCCAGATAACAGCTCATAGAGCATGATGCCGAGACTATAGACGTCGCTGCGGGTATCCACATTAAGGCCGCCGCTGGCTGCCTGTTCTGGACTCATCGAAGCGAGCGTCCCCATTGGCAGACCGCCGGCCTCCGTGAGGCCGGGTGTTAGTTCGGAACCGTCCGTGGCCTTGGCAATGCCGAAGTCGATGACCTTGGGCTGCGGTTTTCCATCCTGCATCCAGACGAGCACGTTCGACGGCTTGATGTCGCGATGGATCACGCCTTTCTGGTGGGCATGCTGAATGGCCTGGCAGACCTCGATAAACAATTCGAGCCGCTGCCGGATGCCAAGCCGCTGTTCATCGCAGAAATCCGTGATTTTCAGCCCGCCCACCCATTCCATGGCGAAGTAGGGGCGCCCTGTGGGCGTGGTGCCGGCATCGAGTACATGGGCGATGTGCGGATGGTCCATCATTGCGAGCGCCTGACGCTCCACCTCGAAACGAGCGATCACTCGTTCCGTATCCATGCCGGGGCGGATCACTTTGAGAGCGACCCGCCGCCGCACGGGTTCCTCCTGTTCTGCGAGGTAAACGACCCCGCAGCCGCCCTCGCCGATGCGCTCCAAAAGCCGGTAGGCTCCGATACGGTCGATAGTGTCGGTACTATCTGCTAGAGATTTGGGTGGAAACGGCTCCGCGGCGGCCGCGCAGGCCTCGGTGACTCCGGAGAAATACGCGTCGGTCTGCTGATGTGCTTCCAACAACTCCTCCAGACGTCCGCGCATTTCAGGGTGACAGGCGCAGGTCTGGTCCAGAAAAGCACGCCGGGTCGGTTCATCGCTGATCTGCAGGGCGGCGTCGAACAGAAGCAATTCGATATCGAGGGAGGCGCCTGTCATCATCGATTGTCCCCGGGGTTTTCCTCGCTACGGATCATCGTCAGCAGGGTGGATTTGGCATACGCCCACTGCCGCTCGATGGTGCGTTCGGTCACGCCGAGGGATTCGGCCGCCTCGCGGTTGGTAAGTCCGCCGAAGAACTTCAGGATCACCACGCGGGCGCATTCGGGGGCCTGCTGTTCGAGTTTCTTCAGGCTTTCATCGATGCGCAGCAGCCGGTCCTCGGGTGTCTCGCCGGTGGTTTCCGTTAGCCCGCCATGCTCCGGGGAGGATTGGAGTGCCGCGCAGCGGCTGCGTTTGCGGCGGGCGTTTCCCACCAGGATGCGGCGCATCGCCAAGGCGGCGGAGCGGAAGAAGTGTTCCCGGTCGTTCCACTTGCGGTCGTCGCGCGCGGTGAGTTTCATCCAAGCCTCGTGGACCAGCGCGGTAGGCTGGAGGGTGAGTCCGTCCGCCTCGCGGGCCATCCGGGCGGCAGCCAGACAGCGGAGTTCCTCATACACCTCAGGCAACCATCGGGAGGAGTCCGAAGTATGCGTCGAGGGCTGGAACGGCTCGCTCATGAAGTTCACTATGTGAGGGGCACCCGGTGGGTTGCAACCCTGCAAAAATAACCTGTTGGTTCCTGCAAAGAATGGCCAGTTCGGGCTATTGAGAGGCTGAACAGCGTCCGCTAGTTTGTGAACTGTCGTTCTCAGCTCGAGTTCCATTTCGGGGGAGGCGGATCTTTGCAGAAATCGGCAATCATAGATTTAGAATCTCCATGAATACTACAGGTAAACCCATGAAATCCAGAATACACAGGACTCTTTGTTTGATCATATGTATATTTTCCGCATTTATACTAACCGGTTATGCGGGCCCCACTGTGGGAGGGATAAAAGCTGGAACAAAAGTTACATTGAAAGTCGTGGATCGTTGGGGACTGCGAGGATATACTCCATCTTGGGTGCCGCGCTACCGAGTTGGTCAAAAGGTCACTTTTGAGATTGGTAAAAACGGTGCATTAAAGATGCCATGTGCTGGCATTTCCTTGCCGTTTCTCTATTGGAACGGTAGCGAAGGTAATGATTACATGAGAGTGCCAGCCGTTGGGGGAGGTGATAAAAGAATCTTTGCGTCACTTCGGAAGGATCCCTCGACGGGAGAGCCAATGATGATATCAATCCGGTTTTTTGGTACGACCTACAAAAATATGGCTCTCGATTTTGAGGATGTGAATTACATCTTTAATTAGTATTGGGAAAATTGGTGTCGTGATCGTCAAGATGGCGTTGAATATATTGATAGGTCGTGGGTCTCCGATTAGCCTTTGATTCCACCCTGCGGAATCAAGTAAGGAGTTGGGACGAATGGCACGTGGTTAAGGTCAATTTCGTTGGTGGACCATGGAGTGCGGTGGGAAGCGATAGTGCCACACCGCTTTGGATGAACGGTTCGTCAGAGCGAACGTCGGTCCGGCATCTACGGAAGAATCCAAGGCGGTGTCGTCGCTATCGCTCTGCCACCGCACTCCAAGGTTGGCCCCTGCTTGCAGCAGTCATTTCCCAATTTCGAGGCTTAACTACGTGCCATTCGTCGTCACTCCTTATTCCCCCACCATGGTGCGGAAATGCTCGAGAATCTCAGTGTCTGAGAGCGCTTTCGTGTAAATCGCAAATTCATCGATTGCCCCGATAAATTGACGGTTATTCCCGATGCTGTGACGCATGCAGCCTAACCGGAGCATGAGTTCCTGCTCGCCCAGATCGGGCCGTTGAACCGATTGGCGGGCCACGACCTCGCCATCCACGAACAAGGCGAATTCCTGCCGGTCCACGCGTGCCACAAGGTGGTACCATTTCCCGGGAATGTACCTTGTCGGTGATACCAGCATGGAATTGAGTCCCCCCGCCGTGGTATCCAGCGGGTGCTCGGTGGCAGGGGAGCGGAAGATGCAGCGGATCGATGGCTCCATGGGCAGGGGCGCGAACTCGCGGGTATGGGTGAGTTCCATGGCAAAGTAGGACAGCGGCCCCAGTGGCTCATGCCCGCTGACGGGATCGAGGGAGCTCTCGACCCTGAGGTTGAGCAAATGCCCCCATTGAACACGATCAGGCCGGGCCCATAGTTCGATCGTGAAAGGATCCGCGTCGTTCTTCCGCCATGGTTCCGCGCTCTCGACCCAACCGGCGGCATCGTTCTCCCCGAGCACGATGTGTCCGCCACCCTTTTCTCCTCGTTGAATCCGGATGTCTCCACGAACGATGCCTGCCATGGCCGGTCCGGCTCGATTCGGGAAGAGTGAGTCATTCCGCAGGCTTTCGAAGTCCCACACGAGCAGGGGTTTTGACGACTCAACCGCCTTGCGGTATGCCTCGGGCACTGGCAGGACGATGTCTTCCAAGGTGATGGGAAGCTGGTGATCAAGTTCACCCGCTTTTACGGAACGGATTTCGCCAACTGTCCCGTCCAGCACGACGCCCTCGGACTTCCGCACGAGTTGTTCGGATAGAATGTCACCCTCATAGGAAACTCTTTCGGCACGTACCATGCCGCTAAGAACCGCCATCTCGCTCCGTTTTCCGGGTTGCACCGCCACACTAAACGCCGTTCCAAGGTCCACAAAACGGCCGTTGTCGGTCTCGACCACGTAGCTTGCCAGATCCTTGGGCACATCCACGCTGACTTGTCCCGACCACAGCCGACATTCCTTGAGCGCGATCCGCAGGCGGGCTGGTCCGGTCACGGAAAGAACCACGCCGTTGTCGAGATCCACCCGGACCCTTTCATTTCCTAAATCCAACGTTCCATTCTTCGTCAGCGCCTTGGCTTGGGAAGAGGCGGTTTCTCCCTCGAACCGCCGCACCCAGCCAATCGCGCCCTCGTTTTTCGTCGTGGGTTGAACAATCCGTGTATCCGAAGGCGCGGGCTCTTTTTGATAAATCCACACACTCAGCACCACGCAGGCCGCCGCAGCGAGTGTCGCCACTAGCAGGCGAGGATTTTTCCGCCACCATGCTGTTTTGAGTCCATCAGGGTTTGGCTTCTCCGGGACTCTTCGCGGCCGGAGGTTCTCCGCCCATTCCGTGACGCTTTCGATCCTCAACTGCGAGATCAGCGCCGCTTCCTCGAACAGCGCCTTCGCCGCCAGCGGACGTGCCTGTTCGTTCGTCCGGAGCAGTTCGTTCAGTTCGCGGCGGCCTTCTTCCTTGACCATCACGAGTTCGCGCACCCTGGATTCCAGATCATCGTTTGGCGGTTCGTTCTTCATGGTGTTCAGGCCTTTAATTCACCTTTGATGCACTGCGCCAGATCGCGGCGCAGCCGGAAAAGCAGCGATTTCACCCCGCTGGGACTCCGCCCGGACGTCTGTGAAATTTCCTCCAAACTCCAGCCTTCGACATAATGGGCTTTTAGGATTTCACGAGGCTGCCCCTCCATGCAACCGAGACAGTGGCGCAGGGCAAGGATCAAATCCGACGTTTGTTCCGCGGCATTCCTCAGATGCTGTTCCATGAATTCCATCACATCGTCCTCGAAGACCAGCCGATCCCGCTGCCGGTCCCGGAAATGCGACAGCATCGTGTAATGCGCCACGCCGAGAGCCCATGGCAGGAACGGCCGCGACCGGTCCCAGTCGGCTTCCTTTTCCCAAAGCTTGATATTGGTGGCCTGAAGAACGTCCTCGGCATCCACCCAATTGCCGACCTTCGCATAGCAATAGCCCCGCAATGCTTCCTGGCACGAGGTCAGCGCCTCAACAAACAGGGATTTTTCGGCCTTCATGGACACGGGATTGGTTTCACGGACGAGCCCCACCTTCGAGGAAGAATCCACCGTTCACGGAGTATTTCCGGATCAGCCGTCAAAAGTCGCGGGATTTTTTCCGAACTCCATGAATTCGGAGTTTTCTCAAATTTTCCCGCAACCTCGTCTTCACCGCCCGGAAACATCCTGTGTGGGAATACAAGAAAAACTCCTCTGTTGGCGGTCTCTGGCGATCGCCGCCTGCGCTTGGCTCGGAGCTGTCGCAACGGCTGGCGCATTGACCATCACGGCTGGATTTTCGGACGGCGCGGGGACAGCGAGTGTCGATCAATATCAAGGTGTGGCGGGGGCCGGTTGGGCGGGGGCGTGGAGCACGAGCGGGACCTTCACTGGAGCCATCGCCACAAGCGCACCGCTGAACAGCGGAGGAAATTACCTGCAACTTGCCGTCGGCTCGACCACCGCCGACGCCGCGGCGGGGCGGTCGTTCGTCACCACGGATGAATTTTCGGGAGTATCGGCGAACAAGGTGGTGATCGAGAAATTCGACATCCGTCTCGACTCAGCGCTGACGAATTTCACGGATGTGGCCGACTACGTCACAATCGCTGGCAACGCTTCCGCGGTGAATTCCTCCGGGACGACGTCCTTTCTAATCCGCGCGTTTGGAGCGTCGCCGGCCGCCGGGAAAAATGCCCGCGAATGGTTGTTCTACAACGGCGGAAAGGACGGGGGTGCCTACGCGCCCGCCAACTGGGTCAACTCCGGCATGACGCTGGCGGCCGGGACGGTTTACACCTTCACCGTCGAGCTGGACCCCGGCGCACTGACGTATGCGGTGACGGTGACCGATGGCATCACCACGAAAACGGTGACTGGCCTCGGCTTTCGCACCTCTGTCGGTGCCGTTTCCAACACGTTGGCTTTCAACGGTCGGAAAAACGCAACGGGCGACAGCCTCCAGTTGTCGGTCGATAACATCAGCATTTATCCGAAGACTCCACCCTACGTGCCGTCTGGCGCTGCCTTGCCGTTCATCATGGACATGGCGCTGAACAATCCCGGCGAAGGGCCGACGGTTAGCAATTTCAACGATGCCGCTTTCCTCACGGCCGCCGGTTTCCAAGGCAAGGTCTTCGGCCTCTTCGATTCCGCTACGCTGGCCGTCAACTGGGACTCGATCGACCCGAACATCCTTCCCGTCGGTTCCGCCGATCGCGCGTGGGCCGAGGCCAAGGCCGCCGATCTCACCGCGCGCTATCACGCCCTGAAATTGGCCGGTCGGCAGGTGTATTGCATGAGCGACCTCATGATTTTCCCGAAGAAGTTGGTGAGCCTCAAAGGCATTTCCAGCACGTTTGGAGATATCAACAATGCGAGCACGGAATATTGGCTGCGCGCCCAGATCCGGCTGGCGTTCGAGCAGTTTCCCGATCTCGACGGCATCGTGGTGCGGATCGGGGAGACGTACCTCCAGGACGCGCCGTATCATCAGGGGAAAATCGACAATCCGACGAACGCGACGTCCACCATCATTCCGCTGATGAATGTCCTGCGGGACGAGGCGTGCGTGAAGCTGGGGAAAAAAATCTTCTTCCGCAGTTGGTATAGTTTCGACGTCAACACGACGACCTTTGCCGCCGTGAGCGCCGGAGTCGCGCCGCACGAGAATCTCATCTGGTCGATCAAGCACGTGGAGGGCGACTTCCACCGCGGCAACAATTTCAGCGCGGTGTTGGGAATGGGTCGGCACCGGTTCATCGTGGAGGTCCAGTGCGCCCGTGAATATGAAGGGAAGGGGGCTTTCCCGAACTACATTGCCAACGGTGTGATCGAGGGCTTCGAGGAGCACCTTTCTCGAATGAGCGTGAGCTCAGCCCGCAGCATCCGTGACATCTATCAACGCTCTCCGCTGCTGGCCGGCATTTGGACATGGTCGCGCGGCGGCGGTTGGGAAGGGCCCTACATCAAGGATGAAATGTGGTGCGATCTCAACGCCTGGATCATGGCGCAATGGGCGCTTACTCCCTTTCCAGCACAGTGGGATCCGAAGCTTGGAATTCACGTGACTTGAAGTCGCGGC